>Ga0068853_100000453_pt1 | contig 27924 bp, 19 predicted proteins | sample KBSCornC32_FD_65655 | JGI IMG/M metagenome (GOLD analysis project Ga0068853, IMG submission 65655) | Corn rhizosphere microbial communities from Kellogg Biological Station, Michigan, USA - KBS Corn C3-2 | ecosystem: Host-associated > Plants > Roots > Rhizosphere > Soil ... | reverse complement strand
ATAGGTAAATACGTTATAAATAAAGGGTACAACATCCCGGGACTGGGAAAGAATTTCCCTGGATCCCAGCATAAATGTCAACAACCAGGTCCAAAATTCCACAGTGATACCCCCGGTTAACGGGCCGACATAGGTGCAGACAGATACAACGGAGAGCAGTATTATTGACGGGAGGCGAAATCACGCAAAGACAAGCCTGGACTGGAAAGGTAACAAGGGGTGTTCTTGTGATCATACGCGCGGTTAATATGGTTTGGAATTGCCCGTTGCGCGCACAGGTAATAGAAAGGGATAAAAAGTTTTCCACAAAATCCGTACCATCCTTTTGAAGTCCCAAAAAAACTAACCCGACCGTAGAAACGATCGGGCTGCAAAAACCTCTCTATAAGAGAGAAGAAGATTTAACGCTGGTTACTCCACGAAGATATTCCGCCGGCAATGACGCCGAACCTTGCCGCCACCAGACCTCTGTCCTCCAGCGCTCGTTTATTTTCCTGCCAGACCGCCCGTGCGTCGAGCAGACTCTGATCGAGTTTTCGCCTTGTCCTGCGCTTGCTCACGTCCATCCGGATTCCCGTTAGATGTTCCTCATAGATCAGCACATTCCCCTCCTCATAAAATCTTACCGTGACATCGCGGGGCGCCGCGAGACTTGATTCCACTACCCAAAAACCATTGCCGGTCTTTGTCTGAGCGCCCGCGGACCCGACAAACAGGCTTAACAGAATGACGGCTATGCCTGTCAGTATATTTGAACGTTTCATGACCCAAATCTACAGGACTATCTTCCTGGCTCTCAGAATAGTAGAGCAGGAGCCGCTCCACATACCCACACGCCGGGCTAAAGTCGACCAACACCCATTAATCCATCCGTCTGCCCCGTGACGACACTTTCATCGACCAAATCGATACGTCTGTCGACCATTGGCAACATTCGACTGGACAAAGCGACTCTTTTTAGATAAATTGCCTCGTGGACAGAACCCCGAAGCATATGGAAGAACACATGTATGCCAGATTCATCAACAAATTATCTCACAACCGGCTGCTCATGCACGTCCTGTTCTGGACCTCCGTTACTCTCTTCTTCTGTTTTGTGTTCAACCGGGGCGAATCCCCCTGGATAACCATGGGCAATTCGCTGGGCTTCCTGCCCGGCCACATGATATTCGCATACACCCTCAACTATTTCCTCCTTCCCCGCTACGTCCTCAAAGGAAAATTTGTGAGCGCCTGCATCGGACTCTTAGGCGTCCTGGCCATCGCCTTATTTTATCTGCGAATAGCCGACGTCTATATCCTTCACTATTCCGGCTATCGGCGGCTATGGGTGCTCCTGAACTTCCCCCGAAGCATCTTTGCACTGTTCAGCGTCGGCTGGATAGCCGTCTCTATCAAGCTGATCAAGCACTGGTACCTGGAAAAAGAGATACAGCAACGACTGGAAAAGGAAAAACTGATCGTCGAACTGCAGCTCCTCAAGTCCCAGCTGCACCCGCATTTTCTGTTCAATACACTCAACAGCCTGTATTCACTGACCCTCGAGCAGTCGCAGCAGGCCCCGCAGCTCGTGCTGAAACTCGCCGGGCTCCTGCGCTATATCCTCTACGAATGCAACGAGCCCTATACCCCGCTGGACAAAGAGATCGAGAACATCCGTAATTATATTGAACTCGAGCAAAGCCGCTTCCGCGAACGGCTCGACATCTCCCTCAGCTTCACCGGCGATTTTGCAGGCCGCACGATCGCGCCCCTCCTGCTGCTGCCCTTCATCGAGAACAGCATCAAACACGGCGTCAGCAAACAGCTCGACACCAGTTGGATCAGCCTGCACCTCCACGTGGAAAACGACGTCCTCACCTTTCAACTCATCAATAGCAGGGACGAACAGCCCCAGTCCGACCCGCAGGGCCTCGGCCTCCGGAACGTCCAAAGAAGACTACTCCTGCTCTACCCCGGCCTTCATACGCTAAAGCTGACACCCGAAGAGGACAGCTACATGGTATACCTGACGATCCGCCTCCCCCTACAAACCCATCCCCAAACGCTGCAAAAATCGGCTAACCATGCGGTACAGATGTCTTATAGTTGACGACGAACCCCCGGCGATCAGGGTCCTGTTGTCCTATATGGAGAATGTGGACAACCTCGATCTGGTAGGAACCTGCTACAACGCCCTCGAGGCAATGCAGCTATTAAAACAACACGCCATAGACCTTATTTTTCTGGATATCAATATGCCCCGCCTGCTCGGCACCGAATTCATCCGCACCCTCCGCAACCCGCCAAAAGTCATCTTCACCACCGCCCACAAAGACTACGCACTCGAAGGCTTCGACCTCGACGCGGTCGACTACCTGCTCAAACCCTTTTCCTTCGAACGCTTCCTCAAAGCCGTCAACAAACTCGGCGGCGCCGCCGAAGAAGAATCCGGCGCCACAGCCACCGGGACAGCCGGCAACCCCGCAACCGCCAGGGCCTCCGCAATCGCCACGCCTTCGGCGACAACCACTCCTTTCCTCTATTTTCGCGTCGACCGCAAAATGGTCCGCGTCAGCCTCGACGAGATCGTCTATGTCGAAAGCCTGAAAGACTACAGCCGCATCATACGAACCTCCGGCGCTCCTCTCGTAATGAAAAAATCCATCAGCTCCATCGAAGAAATGCTCCCCGCAAACGGCTTCATCCGCATCCACCGCTCCTTCATCGTCTCCATCCAAAAAGTCACCGCCTATACCCAGCACGATATCGAGATCGGCGGACAGGAGATCCCCATCGGAAAACTCTACCGCCACCAGCTGGACAAACTCTCACAATCCACCAACCGCTCTTAACCCCCCACCTCCTTCAGTATCTCGATGATCTGCTCATTCCGGATGATCAGCATCCCCACCCGTTCGTTCGAGATCCCCTCCCTGATCTTATAGTTATACCACGGAACTCCGGCCTCCATCGTAGATTCAAAACAGTTGAAGAAGATATTCTTATTCTCACTCAGCTGTTCCGCAATCTCGACGATATGCGTAGAGATCAAAAACAGGCTGTTCCGCACCCGCGAAAGCGCGTCGATCACCTGCAGCGAAGCATCCGAGGCATCCTTTACATTCGTCCCCCTGAACAGCTCGTCAAACAGGACGACAAGCCGCTTCTTCTCTTTTATCTTCAGCGCCACGTCCTTTACCCGCCGCACCTCATTGTAGAAATGGCTATACCCCTGACTGATATTATCGGAGAGATTAATGGTCGTGATCAGCCCGTTGAAAAGCGTCGTCTCCATATACGCCGCGGGAACAGGAAAGCCAAGATGCGAAAGATATACGCAAAGGCCAAACGCCTTCAAAAAAGTAGACTTGCCGGACATATTCGCCCCGCTGATGAAACAGAGGTTGCTGTCGTTATCGATGCTGTAGTCGTTGGAGACCGGGCTCGCCAGCAGAGGATGGAAAAGCCCCCTCACCTGTATCAGCGGCAGAGGCCGGCGGATATATTCGGGGAAAGACAGCGAATGCTTCTGGGCGGCCCCGGCCACCGCCTGATAGACGTCAAATTCGTAGATGGTATCCATTATCCGCCGCAGCTGCTCCCTGCCCTTCCTCCGGAAATAGTGGTCGCACCTGGACATGTCCATCGCCGATAGCTCGGTATTCGACGAAGAAAGTATGTCCCGGATCTTCCCGTCCGGGATCAGCTCGTCGACATTCAGCGACATCGCCGCCAGATGATAGGGACATCCTTTTGCCCTGAGCTCGTCTGCCAGCCGGAAAAATTGACGCAGCGTGCTCACGGTCGTCTGGATACCGATAGTGACAAGATAATGGTTATTCGTCTGCTTCAGCTTGTTCCGGAGATTGTACACCAGCGCGTCCATCCGGGTGTCCGGATACAACGGAATGCTTGCATTCAGGTAGTGCTCGATGGTATCCATCTGCTGCCGCCCGATATTGAGGTCGATGCCGTTGTTGTAGAAGAACCGGATAGCGTCCCGCCGCTCCTCCAATACCCGAAGGTCATTGGAAGGGGACTTGAACAGCTGCTCCAGCCGGTCTCCGCCTCCTACGGTCTTTACATTGTTGAACAGACTGAAAACAAGCCCCTTCCTCCCCTGATCGAACAGATCGAGGTCCTTCCAGGTCTGCTTGTCGACTTCGAACGGGACAACGGCTTCCTCCTCTATAGTTTCCACATCATCCTCCACTACTGACAAGAAATTCAACCGGTCGCCCTGGGCGAATTTCGGCAGGACGCTCCCACTGAAGGTCCCGCGTGGTACATAGCTGAACTGTTCCAATTGTTCTGGTTTTGATATAGGAATAGTTTTACCCTGATTGATCAGCAACAACTTGTCACTGATCCCAATGATCTTGCGGTATACATGGTCCGTGACGACAAACCCCTTCTCCCCCCGGTACTCATTGATAAGGTCCGTCACCCGGTCCTGATAGATCGGCTCGATGCCGGAGAAAGGCTCGTCCAGCAATACAAACTTTACTTTTAGATTCACCAGCAATAATATCTCGAGATAACGCAGCTCTCCCCCCGATAACTCGCGGATCCGCTTTTTCAGATGAGGCCGCACCCGCGGATCGGCGGCTATTTTCTTCCCGCTTTCCGCATCCACATAATGGCCGATGATCTTTCCTATCGGGACATTCGAAGGAAGAAAGCCGTTTTGGGGCAGATAGGCGATCCATTTTCCCTGCAGATGAGGGGGATGCACGACCTCCCCGTCTATGCGAACGCTGCGGTCTTCGGAAGGCAGGGTCCCGAAGATCAATTGCAACAAAGTCGATTTACCTGCCCCATTTCTTCCCAGGACACCAACCACTTCCCCACTCTGGCACCTCAGGTAGACGTCGGACAATATCTTCTTCCCGCCTAAAGTAGCAATAATGCTATCCGCTTCCAGTACATGAGTGTTCATCGGATAATGCTTTTGATAATTGCGATCAAAAAAGCCAGCAGTCCGTCCAATAGCCACGAATAAGCAATCAGGCCTGCCCGGGTGAATCCCTTGTTATAATAGAAATAATACTCATGTTTGCGCCTCTTCTCATAGAAATAAGACGCCAGAAAGTATCCTCCTGTTACAAGAGACACGATAAAGGACGTAAGGAAATTCAATCCTGTTGCATATCCGACCAGAGCAGCCAAAAAAGAAAATGGGATATTTATGCTCTGGATGTCAAAATGATAGTTGAAAAGAAGGGAAAGTTTTTGGGCATTCATGAGAATAAAGGTTGCGCCTAAACTAGACAATATAATTTAGGTCCCTAATTCTCAAATAGTTAAATAAAATAAAAAACGGATACTATGCACCCGTGATCGTCCTGAAGGTCAGATTCACCCTCGGCCGGCTCACCTTTTTTGTCTTCGGTAGCGCGTGCAGCCAAAATCGCTGACACTCTGCCCTCATCACCAACAGACTTCCGGGCTCCAGAACTATCTCCACCAGTTGCCCCCTGGTCTTATGCCTGAATTGAAATTTGCGCTCCACCCCCAGACTTACCGACGCGATCGCCCCATCCCGCTCGAGCTCTTTCTCGTCGTCACTATGCCAGGACACCCCCTCCTCACCACTATGGTAAAGATTCAGCAGACAGGAATTGTACCGCGCCCCCGACAGGTCCTCGACCCTGGCCTTCAGCGCCCGTAGGTCGTCCGTCCACTCCAGCGCCTGCCGCCTCACCCCGGAATACGTATATCCATAATTGTTATCTCCATACCATGCCACCATCCGCCGGGTCAGGATCCTTCTGCCAAAAATGATCACCTCATCCTGCCTCCATTCGACTCCATGCATCAGCCGTTCAAAATACGCCGAAGCCTCAGCCGCTACAAACACTCTCCCATAATAGTCCGCTATCCCGTCGTACGGCAGCACGTTGACGACTGGGTCTGTATTGAAAAGGTCCATATCGTAAAGATACGCCTATTCCGTCCTCAGACTTTTTACCGGATTGGCCAGCGCCGCCCTGACCGTCTGAACGCTGATCGTGACCAGCGCGATCAGCAGGGTCGCGACACCGGCAAGAGGAAATATCCACCAACCTATAGAGACACGATAACTAAAATTGTCCAGCCATTTATTCAGGAAGAACCAGGCCAGCGGTGTTGCCAGCACAAAGGCCAGTGCGACCAACCGCAGGAAATCTGCCGATAAAAGCCCCGTGATCTGTCCGATCGTCGCCCCCAACACTTTCCTGACTCCGATCTCCTTCCGCCGCTGCTCCATCACCAACGATACGATGGCAAACAGTCCCAGGCAAGACAAAAGGATCGCGATGAACGCCGCCGAACCGAATATCGACGAAAGCCGCTGCTCCCTTTCATACCAGCGACGCGTATTTTCCGTGAGATAGGTCGGACGCGTACCATTGTCCGGCTCCAGCGCCTTATAGACCGAGCTCACCAGTTCCATCGCCCTCAGCGGATTGTCAGTCCTCACTTTTACAAGGATATAGTTCAGCGCCTGCCCCTTCCGGATCTGCAGGGTCAGCGGCTCCGGCTTCTCCCGCACCGAGTACAAACGGATATCCGGTATCACCCCAACGATATTCCACTTAGGTTTGGCGCTGTCGGAATAGAACGAAAGCCCTACCGCGTCTTTCACCCCGAACTGCCGGGCCATGCTCTCGCTTACAACCACGTTATTCTGCACAGCCGACGTATCCAACGGATATTCTCTGCCGAAATCGCGGCCCGCCAAAGGCTTAATGTCCATGGTCTTCAAAAAATCATAGTCGACGACCACCATATTGGTCTCTATCGATTTCCCCTGCCAGTCAAAGCCGATCGTTTGCTCACTCTGACTATTGTCCTGACCGATACCGATATTTACGGAACTGCCGGTCATGGCCACCACCTGCGGTTGTGAATGCAGCTTTGCCCGCATCTCGCCAAGCAGGCGTTCCGTGTTCTCCGGGCGCCGAACGGGAATGCTGATGACAGACTCCTGCTCAAACCCCAGAGAAGCTGTCCGCATATGCTCGAACTGGCTATAAATAACCACGGTCCCGACAATGAGCAGGCTGGCCATCACGAACTGCAACGTAATAAGTCCATTTCGCAGCCAGGACTGGCGGCTGATCGCCACCTTGCCCTTTAGTATTTCCACGACCTGGAATCTGGACACCAACCAGGCCGGATATCCCCCAGCCATCAACGATACAAACAATACCCCGGCCAGCGTCACCACCCCTACCGAAGGCTGCAGCAGCGTCCTTAATGATAGCTTCTCCGTAAACAGTGTATTGAAAGTGTCCAGTACTGCCAGAGCCAGGGCTACCGCCGCGATGATGGCAAACAGGCATAGCAAAAGACTCTCCGTCCACAGCTGAAAAAAGATATGTTTCCTTCCCGCCCCAATGGTCTTTCGTACCCCCACTTCCCGGGCACGCGTAAGCGCCCGGGCCACGTTTAGGTTGATAAAATTAAAACAGGCGATCACCACTACCACGATAGCAATGATGATCAATATGTACAGGTAGGGCTTGCTGATGGCATTCCCCGTCCCTAACTCCACATCGAAATGCAGGTCCCTGAAAGGCAGCAATCGAAAGGCTGCATAGTCCCCGCTGGAATCCCGCCGGTATCCCTTAGACTTCAGCTCCTCCTCATTGAACAGACGATGCTTCTTCGCCATCTGCTGCAATCCTTTCTCCAACTGCTGCCGCGTCACACCAGGTGCAGCCTGCACATAGACGGGATGATGCTGGGCATCCCAGACGTTCTTCAGCGCGGCGTAGTTGCTTTGCAGCTCGATGCGCGCAAGTATGCTATACCGGATGGAAGAATTGTCGGGCGCCTCGGCTATCACAGCCGAAACCATGAGATCCCTCCATTTCCCGCCGATCTTAACCCCTGCCATCTTGCCGATGGGAAACTCGTCGCCGAAAACCGCCTTCGCCATGGATTCGCTGATCACCACCTTGCCCGGATCACCCAGAGGAGCCACCTTGTCACCCATCAGCACAGGAAATGAGAACATAGAAAAAAAGTCGTTGTCGACAAGAGAGATACCCCTGTCGATCTCCTTGCCCCGGTAACGAATACCCGCACCCCCATTCATGATCGAACTCACCCTCGCCGCCCCCTGCACCTCATCCCTTATCGCCGGCCCCATCGGATAGCTCATGGCATCTCCTTTCTCATCCCCCGCCGGCTTATGGCCGACGCTATAAACCTTATACAACCCATCCTTATTCACCTGAAAATCGTCAAACGAAAGCTCCCTGTAAACAGTTAAAAACAACAGAATGCAACAGACAAACGCCACCGTCAGCCCCAGAATATTGACCGACGCATTCAGTTTGTTCTTCCTCAGATTCCGCCAGGCGGTAAGAAAATAGTTACGTATCATTTGGTTGTGATCCTCCGCGCCAATCCCCACAAACCCGCGACCATAATTTCAAAAATTTGATCGTCAACCATTTACAACTACCAAACCAAAAAAAACTGTACGTTTTTAATACACCCTCTGTCGCGAATCAATGCGCCTCCACTTCCACCTTCACCGCCGGTGGAGCCCCCTGCGCCGCAGCCTTCTTCTTCCGTATAGTCGTCACAACCAGCGGGATACAGCACGCATTCAGCAAGGCCAGCAACAAAAAAGCATCCATATAACTCAGCAGATACGTCTGCCGCACCACGGTGGCCTCCAGCGCGGCAAGCGCCCGCCGCCCCGCATCATAAACGGTCGAGCCCGTGGAAACGAATCGCGCCGTCGCCAGCCGCAACCGGTCCTGCGTCGGCAGATCGGAAGCCGTTATATGCGTCACCAGCGAACTCCGGTTGTAAGCAGCACGGTGCGCGATATAGGTATTGATCAGCGCTATACCAAAAGAACCACCCATCTGCCGCATCATATTGTTCAGCGCCGCCCCCTGCGGAATATCCCGGGGCTGCAGCTCCGAGACGGCAAGCGCCGTCAGCGGCACGATCAGCAGCGCGGCGCCAAGCGCCCGGAAGATCAGCGGCAGCGCAAAATTGACAGACCCCGAACTGAGATCCGATACCGACATCCCAAAGTTAAAAACGGCCGTCAGCCCAAATCCCAGGATGACCAGCCACTGCGGCCTCAAACCCCGCTGCATCATCTTCCCCAGAAAAGGAGAAATAGCCGCCCCCATCAGCACACCAGGCATGATCATCAGACCCGTCTGAAAAGCCGAATACCCCAGCGTACGCTGGGCAAACAACGGGAACACATAGATGGCGCTGAACAACCCAAATCCCAGCACAAAGGTCAGCACCGCAGAGACGGAAAGCGTCGCACTCTTCAGCACCCGGAGGTTCACAACGGGATGCTTCACCTGCAATTCCCACCAGACAAATATGGTCAGACAGAGGGCCGACAGAGCCGACAGGAAGATGATATAGTTGGCTGCGAACCAGTCGTCGGTCTCCCCCCTCTCCAGCACGACCTGCAGCGAACCTACGCCAATAGCCAGCAGCGCAATGCCCAGCCAGTCGATGGGCTTCCCGTCACGCGAACGCTGCGTCGGCCGCAGATAGCGGATACAGAGCAGCGTAGCCATCAGACCGATTGGAATATTGACAAAGAATATCCAGGGCCACGACGCATTGTCGACGATATACCCACCCATAACGGGCCCTATCGAAGGACCGATGATAACCCCCAGCGCAAATATCCCGCTGGCCAGCGCCCGGTCCTTTGGCGGGAAGGTCTCGAAAAGAATAGCCTGAGAGGTAGACAACAAAGCCCCGCCCCCGAGTCCCTGCAAGAATCGGAAGGCAACCAGCTCCCACAGACTCGTAGAAAACCCGCACATCGCGGAGGTGACCGTAAAAAGAATGATTGACCCGATATAGTATTGTTTCCGGCCGATCTTCTCCGCCAGAAAACTCGTCATCGGAATGACGATCACATTGGCAATGGCATAGGAAGTAATAACCCAGGCCGTATCCTCCAGCGAAGCCGCCAGATTGCCGCTCATCGTATTGATCGACACGTTTACGATGGTAGTATCGATCAGTTCAATTATAGCCGAAATAATGACGGTGAACGTAATGATCCACTTTCTAAAGCCAGTCTCCATAAATATTTTTCCAATTTTTTGCGCCCGGACGGTAGCCCCGCCCTCCAATCAAACACAAAGGAAAAAATTTAAATGGAGTATAAATTGTCCATAACGTCAAAAAAAATGTCGGATCAGCCAGAAAACCGGCCCCATCCCCAGGCAACCTTTCCTGCGGCTCCTCACTCCCTCATCAACTGATATTTCTTCGGCTTTACATGATAAGCCCTCTCGAACAGCCGTGAAAAATGCCCGATATTGGTAAACCCCAGCTCATAACCCACGTCCTTCACCGTCCTCCCCCGCTCCGCCAGCAGCAGCCTCGCCTTCTCCAGCCGCGCATTCTGAAAATACTGATAGATGCTCACCCCGAATATCTCCCGGAAAGACTGCTTCAGCTGCGACTCGCTCATCAGTATGCTCCGGGCCAGACTCGCAATGGTCGGCGGCGTGGAAAGGTCACGCACCAGCAGCTGACGGGCCCTGAATACCCGCGCCACGTCCACGGAATTGCTGTTCTTGTGCGGCGCCGCGGTCCGCTGGTTCAGCTGCTCCAGTAAAAGATAGACCAGCTGCTGGATCCGGACCTGATAGAAAAGCCGCTGCAACACCTTCGCCGCAGGAGGCATCCGCAACTCCCACAACAACGCCCGCATCTCCGGCGACAACCGCTCGTGGATAAAAAAGGACTGATCCTGCTGCAGAAGGCCGTCGAGATACTTCTCCTGGTCTTCCCCCAGCATTCCCCCCAGCATCTTCCTGTCTATCCGCATACACACCACATTGCGCTGGGTCTGCGCCGGAAATTCCAGCACGGCATTTATCGGCTGCGCGTAAATATTCACCCCCTGGTCATAGTCCACCTCCATCCCCTGTATATAGGCCGTCTCCGGAACCTCAAGATGATAGAAAACGATATGCACGCTGTCGTATGCTTCCTCCGTCACCTCCTTGATCACCTGCAGCGGCACGGCCAGCCGGTACGACTGCACATTGGCGTGAAACCCCTCGGCAATATCGACCGAGACCAGGGTACCCTCCCCGATCGACGCCGGAACCTTCGCATTCCGGTAGCCCTCCTTAAACCCAAGGGTCTCCTCGAACGCAGTCAGCGCCGCGTCGGAATGCCCTGTCTTCAACTTATAGCGGATGTTCATACACGGTTAACATTTGAAACTAACACTAACAAAAATCTCAGAATATCGTTTAAACTTTTTACCCGGCCGTAGCCCTTGCTACTCCCGTACCCTCTTCTCGATCCTCCTGTCCGGAATAAACCATATCGCCGCCACTATAACATAGAGGCCGACGGATATCCACGTGCTGACGAACGCCATTCCGATCGCCAAAGCATACGCGAACACGGAATATTTCGCTTTCCAGTCCCTGCCCAGCGCCTCCGCCAGTGTCGAATCCTGTCCGGCTTCCTTTATCAACTGCTTGCAAAGGATATCATACGCAAGCCCCGCCATGATCAGCACGGCGCCATAAAGAATAACAGGCCACCTGGTAAAACTATTTTCGCCCATCCACGCCGTCGCAAACGGTATCAGCGAAAGCCAGAACAGCAGATTCAGATTGGCCCACAGGACCGCCCCGTTGATCCGCTCCGCCGCATAGATCATATGGTGGTGGTTGTTCCAGTAGATACCCACGTAGACAAAGCTCAGCACATAGGAGAACAACACCGGCACCAAAGGCGCCAGATCCTGTATATGATCCCCGTGCGGAATACGCAGCTCCAGGACCATGATCGTAATGATGATGGCGATAACGCCATCGCTGAACGCTTCCAGTCTCCCTTTTTTCATGCGGCTAATATACGAATAAAGCCCGCGGAAGCGGGCCCTATTACTGAGTCAAAGATCACACGAAAACTACTTTCCCTCCGGCAATAACTCGAACCGTATAAAATTATCTCCCTTCAGCCAGGCCTGCGCCGCGATACGCAAACTCTCCACCGTTATCTTCGCCAGATTCGCCGGCACTTCCAGCACCTGCCGCACGTCCTCTCCATTCTGATACTGCCCCAGCAAATAGCTGAACCAAAAACTATTCTGCCGGTACAATGGCTCCAGCTCCCGGGTATAGGCCGCCCTGAACTTCTGCACATCCTCTTCCTGAGGCCCCTGCTCCCGCAACGCCGCCATCTCCTTCTGCACTCCCGCGATAAGTCCGTCGGCATTGGCCGGCGCACACCCGAATGCCACGACAAAAGCATAGCGGCTCCTCGGATACTTATTATAGGAGACCCGCACGCTCGGACTATACACTTCCCCTTCTTCCTCCCGCAGATGCTGCAGCACCTTGATCTGCAAAATATCACTCAATGCCTTCAGCTGCAGATTCGCCAGTGGACTGTAGGCATAGTCCCCGCTGATCACCAGCCTCACCGTGGCCTTGTTCTCCGAACCCATAAAGACTTTCTTCGTCAGCTGCCCCGCAGGGATATGGATACCCGGATCCCGTGCTTCTTCTTTCCGGCGCAGCGAAGGCAGACCACCCAGATACCGCTCCAGCAGCGGCACAATGCTGTCTACAGCAAAACTTCCCACGAATACAAAGGTGAAACCGGACGCATCCGCAAACCGCTGCCTATAGATATCATAGGCCTTGTCCAGCCCCACCCGCTGCAAATGCGCAAGGGAAGGCGGCGACGCGCGATACGCATAGCCCCCCAGCACATAGCCCATCGTATCGGCAAACACGTTGTTGGGATCGGCGCCCCTACCCGTGATCGCGTCCCTGCTGCGGCTGATGATATTGTTGTATACCAGGGTATCCTTCCGCGGCTGAGTAAACCGCAGGTACAACAACTGCAACGCGGTCTCCAGGTCGGCGGGCGAAGTCACCCCTCCGATGTCCTGCGTCCTGGGAGAGATAAGCGCATTGATTTGCGCCACTCTTCCCTTCAGCTCGTTGCTCAGCTGCACCGCGTCAAAACTTCCCGCCCCGAACTGCCCTATCAGCATCGCCGCATCGGCGGCGGCGTCATAGTCGGAATCATTATAGAGCGAGGTACCACCCGGAGAAGTTCCCTGGAAAAATATCTCGTCATTCTTAAAATCCGTCGGCTTCAGCACGACGGTAACCCCATTATCCAACCTCAGTAAAGTCAGCCCCAGCTCAGACACAGTCTGTCTGTCTATCACCATTCCCGGAGCCGGCTTCACAGGCAACAGCGACGACCCAACCTCCTCATCTACCCAGGGTTTCAGACCCGGCGCCAAAACCTTCATCCACCGGTCGACCGCAGAAGAATCAGGCAGCACGGCCTTCTCAGCATCCGGCGCCAGCAGGATAACATCCCTGTTGGCCGACGAAAGATACTCGCGCAACACGCCCGCTACGTCGGAAAGCGTGATCGCCCCGATATGCCCGCGCGTAAAATCCGCCTCCCAGACGATCCCCGGCGCCGCATCCCCGTGCAGGAACAGCTGCTGATACTCCTTTACCCACTGCAGGGAAGGCGTCTTGTCCTTTTCCTTTACCGCCCTGTCCATCGAGCGCAGATAGTCCTGCTTCGCCCTGTCCAGCTCCCTCTGCGTAAACCCAAACCGCCTCACTTTCTCCAGATAGGACCAGCCCTGCCCGAACGCCTGCTCCAGCCTCCCTTTCTTCGCTTCCACAGAAAAAGCAAACGCATCGACATTGCTCAGCACCCCGGCTATTTGCCCCTGAACCGAGGCATAAGCCGGATCGGTCTGCCTGTAAGCCTCCGCGGCAAACCGCGCCTGCAGCAGCTGATTCAGCAGATTCCTCCGTAACAGCCCAAGGTAGTCGGCGGACGTGACCACCACCGGCGCCGGATGCTTCCAGTAAATATCCAGACTGGTCGACGTATTCTCCTTATCCGTCGCAACTAAAAACTGCGCACCCCCCTTCAGAGGAATGGCATATTTCACCCGCGGCCGCTCCGGGACAGGATTGCGAAGCGTCCCAAACCGCTCGCGCACCATCTTCTCCATAGAAGATACATCCACATCCCCCACGACGATCAGCGCCTGCAGGTCGGGACGATACCAGTCGTGATAGAACCGCCGGATAACACCAGGGCGGAAATACTTCAGCACGCTGTCCACGCCGATGGGCAACCGCTGTGAATACCGCGAATGATTCAGCAGAACCGGAAAATACTTCCTCGCCAGCCGGTCGCCGGCGCCCCTCCCAAGTCGCTCTTCTTCCAGTACGACGCCGCGTTCTTTTTCGATCTCCACCGGATCCAGCAGCGCTTCCTGCGCCCAGTCCCGCATGATCTGCAACCCGTTCCGCAGCAACAATGAATCATCAACAGGCAACGGCAGTTGATAGACCGTCTCGTCAAAAGAGGTATAGGCGTTCAGATCCGCGCCAAACCGGACACCCGCCTTCTGTAAATAGTCCACCAGTTCGTTCCTGGGAAAATGCTTCGTTCCGTTGAAGTTCATATGCTCCATAAAATGCGCCAGCCCCCGCTGGTCATCGTCCTCCAGCACCGAACCCACCTTGTTGACAAGATATAGCTCCACCCGGTGCCGCGGCTCCTCATTGTGCCGGATATAATACGTAAACCCATTGGCCAGCCTCCCCGTACGCACGTCCCTGTCCAAAGGAATGGGCTGGGCGGAGGCGCCCAGCCCGATGAATAATGCCATCGCAATAGTAACTATGCCGATCAGTCGTTTCATCCCAGTTCTTATTTTTTATAGATTTCAGCCAACCGGGCCTGCAAGGCTTCCCCCCGAAGATTCTTTGCAACGATGACGCCATTGGGATCGATCAGGAAGTTCTGCGGGATGGACGCAACCCCATAAGCCTTCGCAGCCTCGTTCTCCCATCCCTTCAGGTCGGATATCTGTGTCCACACCAGTCCGTCCTTTTTGATCGCAGCGATCCACTTGTCCTTCATCGAAGCCCCGTCCAGAGAGACACCCAGCACGGCAAAGCCCCTGTCCTTATATTCGTTGTAAGCCTTCACCACATTGGGGTTCTCCGCCCGGCAGGGACCACACCAGCTGGCCCAGAAATCGACCAGCACGTATTTCCCACGGAAAGACGATAGAGATACAGCTTTTCCCTCCGGAGTAGCCTGGGTAAAATCCGCAGCCGCGGTCCCGATCGCCGTCTTTGCATCCTTCTCCGCCTTCGCTGCCGTCTCGGCCCTCTTCTTCTCATTGGCCGCCGCAACCATGTCTTTGGCAAACGGCCGGGAATCCGCAGGCATCAGATCGATCAGGCTGTCGATCGTCTCGGCGTGTACCCATGAAGAAGAGGACAGCATCTCCATCATAACCAGCCCCGCCGGCGTCGATGGATTGTGCCGGAGATAGTCCGTCAACTGGTCCGTCATCGGGATGAACATATTGGATATCCGGATTTGGACGTTGAACTGCGCCTGCTTGTCCGTCTTGAAAGCGTCGGTAGCCATAACAGCCTTCAGACTGTCCGCCACCCGCTGCGTTTCCTTCATCGCATCCTTATAGTCCTTCTGTGCCTGCGCACCGGGTCCTTCGACGACGAACTTGTCCAGCCCGCCTGTAGCGACGAACTCCGTCCTGCCCTTACCCAGAATAAAATCCGCCCGTTCCGCATAGGGCACCATCATCGAGGCCTTCCACTCCATCGGCTTTTTCAGCAGCCTCACCTGAATGGCGAAGTCGACGTTCCCGGAAAAATGAAAGACATTGTCCTTCACCACTGCGCTGTCAACCGTCTTCACCCCGTGCACGTCATCATAGACGAGATACACAACGGAAGGGACGGAGGACATGTCCTTAAAACGACCCTCTAAAGTAAAGTCATGGGCACTGGCTACCCGGATACCGGCAGTAAAAGCCAGTAGCAAAAACAATCTTTGCATACAACAATGTTTAAATTTGATGTGGAAGTATTAATTATATCCCTGATTCTGCGTCAGGTTCGGATCGAGCGCGATCTCGAGCGCCGGCAGAGGCAACAACTGTTTGTTGGTGTTCCAGGCGCCCCCACCCTTCAGCGGAGTGACCACATTCATTACCGCATCGATATTCCCGGTACGCCTGAGGTCGAACCAGCGATGTCCGAACTCCGTGAACAGCTCGACCTGCCGCTCCTGAAGAACCGCCGCTACCAGCCCGCTCTGATCGCTGGCCGTCGTCGCCGGCAGACCGGCCCTCGACCGGATCGCATTCAGGTCGGCAGCCGCATCGACCAGCTTGTTCTGCATGGCGCGGGCCTCGGCCCGTATCAGGTACTGTTCCGCCAGCCGCAGAACCACCACATTCTCTGTATTGGGCGCTGTCTGCGAGTAGACCTTGTATTTGAAAGCGTAGTAGTAAGTCACCGCCGGTAAGGTAGCCGTCGCCGTGGTAGTGAAGTGCCCGACCCAGTTGACCCAGCGCTTGTCCCGCACCGTATCGAATGCATTCACCAGCCAGCTCGTCAGCGGGAACAGCGTCCCCGTGCCCGGCGCCTGAGTGAGAACCAGATAACCGGCATCGGCATTATTGGCGGGATAGGTCGTTACCTGCTGCCACTGCCAGACGATCTCACGGCTCGTTTTTATAAAAACATTGTTCAGGACCGGCTCCAGCACGTACAACGAAGACTTGCCGATAACATCACTCGCCGACGCCTCTGCATTGGGATAGTCCTTCAGATAGAGATAGACGCGCGCCAGCAGGGCCGAAGCCGCCTGTCTGTTCGGCCGCACCCTGTCGGGCGAACCCATCGGCTGCGCGGAAGCGTTATTATAAACGCCGTCCGGCAGCAACCCCTGCGCATCCTTCAGGTCCTGCACGATCTGCTTGTAAACATCCGTAGAAGACGTCCTCGCCAGTTGCCCGTTCACCAGAAAATCGCCGGTCAGCGGCATCGGCACATTCCCATAAAGATTCACCATATAGAAATAAATGAGCGCCCTCGTAAACTTCGCCTCCCCGATCGACTGGCTGCGGATCGCCGGGGTCAGCGAAGAACCTCCCGACCCCGATATCCCGTCGAGAATGGTATTGCAGACATTCAGGGTCGAATAGGCCCCAGCCCAGAAATAATTCTGGCTGCTTACCAGCGCATTGGTATAGAATTGCGCCGGTACGGCAGAATAGCCGCCCGAAGCGTAGTTACCCAGCTCATCAGCCGCGAGACCCATGCTGATAGGGATGGCGCCTGAACTGTTCAGCAATCCGCCGACCTTGACCTCCATACCCGCGACCGCGGACTCCAGGTTTCCGTCCGAGCTAAATACATTCGCACCGTTCAGGGTCACAGGCGAAGGATTGATATCCAGTGTTTTCTTGCAACTGAAAGCGACACAGGCCGCAAGCAGGATCAAAATATGTTGAGTTCTCATCCTTGTTGGTTTAAAAAGTGACTTGTAATCCACCGGTAATGGTCCTGACCAGCGGCAAATGGTTCAGCGTTTGCGTTTCCGGATCGTAACCGCCATAGGAAGTGATCGTCAGCAAGTTCTCACCCAGAACATACACCTGCAGATTCTGCACGTGCAATTTCTTCGTTACGCCATTCCCGAACGTATAGCGCAACGACGCATTCTGCAGCCTCGCATAGGTCGCGTCCGACCAACCCGCCGTACTGTATGGCAGATAGCTCCAGGGCGTATAGTTTAAAATGCTGGCGGTATATTTCTGCACATTGGTCACATCTCCCGTCTTCTGCCAGCGCGCCAGCGTAGCAGTGCTGATGTTTTGAGCAAATCCAGGAGGCAGATTAGCACTCGCCTGCGTCAGCGCACTGCGGCCTATCTGTCTGACGACACGGAACAGCACATCCAGCGAAAAACCCTTATAGGTAAACGTGTTGGCAACCGAACCAAACCATTTCGGATTGGGATCTTCCAGCACGACATTGTCCTGCGGCTGATTCAGATTGGCGTTGATATGACCCGTCGCATCGTAGTACTGGTAAACACCGGTCGTGGGATTCACTCCGGCAGCCTTAATTAACCGGAGCACACCCACCGGATAACCAACAGCGAGATTGGCGGCGATCTGTGCAGCAGGCGAGGTTGGAGGGAATTTCAGCACCTGGTTCCGCATCTTTGTGAATAGGATGGTCGTCGTCCAGGTGAAGTCTTTCAGCTGCAGATTGGTCGTCGTCAGCGTCAGGTCGAAACCCCTGTTTTGTACCAGCCCGGGAAGATTGCGCGTCACGGAATTGAAACCCGTTAGCCACGGCTGCATATAGGCGGCCAGCAGATTGCTGGTGCGGTTACGGAAATAATTGGCGGTCATCTGGATCCTGTCCCTCAGGAAATGCAGGTCGATAGCCGCCTCGATCTTCCTCGTCGTCTCCCAGCTGACTACCGGATTCGGTATATTGTTGGGCGTAACGGCCGGAACATTCTGATAGTTGGTGCCGGTGCTTCCGAAATTTGGCAGATAATAGTTAGTGCCGATCTGATCGTTCCCCGTGACGCCATAGCTGCCCCTAAGTTTACCATAGTTCAGCCAGGGGAGGCTCTTCATGAACTTCTCCTCGGTGAAGATCCATCCCGCCCCGACAGCTCCGAAGAAATGAAAACGGTTCTCCGGACCGAATTTCGTCGACCCGTCATTACGGCCCGTCAGATCGAGCAGGTATTTATTGTCCCAGATATAGTTGACCCGGCCGTAAACACCGGTGAACTTATAGAGCGTCAGCGAATACCCGAAATTGGGAATGGCCTTGATCGATGTACCCGCAGTAGGACTGCTCAGCAGCGCGTCGCTGGTATATCCCGAAGCCTGCAGCGGCAGCGATTCCTCGGTCTGTTTCTGGACGCTGTACCCCACCGTCGCCGTCAGACGGCCTTTGGCGATATCCCTGTTGTAGGTAGCCTGCGGCTCGATACTCCAGTACGTATTGTTATTCGTAGTAAAATTTGACTGACCCGTGGTCACACCGGCGGCGGGGGCGTTCGCGGCTATGGGAGTACCATTGAATTCATTCATCTGTTGCCTGTTGTACCCCACCGTCGCCTTCAGTTCAAGACCAGGCATTGGCCGGTACGCGATTACGGCGCTGGACAGCAGATTGTTGATAGAAGTATTATTCAGTTTCCGGGCGATCAGCGCAGGATTGGAATTGAACGTATTGTTCTGAAAATTCAGCGAACCGTCGGAATTGAACAGCTTCGGCGCATCCGGCGCCAGAGAAATAATAGTGGAGAACTGGTCCCCCGGAGGAATATCGCTGACATTATAGGTATATCCGCCCGTAAGGCTGGCCGAGAACTTGCCGTCCTGGCTTGTCGTTCCCATGCTGAAATGCACAGAAGCCGTCTGGTCCGACCCGCCGAACAATTTTTGCAGATTGTTCTGCCTCCGGTAATTACCGCTCAGCAGATAGCTGCTGTTCGCGCCGCCTCCCGACACGCTTATCTGCGCATTGGTGGTCTGGCCATTGCCCAGCAGCTCTTTGGCCCAGTTGGTGGAACGCGTAGTATCCCAGGCGCCATTGATATCATAGTCGAAAGTTGTCACGGGAAGACCGTCATTCCGCTTCGCCTCATGCCGCATCTGGAGATACTGCTGCAAATTCAGCATCTTCGGCATATAAGGCACCTGGCTGATGCCGGTATAGGCATTCAGCGTAACCCGTGTCGCTCCCGACCTGCCCTTCTTCGTGGTGATCAGGATCACGCCATTGGCGCCCCTGCTGCCATAGATAGCCGTAGCATCGGCATCCTTCAGCACATCTACGCTCTCGATATCCAGCGGGTTGATAAAATTCAGCGGGTTCTGACCCGTAAAGCCGCCGTGAGCTATATTGGAGTTCAGGGTAACATATTCATCCATGGTATACGGTATGCCGTCTACGATATACAGGGGATTGGAGCCCGAATTGATACCATTCTGCCCCCGTATATTGACGGAGATCGGGCTCCCCGGCACGCCCGAAGTCTGCGAGATCATCACACCCGGCACCTTCGCCTGCAGCGCGGTCAGTACATTGGCGACCGGAAAGTTCTCGATCTCCTTCGAAGTTACCGTTGTCTGCTCACCGGTGTTAAAACGCCTGGTGGTCGTACCATAGGCGATGACCTGCGTCTCGTCCAGTTCGGCGATATCCAGCTCGAGGGCGATATTGAGCAGCGCGGTGCCATTGATCTTCACCTCACGGCGATGGTAGCCCACCGACGAAAAGATAAGCGTTCGGTGATCGGGCGCCAGAAAGATATATTCACCAGAAGCATTGGTAGTGACCGCCCTGTTGTAGTCTTTGAGAGTAATGGTTACGCCCGCAAGCGCGTTTCCCTTCCGGTCCGTCACCTTACCCTTGATCAGGACCATCGAATCTTTCTGCGGACTCAACGCTACCGAGTCAAGCCCGTCCCCAACGATAAAAACAGGCTTGTTCTCATCGACCACGATCGACCCATTCTCGATCCGGAAGGTCAGGGGAGTGTTCCTGAAACAATTGTCCAGCGCCTCTTTTAAGGGAACTTCACTTACGTCCACGCTCACGGCGCCCACGCGCCGGACCAGCTCGGCGTCGACAAAGAAATCATAGCCGGTCTGCCGGCGGATCTCTTTAAATATTTTGCTGAGTGACACATTCTTCTCATGCAGCGTGACCTTCTGTGCCTCACCAGCGCTCACCTGCAGGACCCCAATCACGATCAGCAGCGCAGTCAATTTCATAATTCGCTGAATTTGTTGAAAATTCATACCTTAGAGTGTTTTGGTTTAAGTTGAAAATGTTTCTCACGACATTTTTTTTATTCAAAGCCATAACATCGCCGGAGGTGTTCGCTGCACTTCCGGTTTTGTTTTTATGATTCGGGTAGACTCTTATCTCGCTATTACCATTACCCTCCTTTTTTCGATTTTAAAATTCACCTTACCGGTGGCTTCCATGATCTGTAATACTGCTGAAATGTTCTTCGACCGGGACACGACACCGTCGAACTGCATCGGGCCGGGGCTGCCCTGCGGATAGGATATGTCTACGTCATACCACCTCGCGATCTTTCGCATGATGGAAGTGATATCTTCATTGTTGAACACAAAGTCTCCGTGCGCCCACCCCATTACGTCGTCAAGGTCAGCTTTGTCGGTCACCGTCACGCCCCCCCCCGCCCCACTCACCGCCTGCTGTCCGGGAGCAAGCACTACCTGCCGCCCCGACCCGCTTACCCTTACACTCCCCGTCAGCAATGTCGTCCGCTGATCCGGCTCGTCTGCATATACATTGACGTCCATACTGGTTCCCAGCACCTCGATAGCCTGACCACCCGCCTCCACCCGAAACGGCCTCGACTTGTCCGGCGCCACCTCGAAATAAGCCTCTCCGGTCACGACCACCCGCCGTTCCTTCCCGGCGAAGGCCACCGGATACTGAATGGAAGAAGCCGCATTCAGCAACACTTTTGAACCGTCGGAAAGTACCAGATGATACTGCCCGCCACGCGGCGTGGTCACGCTGTTCATCGATACCCCGTCACCCAAACCAGAGGCGGGATAGACCAACTGTCCATCCGCCGTCTTGGTTACCTGTATGTGCCCTTGAGTCGCTACGATTCCGTTTGCCGCACCCGTAAGCGAGACGATCTTCCCGTCTGCAAGTGTAAGGATCGCCCTGTCGCCCCCGGCGCTGATATCCGCCGCCACAGCCGGAGGCGCAACGACAGAAGACTTGCCGCGCAGATACCAGTATCCCCCCGCCCCCACCAGTAGCAGGACCGCCGCAGCAACCGACCAACGGCGTATGGATACAAGCGGCCGCCTGCGCCCCAGGCCCGAGAGGTCAAGCACCTTCTCCCAGCCGGCCTCCACCTGCCGCTCGCTGGGCAGCATTACACTGCCGTCCCGCCGGGCATGGTCGACATACCAGCTCTCCAGCAAAGCCTTCTCCTCCTCGCTGCACTGACCCAAACCGTATTTTTTGAGTAGATCCTGGAATTGTTCTTCGTTCATATATCTATATATGACAGCCAACGAACTCCCAGGTAGTAGATAAAATAAAAAAAAATTAACGCGGAGATAACCCGCCCTCAGGGAAGGCTCCCAAACAGGAACCGAAGCGGTCCTTTAAGTCTGCCCCTTAATATCTTTAACGCATTGCTGACCTGCTTCTTCACGGTCTTATCCGAAATATTCAATTTTTCAGCGATCTCTTTGTGCGACAACTCCTCCCGCCGGCTCAGCTCGAATACTTCCCGCATCTTCTCCGGCAGCGCCGCGATCTCCCTCTCGATCAGCGCCGTCAGCTCGCGCACACGCAACTCTTCATCGGTGATCGATACCCCTTCTTTCATGAACCGCTGCATGGAAAAAAGATAGGCGTCCTTTACTCTTTTGTGCTCGATTCGGTTGAGGACGCGGTTCCGGATGGACGTATATAAATAGGAAGACAGCGAGACGCTGATCTCGAGCTGGCCAGCCTTTTGCCAGAGACCCGAAAAAACTTCCTGAACACAGTCCTCCGCCTCGCCGGACTCCTTCAGCAGCTTGCAGGCATGGATATACAACAAGGAATAGTATCGCTTGTAAATCGCTTCGAAGGCGGACTCGTCGCCTTCCCGCACCCGGGAAAGCAATTCCAGGTCAGAGTGTAAATCAGTGGGGCTCATCGCGCTGCAATGACGAATATACGGCATTTACCGATCTTTCTCCTACACCATGAACAATTTGGTCAGATCAGCGTTGCTTCTCATACACAGTCAAAAACATTTCCGCATGAGTACCAAAATCAGTTTTCAAAAAGATTTCACACTGGGTGACGACCTCAACGTCCGCCGCATGGGCTACGGCGCCATGCGCATCACCGGCGAAGGCATCTGGGGTCCGCCTAAAGACCACGCCGGCTCCATTAAAGTCCTGCAACGCGCCGTCGAACTCGGAGTCAACTTCATCGACACCGCCGACAGCTACGGACCCAATATCTCCGAAGAGCTTATCGCCGAAGCGCTCTATCCCTACCCCGCCGGACTGGTCATCGCTACAAAAGGCGGATTCGTTCGCACCGGTCCCGGCCAGTGGGTTATCAACTCAAGCCCCAAACACCTGAAGCAGGCGCTCGAAGGCAGCCTCGCCCGGCTAAAGCTCGACAGGATCGACCTCTACCAGTTGCACCGCATCGACCCCAACGTGCCCTTCGAAGAGTCACTCGAATTCCTTCAGGGCGTACAGGAAGAAGGCCTGGTCAAACACATCGGCCTGTCCGAGGTCAGCGTCGAAGACATCGAAAAAGCAGAGGAATACGTCGGGATCGTTTCCGTCCAGAACAAATACAGCCACGACTACCGGAAATGGGAGTCCGTGCTCGAATACTGCGAAGAGACTGGCAAAGCATTTATCCCCTGGAACCCCATCAACGCGGGCAATATGAGCAATATGAATAAAGTGGAAAAGGTCGCCGCCAAACTGGGCGTCTCAACCCAACAACTGGCACTGGCCTGGTTGCTCTATCACTCCCCCAACAATCTCCTCATCCCGGGAACATCCAGCGTAAAACACCTGGAAGAGAATTTGGCCGCGGAAAAGATCCAACTCACGGAAGACATCCTCGAAGAACTCGAATCCGAATAACAGGAGGCCTTCGGGCCTCTTTTTTATCTACCGAGATTCTTTTCAATATAACCCTTCATCGCCTCCGGCTTCACCACCGGCCCCCACCGCCTCAGCGGCTTCCCCTCGGCACTAATCAAAAACTTAGTGAAATTCCATTTGATCCGGCTACCCAGGAATCCACCCAACCTCTTCTTCAGGAACCCGAATACCGGATGCGTCCCCAGGCCATTGACCTCGATCTTCTCAAACAATGGAAAGCTCACGCCAAAATTCAACTGACAGGTCTGCTCCATCGTCTCATTCGCCTCGGGCTCCTGATCGCGGAACTGATTGCACGGAAAGCCCAGAACAACAAGCCCCCTGTCTTTATATTCCTGGTACAAGGCCTCCAGCCCCCCGAACTGCGGAGCCAGCCCGCAGCGGGTAGCCGTATTGACGATAAGCAGCGTCTTACCCCGAAAACGCTCCATACTGACCGCCCGCCCCTGTGGATCATTGGCACTCAAATCATAAAATTCATTGGACATACACAAAAATACAAAAACCCCGGTGGCGCCGGGGTCCTATTGTTAAAACCGTGGTATGCAATCGCTAGGCTCGAGAGGCAGGTAACCCTGCTTCGTGTTAAAGTTATAATATTTTATCGCATTTCCGCGGCAGTCGCCCAATTTCTTTAAAAAAACTATTCCGCCCGCAAACTCCGGATCGGCGACACCCTCGCCGCCCGCACCGCCTGAAAACTCACCGTCGCCATCGCTATAAACACCGCCAGACAGCCCGCCGCCGCAAAAAGCCACCAGTAGATAGGCACCCTGTACGAAAAATCCTGCAGCCACCGCCACATCGCCAGCCAGGCCAGCGGCGAGGCAATACAAATGGCCACCACTACCAACCGGACAAAATCCCTTGACAACAATGCCATTATCCCAAAAACAGAACACCCCAGCACCTTTCGGATGCCGATCTCTTTGACCCGCTGCTCCGCACTAAAAGCAGCCAGCCCCAGCAACCCCAGACACGCGATAAAGATGGTCAGCGCCGTAAAGACGCCGATGATACGCCCTATCCGGTATTCCTGCTCATAGGTCCGCTGAAAATCCTGATCGAGAAACGAATATTCAAAAGGAGTTCCCGGATTGATCCGCTGCCAGACACTCCCGATATCGCTGATTAGCCCCCTGTAGTCCCCCGCCCTCACCCGCGCGATCAGATAGTCCTTCTCGTCGGTCAGCGTAAAACCGTAGGGACGTATCGGATCCCGGAGACTCTGAAAATTGAAGTCTTTGACGACGCCGACGATATGGATGTCCTGCTGATCGTTCAGATGACCAAAATGTATCGTCGTGCCAGCCGCGGTCTTCGGGTCCAGCCCCAGCTTGCGGATAGCCGTTTCATTAAAAACGATCGCGTTCGAATCCGAACCAAAATCCCGCGAAAAGGTCCGTCCTCCAACCATCTTCATACCAAGCGTCTCCAGAAAATCATAGCCCACCTGTCCGAACGGTATATTCGTTCCGTCAACGGCGCTCTGCCCCTGCCTGTAAAATCTTAGATCGTTGAAAGGCGGCTGCCCTGGATAGGTTGTTCCCCCGGCCATCGCATCGACCCTCGGGTCCCTTCCCAGCGCCTCCGAAAGCACCTTGAAGTTCGCCATTGCCCCGGCCGTCCGCAGTGGAATGATCAGCTGCTGCTCTTTCCGGAATCCCAGGTCATGCGCCCCCAAAAATCGCAGCTGCTCCCAGATCAGCAGCGATGACAGGATCAAAAAAATAGCGACGGCAAACTGAAAAACGACCAGCCCCTTCCGCAGAAACAACACCGACAGACTATTGACCAGCTGCCCCTTCAGCACCTTTATCGGACGAAACGAAGACAGATAGAATGCCGGATATACCCCCGCCAGCAACCCCGTCACCAGCCCCAGCCCCCCAATCCAGCCCAGAGCCGCCGGATAGTCGAAAAGAGACAGCTCGCGCTGCGCCAGCAGATTGAAAGCAGGCAGCAGCAGCTGCACCAGCAACAAAGCCAGCAGCAAGGCCACAAAACTTATAAACAACGACTCGCCCAGGAACTGCGCCACCAGCTGCCCCCGCATCGCCCCCATTACTTTCCGCACCCCGACCTCCTTTGCCCTTCGCTGCGACCGGGCCGTCGACAGGTTCATAAAATTCACGCAGGCGATCAGCAGCACAAAAAAGGCTATGCAACCCAGAATATACAGGTAGGACCGGCTGATATTGGGCGAAAGATCGTGGTCATAGGGAGACTCCGTATGCAGGTGGATATCGGCCACCGGCTGAAGAAAGATCATCCGGTCCGCCCCCGCATTGGTGATATCCCTGCTGCCGTGCCGGTGAAGAAAAGGATTGAGCTTCTTCGAAAAAACGTCCACATCCGTCCCCACCTTCAGCCGGATATAGGTCATAAAAGTATTATAGGTAGCCCAGTTGGTCCTCTCCTTCAGCCAGGGACGCAGGTCTTCGTTGTCCATATTGAGAAAAAGATCGGCGTCGATATGGGAAGGCCCCAGCCGCTCAAATACGCCATTTACGGTAAAGACGCCATTCCCGGCCCGAAAGCTCCTGCCGATAGGATCAGACCTTCCGAAAAGCCGGATGGCGAGCTCCCGCGAGACGACCGCCGTATTCGGCATGGCCATCACGGTCCTGGCATCGCCCCGAAGCCAACGGTAGGCAAACAGGTCAAAGAATGACGCGTCGACATAATACCCCTTCTTCTCATAAAAGGTCTTCCGTTGCCCGCCATCCTGATACTCGAGTACCAGCGATCCGTCGTTGCCAGGCTGCATTAAACGCCCCGCCTGCTCCACTTCCGGCATCTCCGCCTTTAACCCCGCCGCAACATTTGCGTTCGAGCTGACGATAGCGCTGATATCTTTTTGGCTCTTGAATGCCGTGGCTACCCGGTAAAGCCGGTCGCTCCCGGCATGCTGCCTGTCATAAGAGGTCTCATGAAAGATAAAGAGCAGGATGAACAGACAGACGGACAGGCCCATCGCCAGGCCCACAATATTGATCAGGGTATACCCCTTGTTGACCAGCAGATTTCGCCAGGCCAGCCGGCAATAGTTTTTAAACATAATGGACGGGCCACAGAAAGAATGCCATTATTGTAATAAAATGACCCTCCATTCTTTATATATTCCGATCCCGCGACCGATGTTCGGTTACGGACAGCAGTTGTCCGTTAACGGGGTTTTTCCTTACCTTCAACCCCATGCAAAAAAAATGGCTCCCGCTGTTCCTCCCACACCTCATTGCCGTAGTCGTTTTCCTGCTGATCGCCGTCATTTACTGTAAACCCGTCTTCGAACACAAGGTCCTGCAGCAGGCCGACGTCACTCAGTATACGGCCATGGCCCGGAATTCGTTTGTGTATAAGGAAAAGCACGGAGCCTTCCCGCTCTGGACCCAGGGCATGTTCAGCGGGATGCCGGCCTACCAGATCGCCATCGACGTCCAGACCTTTGCCCCTTATGCCTTCTTCCACGACCTTCTGACTCTCTGGCTGCCCAAACTCCCAGGCTTTTTCTTTCTCGCCTGCATCTGCTTCTATTTCCTCTCGCAGGTGCTGCGCGTCAATCCTTATATTGGGATCATCGGCGCCCTGGCCTTTGCCTACGCCACCTATAATCCTACCGCCCTCGTCGCCGGCCACGATACCAAGATGACGGCGCTGGCGCTGCTGCCGGCTTTCATCGCCTCCATACTGTTGATTTTCGAAAAAAAATACCTCACCGGACTTGCCCTCACCGCCCTCTTTACCGACCTGTTCGTCGCCGCCAACCACCCCCAGATCGTATACTACGGCATGATCATCGCAGGCTTTATGGGTCTGGCCTATATCGTCCGCTGGATAAAGGAAAAAGACTTCCGCCACCTCGTGCTGGCAGGCACACTGACCCTGCTCGGCGCCGCCATCGGAGTCATGGGAAACGCCGTAGCCACCCTTACCACCTATGACTATGCGCCTGCCTCCATCCGGGGCGGCAGTCAGCTGGCTGTCTCCGGTGGCAACGTGACCAGCAAAGGCCTCAGCGAAGACTACGCCTTCACCTACAGTACCTACAAGACGGAGTCGTTCGAGCTGCTCGTTCCAAAAATATACGGCGGCGGCAACAACCGGACAGAGTTCAGCGAAGGGAACCTCAAGTCCGTCGACGCCCTGCAAAGCATCCCCCCACAGCTCGGACAACAACTGCAGAACCTGCTCCACATCTATTGGGGCGACATCAGCGGTGACACGGGCGGTCCCGCCTATGCCGGCGCCGTCATCTGCCTTTTGGCCTTTATAGGCCTCTTCATCCTCGACGGCAAACACAAATGGTGGATACTCGCAACATGCATCCTCAGCCTGATGATGAGCTGGGGGAGCAACCTCGAAGGCTTCAACGG
>Ga0068853_100000452_pt1 | contig 27933 bp, 31 predicted proteins | sample KBSCornC32_FD_65655 | JGI IMG/M metagenome (GOLD analysis project Ga0068853, IMG submission 65655) | Corn rhizosphere microbial communities from Kellogg Biological Station, Michigan, USA - KBS Corn C3-2 | ecosystem: Host-associated > Plants > Roots > Rhizosphere > Soil ... | reverse complement strand
TGCTCGGGGTGAGTATCTCCAAGGGCGCGACCGTGCTGGTGATGCCGTGGATCTTGCATCGTCACCAGAAGCTGTGGGACCGGCCGGACGAGTTCGTGCCCGAGCGCTTTCTGCCAGGTCCACGCGAGGCGATCGACCGCTACCAATATCTCCCGTTCGGTGCCGGGCCGCGCGTGTGCATCGGCCAGTATTTCGCGATGCAGGAGGGGGTGATCGCACTCGGCGCGCTCTGCCGAGGGCTGCGATTTGAATATGCTGGCGAGAATCCGCCGCGGCCGGTGCAGAAAATTACCGTCCAGCCCGAGGGTGGTCTCAGGATGCGGATGGCACGACGGTAGGCCGGTGGGTCAACCGCCGCCCGTCCTCCCCTTTCCGGGGGAGGATCTCGACTGCTAGCCCCTTGGATGAACCCAGCCGAGGATGCGTTCGGCTTTGGTGGAATCGAAGAAGCTGGCATTGCCAAGCAGAGGCTTCCGAATCTCTGCGTCGGGATAGAGGCGCTTCGCCACTTCAAGGCTCGGCTCCTCGAGAAGCGTATCCGGGGCGACAACGTTAAACACCTCGTGTCCGGCGAAATCAGCCTCGAGGCTCCTGAGGCACGCGTCCGCGGTCGCATCGCCGCGGACATAGCCATAGAGCTCGCGAGCGCGCTGCTCAGGAGTGTTGCCGGTCCGGGACCGAGCCTCCTGCCGACTCTCGGTCACGAAATGAAAGCGCATCGAGGCAACGCGGACCCCCTCGTGCCGGCGCGTCAGGTTGTCTGCCTGCGCTTCGCAAATCTGCTTGGAAAGCCCATAGGCCTCCTCGTTTCGCATAGGGTGGTGCTCGTCGATAGGGAAGTAATCGAAAAGGGGTGCGCGCGAGAACGAGAGACCAAGGGCATTGACGCTCGAGGCCTGGCAGATGCGCGTGATACCGAGTTCGATCGCCGCACGGAGGGCGTTGTAGCTCGCGGTCACATTGTGGTTGTGGACGATCTGGTCGGGGTCGGTCAGCGGGTGCGGAATCGCCGCCAGATGGATCAGCGCCTCGCAACCGGCGAACGCAGCCAGCAGCGCATCGTAGTCAGTGGCATCGACAACGAGGTCGCGCTGACCGGGCGACGGTGACGTATCGGCCGGCCGTCGATCGATGGCCACGATTTCGATGCCGCGAGCAAGCGCGGCTTGGCTGACATACCTGCCAACTCTGCCGCGCGCTCCGGTGATCGCGAGGCGCACGGTGTCAGGCCCGGGCGGGGAGTTCTGTGGCGGCCCGTCCGAGCGTCTCCAGCACGGTCTGGACGATTCCCGCGCGATCCAGGCCGGCGGCGGCATACATGTCAGACTGACTTGCTTGCTCAGTGAAGCTGTCGGGGATCATGAGGGGGCGAAATTTGAGCTTGCCATCGAGCAAGCCGTGCTCAGCAAGGAAGGTCGCAACGTGACTGCCGAAGCCGCCGATGCCGGATTCCTCGAGCGTGATGAGCACATCGTGCGTAGTCGCAAGTCGGGTTAACAGATCGGCGTCGAGCGGCTTGAGGAAACGCGCGTCCGCAACAGTTGGGGTGAGGCCGAAGGCGGCAAGCTTTTCCGCAGCGGCGAGCGCTTCCTGCAAGCGCGTGCCGAAGCTCAGCAACGCGACTCCCGTACCCTGACGGATCACGCGACCCTTACCGATTTCGAGGATGGAGCCGTGCTGGGGCATCTCGGCCCCGACGCCGTCGGCGCGAGGGTAGCGGAAGGCGATGGGGCCGCTGTCGTGAGCCGCGGCGGTTGCAACCATGTGGCGCAGCTCCGCCTCATCGGCGGCGGCCATGACGACCATGTTGGGTATGGCACCGAGAAAAGCAGAATCGTAATTGCCCGCATGGGTCGGGCCATCGGCGCCGACATAGCCAGCGCGGTCGATGGCGAAGCGGACGGGGAGATTCTGCACCGCGACGTCGTGGATCAGCTGGTCGTAAGCGCGCTGGAGGAAGGTCGAGTAGATCGCAACGAACGGCTTCATGCCCTCGGTCGCAAGTCCCGCCGCGAAGGTGACGGCGTGCTGCTCAGCGATGCCGACATCGAAGGTACGGGTGGGAAAGATCTCAGCAAACTTGTCGAGGCCGGTACCGGAAGGCATGGCGGCGGTGATGGCCACGATACGGTCATCGCGCCGCGCTTCGTCGATGAGGCTGTCGGCGAAGACCGACGTGTAGGACGGCGCGTTCGATGCGGGCTTGGTCTGCGCGCCGGTGATGACATTGAACTTGGAGACGCCGTGGTATTTGTCGGCGCTGGTTTCGGCGGGCTCGTAGCCCTTGCCCTTCTTGGTCACGACGTGGACTAGGATGGGCCCATTGTCGGCGTCCCGCACGTTCTGCAGTACCGGCAGGAGGTGATCGAGGTTGTGGCCGTCGATGGGGCCGACGTAATAAAAGCCAAGTTCCTCGAACAGCGTTCCACCCGTCCACCAGCCGCGCGCGAACTCCTCGGTCTTGCGGGCCTTGTCCTTTAGGAAGGGCGGCAGGATGTTGGCGAGCTGCTTGCCGACATTGCGGAGGCCGCGATAGGCCGGGCCGGAAACGAGGCGCGCGAGATAGGCGGACATGGCGCCTGTGGGCGGCGCGATCGACATGTCGTTGTCGTTGAGGATCACGATGAGCCGGGCGTCCATTGCGCCAGCATTATTCATTGCCTCGTACGCCATGCCGGCGGACATCGCGCCGTCGCCGATGACCGCCACGACATTGCGGGCCTCGCCCTTGAGGGCAGCCCCGATCGCCATGCCAAGGCCGGCCGAGATCGAGGTCGAGGAATGGCCAGCACCGAAGGCGTCAAACTCGCTTTCGGCGCGGCGTGTGAAACCGGACAGGCCGCCCTTCTGCCGCAGCGTCCGGATCCGACCGCGGCGGCCAGTGAGGACCTTGTGCGGATAAGCCTGATGGCCCACATCCCAGACCACGCGGTCTCGTGGCGTGTTGAATATTGCGTGGAGGGCGACGGTCAGCTCGACGACGCCGAGGCCCGCACCGAGATGACCGCCCGTGACAGACACGGCGTCGATGATTTCGGCGCGTAGCTCGTCGGACAGCTGACGCAGCTGCGAGCGGTCGAGAGCGCGCAGCTCGGCCGGGCTGTTGATCGTATCGAGTAGAGGAGTTATCGGGCGGTCAGCCAACACGGAGCTTTCGAGAACGCTGGTCGCGCAAAGATTTAGGCCGCGCGGCAGGCGGATGCAATCGTAGCTATTGTGCAGAAAGTCGAATAGCCGGCCAGCTTAGGCCCTATGCGTCAGCCCTGTGCGTGCGGGGACACCAGTGGCGGCCGGCGGACGATGAACCGGTCGTAGCGCGGCGGAGCCACGAGGTCGGATTCCAGATGGATCCGATTGGCCATTGGACCGAGCTCGCTGGCGTTGTCGAGATAGCCTTCAGGTTCGTAGAGATCGGCATAATGCGCGTCGGTCATTGGGAGCGGCGTCGCCAGGGTCTCGTTGACGTGGTCGATCTCGGGGGCGACGAGGTCGAAGTTGCGCTCCTTGAGGCCAACGATCGGGTTAGGGTCGATCGTGGTGTTGGTGAGGGTTGAGGCGATGCGCGTGCCGTCGCCGGCACTTGCGACTGCCGACCACGTCATGTCGAAGAAATTGGTAGCGATGCTGAGCCCATTGGTCCCGCCGGTCTCGGACGGTCGGATGCCCGCGTCGATGATGGGAGCGGCCGGGGCAGGATTGGGTTTGACGGGGATCGGCGCGGCTGCGGCGGCCGTGGCACTCGCAGTGGTCTCACGCTCAATGATCATCCGCAGGGCGAGCTGTGCCCCCGGATCGGGCGTGGACTCGGGAGCGTAGGCGGTAAGAACGGTGTCGGGCGCCAGCAGTTCGATAGGCGAGGGTGCAGATTGATCGAGCGTGGAGATAGCCCCCAAAGCGGCCTCCGCCGAGGGCAGGGTATCGCGCGTCGCGACCATCATGGCGGGCGTCTTTGAGGCGGGCAGCACGATGTCGGTTTCGGCAAGGTCGGACGGCTCTTCATCACCTGCGCTCGGGACATCGACAGACGGTCTGGCCATCGGGGTCGGTGCGACGATGCTGATGGTGGTCACGCTACGCTCGCGCGGATCGAGCGAGGCAAGCTGCACGTCGCCGCCGTCGGGTGGGGAAGGCAGGACCGTACCGGCGCACGGAACCATGCGGCACTGGTTCCACTGGGCCTGGGCGTAGAGGCGACCGCTCTGGGACAGCGGCGTTCCATCGACGGGCAAATGCAGGGTGCGACCATCGGGAAAGACCCGGATCAGTTGCGCGCGGGTGAGGCGCGGCCAAGCCCGGACAGAGCCGACATCCATATGGACGAATGGACTGCCGGAAGTGGGATAGTAACCAACCCCGCCGACCTGATGCTTGAGGGCGGCCTCACGCAGTGTCTCAAGGTTCACGCCGGGAATGAAGACGTCCATCGCGTGGCCGAGCATGTGCTGGGAGTGTTCCGCGACTGCCGACGAGCGGGAACGAAGGTAGGCGTTGGTCTCCGGGGTACGGTAGGCGGAAACGATATTGTAGGGCTGGGTGGCGTGGACATCCTGATAGACCGCCCAAAGCAGATCGAAGAGGTGGGGGTCCATGTGCGTGGGCTTATGGTTGCGCCAGTCCGCCAGGAAAATGTTCATCTGCGCGAGGACGGCGGTGTCGTACTGGCCGTTCTTCCAGTAAGTGAAGTGCGCCTCTTCGTGGGTGTGGGTGTGGTAGAGCCAGAGCGTGCGCTCACTGGCGGCGGCAGTCACCGGGGCAGCGGTGTGACTGATCAACACGCCAAAGGCCATGGTGGCCGCGATGATACGCAGCCCCCAGGAACGCCAATTGAATTGCGCTTTCCCCAATTCGCCCCGAACGCCCGTCACCTTAGACCAGAAGCGACGAGCTTAGCGCGGGACCTGAAAGACCCTGTTAACGCTAAGAACCCGTTACAACCTGCCGGTCCACCCAAAAGGCCACCCGCGAGCCAACGCCGGCGCCAAAGCCAGCAATTTCTAGGCAGAAATCGCGGCTGAACCAAGGCTGATGTCTTAAGGCACGGTAAATACGGGGGAAACGCGGCTGCACGCCACGTTTCGAGACTCAGGCGGCGGTGCCGTTGAGCAGTTCGATCAGCCGCTTGTTGTAGCCGTAGACGTCGCCGTAGGAGCGGATCGTGCCGTCGTCGTCGGCGCGGAGGGTGAAGTACATCAGGTGAACCGGGATGTGGTTCTTGAGCTGGACCCACTTCTCGCTATCGCCAAACAGCGCCTTGAGGGAGTCCTCGGTGATGTTGGGGTTGGTCGCGAGCAGCGCTCCGGCGAAATCCATCGGGTTCTGCACGCGGACGCAGCCGTGCGAATAGGCCCGGTAGGATCGCGCGAAGAGCGATTTGGACGGTGTGTCGTGGAGGTAGACGTCCTGGTCATTGGGGAAGAGGAACTTGATCTGCCCCAGAGCATTCAGCCCGCCCGGCTTCTGGCGGATGTGGAAGTTGTTGATGTTGGTCGTCGACCAGTCGACGGACGAAGCATCAACAACCTTGGAGCCCGACAGCATCTCCATGTTCTGGCTATCGAGATAGCCGGGGTTGCGAAGCAGCGCTGGCAGGATTTCCTTGGTCGCGATCGAAGGCGGTACGTTCCAGTAGGGATTGACGACGATGTCCTCGATCTCGTCGGAGAAGATCGGGGTCCGGTTGGTCGGGCGGCCGACCACAACGCGCGTGGTGTGGACCGCTGTGTTGTCCTTGATGATCTGGACCTGGAACTCCGGAATGTTCACCTCGACATGGAAGGGACCGAAATCCGCCGGCTCCCAGCGCCAACGCTCCATGTTGGCGATGATGTCGTCCTTGGAGACTGACTTCTGGCCGTTGAGGGCGGCGACCGTGCCGGCGCCGAGGATGCCGTCATCGGTGAGGCCAGCTGATTTCTGGAACGTCTTTACAGCCTCGACCAGCGCCTTGTCGTAGGTGGTGTCCACCGTGGCGTTCGCAGCGCCTTCAGCGATCTCGGGGGCTTCGACAGCGAGGCGGTCGCGTAGGGTCGGAACACGATCGTCCTTCATGCCCGGCTTTAGCGAGGGCCCGTCGGGGATGACAACCTGCTCGACGGTCACGCCGTCATCGTCGAGGTATTTGGCGAGCGCCGCCTTCAGTAGCTGGAATTCCTTGTGCGGCGGATCGAGCGCGGCAAGCACCTGACCCGGATCGTCGGTCGAGGCGAGCTTCACCAGAACATCTGCCGGATCGATGTATTTGGGTGTAATGGTGACGAGAGGATCGACGTCGGTCGGAGTGATGCGGCCGCCATAGGCGTCCTGTGCGTATTTGGTCGCGGCTTCGGAGAATGCCGTCTCGAGAGCAGCGAGCTTTGCGGGATCGTTGCCCGCGGCCGCGGGATCGAGATTGGGAACGAGGTAATCCGACGGGCGCAGACCCTCGAGGGCGGCCTTCTTGAAGATGTCGATGATCTTGGTAGCGTTCGGCGAGAAGCTGTAGGTGCCGTCAGCGGCAGCCGTCACCCAGAGCGGCTCGAAGCCGCGAGCGCCGTAGAAGAAATAGAGCTTCTGGGCTTCGATGTAGGCCCGGGTCGTGGAGTCGGCGCCGTAATAGGTCTTCTGCAGGCTCGCCTTGATGATCTTTGCCAGATCGGACTTGGGCGGCGCGATGACGACCAGCGCAGCTTTCTGGACGCTCGCGGTTGCCGAAGTAGCCGCCGTCTGGGCGAAGGAGGGCGCCGAGAGGGTGGCCAAGGCCAGCCCCGTCATCAAAATCGCCGTCAGAACGCGCAAGAGTCACTCCGTCAGTTTGGGTATCGGCGGCCGGGGAGGGGCGGAGCGATACCAGATTCGTGTCCCTGGGCAGCGAGGACCCGCGCCCACGATTATCGCACGATGCCACCGGTCCTAGTCCACAAGGGTTAACCGGTGCAACGGCTCACCTTTTTGTGACGCTCGCTTGTGGCCTTCGCGCAACGGGAACCCTAAGGTTTCCGCCAGTCTTAGGCCGCGTCGCGGGCAATTCCGTCGTCGAGGCCGTACTCCCGCATCTTGCGGTAGAGCGTCGAGCGCCCAATGCGCAGCGCGCGGGCAATTTTCGACATGTGGCCGTCATAGCGTTCAAGCGCAAACGTGATGAGCTCTCGTTCAACCCGCTCAAGAGAAACAATGTCGCCGTCCTCACCGACAAAGCGGTCGGTTGCCGCCTCCTGCTCGTTGGTGCCAGGGCGGAACGTAACGGCGTCTATGTGAACCGGGGCTGAAGCGGGAGGCAACTGCGCGGCTAGGGCCAGAGCCTCGTTGCGCCCACGTCGTGTCGCAAGGATCTGGGGGAAGTCGGCGAGGCTCGCTGCCCCACTCTCGGCGAGGGCGACTGCACGAAAGACGGCATTTTCGAGCTCGGTAATGTTGCCGGGCCAATCGTAGTCTCGGAGGAGTTCGAGCGCTTCGGGCGTGATCGTGCCAAGGGGCTTTCCGAGTTCCGCTGCGAAGCGCGTCGCAAGTTGCGTTGCGAGCGGGGCGATGTCTTCCAATCGATCGCGCAAAGGCGGCAAATAAATCGGCATGACATTGAGCCGGTAGAAGAGATCCTGCCGAAACTCGCCCGATTGGGCCGCGCCGAGGAGGCGCTGGCTGGCCGAGGCAATCAGGCGGAAATTCATTCGCGCCGTGCCCATTCCGCCTGGGGTCAATTGGCCGGTTTCGAGGATGGCCTGGAGTTTCGTCTGCAGAGGCGCTGGCAGGAGGCCGATCTCGGCGAGATAGAGCGTACCGGTATCTGCATCGGAGATGGCTCCGGGATGGTCGAGGGTGCCGAACAGATCTGCCTCGAGCCTCGCGGCGTCGGCCGTCGCGCAATTGACCGTAACGAATGGCCGCGAGCTGCGCTCGCCCATTACGCTGATGACGCGAGCGGTCCGATACTTGCCGCTCCCAGCTTCTCCCTCGATGAGGACGGGCAGCGTACTTCTTGAGGCGCGCTGAATGAGCCTCGAGGCCCGATGCATCGAGGGTGATCGGCCCGCGAGATCGTCCAGACCCAATGTTCCGGCCTGGCGTGCGCGCTCCGTTCGCACCACCGCTTGCAGCTCGCGCAGTTGGAGCACGTTGCGCAGCGAGACGATCAAGCGCTCCGGTGCGACCGGCTTCACGAAGAAATCGACGGCACCGTGGCGAGTCGCTGAGGCGATTGTCTCGGGCGAGGAATGCGCCGTCTGGACGATGATGGGGACGGCGATTTGCTCGCGTGCCATCGCCTCCATTACAGCCATGCCGTCGCGATCGGGCATGACGAGATCGAGGATGACAGCTCCAATGGCTCGATCAACCCGAAGCAGACGCAGGGCTTCGTCGCCGCCGGAGGCGGTAAGGGGGTGAAACCCGGCTTTGCGGGCAATTTCAGAGGTCAGGCGCAATTGCACCGGATCGTCATCGACGATGAGGACGCGCGTCATCGGTTTCCCAAGCTGGCCGGAACGCGCGGACCTTCCGAATCGCGTTGTGCCGTTTCGAGCCAGCATTGGGATGTGCGGTTAAGGGGCGCTTAAGGCTGTGCGCTTGAGAAGGCCGGGGCAGGCCACTATGGTCCGGCGTTTTCCAAAACCGAGACGCCAAGATGACCGATCTTCCTTGCTCCCCCGCCGCTCCCGCCCAGAAGGGTCACAATGAATTCGGGACGTTGCCGGAATGGGACCTGAGCGATCTCTATCCGGCCGCGGACTCGCCCGAGTTGAAGCGCGATCTCGCTTGGGCGACGTCCGAAGCGAAGGCCTTCGAGGCCGACTACAAGGGCAAGCTTGAGGCGCTGGCGAAAGCTGGCAAGCTCGACGAGGCGGTCGCGAGGAGCGAGAAGCTCGGCGACGTGACGGGTCGGCTGGCCGCATTCACCTATCTTCGCTACGTGCTCGACACGCAGAACCCGGAGAAGGCGAAGTTCCTGGGCGATATTGGGCAGGCGCTGACGGATTTGTCGACTGGATTGCTGTTCTGGGAACTGGAACTCAACCGGATCGACGACGCGGTGATCGAGGCGGCGCTGGATAAGAGCGCTGACCTCGCGCGCTACCGGCATTGGTTCAAGGAGCTGCGTAAGGCAAAGCCCTATCAGCTTGACGACAAAATCGAGCAACTGTTCCACGAGAAATCGGTGACGGGCGCATCGGCGTGGAACCGGCTATTTGATGAATCGATGGCGGCGCTGAAGTTCGACGTCGATGGCGAGGAACTGCCAGTCGAAGGCACGCTGCATCTTCTCTCGGACATCGACGAGAAGAAGCGAGAGGCGGCGTTCCATGCTCTCGACAAGACGCTCAATGCGAACAGCCGGCTCTTCACGCACATCACCAACGTCCTCGCCAAGGATAAGGAAATCTCGGACCGTTGGCGCGGTTACAAAGACATCGCGGACAGCCGCCATATGGCCAATTCGGTCGAGCGGGAAGTGGTCGATGCGCTCGAACAGGCGGTGCGATCAGCCTATCCGCGGCTCAGTCACCGCTACTACGCCATGAAGGCGAAGTGGTTCGGCAAGGACAAGCTCAACGCGTGGGATCGGAACGCGCCATTGCCGACGAGCGATGAGCGTACCTTTACCTGGGATATGGCCCGGGACACCGTGCTCGAGGCTTACGGCAGGTTCTCACCGAAGCTGGCCGAGGTCGCGCAGCCGTTCTTCAACAGTGGGTGGATCGATGGACCGGTGAAGCCCGGCAAATCGCCCGGCGCGTTCGCGCATCCGACCGTGCCGAGTGCGCACCCGTATCTGATGCTCAACTATCTGGGTAAGCCGCGGGACGTGATGACGCTGGCGCATGAGCTTGGACACGGGGTCCATCAAGTGCTGGCGGGACCGCAGGGCTCGATCCTCAGCAACACGCCACTGACGCTGGCAGAGACGGCCTCTGTGTTCGGCGAAATGCTGACGTTTCGCTCCATGCTCCAGAAGACGACCGACAAGAAGCACCGCTTCGCGATGCTGAGCCAGAAGGTCGAGGACATGCTGAACACCGTGGTGCGGCAAATCGCCTTCTACACCTTCGAGCGACGGGTCCACACCGAGCGCAGGAAGGGCGAACTCACAACCGAGCAGTTGAATGAAATCTGGCTGGATGTGAGCCGCGAGAGCCTGGGCCCCGCTATCACTCTCAATGAGGGGTACGGCATCTTCTGGAGTTACATCCCGCATTTCATCCACTCGCCGTTCTACGTCTATGCGTATGCATTCGGCGATTGCCTTGTGAACTCGCTCTACGCCCAGTATGAGAAGTCCAGCGAAGGGTTCGCGGAGCGCTATTTCGAACTGCTCAAGGCGGGCGGATCGAAACATCATTCGGACCTCCTCAAACCCTTCGGGCTCGACGCGCGCGACCCCAATTTCTGGTCGCTCGGGCTGGGCATGATCGAGGGGCTGATCGGCGAGCTCGACGCCGCCGATCCCAACTGAGCGGGGACGCTATGCGCGACGAAGATCGCATCGATATGCAGGAAGCCGAAGAGCGGCACGAGGCGATGGACTACGCCCAGCACGAGGGCACGTGGATGAATGTGACCTGGCTGGTGAAGTGGGCGATCATCCAGCTCGCCTTCATCCTGGTCGGACTGTATTGCTGCTTGATTGCAGGCGGCCCGGTGATTGGCGTCCTGCTGATCGTCATCGGCCTGTTTGCCCCGATCGGCGCGCGCTTCCTTGCGCCACGGCGCACAGCGTAGCGGTCAGCGACAGAGCGTTGCGAAAATAGAAAAAGGGCGCCCGTAAAGCGCCCTTTTTACCTCTGGCTCTGGATTTAGAAGTGCCAGTTGAGGCCGGCGGTGACGGTACTCGCGGTGAGGTGAATGGTCGGATTAGTGCCGCCACCCGTCCAGTCATACACGCGCGACCCCAGGTCGTAGTAGCGCGCCTCCAGGTCGACGGACAAGTTGTCGGCGGCCGCGAACTCAATTCCTGCGCCGACGGTCCAGCCAACGTGGTCTGCGGTTGCATTGTTGTTGGGACCGCCAATGCCTGACGTACGGTAGGCGTGCGCGAAAGCGATACCGGCAGAAACGTACGGCATGAACTGGCCGCCATCATAGCCCAACCGACCGGTGAACGACCCGAGCCACTGGATGGTCTCGGTTGTCGTGTTATTGTTGGGGATCGACCCCGCGATGTTGGAGGCATTCAAATCCCCCTCAAAACCGCCAATAAATTGACCGCTGATATGAGTATTGTATCCAGCCTTACCGCCGAGCAGCCAGCCGGAGAGCGAGACGTCATTGCCGGGCACAAGCGACGTATGGTCGGCCAAGCCGCTGCCGTAGCCGACCTGACCGCCCAGGTAGAAGCCGTCCCAGCTGGTGGCCATGGTGGGAGCCATCATATCCGGAGCGGGCATGTCGGCGGCATGCGCCGCCGGGACAAGCAAACAAAGGCTCAGTAGTGCAAGCGCACTTAAAGTCGGCTTCATCGTCGCCTCCCTCAATATTAATGTTGAGGGGAGCGTAGTCTCTCAGATCGGTACCGGGGAGTCATTTCCCGCGGAATGGCCGGCAACGAGCCGGATTCGCTGAAGTTGTGGATGATTGTTGCCGATTGGCCGCACAATCTGTCCCGAGATCCCCGCCTGCAATTCCGACTTCGTGGTTGGGACGAGGCGCAGTGTCCCGGAACGATGCTCAAGAAGGGTCCGATAAGGGTCATAGATCGTTGCGCGACCGCCATTTTTATGAGAGGCAGGGCCACTTTCCGCCGGGGGCGGGAGCTGGAGAGCCTTCATGAAAATATCCATTCTGCGGGAACGCGCCGAAGGGGAAACCCGGGTTGCTGCGACGCCCGAGACTGCAGGCAAACTGATCGCGATGGGCGCGAGCGTGGCCATCGAGGCGGGCGCCGGCGCGACTGCCCGGTTCCCCGACGCCGAGTACGCCAAGGCCGGTGCGACCCTCGGTTCCGCCGTAGATACGATCAAGGATGCGGATATCGTGTTGGCGGTGCGGCGCCCGACGGTGGAGGCGATCAAGGGTGCCAAGCCGGGAGCGCTGGTGGTCGCCTCGATGGATCCCTATGGCAATGAGAAGGATATCGACGCGCTTGCCAAAGCGGGCGTCACGGCAGTGGCGATGGAGTTCATGCCGCGCATTACGCGCGCTCAGGTCATGGACATCCTCTCCAGCCAGGCGAACCTTGCCGGCTACCAGGCGGTGCTGGATGCGGCGGTAGCTTTCGACCGCGCCATGCCGATGATGATGACCGCGGCGGGAACGGTGCGGCCGGCGAAGGTGTTCGTCATGGGCGCTGGCGTGGCGGGCCTGCAGGCGATCGCGACGGCGAAGCGGCTGGGGGCAGTCGTCAGCGCGACTGACGTGCGCGCGGCTGCCGGCGAGCAGGTTGAATCGCTGGGCGCAAAATTCATTATGACCGACGCGCTCAAGGATGCGTCGGGGTCGGGCGGCTATGCGCGTGAACTGACGGCGGAGGAGAAGGCGGCGCAGGCGGAGCTTACTGCGAGCCACATTGCCAAGCAGGATATCGTGATAACGACCGCGCTGATCCCGGGCCGCCCGGCGCCGAAGCTCGTCAGTAAAGCGATGGTCGACTCGATGGTGGATGGATCGGTGATCGTCGATCTCGCCGCCGAGCGTGGCGGCAACGTCGAGGTGACGAAGCCGGGCGAGGTGATCACGACGCCCAACGGCGTGACGGTGATCGGTTACAGGAATTATCCGGCGCGGCTCGCGACCTCCGCGAGCCAGTTGTTCTCGCGCAATCTCGTGTCGTTTCTCGAGATCATGTTCGATAAGAAGACCAAGGCGTTCGCCGTGCCGTGGGACGACGAGCTGGTGAAGGCGACCGTGCTGACCAAGGACGGCGCCATCGTTCACCCCAACATCAAGCTTGCGGCTTAGCGCCTGCCGACGCGGAGATCACCATGATTGATCCCTTCATCTTCCAGCTGTCTATCTTTGTGCTCGCGATCTTCGTGGGCTATTTCGTGGTGTGGTCGGTGACTCCGGCGCTCCACACGCCGTTGATGAGCGTCACCAACGCGATCTCATCGGTGATTGTGGTTGGCGCCCTGCTCGCGGTGGGGACGCACATGGTGGCCGACGCCAGCATCACCAGCAAGGTTTTCGGCTTCTTTGCCCTCGTCCTTGCGAGCGTGAACATATTCGGCGGGTTCCTCGTCACCCAGCGCATGCTGGCAATGTACAAGAAGAAGGGCTGAAGCCGTGACCGGACTGATCAACGCCGATATCGCCGCGCTTCTCTATCTCATCGCGGGCGCGCTTTTCATCCTGGCGCTGCGCGGGCTCTCAAGCCCTGCATCATCCCGCCGGGGAAATATGCTGGGCATGGTGGGCATGGGAATTGCCATTGTCACCACGCTGCTCATCACAGGTCCATCGGATGTGTTGAGCTGGGCCCTGATCGTCGGCGGTATCGCCATCGGCGGCGGCATCGGCGCGTTCCTCGCGCGCAACGTCAAGATGACGCAGATGCCGGAGCTAGTCGCAGGCTTTCACTCGCTGGTTGGTCTTGCTGCTGTGTGTGTGGCTGCCGCAGCACTCTATGCGCCGGAAGCGTTCGGTATTTTCGAGGCGGGCCATATTCACCCGCAGAGCCTGATCGAGATGAGCCTGGGTGTCGCCATCGGCGCCTTCACCTTCACCGGCTCGATCATCGCGTTCCTGAAGCTGTCGGGCCGGATGGGCGGCAAGCCGATCCTGCTGCCGAGCCGGCATCTGATCCATTCGGTGCTGGGGATCGCGCTGGTGGTGCTGATCGTGGTGTTCTTCGTGACCGCAAACCCGCTGTGGTTCTGGATCGTCACCGCGATCGCGCTGCTGCTCGGTGTGCTGATGATCATCCCGATCGGCGGCGCCGACATGCCCGTCGTGATCTCGATGCTCAACTCGTACTCGGGCTGGGCCGCTGCGGGTATCGGCTTCACGCTGAGCAATACGGCGCTGATCATCACCGGTGCACTGGTCGGCTCGTCGGGCGCGATCCTCAGCTACATCATGTGCAAGGCCATGAACCGCAGCTTCATCTCGGTGATCCTGGGCGGGTTTGGCGGGGACGAGTCAGCGGTCGCCTCGGGCGAGGAGGAGACGCGTCCGGTCAAGCAGGGCGCCGCGGACGATGCGGCGTACCTGATGAAGAACGCCGGCAAGGTCATCATCGTGCCGGGTTATGGCATGGCGGTGAGCCAGGCACAGCATGCGCTGCGCGAAATGGCGGACCTGCTCAAGAAGGAGGGCGTCGAGGTGAAGTACGCCATCCATCCCGTGGCCGGCCGCATGCCGGGCCACATGAACGTGCTGCTCGCGGAGGCCAACGTGCCCTATGACGAGGTGTTCGAGCTCGAAGACATCAACTCCGAATTCGCGCAAGCGGATGTGGCATTCGTTATCGGCGCGAACGACGTGACCAACCCGGCGGCCAAGACCGACAAGACTTCGCCGATCTATGGCATGCCGGTGCTCAACGTTGAAGATGCGGGTACGGTGTTGTTCATCAAGCGCGGCATGGCGGCGGGTTATGCGGGCGTCCAGAACGAACTGTTCTTCCGCGACAACACGATGATGCTGTTCGGCGACGCCAAGAAGATGACGGAAGACATCGTCAAAGCGCTCGGACACTGATGTGATGGATGCGGCGTGATCGAAATGTTCGCCGCATTCGTTCTCACCAGCCTCGCGATCGAAATCACCCCGGGGCCTAATATGGCCTACCTGGCGGTCCTCAGCGTCCTGCGCGGGCGGCGAGCGGGACTTGCCGCTGTGGCCGGTATCGCGCTGGGGCTCCTTAGCCTCGGGCTTGTCGCGGGGCTGGGCTTTGGCTCGCTGATTGCGGAGACGCCGTGGCTCTATGAGGCGCTCCGCTGGGGCGGCGTTGCATTCCTGGTCTACCTAGCCTGGGACAGCTATCGTGAATCTCGGCGACCGCTAGCGGTCGATGATGCAGGCGGTAAGCTCGGGCAGTTTTTCAGCCGCGGACTCATCACCAACATCCTCAATCCGAAAGCGGCGCTGTTCTATGTTAGCGTTCTGCCGAACTTCATGGATCCCAGCGGCGCGCAGCCAGGTCAGGCGCTTACCCTCACCCTAGTCTACGTCACGATCGCGACGGCCATTCACACCACGATCGCGATAGGGGCTTCGGTAGTGCAGCGGCCGCTGTCGTCGAACCGCTTCCGGCAATGGGCGGGCTTCGTCGCGGCGATAATGCTGGTCGCCATCGCAGTCTGGTTGGGATTTGCGACGCAGCGCAGCTGATTGGACTTCGACGCACAGGCATGTGCCTTCTTGCGGATTATCTCCCTCGCGGCCATTTCACGACCCATGGCCCGCACGCTCAAGATCGACCTGTTCACCGATATCGTCTGCCCCTGGTGCCTGATCGGGTCGGTGCGGCTCGACAAGGCGATTGCCGCGCTGCCGGACGACGTCACGGTCGATATCGAGAACCATCCGTTCTATCTCGATCCGAACACGCCGCCCGAGGGCTATGACGTGGGTGAGATGCTCCGGGCGCGCTATGGGCGCGATCCACATACCATCTGGGCACGGGCGGAAGAACAGGCGCGGGCCAGCGGGATCGAGCTCGACCTCAGCAAGCAGCCACGGACGTTCCCGACGCAGAAAGGGCACACGCTGGTGCGGCTCGCGCGCGAGCGTGGCACGCAGCATGCGTTGGCCAATGCCATCGCTGCGGCCTACTTTCTCGAGCATCGGCAGGTGAACGAGGACGCGGTGCTGGCTGAGATCGCGACGGGCTTCGGATTTACCTGGGGCGAGGCGCTTGCCTTGGTCAACGATGCGGAAGAACTTCGCATCTCGCACGAGCTGGCGGTGGACGCGGCGGTGCAGGGCATCCAGGGCGTGCCGTTCTTCATCTTCGACAATCGCTTCGCGATGAGTGGTGCCCAGCCGGAAGATGTATTCGCGATGGCGTTCAGCAAAACGCTTGAGGAGGCGGCTTAAGCCCTTGCCCTAAGAGTGCCGGCCGCGCGAAATGCGCCGCGGGAGGGCTGGGACGATGAGGCTTCGCCGGGCTGCGATCGGTGTCGTGGTGGAGCTTGCCGTCGCCTATTGCGGTGTGCTCGCCTGGATTTATCTCAACCAGCGCGCGCTCGAATATAGCGGGGGCGGCAAGATGTTTGCGCTGAGCGAGACCGCGCTCAAGGGCGCGACGCTGGTGAGCATCCCGCGCGCGCTGGGTCGCAGTTGGCAGGATGGTGTGAGGCACCGCAGCCGGGCAGGCCGTTGATCCTTTATTTCCGAGGCAATGACGAGAGCTTTTCGCGCGAACACCAACGCTATGAGGCGATGGAAGCGGATGGCTATGGTTCCTGGCTTTCGACTATCGCGGCTTCGGCGGCCCGCCCGGTGAAATCACCCAGACCCACATTCTAGAGGATGCGCTGGCGGCCTATGATTGGGTCGCTGCGAAGGGCTTCGCGTCCTACGCATCAGGCCTACGGCAGACCGACGCGCTCTATCTCGAAACGCCGTTCGACTCGGCGGTGTCCGTCGCGCATGATCGCTACTGGTTCCTGCCGATCGACCTGCTGATGGAGGACAAGTTCCCCGTGGACCAGTGGATCGGCAAGGTCACGGCGCCCGTATTCGTTGCGCACGGGACCGGCGACCACACGATTTCGGACAGCCATGGACGCCGAGTGTACGAGCTAGCGCCGAACAAGGCAGGTCTATGGCTAGTGCCCGGTGCCGATCACGACGAGCTCTGGGCGGAGGGTGAGTGGGATAAGGCCAAGGCCCTCTTCGAGGAGGCCGAGAAGAAACTCGGACGTTAGTGTCCCAAAAAGCAAAACGCCGGCCCATTGGACCGGCGTTTCAGATCCTTAGCGACCGAGGTCTCAGTGCAGGCTGAGATTGGTCCAGGTGACCGAGTAGTTGAGGCCGGCTTGACCCTGGACACTGAACGGCTGGAGGGCGAAGCTCTTGCCCGAGCCGCCGATCAGCCAATTGGCGCCGAGGCCAACGCCCAGCGTGGCTTCGGTCGAGGCGCCGACGTATTCACCGGCCAGCGCATGCTTGTGCCAAGCGCCCTGAGCGGCGAACACGGCCCAGGCGAGCTTGCCGCCGGCGGTATAGCCAATGTCGAGGCCGAGCTTCTTGACCGAGCCATGGTAGTGTTCGGTCTTGCCGCCATTGGACGGCTTGAACCAGCAATCAAGGCCCTTGTCCGAACCGATGAGGTAGCCGAAGCCGGCATCGATGTTGCAGGTGAGCAGGCCGATCTTGACGCGATCGGGAGCGGCCTGAGCGGCACCGGCGGAAACGAGGGTCGCGGCGGCGAGGGCGGCGGCGAGAATGGTCTTCATGTTGGTAACCTCAGTGTTGTTGGTTGTCTGACGCGTCCCGGTAATCCGGCGACAATCGTAAGGCACTGGACTGACGAAAACGCCGCTCCCCGGAGCGGCGTTCCATTACATCCGCTCGGGGCGGGCCGGACGCGCAGTCGCGGCGCCGGGAGCTGGTGTGGCGGGCAGGCCGCCTTCGCGCTGAGCACGCTTTCGGGCAAGCTTGCGGGCGCGACGTACGGCTTCCGCCTTCTGGCGCGCCTTCTTCTCAGAGGGCTTCTCGTAGTAGTTCCGGAGCTTCATCTCGCGGAAGACGCCTTCGCGCTGAAGCTTCTTTTTCAGGGCGCGGAGCGCCTGGTCGACATTGTTATCGCGAACAACTACTTGCAAGCGGAACCGCCCTTCGAAGTGTGGTCATCAGTGGTTGAGTTCAGGCGCTTTCGCCCAATGGCAATTGCGCCGACCGGCCAAGCCGGTCACCGTGCGCGGGCTTATATGCCCAGTTTGCAGGCTTGTCCACAGCCCAGAAAAGCGAAAATCGCTTATTTTCCGGGCGTCTTGAGGGTGATGTGATTCAGGTGCCCCATCTTCCGGCCGGGCCGCGACTCGGCCTTGCCGTAGGCGTGCGGGCGGACGCCGGCGGCCAAGCGACCCGGGATGGCGGCGATCTCGTCGCCGATGAGGTTCTCCATTACGACATCGGCGAGGCGGGTCGGCTCGCCCAGCGGCCACCCAGCAATAGCACGGATGTGCTGCTCGAACTGGTCGGTAACGCACACTGCTTCGGTCCAATGGCCAGAATTGTGCACGCGGGGCGCGATCTCGTTAACCAGCAGGGAGCCGTCCGCCAGCACGAAGAATTCGACGCCGAGGACGCCGATGTAGTCGAGGGCGTTGGCTATGGTGGCGGCGTGGTCGCGGGCGGCTGTTGCAGTTTGGAGAGAGATCGCGGCGGGCACCGTCGAGGTATAGAGAATGCCGTCGCGGTGGACGTTCTCAGCCGGATCGAAGGCGGCGAGTGCGCCGCCATTCCCTCGAGCGATCACGACCGAGATCTCTCGCTCAAAGGGAACGAGCGCTTCGAGCACGAAGGGAAAGGGCGCCAATTCGCGGTAGGCAGCAGTGGCCTCGGCTAGGGACCTAATGCGACGCTGCCCTTTGCCATCGTAGCCGAGGCGTGTGGTTTTCAGTATGCCGGCCCCACCCAGCGAAGCGAGTGCCGGCGCCAGATCGTCCTCGCTACGGATGGCGCGATGGGGAGCGACCGGGACGCCGAGGTCGGCGATAAACCGTTTCTCTGAAAGCCGATCCTGCGAGATCGCCAACGCATCGTACCAGGGGAAAAGATAGTAGCCGTCGAGGAGTTCAGCTGCCTCGATCGGGATGTTTTCAAACTCGAATGTAATCACGTCGACTGACGTGGCGAATGTGGCGAGCGCAGCCTGGTCGTCATACGCTGCGACGGTCTTGTCCGAGGTAACATCGAACGCGGGGCTCGATGGATCCGGGCAAAAGATGTGGGTTTTGAAGCCAAGGCGCGACGCGGCGAGGGACAGCATTCGCCCCAACTGACCGCCGCCGAGAATGCCGATGGTTGCGCCTAGCGGCAGGCGCGGAGCGGCGAGCGGCTTAGCCATCTTTGCGGGGATAGGGCGCGACTTGTCCCGTCTGCTCGAGCCGGAACATTTCGAGGCGCTGCGCGAGCTTGGCGTCGCTGAGGGCAAGCACCGCGGCGGCGAGGAGGGCGGCGTTGGTGGCGCCGGCTTCCCCGATGGCCAGGGTGCCGACGGGGACGCCGGCCGGCATCTGAACGATCGAGAGCAGGCTGTCCTGGCCGCTGAGGGCCTTGGTCTGGACGGGGACGCCGAAGACGGGGAGCGTGGTCATGGATGCGATCATGCCGGGCAGATGCGCGGCGCCACCGGCGCCAGCGATGATGACCTTGAAGCCCTCAGCGCGCGCGCCCTTGGCGAATTCAACGAGACGATCGGGCGTGCGATGAGCGGAGACGATGCGGTCGTCATGGGCGATCTTGAGCGCATCGAGGGTTTCGGCGGCATGCTGCATGGTCGCCCAGTCGGACTGGCTGCCCATGACGATCGCGACAAGCGGCTTGCCGGCCATTGTTCTGCCCCCACGGCGGAAGCGGCGCGTTTAGCGGAAAAGCCCTCCAGTCTCAAGCAATGATGTCGGGGATCAAGAGGTTCTCGAGCTGCACGATGCGATCCTTGAGAGCGAGCTTTCGCTTCTTGAGTCTCTGGACGAGCATCTGGTCGGCCATGCCCGACGCGGAGAGGGTGTGGATCGCCGAATCGAGATCGGCGTGCTCCTGGCGCTTGGCGGCGAGCTCCAAACCCAGCTGCGCCTGCTGTTCTGTGGTCAGCGGCAACATGCCGGAACCCCTTGAATCCGGGCCACTTCGCCCCAGATCGTTAATGCGACGATGCCGGGTTTACACCAGCTTTTCCACGGCGGCGCGAGGAGGTCGACAAACGCCCCGTTTTTTGTGAGCATCGAGTCGTTCCGATAAAGCTGAAAGGAGTTGTCATGACGACTGAAGGCCACATCGCCGCGCTGGAGCGCCGGCACAGGGAACTGGAGCGGCAAATCGAGGACGAAATGGCGCATCTGAGCCATGATGATCTCTCGATTGCCGCGCTCAAGCGCAAAAAGCTCGAAATCAAGGACGAATTGCGCAAGCTGCAAGCGGCGTAGGATTACGGCCAGCAATGACGAATCCGGCCCGGGCCTCCCCCGGGCCGTTTTTGTGTCACGCAGGATTGCCGGAATTGATCTCGAACCAATAGCCGTTCGGATCCTCAAGGAAGATCGCCCGCATGCCGTCGGGGCGAGTGTTGATCGCGCCGGATGTGCCTTGCATGTCGGAGAAGGCGATACCGTCCTTCCGCAGACGCGCCAGTGTCGCATCGAAGTCAGATGCGGTCAGGGCGAAATGTGTCCGCTTTTCCACGTGGACATGGGAGATGTCGCCAGCCTGAACATGGAAGCGACGGCCATCGCCGACCTCTATCCACCGGATGTCGCGGCCGCCCATCGGATTGTCGATTTCGACAAGGCCGATCGTATCGGTGAGGAAGCGAACCGAGACTTCGAGATCACGGACGAGCAGGGCGATGTGGTCGAGCGCGTAAGCCATAAGCCGACCCGGATCTATGCGTGCGCCGGAAAAACACCCGTCCAGCCATCATAGATCAGCTTCAGGGCGACAAAGAAGACCAGCACATAGGCGATTTGATAAAAGATCTTGGCTGAGACGCGCCGCACGAGGAAGACGCCCAGCAGCATGAAGGCGACGGCCGCGGGAGTAAGCCAGGCGGCGGTTTCGAGGTTGGAAACCGAGAGCTGGCCCAGGAAACAATAGGGAATCAGCTTGCTGAGGTTGATGGCCGCGAAGAAGACGACGGTCGTGCCGGAATAGATGTTGGGCGGAAGGCGCTGGGGTAGCAAATAGACCTGTGCAGGGGGACCGCCGGTGTGACTGATGAAGCTCGTGACGCCCGCGAGGCCGCCCCAGAAGACGCCCCACGGAACGGATGGGCCGGTGGTCGAAGCCGGCATCAGGTTGCGCCGCCAGGGGACCATGGCGTCGAGAACGAAGAGCAGGGTCAGCACGCCGACGATCAGGAGAACCTCGGCGTCTGTAATAACGCTCCAGAGAGCCCATCCGATCAAGGTGCCGAGCAGACCGCCGACGAGAAGGATTTTCACGTTACGTGTATCGAACTCGCGGCGGAAGGCGAGGAGGCCGATCATGTCCATGACGATCAGCAGCGGCAGGAGCATGCCGGCGGCCTCGCGGGCCGGCATGCCGAGGGACAACAAAGGAACGCCGACCATACCCAGACTACCGAGCAGGCCGGATTTACTGAGCGCGACAATCGCCACCGTGAAAACGGCGAGCGTCCAGAACAAATAATCGGGCATGGGACTCGGGGCGGAGGAAGGAACAGGCACCAGTGGAAGGCGCCGCGCCGACAGAAGTCAAGCGGCTGGCTCCCCTCGTCGGGTGTCTATTCTGCGGCCCGTCCCTCTTCGCCGAGCTTGCCATGCTCGGCAGCCACTTCGGCAGCGCGGCGGGCCTCCGCGGCGGCGCGGTCAGCGCGCATGACGCGATCGAGCATATCGGTCGATTTCCGGACGAAGCCGATATAGGCGTCGCGATCGTCCCGTAGCTCATAGGATTCTCGCAGAAGCTGCTCGTCGTGCTCTTCAAACGCCGCGGCAGCACGCCGGGCGTCGGCGGCGTCGTGGCCCAGCGCTCGCAAGGCACGCTCGCCAAGAGTGATGGCGCCGCGGAAGGTTTCACGCTCGAAGGCCTCGACGCCGAGCTCCATGAGCTGGTGGGCATGGCTTCGGTCGACCGCGCGTGCCGCGATCTTGACCTTGGGAAAGTGCCGCCGAACAAGTTCGGCGATCGTGAGAATTCGATCGCCCCCCGCGACCGCAATGACGATCATTTCGGCATCGGCCGCACCGGCGGCGCGCAGAATATCCAGGCGGCCACCATCGCCATAGAACACCTTTACGCCGAAGCGCTTGACCAATTCGATTTGCGCCGGATCATCATCGATGAGCGTCATCTTGTAGCCCTGCGCGCGTAGTAGGCGGGTGACGATCTGGCCGAAGCGGCCATAGCCGAGGACGATGACCGGGCGCCCGTCGGGCATGTCCAGCGGAATGCCCGGATCCGGCGCGCGGGCATTGAGGAGAGGCACAAAGACGCGGTCGAAGAGCAGGACAAGGAATGGCGTGGCCGCCATGGACAGGGCCACGACCACCGCCCAAAACTCGCGCGTGGGCTCGTCGACGATCGAGGCCGACTGGGCAAACTGCAGAAGGACGAAGGCGAATTCGCCCGCCTGGCTCATCACAATGGCCATCAGCAGCCGGTCGGCGACGTGCATATTGAACAGCCGACCCAGGCCGAAGAGGACCAGTATCTTGATCGCAAGTATCAGCAGCACGACGGCGATGACCTGGAGAGGCTGCGAAAAGAGCACGCTGAACGCGATGCCCATGCCGACAGTGATGAAGAAGAGACCGAGCAGCAGGCCCTTGAACGGCTCGAGATTGGACTCGAGCTCGTGGCGGTATTCGCTGTCGGCGAGCAGCACGCCGGCAAGGAACGCGCCCATGGCAGGGGAAAGGCCGATGGACGACGTCGCGAACGCGGCACCGATGACAAGGAGCAGGCCAAGGGCCGTGAAACTCTCTGGTAGTTTCGCCATGGCGACGAACCGCATTAGTGGGTTCATTAGATAGCGCGAGGCGAGCATCGCGCCGACAAAGCCGCCGAGAATAATGAGAGCGATCATCCATCCGGAGGGATTGGTCGCGGCCGCCGCAGCATCGGCCGCGGCGCCGGCTACCGCTTCCGGCCTGCGGGCGATGGCGAGCAGGGGGATTGCGGCAAGGATCGGGATCACCGCCAAATCCTGCACCAGGAGTGTGACCAGCGTGGCGCGGCCGGTGTCGGTCGCGACAATCCCCCGCTGCTCGATCGAAGGGATGGCAATGGCGGTTGAGCTCATGGCGATGGCAAGACCGATGATGGTTCCGGCCTGCCAGGTGGCGCCGATCAGGATTGCGACCGCCGCCACGAGCGCGGCCGTGAGGATCATCTGGGTGACTCCGAGGCCGAGGACCTTGTTGCGCAGGCGCCAAAGCTCGGCCGGATGCACCTCGAGGCCGATGAGGAACAACATGATGACCACGCCGAACTCGGAGATCGAGTGGATTGTCTCGGTATCGGAAATCAGACGGAAACCGAACGGGCCGACAGCGACGCCCGCCGCGAGATAGCCCAGCACGGTGCCGAGCCCGAGCCATTTGAACAACGGCACGAGCGCGACGGCGACGACCAGTAGGACGGTGACGGCGAGAAGAGGATTGCCAGCCATTTTGTCCTGCCCCGCTGAGAAAACCCGGTTCTAGTCGCGCTCGGCGCTGTCGCCCTTGAGCGATTTGAGCTTGGCGAACACGGAGTCGGCATCGATGTCTTCGCCGCGTTCCGGCCGTCCGGACTCGTCAGGCGGCGGCAGGTCGGTGGTGCCGGTTCGGCCGCCCGCGGTCGCCATCGCCTCTTCGGCGGACATCAGCATGGTGCCGTGCTCTGACTCCTCGGCCGACGGAGCACCCGATTTCGCGGCAGCGCGCTTAACCTCGAGATCGAGGTCGATCTGGCTGCAGAGCCCGAGCGTCACGGGATCCATCGGCTGGATGTTGGCCGAGTTCCAGTGAGTATTTTCGCGCACGGAATCGATGGTCGATTTGGTGGTGCCCACGAGGCGCATGATCTGCGCGTCCTTGAGTTCGGGATGATTGCGCAGCAGCCAGCGGATGGCGTTGGGGCGCTCGTTGCGGCGCGAGATGGGAGTGTAGCGCGGACCCTTCCGCTTGGACGCCGGAACGTGGACCTTAGGGTCGAGTACCTGCATGCGGTAGTTCGGATCGGCCTCCGCCTTCTCGATTTCCTCGCGCGTCAGCTGGCCATTCTGGATCGGATTTACACCCATGATACCGCCAGCCACGTCGCCGTCCGCGACACCCTGAACTTCCAGCGGATGGAGGCTGCAGAAGGCGGCGATTTGCTCGAAGCTCAGCGACGTGTTGTCGACCAGCCAGACGGCGGTCGCCTTGGGCATGAGGAGGGTCGTGGCCATGATAAAACTCGCTTTCCGGTGCGGCCGGGCTTCACCGGCGCGCCCCGCCTTTTTGGCGGAAGTTAAAAGGGGGATGGCGGCCATATATCGGCTTTGGACCGGTTTTTCAACGATTTCCAAAATCGGTAACGAGAACGATTTTGCCGTAGTGCTCGGAAGCTTCGGCCATTTGGTGAGCCGCAGCTGCTTCACCCAGAGGAAAACGCTGGATTTTGGGACGCGGGAAGGCGGCATCGGCGAGGGCGGGCCAGATGTGTCGGCGGAGGTGGCGGGCGATATCAGCCTTCGTTTCGGGTGATTGTGGCCGCAGGGTCGATCCGGAAATTGTGAGTTGGCTGCCGACGATGCGGCTCAGCGGGATTTCACCGTCCCCGCCGGATAGTGTGGCGACGATCACAAGATGGCCGAAACGGGCAAGGGCGCCGACGAGCTCGCCGGTCGCAGAACCCCCGGCCATATCGAGCACGCGATCGGCACCCCTCCCGTCGGTCAGCTCGCGGGCGCGGGTGGCGACAGCTTCGCGGTCGCGTCGGATGATGGCATGGGCACCGAGGGCCAACGCATAGGTGGCCTTCTCGTCTGAGGAAACGATGGCGATGGGGTACGCGCCGACGATCCTTGCGATCTGAATCGCGGCCCCGCCGAGACCGCCGGCGGCGCCCGTGACCAGCAGGGTCATGCCTGACGCGAGGCCAGCGCGCATCAAGAGAGTCTGGGTGATGGTGAACCAGGTTTCAGGCACCGCTGCGGCTTCGACAAGCGCCCAGCCCTCGGGTACGGGAAGCACCTGGCCTGCAGGAACCGCGACGTATTCGGCGTAGCCGCCGCCGTTGCAGAGGGCCACGACCTTGTCGCCGGCTTTCCATTCGCCGGCGGGGGTCACGATTTCACCGGAGACCTCGAGCCCGAGAAGCGGGGATGCGCCGGGCGGCGGCGGGTAGGCGCCGCGGCGCTGAGCGAGATCGGGAGCATTGACGCCGGCCGCTGCCACCTTGATCAGCACTTCGCCCCGGGCAGGCTCGGGAGTGGGCATGTGCGCGACGTGGAGCACTGCCGGACCGCCGGTTCCATCGGCGACGATGGCGGACATTTGTGCGGGAACGGACATTATCTCAGTTGAGCGCGAACCGGGTTGCTCGACAAGCGCACGGGACTAAGAATACGGGATAGGAGCCCGACCATGTTCGACGATGATCTGCCAAAGAAGCCCAAAGGGCATGACATCGGCATGCTGCTCGATGCGATGTCGGTCGAGGAACTGACCGACCGCATCGGGTTGCTGGAGGCGGAGATCGCCCGGCTCAAGCTGGCCATCGAGGCCAAAAAGAAAAGCCGCGACGCGGCTGCGTCGGTGTTCAAGTTCTAGAAATCACACGAACGGTAACGATTGGGACAGCGTTCCACCGATGCGGACGGGGGTCACTTTCCTGGTGAGCCCGGTTTTTTCATCGGTCTCGATTGCGACGCCGCAGAGGGTCGCCTCGCCTTCGGCGGGCGTGAAGCGGCCATTGGCGATACCGGTGAGGAAGCGGTTGAGCGGTTCCTCGGCGTCTACGCCGATGATGGAGTTGAAGTCGCCGCACATGCCTGCGTCGGACATGAGCGCGGTCCCGGACTTGAGGATGCGCGCGTCGGCGGTCGGGATATGGGTGTGTGTGCCGACCACGAGGCTCGCGCGGCCATCGAGGAAGAAGCCCATGGCCTGGATTTCCGAGGTCGCCTCGGTGTGGAAATCGACGATGATGGCGTCCGCCTGTTCGCCGAGCGGGCAGGCGGCGATGGCGGCCTCGACCGCCCGGAAGGGGTCGTCGACGGGATCCATGAATACGCGGCCCTGCGCGTTGATCACGAGGACGCGATGGCCGTTGCGGCCTTCGATAAGGTTGGCGCCACGTCCAGGAGCGCCGGGTGGAAAGTTGATCGGGCGGAGCAAATGCGGTTCGCGCGCGATGTAGGTGACGGTGTCACGCTGGTCCCAGGCGTGATCGCCGAGAGTTACCGCATCGGCGCCGGCGGCGCGGAGCTCGTTGTAGTGCGGCTCGGTGAGGCCACGGCCGTGACTCGCGTTCTCGCCATTTACGACGACGAGGTCGAAGCCACAATCGACGATGAGGCGGGGCAGGCGCTCGGTGATCGCGTCGCGGCCGGCGCGGCCGACGACATCGCCCAGAAACAATAGTCTCATGCGGCCTCGCGCCGGAAGATTTGCGCACCGCGTTCGGTGATCACCATGTCGAGGGGCACGTCGTGGGGTTCGCGAGGGATCGCGTCGAGCTCTTGCGCAGCATACGCGAGGCCAATGAGGCGTGGCTTCTTGCCGAGCCGGTCGAGCGTGCGGTCGTAGTAACCACCGCCATAGCCGAGGCGCGTGCCGGCGGAGTCGAAACCGAGAAGCGGCATGATGATGATGTCGGGCTCGACCTGGGGGGCGAACTCGTTGGGCGCGAGGGTGCCGAAGCCAGCTTCGTAGAGCGGGGCGTTGGGCTCCCACAGGCGCAGCGACAGCGGCTGGTCATCGCCGAGGACGACTGGCAGGCATACGGGCTGGAGGGAGTCCATCAGCCGGACGATGATAGGCTGGCAGTCTATCTCGTCCTTGATCTTCCAGTAGCCGGCCACGATGTCGTCGGGGCTCATGGACACTGCGTCGAAGAAGTGCTGGGCGGCAGTCTTGGCGGCTGTGGCGCGAGTTGCGCTAGGAATCGCGGCGCGCGTGGCGTGGGCTTTGACGCGGAGAGCGGCTTTGTCGGCTTCGACCTTCGGATCTGGCACGAGCTCTCCCTGAATAGGTGCCGCCCTGGCCGTGGGACAGTCGATCCCGGGAACCTACTGACGTAGGTGGGCGCCGTGTGTCCGAACCCACGGGTCCGGTCAGGGACAGCTCCCTTAGAGATCGATAAGGCCCCGGGGATGTGATGATCCTCACGCGCCGGGCAGCCCAGCGAATATAGGTGCGATGAGGCAGAGAGGCAAATCAGCCGGAGGTTGGAGGCGGCGAGCCGGTTTCGTCGATGATGCCGGCAATCGACTCGACCCGCCGCGCCGTTTCGGACAAGCGCTCAGCAAAATCGCGCTTGAGGGCATCTTTATCATCCGCATGGGTTCGCGAGGCAGCCGTCATCTCTGCGATCTGGACGGACAAGGCTTCGATGCGGTGTTCGGCATCAGAAAGTTCGTCAGCTACGGCGATTGCCGCCATTACGGTGAGGCGGGCGTCGCCAATCTCCCCGAAGCTGCCCTTGAAGCCCTCAATACGGCGATTGAGGTCAGCGGCGAGTTCAAGGAGATGCGGTTCCTCGCCCTCCTCACACGCCATGCGGTATTTCTTGCCGGCAATCTCGACATTGACCTCAGGCATTGCGGACCTCAGCCATTGCGCAGGACATCGTTGACGGTATCCATCGCGGTGACGAGACGCCGAGCCACTTCGGCAGCGCTGTCGTCGAGGCGACGGGCCTTGGCGGTAGCCTTCTCGAGATCGCTGGCAAAGCGGGCGCGTTCGGCCAGGAGCTTCTGCGTATCGGCTTCGATGCGGGCATGGGTGCGGATACGGCCGCCCAGATTCCTGAGGCTCCCTTCAAGACGCTCCAAGGCGCGATCGAGGCGCGCAGCGGCTGCCTGATATTCCTGATCGTCGACGCTCATTGTCGGCCCCGCAAATCACCCGACTCCGGTGGCGGCCACTATAGAGGGCTGTCATTGACAGGCAAATCGAACCTGTTAAGCCAAGGCCGCCGCCGGAAAAGGCCGGAAAACCTGAACAAACGAGCCGATTTCATGCCCAATTCGAAGACCGCCGACGATATGGCGAACGCCATCCGATCCCTCGCCATGGACGCGGTTGAGAAGGCCAATTCGGGGCATCCCGGTCTGCCGATGGGATGCGCTGATATCGCCACGGTGCTCTTCACAAAGATCATGAAATTCGATCCCAAGAACCCGACCTGGCCGGACCGCGACCG
>Ga0068853_100000450_pt1 | contig 27973 bp, 24 predicted proteins | sample KBSCornC32_FD_65655 | JGI IMG/M metagenome (GOLD analysis project Ga0068853, IMG submission 65655) | Corn rhizosphere microbial communities from Kellogg Biological Station, Michigan, USA - KBS Corn C3-2 | ecosystem: Host-associated > Plants > Roots > Rhizosphere > Soil ... | reverse complement strand
CGGCTCGTCGAGGAACAGCAGCTCCGGGTCGAGCATCAGCGCGCGCATCAACGCCACCCGTTGCTTCTGCCCGCCCGACAGCTCGCTCGGGTGGCGCGCCAGCAGCGCCTCCGGCAACCGGACGAGCGCCGCCAGCTCGGCGACGCGCGCGCGCACGCGCGCCGTCGGCCACCCCAGGGTCCGCGCCATCAGGCGCACGTTGTCGAGGGCCGTCAGGTGAGGGAACAGGCCGCTGTCCTGGACGACGTAGCCCATCCGCGCGCGCGCCGCGCGCAGCGCCGTTCCCTCCGCCGGGAGCGGCGCCCCCCGGAATGACACACGCCCCGCGTCGGGCCGCACGAGCCCGAGCATCAGTCGCAAGCAGGTCGTCTTGCCGCAGCCGCTCGGGCCCAGCAGGGCCGTCGTCTGGGCAGCGACGACGTCCAGACTGACCGCCTCCAGCGCGGCGACGTCCCCGAAGCGCTTGCTGACCGCCTCGAGCTGCAGGAGGGCGACGGCCCGCGTGGCCGGCGACTCCGGCGGGGCCGGCAACTCCGGCGGCGGGGCTGGGTCGGACATGCCGTCGTTCTACGACAATTTACGACAGTGAGAGCTCAGGACAACGCGAAGCGGGGCAGCTGCATCAGCGCCGTCTGCAGCCCCTCGGCGAAGGTGGGGTGGACCATCTCGGCGTCGACGAGCGTGCGGGCCGGCGCCCCTGCCTGCAGCAGCATCCCGAAGACGTGGATCAGCTCGCCCGCCTGGGCCCCCACGACGGTCGCGCCCAGCAGCCGTTCGCTGCGCGAGTCGATCACGATGCGGACCACGCCGGCGGTCTGATCCGTCTCGATCGCGCGCGCGATCCTGCCAAAAGGCATCGACGCCACCTCGATCTCCAGGCCGCGGGCGCGCGCCGCGCGCTCGGACAGGCCGACGCCCGCTACCTGGGGATCGGTGAACACCGTGTACGGCACGATCCGGTCCGACCGTCGCCGCGCCGGATGGCCCATCAGGACGTCGAAGAGGACGCGGTGATCGTCCCAGGCGACGTGCGTGAACTGAGGGCCGGGCGTGCAGTCGCCGACGGCAAACACGCCGGACGCCGTGGTCTCGTAGCGCTCGCCGACGGTGATGCACCCCGCGCGGTCGAGCGTGATGCCCCCGGCCTCGCACCCGAGGTCGCCGGTGTTCGGGGTGCGGCCCGTGGCCGCCAGCACGTGCGAGCCGCTCGAGGACGTGCCGTCGTCCAGCTCGACGTCGATGGCGACCTCGCCGGTGACGTCGTTCTTGGGACTGGCCTGCCGATGGGCCAGCCGCGCCACGGACCGCCCCAGCTCGAGGCGGATGCCCTCGGCGCGAAGAGCGCCGGCGAGCGCCTCCGAGACCTCCGGATCCTCGCGCGGGAGGAGCTGCGGGCTTCGTCCGACGATCGTGACCTCCGAGCCCAGACGGCGGAAGGCTTGACCGAGCTCGCAGGCGACATAGCCGCCGCCGATCACGATGAGGCGCGGCGGCAACGTCGTCAGGACGAGGGCGCTGGTGCTGGTGAGCGGCGCGACCGTATCGATTCCGGGCAGCGCCGGCATCGCGGGGCGCGCACCGACGTCGATGACGACCTGGGCGGCCTGGTATCGCTCGCCGTTCGCCTCGACGATCCGCGGGGCCACGAAGCGGCCGTGCCCGCGCACGAACCGCACGCGGTCGCCGGCGCTCGCCAGCCTCCGCTCGATCCCGGCCTGCCAGCGCGCGACGACGGCGGCCACGCGGCTCATCACCGCGCGGAAGTCGACCGTCACGTCCTGCGCCCGGACACCGAAGCGCTCGCAGGTGCGGGCGAGGTGCGCCGCGTGAGCGCTGGCGATCAACGTCTTGGTGGGCGTGCACCCTGCGTTCACGCACGTCCCGCCCGGCCGGCCCCGCTCCATGATCACGACGCGCTTGCCGGCCGCGGCCAGGCGCGCCGCCAGCGGGACACCGGCCTGCCCGGTTCCAATGATGATGACGTCGGCGTCGTGGGCGGGCTGGGTCATCTCGGAGGTTCTATCAGGTGTTCATCACCGAGATGATGTTCCCGTCCGGATCCTTGAACCAGGCCACCTTCATCGAGCCGATGAGGTGCAGCGGACCGTCGTGCCGCGCGTCCGGGAGGTCGTAGCGTTCGAAGACGACGCCCTCCTTCTGGAGGGCGCTCACGATCTGGCCGATGGCGTCGCCGACCCGAAAGTTGAGCGCGGTGGCCTTGTTGGTCCCCGCGTACCGAGAGCGGTAGACCATCAGGCTCGACTTTCCGCTTTGCATCGTCAGCGCCTCCTCGCCCTCGGCGTGCACCACCTTCAGCCCCAGCACGCCCTCGTAGAACCGCCGCGCGACCCCCAGGTCCGCCACCGCGACCGTCGCTATCACGTCCTTGTCTCCCAGCATGGTTGGCCTCCTTGCTCCCCTTGACCTAGCCACGATCGGCGGAAGGGAAACCCGGAGGCCGACCGATCGCGACGGGTGTCCGAGCAGGATCGCGGCATGCCGGAGCGCCGGCACCTGACCTCAGAACTGCGACAGGAACTTCCAGGCCGCGGCGCCCGCGAACGGCGCCGGCTCGTGGACGCCGGCGAAGGGGCACCAGACGACGGGGTAACCGGCGTCGCAGCCCTGGTAGGTGGTGCAGCCGTTGGCGTCGGGGGTCGAGCCGGGGCCGGTGCAGTGGTTGGTCGAGGCGAACTTGTCGCGGACCATCTGGCCTTCCTTGATGTCGATGGTCGTGTCGCTCATGCCGTGCGAGGCCCAGTAGGCGATGGCGTGGCTGGGCGTGCAGGTGGCGGGCGTGGTGGGGAGCTTGCCCGACATGGCCGCGACGGCGCGGAAGAGGGTGGGCTGGGTGCAGGCGACGGTGTTCGTCATGATGCCGCCCATGCTGAAGCCGGTCGCGAAGATGCGGTTCTCGTCGATGCAGAGCTGCGACTTGAACAGCGTGACCATGGCCAGCACGTAGTCGATGTCCCGGTTGTTCTGGTTCGTCCAGCTCCCGGAGAGGGCCTGCGAGGCCACGAAGATGGCGGTGTCCTTCGCCTCGCTCTGGATGCCGAAGTAGGGGCCGCTCTGCGGCTTGTCGCCGTTCACGAGCCAGTCGTCGTTGTACATGCCGCCGTGGAAGGCGACGATGAGCGGGTACGGGTGGTGCGCGTCGTAGCTGGCCGGCAGGGTGAGGATGTATTCGCGCATGGTGCCGGAGACGTCGATCATCGTCCTTCCCGCTTTCGGCGCGGTCGCGGCCATGCAGCCGGCGCTCGGCTTGGCGGGCGCCTGGCCGCCGCTCGCGCCGCCGGCCGCCGAGCCGCCACTGCCGGAGCCGCCGGATCGTCCGGCGTTGCCGGAGCCACCCGCCATGCCCGTCGAACCCGCAGCTCCGGGACCTCCGCTCGCTCCGCCGGAGCCGGAGCCGGAGGACCTCCCGCCACCTCCTGAGCTTCCGCCCGAGGCGGTCGTCCCGCCGGATCCCGTGGTCATCCCGCTGCCGCCGCTGCCGGCGGAGCTGCCCCCGCCGCCAGCCGTGTTTCCACCGGTGCTGGCGGAGCTGCCACCGCTGCTGGCGGAGCTGCCGCCGCTGGCGCCGGTCGTCCCTCCCGAGCCGGTCGTCCCACTGCCGTTGCCGCCGCTGGAGCTGGTCGCCCCGCCCGAGCCCTTCGTGCCGCCCGCGCCGCCGCCGCCGGAGGGCGAGCCGTCGCACCCGCCCAGCCACAGGCTGGTGGCCATGAGGAGGACCGTGAATCGACGGACGGAGCGGGTCGAGGCGCGCATGGGGGACCTCCTGGGGAAGGGCGATTCTATGCCGAGTTTGTGTCCGATCACGGGGCAGAACGTCAGCCTTTCGTCCCGGACGAGGCCCTGGGGCCGTTCGCTACTGTTTGATTGCCGCGACGCCGGGTGCGAAAAGAAGGCCTCCACCTCCCGCGCCCGCGCCGCCGTGACCGAACCGCCCTCGTCCCCACCGATCCCTCCCGCCGACGGCGACGGGGCCAGCCGCGCCCAGGCGCGGGAGCGCGCGATCCTCGAGGTGAACAACGCGATCATCTCGAACCTGACGCAGGATTCGCTGCTGCGGGCCATCTCGGACGCGCTGTTCAGGGTCGTCCCCTTCGATCGGGCGGCCATGACCCTGCACGACCCGGAGAGCGACCAGATGCGCATCCTCGCGCTGGCCGGACGCCTGCCGCCCCGGGCCTACCCGCCCGGCGTGGCGCTCGATCGCCAGGACAGCCACGTGGGCTGGGCCTTCGACAACCAGCGGACGCTGCTGCGCCGCGATCTGGGGGCCGAGCGGCAATTCACCCCCGAGCACCGCCTTTACGAAGAAGGGATTCGCTCGTTGTGCACGGCGCCGCTCGTGTTCGCGGGAAAGAGCATCGGAACCATCACCCTGGGCAGCACCACCACCGGGAAGTTCACCGAGGCCGACGAGACCTTCTTGCGCGACGTCGCGAACCAGGTCGCCCTGGCGGTGGTGAACATGCGGGCCTTCGAGGAGATCGCCGCGCTGAAGGCGCGCCTGCAGGCCGAGAACCAGTACTTGCAGGAAGAGATCCGCGGCGAGCACAACTACGCCGAGATCGTGGGCTCGAGCCGGGCCCTCCGCGAGGTGTTGCGCCAGGTCGAGCAGGTGGCGCCGACGGACTCGACGGTGCTGATCCTCGGCGAGACGGGGACGGGCAAGGAGCTGATCGCCCGGGCCATCCACGACCGCAGCGCGCGCAAGGAGCGCCCGCTGGTCAAGGTGAACTGCGGGGCCATCAGCGCGGGCCTGGTCGAGAGCGAGCTGTTCGGCCACGTGAAGGGCGCGTTCACCGGCGCGCTCGGCAACCGCGACGGGCGCTTCAAGCTGGCGGATCGGGGGACCCTCTTCCTGGACGAGGTGAGCGAGCTGCCGCTCGACGCGCAGGTCAAGCTGCTGCGCGTGCTGCAGGAGCAGGAGTTCGAGCCGGTGGGCAGCAGCAAGACCGCGAAGGTCGACGTGCGCGTCATCGCGGCGACCAACCGCGATCTGGCGGCCGAGGTCCGGGCCGGGCGCTTCCGGCAAGATCTCTTCTACCGCCTGAACGTCGTGCCGATGGTGGTGCCGCCGCTTCGGGCCCGCGAGGGGGACGTCGAGCTGCTGGCGCAGTTCTTCGTGCAGAAGCTCGCGAAGAAGCTGGGGCGTCCGGCCCTGCAGATCCCCGTCGACATGATGAAACGCCTGTGCGCTTACGCCTGGCCCGGCAACGTGCGCGAGCTGCAGAACGTGCTCGAGCGCGCCGTCGTCCTGGCCCAGGGGAGCGTGCTGGCGATCGGGCCCGAACAGACGCCGGCCTTCCCCGAGCCTGCGGTCGCGGGCGGAGCGCCGGGGGCGACCGACCCCGCGCCTCGCGCTCCGTCACCGCGGGAGGCGCCCGGCGCCGGCAGCCTGGAAGAGGTCGAGCGCCGTCACATCGAGTCCGTGCTGGTCGAGCGCAACTGGTTGATCGAAGGCGACCGTGGCGCCGCCAAGGTCTTGAACCTGCACCCGAACACGCTCCGCGGGCGGATGCGCAAGCTCGGCCTGAAGCGGCCCGGCGCCGCCTGACGCGCGTCCGGCCCGTCGATTTGTTTGCGCAGGTCGCCTCTCCGGAGGGTTGAACCGACGGTCGCGCCGATCCGGCGACTCAACACATATTCACCCCATTACGGAGAGACACCATGAAGAAGAATCGTTTGTTTGCAACGACTCTGATGCTGGCATCCACGGGCCTGGCGATGGGCCTCCCCCAGAGCGCCCGCGCCGGCATGACCTATGGCGAGAACGTCCCCAGCCTGGCAGTGGGACAGAGCTGGGTCTACGACGCGACCCCCAGGTACGCCGACATCGATGCGTTGCAGCTCGTGTTCATGTTCAGCACCGCCGTCGGCAACACCTTCCGGATCGACACCATGCCGTACGATGCGACCAAGGCCGGCGACGACACCGTCCTCCGAAAGATCGAGGACAACGCCGTCATCGACGACGACGGCGGACAGTCCCAGTACTCCAGCGCCCTGTGGACGCGGACGAATGCCAGCACCAGCGTGGCCAACATCACCAACTACGGCTTCAACATCAAGGGATTCTCCGTTCCGCTCCGAAATCTCCGCGTGGTGGTCACGCGCCTGAAGTAAGTGAGGTGACAGGTGAGGTGACAGGCCCGGTGGCGCGCGCGGGGACCGAGGCGCCGTGATGGCATCGTCGCGATCCGGGCGCCGGTGGCTCGGCGGCCTCCTGGCCGCGGCTGCTGGCGCATCTGCGCTGAGCCTGCTCAGTGTCGCCAACAGGGACGCGCCGGATGCGCTGGACGCGCCGGGCACGCCGGAGCGCGCCGGCGTCGCGCGATCGGGTCGAGCGCTGCCCCTCATCGGCGCACCTCCGGTCCCGGCGCGGTCGCCGGGCGTGCCCCCGTCCGGCGCCGCGGTCCGGGACACGGCGGATTTTCCCGCGCCGATTCCCCTGACGAAGAAGCATTTGCTGGAGAAGGCCGGCGAAAAGGACGGCGACACCACTTACACCCGCCTGGTCGAGCAGGCCCTGGACGCCGTGCCGCGGTTGACCGACAGCGAGCGGGGCGAGCTGCGGGCGATCGCGCGCAAGCGGCTTGCTGCTCTGAAGATGGCGCTGGACGAGGATCCTTCGACGGCCGCCGATCCCGCGTCGCCAGACGACGACCCGCTTTCGGCCGTCGAACGCGAGTTGCTGGGACCGGAGCGCTACCGCGACTATCGCGCGGCCCTCGCCGATCTGTTCGTCCACTGATCAGGTCCCGTGTACATACAGCGGCGCGCCCGGCCGCCCGGGCGTCAGCTCTTCCCGACGCGCCCCGCGATCCCGGCGACGAGGGGCAGCCACAGCGCGCCGATCAGGGCGCCGATCACCACGCCGCCGCCGTGGGCGAGGCCCACGTGAGCCGCACCTCCGTAGGGACACAGGCCGTGAAGGGTCAGCCCGGACAGCGCGCCGCCCGCCGCGCCGATGGCGGCGCCGAGCCGGGCCAGGTGGGCGGCGCCGGTCGCCAGCTTGCGAAGCGCGATGGCGCCCACGATCACCGCGGGGATCGTCACCTTGAAGCTGAACGAGATGCAATGCCACCACAGGTGACCGAAGCCGGCCCATCGGGTGGCCGGCAGAATCGTCACGCCGGGCGCGTCGATCGTGAAAAGCAGCCCGACCAGCACCAGCGTCAGGGACGCCAGGACCGCGGCGCGGCGCGCGCGGCCCCCGTTGGGCAACACCTGCCCAGGACGGGGCAGCAACGCCGCCGACAGAGGAATGAGGAAGCCGGCCAGCCACGCCACCGCCACGGCCGCGAACCACAGCGGCGGCAGCGCGCCCAGATCACGGCGCAGCGGGTAAATGGAGACGGCGACCGTCGGGAACACGACCGCGGCCGCGGCGACCACCAGCAGCGTACGGAACGGGACCCGCGTGCGCACCGGCCGCATCCCCTGCACGCTGGCGAGCAGGGCGGGGGAAGGCGGCGCGGGCGGCGCGGTCGCTTGCAGCACCCGCAGGCCCTGCAGCTCGGCCGCCAGGTCGGAGCTCTCGCGCTCACTCATGGCGTCCCCACGACGGGAGCGGTCGTCGACTCGGCGGTCGTCTCCGCCATATTGCCCGCCAGCTTCCGGCGGAGCGCCTGGTAGCCGCGGTGGGCGCGCACCTTGATGGCTCCCGCAGTGGTGCCGGCGATGGTCGCGGCCTGGGCGCTCGAGTGCCCCTGGATCTTCGTGAGCAGCACCGCCTGCCGGAGCGGGGCGGGCAGGGTCGCCAGGGCGGCGAGGCCGCGCGCGATGGCGGCCTCGTCGGCGGACGGCTGCGGATCGGCCGCGCCCGTGATGTCCACGCTGGGCTCGTAGGGGAGGTTGCCGTCGGAGCTGACCCGAACCCACGCCCGCTTGCGGCGGCGCATCTCGTCGAGGCACGTGCGGTGGGCGATCGTGTACAGCCAGGGGACCGGGTTGGCACCCTTCACATACGTCGAGCGGGCCTGGTGCAGTTTCATGAAAGTGAGCTGCAACAGATCCTCGGCGGTGGCGCGGTCCCCGGCAAGGCCAATCAGGTAGCCGAGGATCCGCGGCGCCAGCGCCGCGTAGAGCTCGTGGAAGGCCGCGACCTGGCCGCCGCAGTAGCGCTCCATGAGCGCGGCCATCCGACCGTCGTCGGACGAGCGGCCGGCGGTCTGGCCAGCCTCATCTTGGGTCAACGCCTCCCCGTGCGCCATCGTCGCCTCCCCTCAACGCAGCAACGCGGTCAGGAAGCCCGACGCGCCCCTCAACCGGGCGCCGTCCTGGCGCAGCGCCCGAAGCGCCGCGACGCCGTCTTCGTCGGCGAAGGTGACGCCGGCCAGATCGAGATCGAGCCCGGGCGGGCCGCTGGCCGACGCCGCGGCGACGGCCCCGCGCAGCTCGGCGACCCACGGGCCGACCAGGCGCCCCTCCAGAACCAGGAGAGCGCGATCTTCGGACGGATCTTCGTGCCGATCTTCGGGCGGATCTTCGGGCGGGTCTTCGGGCGGGTCTTCGGGCGGCGATGGCTGGCTGATCTTCAGCATTCTGGCACTTGCGTTTGGAGTCCGCTTCGGGGCGGCGACTTCAGCAAGCCATGTGCCTGCGAACGCCCCCCGGCTCATCGGCCCACGGCGCGGTGTGGAAACGCCGCCCCCCGCCCGCGGTGGCCTTCCCACCAAATGCGGTGGGCCCCCACGGCGGTGGTCAGGCCGGCCGTCGCGCCCCCAGCCGATCCAGCAGGTGGTCCCCGACGCGCAGCGCGTTCGCCATGATGGTCAGCGCCGGGTTCACCGCCGCGCTCGACGGGAAGAAGCTGCCGTCCACCACGTACAGGTTGTCGACGTCGTGCGCGCGGCAATTCGGATCGAGCGCCGACGTCTTCGGATCGCGCCCGAAGCGGATCGTCCCGTTCTGGTGGGCCACGCCGGCCAGGGGAATGCGCTCGCCGAGGAAGAAGTTGCGCGCGAACAGCCCGTCGTGGCATGCGTCGCCGTGCAGCCGGCAGCGCTGGCGGCGCATCAGCTGCTTGAGCACGCCCTGCAGGCGCTCGTGACCCTCGAGGTTGTTGGGCCGGTAGGACAGGACGATGCGGCCGTCACGATCGAGCGTCACCCGATTGTCGGCGTCGGGCAGGTCCTCGGACGTCAGCCAGAAGTCGAGCGAGTGCTTGGCCATCAGGTCGAGCGTCCATCCCGGCGCGACGGCCGGGGCGCCCGCCTTGAGGGCGTGCAGGTCCAGCTTGCCCACGAACGAGATGTGGCCCATCGGGTGGGGCCAGTCCTCGGTGCCGAAGTAAAAGTCGTTGATGGCCAGCGTCTTCTGGAAGACGGTCGGGTTCGGGCAGCGGGAGAGCGCCATCATCACGGAGTTCGTGTGGCCCATGTAGTGGCGGCCCACCACGTCGGACGCGTTGGCCAGCCCCGTCGGGTGGCGGTCGTTCGCCGAGCGGAGCAGCAGCGCCGCCGAGTTGATGGCCCCCGCCGACACGACCACCAGGTCGCCCGCGTAGCGGCTCGTTGCGCCGCCCTGCTCGACGACGACGCCCGTGATCTCGCGGCCCGAGGCGCTGGTCTCCAGGCGCGAGACGTAGGCGCCCGTGACCAGCTCGACGTTGCCGTGAGCGAGCGCCGGCGTGACCGCGCAGGTCTCGGCGTCGGACTTCGCGTGAACCAGGCAGGCGAACCCGTCGCAGGTGTCGCAGCGGACGCAGGCGCTCTGGCGCGGATCGCGCTCGTCCAGCTTGACGCCGAGCGGGACATGGAACGGGTGGTAGCCCCAGGTCGCCAGGTCGTCGTGGAGCTGCTGGATGCGCGGCTCATGGCTGATCGCCGGGTGCGGGTAAGGCGCGCTGGCCGGGGGCTCCGTGGGATCGGCCCCGCGCTCGCCGTGCACGGCGTACAGCCGCTCGGCGCGCGTGTAGTAGGGCTCGAGGTCGTCGTACGAGATGGGCCAGGCCGGCGAGACGCCCCCCGCGTGGCGGAGCTCGCCGAAGTCCTCCTCGCGGAGCCGGAAGAGGGCCGCCCCGTAGAACTTGGTGTTCCCCCCCACGTAGTAGTTCGTGTGCGGGTGCAGCGGCTTGCCCTCGCGATCGCGCCAGGTCTCCTTGGTCTGGTAGCGCCCCTTCAGGTTCACCGCCTCCGAGCTCCAGTTCTCCTTCTCGCGGCGCACGTAGTCGCCGCGCTCGAGCAGGAGGATCCGCTTCCCCGAGGCCGCCAGCGCGTAGGCGAGCGTGCCGCCCCCCGCGCCCGAGCCGATGATGATGACGTCGTAGTGGGTTCCGTTGTCCGAGCGCGCCATGGTGGTCTCCTCGCTACCGCTTACGGCGAGGGCGACCGCGGGTTACGCGCGAAGAGAGGACCCGCCTCCTTGGCCCACTACGTCCCGCGGTGGGCTGCCGGACCTACGAACGGCCCGGCTGGCCAACCGGCGGATGCGCTGGCGATGCCCAGCTTCATCTCCGTGCGCGCGATTGGACGGCGCTAGTCGATGTGGACGTTGTCAATGAAGATTGTTCCCGTCCATGGGCCGGAGAACATGAAGAGGAAGCCGATTGCAGACTCGGCGTCAGCGGCTTCGACAGAGGCAAGCTGCCCACCAGAACGAAAGCCAAGGTCGCGAGACGACCCGGCGATAAGGGCCGGCTTTCGAACCACCTTGTCATGTTTCGGGGGAGATATCGGAGATCGCGTGGTCCGCCACCGCTGACTAGGCGCGTGGGCGACCACCTCGATTGTGGGGACACGGACGCCATCGTCCGACGCCCGCCAGTAGGGACCGAGATCACATTCGAGGCGGGAGATGGCGTGTTGCTCGAATCCAAGTCCCAGAGGGATACGAGGCAGCAGCTTCGTTCAATTCCGCGAAGGACGTGCGTGGTACTCGGTCGGGATGGCTCACAGTCCTCAACAGGTCCTCTTCGTCAGCGCCGCGCTCGAATTCATCGTCTCCTGCGGGCTCGGGTTCGTCATGTTGATCCCGATGCAACCGTGGGCGCGCGGGCTGCGCGAGCGGTGGCCCCCGGCTCGCGCGCTAATGAGCGTGCACCTCGATCTGGTCATGCTGGCCCTGATGCAGGCGGCGGCCGGGGCCGCCGTGTTCGTTCTGCCCCGTCCCCACGACGGGCTGGCGGCCGTGCTGCTCGTAACGAGCGGCTGGCTCAACGTCACGCCCTACGCCTGGCGCCTGGTGGGCGTGAACGCCTTCGCGTTGAGCGGCGGACCGCTGCAACGATTCGCCGCCCTCACGTCCTTGCTCTCCACGCTGGCCCTCACGGGCGGGTGGATCACCCTCCTGTCGGGCTGGCTGTAGTGATGGGGACCAGCGCCTTGTCATTGCCCGAACAGCAGGCCGTGGCCGTCGGGGTCGCGCAGCAGGCGCGCGCGCTTGATGGCGAACGTGGGGTCGCCGCGGTCGACGGACGCGGGTGACGTCGCGACGGCGCCGGCGGCGAGCGCGCGCGTCGTCGTCGCGGCGAGGTCGGGCGCGTGCAGCAGCGTTTGCCAGTGGGCGAGATCGTTGGCGTGCAAATCCGGCGGGGCGGGGCGGCCGTCGCGCGGGGTGAGGTATTCGAGCAGCTCGATGCCGGGCCCGGCCGGCGCGCGCAGGCCGGTGATGTGCAGGTGCGCGCCGAAGACGTTGTTCAGGTGCTCCTGCTCCGTGCCGTAGTTCTCGCTCTCTCCCGCCACGCGCAGACCCAGAGTGTCGCGGTAGAAGCGCAGGCTGCGCGCGGTGTCGCCCACCGCGATCGCGGTGTGGTCGATGCCCAGGAAGAGCGGCGCGGACGGCGCCACCGGGCCCGAGCGTTGCCAGCGCGGATCGCCCTTGCCGGGCGGAAACCAGATGACCTCGAGCGTGTGGTCGTCGGGATCGGCGAAATAGAAGGCGCGGATGCCGGCGGCGCCCTTGTTCCAGGCGGGCAAGGTCTGCGGTGCTGTCGACACGTGCCGCACGCCGCGGGCCCGCAGCACCGCGTAGGCACGGTCCATGTCAGCGACGACGATGGCGACGTGCTGGAAGGCGCGATCGTTGCTGCGCGCGTCGGCCGGCACCGGCCGGCCGCGCGGCGCCAGGTACTGCGTCAGCACGATCGCCTCGCGCCCCAGCTCGAGGCGCGCGCTGCGGACGTGCGCGCCGAACACACCCTCGAGCTGCTCGAGCGGCGCGCCGGTCGACTCCTCCTCGGCCACCACCCGGAAGGCGAGGACGTCGCGGTAGAAGGCGACCGACCGATCGAGATCGCTGACCGTGACGCCGATGGCCCCGACCGCGTCGACAGGGGCCATCGCGGTCGCCGGGCTGGCGCTGCCGGCGGCCTGCGTGGCCCCGTTCGCGAACGTCAGGATGATGGCCAGGCTCGCCCCGACGACCGCGACGCCGGCGCGCCCTGCACCGCGCGGCTTCATTGCACGGCCCCCTGCGCCAGGCGGCGCGCGTTCACCTGCTCGAAGCTGGCCCGCAGCCCCGGGACGTTCGCCGCCAGCAGCCCGAACTCTCGCTTCGGGATGCTGAGGACGGTCATGGGCTCGACGCAGCGGATGGTGGCGTTGCGGGGCGCGCTCTCCAGCAGCGCCATCTCCCCGAAGCACTCTCCCGGCCCGAGCACGGCGACGGTCTGCTCGCCGCCGCCGCCCCCGTCGATCTGACGCCGGACCACCTCGGCGCGCCCTGACAGCAGGATGTAGACGCGATCGCCCAGCTCGCCCTCGCTGAAGACCTTCTGTCCCGGCTCGAAGTGCTCGTGGACCGCGCCGCCCGCGCCCCCGAGCCGCAGCTCGACCAGCTCGGGCTCGAGGAACAGGTCCAGCGTCCACGACGTCGCGACCTTGAGGCGCCGCCCCCAGCCCGGCATCTTCGCCAGATAGATCGTTCGCCACAGGAACCACGCCAGGAAGCCGGAGATGCTCAGACCGAAGATCTCGGCGACCGCCTTGCGGCGCCCGAGCGAGCCCATCTTCCCGAGCCCCTTGAAGTCGAACGTCCTCAGGGGCCCGTCGCCCGCCAGCGCCGCGGCGATGTTCTCGGCGACCAGCTTGGCCTGTCGGGTCGCGTGCTGGGCGGTGGGCGGGCAGGGACTGCCGTCCCGGGTCGGTACGCTGGCGCAGTCGCCCAGGGCCCAGACGTCGTCGTGCTCCTTCACGCGCAGCGTGCCGTCGACGATCAGCCGGCCGTTCTTGGTCTTGGGAAGGGCCAGGCTGTCGACCAGCGGGTGAGGCGAGGCGGGGATGGTCGACACCAGCGTCTTGGTCGGCACGTGGACCCGGCCCTCCGGCCCCGCCAGCACGGCCGACTCACCCGTCGCCGCGTGCAATCGGTAGCCGAGCATCAGCTCGACGCCGGCCCGCCGCAGGATCTTCTGGGCGAAGGCGCCGAGCTTGGGCTTCATCTCGGGCAGGATGCGATCCTGCGCGTGAACCAGGACCACGCGGATCTCGCGCGGATCGATGCGGCGGTAGAGCTTCGCGACGTGGCGGACGAAGTCGTTCAGCTCGGCCACCACCTCGACGCCGGAGAAGCCGCCGCCCGCCACCACGAACGTCAGGAGCTGGCGGCGCAGCTCGGGATCGTCGCCCTCCACGTCGGCCTCCTCCAGCGCGCGGATGACCCGGCTGCGCAGCTCCAGCGCGTCGGCCAGGTTCTTGAACGGCAGCGCGTGCTCGGGCAGGCCGGTCAGCCCGCGGAAGTCGGTCACGGTGCCGGGCGCGAGGACCAGGTGGTCGTAAGGCTGGACGTGGGCGTGGGGCCTGAACCCCGCCGCCACGCTGACGGTCTTGTTCGCGACGTCGATCGACTCGATCTCGCGCACGTGGACGTGCGTCCGCTTCAGCATGCGGCGCAGCGGGGTGACCACATCGGTGAGCCCGATGGTCCCGGAGATGACCTCCGGCAGCATGGGCTGGAACACGGTGTAGTTCTCGCGGCAAAAGAGGAGGAGCTCGACGTCGTCGCGCCCCCGCAACGTGCGTTCGAGCGCCTGCGCCGCGTAGGCGCCGGCGAAGCCGCCCCCCACGATCACGACTCGCTTCTTCGCCCCGGTTTCCGTCCCGTTCATGGCGACACCTCCGCCACGCGCGCGCCCGGCACCGAGAGCCGCACGCGGTAGAGCCCCGTCCGCGCCGTGACGTACAGGGTCTGCCGGTCGTCGCCTCCCCAGGCGAGGTTGGCCGGCTGCTCGGAGAACTTGATGGTCCCGAGGACCTTTCCCTGCGGCGAGATCACGAGCAGGCCGCCCGGACCGGCGGCGTACACGTTGCCACGGCCATCGACCTTCAGGCCGTCGAAGGCCTGCTCGCCGGGGACGCTCGTCAGATCGAGGAACACCACGCCGTCGTGCAAGCGGCCGTCGCGCGCCACCTCGTAGCGCATGATGACCTTGCGCGCGACGTCCCAGTTGTCGACATACAGGTACCTCTCGTCGGGCGAGAAGGCGAGCCCGTTGGGGCCGGACAGGTCTCGCGCGACCAGCTTCAGCTCTCCGTCGATCAGGCAGTAGACGCCGCTGAACGGCAGCTCCTTGCGCGGATCATCGAAGGCCTTGGGCAGCCCGAAGGGCGGGTCGGTGAAGTACAGCGCGCCGTCGGAGCGGTAGACGAGATCATTCGGGCTGTTGAGGCGCTTGCCCTCGAACCGATCGGCCAGCACCGTGAGGACGCCGTTCTTCTCGAGGCGGGTCACGCGGCGGTTGCCGTGCTCGTTGATGGTCAGCCGGCCCACGGGATCCAGGGCCAGCCCGTTCGAGCCGGGCTGGTGGTACGCGCCCACGTCCAGCCCCTTGTAGCCGCTCTTGGTCCGGAACACGGACAGGCCCCCGTCGGGCGTCCAGCGGTAGATGGCGTTGGCGTTGGGGTCGGAGAACAGCAGGTAGCCGTCGGGGTGCCACACGGGGCCTTCCGTGAACAGGAAGCCGTCGGCCAGCTTCTCGAGGCGCGCGTCGCGCGGCAGGATCTGGTCCAGCGCGGGCGAGGCCCGGACGATCGCGCCGCCCTCGTCGGTGACCGCGGCGATCGGGCGGCGGTGGACGTCGAGCGTGGCCGACTTGATCCAGATGAAGTTGGGCGGGCTGGCCGAGAGGGGCCCGTTCATGGCGAAGACGGCGATCTGGAACCTCTGTCCGGGGTGCACGTCCCGTCCCAGGATCACCCGGTTGGGCGCGCCATAGCCCTTCACGACGTTGCCGCCCGGCTGTCCGAGGGCGACCGGCAGCTTGCCGTCGACCCAGATCTCGGCGTAGTCGTCGAGGACCGTCTCGAACGCGAGGGTCGCGCCGGTCGGATCCACGCCGCCGATGAGGGGCGGCACGGTGACGGCGACGCGATACCAGACGAACGAGACCCGCCCCGTACCGCGACGCTGCTCCAGCGCGGGCAGGGCAGGCGCCGAGGCCGCGCCCGGCGCACCGAGCGAGACGACGGGCCAGCCGCTGTCGTCGAAGGTGGCGCCCTCGGCGTGCGGCGCGATGTCTCGCGTGCGCAGCCTGCGCCCGCTCGGCTTCAGGTCGGGACCGGGCGCGCGTCCGTCGACCGTCACCAGATCGGCGTCGTGGACGCGCCAGGTGGCGCCGACCAGCGCCGCGCCCTCCGGCGTGGCCAGATCGACGATCGCGTCGGGGCGGCCAAGCGGCGGATCGGCCGGCGCGCGAGCCGGCGCCAGCGTGGCGGCGAACAGGGTCAGGCTGGTGGCAACGATCGAAGGCAGCATGGCTAGCGCACCTTGACGGCGTAATAGTCGATGGGGCCGGGGACGCTCTGGAACCAGTGCGGGGTCCCCTTGGGCACGATCACGACGTCGCCGGCGACGAGTTGCCGGCGCTCGCCGCCCTTGATCGCGCTGCCGCGGATCTCGCCGGGCTCGACCGTGACGGGATCGACGACCGCGCCGCCGGTGATCAGCGTCGCCGAGCCGGAGAGCATGTAGAGGATGTCGGTCTCCTCGGTGTGGACCTCGGACTTTCCGGCGGAGTTGCGGTGGCTGGCGTGCACCTTGTAGTCCGCGGTCTCGACCAGCGGCTCGCCCTTCTGGAACGCCGCGCTCACGCGCTGCTTGTCGATGAGCCGTACGCTGGCGGTGGGGCCGGCGGGCAGCGCGGCCGCGGCGACGGCCGCGAGCTCCTCGTCCTCCTTGGCGCTGGCGGCGCCGCTGACGCCGACCGCGCCCACCACCTGGCCGTCCACGGTCAAGGGCAGGCCGCCGCCGAGCGGCGTGAAGTCGGGGAGCGCCGTCATGGCGGTCCGGCCCTTCGCGATGACGTCCTCGAAGAAGCGGGTCGGCTTCTTGAACTGGGCGGCCGTGCGCGCCTTGCCGAGCGCGATGCTCGACGCGGCGGCGAACGTGCCGTCGAGCCGATCAAGCGCGATCAGGTTGCCTCCCTCGTCGACCACCGCGACCGCGCCCGTGGTGTGGCGCTCGCGGGCCACCTTCTGCGCCGCCGCGATCAGCCCGCGCGCGCCGTCCAGGGTCAGGGCCTTCCGGGTGGCGATCGCCGGCTCGGCGTGCGCGAGGTGGGCCCATGCCAGGCCGAGGCCGAGCGCCGCGGTCACTCTCGTCTTCAGATCGAGCTTCATGATCGTCTCTCCTTCTCTCTTTGTTCTCGTTTGATCGGAATCCGTTCGAACCGTGTGCCGTCGTCTACGCGACGGGGCCGAGGGGGTTACAGCGAAGGTCGATCGGCGAGGCGTCGCGACCCGGGTCGAAAAAAAAATTGCGCGACCGCCGTAACCGCCGCCAGAGGGTCACGTAGGAGTCCGTGAAAACGGACCGGGCCGAGAGGCGGCCTTCGAGTTCAACGGAAACGAAACCAAAAACAGGAGAGATCAAATGAGCATCAAGGGAATGATGATCGCCGCTTCGGTGGCCGGGCTTTTCGCGGCGGGTTCCTCGAGCGTCGCTTCGGCGGCCGACAAGAAGGGGGACGAGGTCACGTGCAGCGGGATCAACGCGTGCAAGGGCCACGGCTCGTGCCACGGCACCGGCCACGCCTGCGCCGGCAAGAACGGGTGCAAGGGGCAGGGGAACACGGTCACGTCGAAGGACGACTGCCTCGCCAAGGGCGGCAAGATCGTCAAGTGACCGAGGGGCGGCCGAGCGGCGCACGACTGGTCGGGGGGTAAATGACCGTCGTGCGCCGCCGTCGCCTTGGGGTGTGCGGCTGGAATCAGGTGGCGGCGAAGATGAGAAGCTCGAAGGGCGACCCGGACGTCACAGCGAGCGCAGCGAGCAGGTCCAAGCATCCGGGAGGCGCGGCTTCGCCGCGCCGGCGTCGTCGGCCTGCGGGGGGAGCTCGCGGGGGAGAACATTCCCTCACGGCGGCGAAGCCGCAACGCGGTCGCTTTCTTCGTAACCGGAGGCGCCTCGCGGCGTAGACCTGACATGTCTCTTCGCCAGCCTGCTCCCATGTTTCCGGATCTCGGCCGAGGGCTCGGCCTGCGGCGCGAGCACTACCGGCACGTGATCGAGACGAAGCCGGACGTGGGTTGGTTCGAGGTCATCTCCGAGAACTTCATGGTCGCGGGGGGCAACCCGCGGCACGTCCTGGAGGAGGTTCGTCGCGACTATCCCGTGGTGTTGCACGGCGTGTCCCTGTCGATCGCCTCGACCGACCCGCTGGACGAGGGCCACCTGGACGGGCTGGCGGCGCTCGCGCGGGACGTCGAGCCGGCCTGGATCTCCGATCACCTGTGCTGGGGCACCGCCCACGGCGTCAACGCGCACGACCTGCTGCCGGTGCCCTACACCGAGGAGGCGCTGACCCACGTCGCGCGCCGAGTGGAGGCGGTCCAGGAGCGACTCGGGCGGCGCATCCTGCTCGAGAACCCGTCGAGCTACCTGCGGTTCAGGCACGCCGACATGGAGGAGCACGAATTCTTGGCGGAGCTCGCGCGGCGAGCCGACTGCGGGATCCTGCTCGACGTGAACAACGTCTTCGTGAGCGCGCACAACCACGGCTTCGACGCGCGCGCCTACCTGGCGGCCATGCCGGCCGAGCGGGTCGGGCAGGTTCATCTGGCCGGCCACACCGAGGAGGGCGCCTTGTTGATCGATACTCACGACGGCTACGTGCGCCCGGAGGTCTGGCGTCTGTACGCCGAGGCGACCGAGCGCTTCGGCGCGCGCGCCACCATGATCGAGTGGGACGCGCAGGTCCCTGCGTTCGAGGAGCTGGAGCGCGAGCTGGACCGGGCGGCCCACTGGGCGCGGGTCGGGCTGGACGCGCGCGAGGAGCGTACCCGTGCGGCGTGAGCCCACGGCGATCCCCCGCCCACCCTCGCTGGCGTCGACGCAGACGGCGGTGATGGCGATGATCAGGGGCGGCGACGTCGCGGGGGCGGCCGATGCGCTGATCGTCGGCGACAGCCGCGGGACCGCCAGCGAGCGGGTGGCGGTGTATGCGTTCATGTACCGCGCGCGCATGGTCGAGGCGCTGGAGTCCCAGTTCCCGCGCCTCGCGAAGCTGCTCGGGGCCGGCGGCTTCGGCGAGCTGTCGGCGGCTTACATCGGCGAGGAGCCTTCGCGCCACCCGTCGTTGCGCTACGTTGGCCAGCGCCTGCCGGGCTGGCTGGCGGCGCGGCGGCCGTCGCCGTCGGTGGTCGGGGGCCTGGCGGCGCTCGAGTGGGCGCGCACGGACGTGTTCGACCTGGCCGACGACTCGGCCCTGACCCTCGATGACGTCCGACGCTGGCCACCCGAGCGCTTCGGCGAGCTGCCGCTCCGCCTGATCGAGGCCCACCGTCTGGTGACGGTCCCGTCCGGCACGGCCTGGCTGTGGGAAGCCATCGGCGCCGAGGCCGCTCCCGAAAGCGTGGAGGGGAGCGCCTCGGTCGAGTCATTGGTGGTTTGGCGCGAGGGGACCGCCGTGTACCACCGACTGATCTCGGACGCGGAGCGGGCCGCGCTGGAGCTGGCCGTCGCGGGCTCGAGCTTCGGCGTGGTGTGCGAGTCGTTGCTGGCGGAGCAGGGCGAGGAAGCCGCGATCACGCAGGCTCACGCCTGGATCTCCACGTGGCTGACGGACGGCCTGCTCGCCGGCTTCGCCTTGCCGCGATAGCGACTCGCAGATCCGGTTCCATCCCCCACGAAAGTGGGGGATGGTCAGGGAGATGGCACGTCGCCTCCCTGTAACCCCGACCTCCAGGAAGCGTACCGACGCCATGAACACTCACGATCGAAGGACCGCGACGGCCGAGCTCGAACGCCTGTCCGAGGACGAGCGACGCGAGCGCAACTGGAAGCGGTTCGGGCCTTACCTGGCCGAACGGCAGTGGGGGACCGTGCGCGAGGACTACTCCGCCGACGGGACGTGCTGGGACTACTTCCCCCACGACCACGCGCGCAGCCGCGCCTATCGGTGGGGCGAGGACGGGCTCCTGGGGATCTGCGACCGGCAGGGGCGCCTCTGCTTCGCGCTGGCGCTGTGGAACGGCGCCGATCCGATCCTGAAGGAGCGGCTGTTCGGGCTGACCGGCCCCGAGGGCAACCACGGCGAGGACGTGAAGGAGCAGTACTTCTACCTCGACTCCACGCCGACGCATTCTTACATGCGAGCGCTCTACAAATATCCGCAGCGCGCCTTCCCTTACGCCACGCTGGTCGAGGAGAACCGCCGCCGCGGCAAGAGCGACCCCGAGCTCGAGCTCGCCGACACGGGCGCGTTCGACGAGGGGCGCTACTTCGACGTCACGGCCGAGTACGCCAAGGCGTCTCCGGACGATCTGCTCATCGTCCTCACCGTCGCGAACCGCGGTCCGGAGGCGGCGCCCGTGGCCGTCATGCCCACGCTGTGGTTCCGCAACACGTGGGCCTGGGGCCGCGACGGCGAAGGCTACAGCGAGCGGCCGTCGCTGAGCGCGTCCGACGGCGACGGCACCACCGTCGAGGTCCGACATCCCACGCTGGGCGATTATCGGCTGGCCGTGGAGGCCGATCCGGTGAACGGCAGGCCGCCCGAGCTCATCTTCACCGAGAACGACACCAACAACGAGCGCCTGTTCGGGGCGCCCAACGCCACCCCGTACGTGAAGGATGCCTTCCACGCGTACGTGATCGACGGCGCCCGCGCCGCCGTGAATCCGGCGCGCCAGGGCACGAAGGCGGCGGCGCTTCACCGGCTGACGGTCCCGGCCGGGGGAGAGGTGCGGCTCCGGCTGCGGCTCACCGCGACCCGCGAGGCGGGCGCCGGCTGGCGGCCATTCGGCGACTTCGAGGCCGTCGTCGCCGCTCGTCGCGCCGAGGCGGACGCCTTCTATGCGTCCCGCACGGGCCCGCTGTCGGGGGACGAGCGCCTGGCCGTGCGCCAGGCTTACGCCGGCCTGCTGTGGTCGAAGCAGTTCTATCACTACGACGTGCGCGCCTGGCTCGACGGAGATCCCACCCACCCGAGCCCGCCCTCGAACCGCCGCGACGGCCGCAACACCGAGTGGGGACATCTCTACAACCGGGACGTCCTGTCCATGCCCGACAAATGGGAGTACCCGTGGTTCGCCGCCTGGGACCTGGCCTTCCACATGATCCCGTTCGCCCGCATCGATCCCCACTTCGCCAAGGAGCAGCTCCTGCTCATGACGCGCGAGTGGTACATGCACCCGAACGGGCAGCTCCCCGCCTACGAGTTCGCGTTCGGGGACGTCAACCCGCCGGTGCACGCGTGGGCCGCCTGGCGCGTCTACAAGATCGCCGTCGACGGCCAGGGCCGGCGCGATCGCGTGTTCCTGGCCCGCATCTTCAAGAAGATGCTCCTCAACTTCACCTGGTGGGTGAACCGGAAAGACGCCGAGGGGCGCAACCTCTTCTCCGGCGGGTTCCTCGGGCTCGACAACATCGGCGTGTTCGATCGCTCGCGGCCGCTGCCGACGGGCGGCCACCTGGAACAGGCGGACGGGACGGCCTGGATGGCCTTCTTCTGCGCGACGATGCTGTCGATGTCGCTGGAGCTCGCCAAGACCGAGCCCTCTTACGAGGACATGGCCTCGAAGTTCTTCGAGCACTTCGTGCACATCACCGACGCGATGAACGCGCTCGGCGGCAGCGGCCTGTGGGACGAGCAGGACGGGTTCTTCTATGACCGGCTGCACGTGGCCGGGCACGAGGTCCCGCTCCGCGTGCGCTCGCTGGTGGGCCTGCTGCCGCTCATCGCGGTCGAGGTCCTGGAGGACGACGTCATCGATCGGCTGCCGGCCTTCCGCCGGCGCATGCGCTGGTTCCTCGAGAACCGGCGCGATCTGGCGGGGCGGGTGAGCCTGGGCGTGGGCGGCGGGGCCAGGGCCCCCGCGGGGGACGGCGAGTCAGGGGGCGCCGCCGACGACCACCGCGGGCACGTGCTGCTGGCGATTCCGTCGCGCGAGCGTCTGGTCAAGGCGCTGCGCTACATGCTGGACGAGACGGAGTTCCTGTCCCCCTACGGCATCCGCTCGGTGTCGAAGGTGCACGAGCGCGAGCCCTATCGCTACTTCCACGCCGGCGAGGAGTTCCGGGTCGATTACGTACCGGGCGAGTCCAACACGGGCCTGTTCGGCGGCAACTCGAACTGGCGCGGGCCGATCTGGATGCCGGTCAACTACCTGCTGGTCGAGGCGCTCGAGCGCTATCACCACTTCTACGGGGACGACTTGAAGGTCGAGTGTCCGGTGGGATCGGGGGTCTGGCTCGACCTGGCGGAGGTGGCCCGCGAGATTTCGGGGCGCCTCGCGCGGATCTTCCTGGCGGGACCGAGCGGACATCGGCCCTGTCACGGCGGCGACGGCCGGTTCGCCGAAGATCCGCACTGGAGGGAGCTGGTGCTGTTCCACGAATACTTCCACGGCGAGACGGGCCGGGGCGTGGGCGCCAGCCACCAGACGGGCTGGACGGCGCTCGCCATCCGGTTCATCGAGGACCTGGCCCGCGCGCGCGAGGGGGCGCGCCCGGCCGGCCGCGCTGTTCGCCGCCCCGCGGACGCCGTGAAGGAGGTCTCGCCATGAGCGCGCGCGAGCTTCGGTACGAGGGCGAAGAGCGAGGGGAGCGGGCGCGGCAACACGAGTGGCTGGAGACCGACGGGCTCGGGGGCTTCGCGTCGGGGACGGTCTCCGGCCTGCGCACGCGCCGCTACCACGGGCTCCTCGTCGCCGCGACGACGCCACCGACGGGCCGCATGATGCTGGTCAGCGGCGCGGACGTCTCGGTCGAGACTCCCGGCGGGCGCTGGTTCCTGTCGACCCAGCGGTACGCACCCGACGTGACCGCCGGCCACGGCGAGCGCTACGTCGAGAGCTTCGCGCTCGATCCGTGGCCGACCTGGATCTTCCGGCTGCCCGACGGCACGCGGGTCAAGCACGAGATCTTGATGCGCGCGGGCGCGCCGCAGGTGTTTCTGTCCTGGCAACTCCTGGCTGGCTCGCGCGCGCCACGGCCAGCCCCGGACCTGGCCTGGACCAAGCTGACCGTGCGTCCGTTCTTCGCGGTGCGCGACTTTCACGCCCTCGGCCGCCAGAACCCGTCCTTCTCGTTCGATCACGAGATCGACGGGGGACACTTTCGCTTCCGGCCGTACGCGCCAGGGCCGACGATCGTGGCGTCGTCGAGCGGCGCCTATCGCCACCAGCCTCACTGGTACCGCGGCTTCGTCCACGACGAGGAGCGACGGCGCGGCCTCGATTTCGTGGAGGATCTGGGATCGCCGGGCGAGTGGACCTTCGAGCTCGGCGACGGCGAGGCCGCCCTGGTGTTCACCTGCCAGCGCGCGGTCCGCGATCCGGCCATCGTTCCGGCGCGCGACGCGGTCGAGGCCGCGCGGACCTTCGAGCGCAGCCGCCGGGCCAAGCTGGGAGGCCCGCTCGAGCGCGCCGCCGACCAGTACCTGGTCGCGCGCGGCGGGGGCCGGACGATCGTCGCGGGTTACCCCTGGTTCGGTGATTGGGGGCGCGACACCTTCATCGCCTTGCGAGGGTTGTGCCTGGCCACGGGGCGCGTCGCCGAGGCGGTCGAGGTGCTCTCGGCCTGGGCCGGGCTGGTGTCGCAGGGGATGCTGCCGAACTTCTTCCCCGACGGCAGCTCCGAGCCCGAGTTCAACTCGGTGGACGCGTCGCTGTGGTACGTGGTCGCCGTCGGTGAGACGGTCCGTGCCGCGGGTGCGAGCCTGGGTGGGGACGCGCGCCGCCGTCTGGTCGCCGCCGTCGAGGCGATCCTGACCGGCTACGCGAAGGGCACGCGCCATGGCATCCGCGGGACCGAAGACGGGCTGCTCGCGGCCGGCGTCCCCGGCCAGCAGCTCACCTGGATGGACGCGCGCGTGGACGGGCGCGAGATCACGCCCCGCATCGGCAAGCCCGTCGAGATCCAGGCCCTGTGGCTGAACGCGCTGGCGGTGGGGGCGGCGCTGGGGACCCCTTCGGCGGCGCGCTGGGCCGAACGGCTGGACCGCGGGCGCGAGAGCTTCGCGCGCCGGTTCTGGGACGAGTCGAACGGGCGGCTCCACGACGTGGTCGACGTCGGCCACCGGGCGGGCGAGATCGATGGCAGCTTGCGGCCAAATCAGATCCTGGCCGCGGGCGGGCTGCCCCTGGCGATGCTGTCGGGCGATCGCGCGCGGCGCGTGGTCGAGGCGGTCGAGCGCGCGCTGCTGACGCCGCTTGGCCTGCGCTCGCTGGCGCCCGACGAGCCCGGATACTGTCCGCGCTACGGGGGCGGCGTCGGCGAGCGCGACGGCGCCTACCACCAGGGCACGGTCTGGCCGTGGCTGATGGGGCCCTTCGTCGAGGCCTACGTGCGCGTGCACGGCGCGACGGCGGCCGTGCGGCAGGCCGCGCGCCAGCGGTTCATCGCGCCGCTGCTGGCTCACCTGGGCGAGGCCGGCCTCGGTCACGTCTCCGAGGTGGCGGACGCCGAAGCTCCGCACACGCCGGGAGGCTGCCCCTTCCAGGCCTGGTCGCTGGGCGAGCTCATCCGCCTCGAGCGCACCGTCCTGGCCCCGTCGGACGCAACCGCCCCGTCCCCACTCCCGTCCTCGTCCCCGTCCCCGTCGCTCCGCCTGTAACCAAGGTCCGTCCAGACCGTAACACCCGCGGAGGGATTCGATGAAACCGACACCACCGATCACGAGCGACCGCGACTACTTCGCCGAACAGACGCTGCCCGACGCCGCCGCGCCGGCCTGCCCGATCGTCAAGACCCTGGTGGGCCAGCGCGCCATCGTCACCGGCGCCAATTCAGGGATCGGGCGGGCCATCGCGCTCGCGCTCGGTCACGCCGGCGCCGACGTGATCGTGAACTACGTGTCGCGCGAGGAGGAGGCCGTCAAGGTCGCCGACGAGATCCGGCGCTGCGGCGCCCAGGCGCTTCCCGTCCGCGCCGACGTCGGCAACGAGGGGGACGTGAAGGCCATGTTCGCGCGCGCCCTCGACGCGTTCGGGACGCTGGACATCGTGGTCAACAACGCGGGCCTGCAGAAGGACGCGCCCTTCGAGGATCTGACCGTCGAGGCGTGGGATCTGGTGATGAACGTGAACCTGAAGGGCCAGTTCCTGTGCGCGCGCGAGGCGGTTCGCGCGTTCAAGCGGCAGGGCGTGCGCCGGGACGTCTCGAGCGCCGCCGGCAAGATCCTGTGCGTCAGCTCGGTTCACGACGTGATCCCCTGGGCGGGGCACGTGAACTACGCGGCCTCGAAGGGGGGCGTCATGATGATGATGAAGTCGATCGCGCAGGAGGTCGCGCCTTACCGGATCCGCGTGAACAGCATCGCGCCCGGGGCCGTCCGCACGCCGATCAACATGGAGGCGTGGAACTCGCGCGAGGCCTACAACGACCTGATGCGCCTGATCCCTTACAAGCGCATCGGCGAGCCGGTCGAGATCGGCCGCGCCGCCGTCTGGCTCGCCTCCGACGAGTCCGACTACATCAACGGCGCCACGATCTACGTCGACGGCGGCATGACGTTGTACCCCGGCTTCGAGACCGGCGGCTAACGCGCCGCCTTCGGCGCGCGCGGGAGGGGCAGGCCCCTGCCGCGGGCCCGCCGGCTTCTCGGCGGATCGTTGACGCTACTTCGACGGCGGTGCGCTAGCGCGGCTCGAGATCGTCGAAGTCGTAGACGAGGACGCGCTTCCAGTACTTGGAGCAGCGGTCGTGAAATGCGTCGTGGATCGGGTGGACCTGATAGGCGTCGTGGGCGGCGAGGTCCTCGAATCGCAGCGACAAGGCGAACGTGTACGACCGGTCGACCACGCCGCGGTCGGTGGCCGCGGGCGTCCCCACCCAGCCCGCGCTGACCGTGGGGATGCCGGGTAACGTTCGCAGCCCCGCCGCGAAGTCGGCGCGCTGCTCGCCGGTCAGATCGTCGTGGCCCCAGAACAGCACCGTGTGCGTGAGCATGGCCGCCGTTTCTAGCGCTCGCGCCCGCGGCCTGTCCACGGAAGGCCGATCTCGCGGGGCGCGCGAGGCCCGATGACAACCGAGATCTGCGCGGTGTGCACTTTCTTCGGCAAGACGGGGTCCCTGGCGGCAAGACGCTGTGAAAGGGACCACCAATGACGCACTCGATCGAAACGCAGGCACGACGGGCGGCGATTCTCGCGGGGAGCCTGGGGCTCGGGCTCGTGATGGTGGTCGGTTGCGCGGCCAGCGGTTCGGGACCCCCGGAGGGAACGGGCGGAGCCAGCAGCTCGGGGGGCACCCACGCCTCCGGCGGCGCGGTCGGCTCCGGGGGCGTCCAGGGGACGGGCGGGGCGATCAGCAGCGGCGGCGTGACCGCCAGCGGCGGCGTGACCAGCTCGGGTGGCGTGACCAGCTCGGGCGGCGTGACCAGCTCGGGTGGCGTGACCAGCTCGGGCGGCGTGACCGCCAGCGGCGGCGCGACCACCGGCGGCGGAAGGCCGGGAAGCGCCGGATCGACCGGAGCGGGTGGCCGGATGGGGAACGGCGGTCCCCCAGGGATGGGGGGCGCACGGCCCACCGACGGGGGCGTGCCCAGCGACGGAGGTGGCATGGCTGGCGCCACCGGGGCCGGCGGCAGCGGTCCCAGCGCCGGTGGCGATCCGATCCCGAGCGCCGGATGCAGCAAGACGTCGGCGCTGAAGAACAACGGTTACAACATGATCGGCGGTCGCCAGTACTATCTGCGGTTGCCGGCGAGCTACGACAACAAGCATCCGTACCGGCTGATCCTGAGCTTGCATGGGGCCAACGGAAAGGCCACTGACGTCGCTCCCGGATTCTGGGGCCTTTACACGCTGTCGAACGGCAGCACCATCTTCATAGCGCCGGAGGCGTCCGGCGGGCTCTGGTCGGCCGCTTCGGATACGACGTTCGTCGACGACATCTTGAAGGCGGTGGAGGCCGACCTGTGCATCGACACCTCACGCGTCATGCTCGAGGGCTTCAGCCAGGGCGCCGCCATGTCGTGGACGCTGGCCTGCTCGAAGGCCGGCGTGTTCCGCGCCGTGGTCGGCCACTCGGGGGGCGGCGTGGCGAATCCGTCCAGCTGCAAGCCGGTCGCTTACCTTGGATCGGGGGGCCTGCAGGAGAACGTCAAGCAGACCACGCAGACCGATCAATTCGCGAAGTGGAACGGGTGCATGGTCTCGTCGCTGCCCACGGCGCCCACCGGCGGCCACGTCTGCACGAGCTACATGGGCTGTCCGACGGCCTATCCGGTTCGATGGTGCAACTACGACGGCCCCCACACCCCTTCGCCGAACGATTCGGGGAAGACCTCGTCGTGGATGCCCTCGGAGGTGTGGCCGTTCTTCAGCTCGTTCTGACCGGCGTGACCGGGGGCGGGACGATTCGCCCCCGCAGAAGATGCACGGGAAGGTGTGGACCAGCTTGGCGCAGCCGGTCTGCTGTCCGCGCGCGCGGCGGGCGTGGACCACGTGGACCTCGGACGCGAGCAGCATGCCGCCGAGCGGCGCCAGGAAGTAGATCCAGAGGTCCTGCCACACGCCGCCCGCGACGGCCGACGCCAGCGTCCGGGCCGGGTTCATGCTCATCCCCGAGAACGGCGCTTCGAACGTGATGTAGAGGAAGAGGGTCCCGCCCACGAAGAGCCCCGTGTGGCGAGCGAGCCGCGGCGAGCGCCCGAGCGTCAGCACGAGCAGCACCAGCGCGAACGAGATCGCGAGCTCGCAGCCGAACGCGACGGCGGCGCCGGCCGGTCCGGGCAGGGTGGCGACCGCGCCGACGGGCGGCGCCACGAAGGCGTCGCCGAGCACGGCCGCGACGGCGAGGGCGCCAGCCAGGCCGCCCGCGAACTGCGCGGCCACGTACAGCGCGGCATCGCGCGCGCGCACCCGACCGAGCCGCAGGAAGGTGAGGGTGAACGCCGGATTGATGTGAGCGCCCGAGCGGCGCCCCCACGGCGAATAGACCAGACCGATGGCCGTCAGCCCCATGGCGACGCCCATCAGCGCGCGCCGGCCGAGCGCGCTCGGCAGCGCCGCGTGCAGCGGCGAGGCCGGAGACTCGAGCAAGGTGCCGAAGGCCCCCGCGGACACCATGAACAGACCGAGCCCCAGCGCCTCCATCAGCGCCTCGGCCCAGTGAAGACCCGGCTCGTGCATGTCGGTCGTACGTCTGGCGGCGGCGCGGGTTACCGGCGGGCGCTGCTGAAAGGGCCTCGGGCCTCGGGCCTCGGATCCCAGGCTGCCTCCGGGCTTCGGAAGCACAGGCCGTCCGTCGCAGGACGGTTCGCCCGAGGTCCGACCTCGCCCGCGGCATTCACTTCGCCGGCGCGGCCCAGGTCCCGTCCCAGTCTGCGGGCGGCGGGTTGGCGAGCCACGCGCGGCAGCGAGCCGCCAGCAGCCTCGTGGCGGGGTCACCCTCGTCGCTGCCGGGGCCGCGGGCGTCCTCATGCACGCTCGCGCCCAGAATTCCGAGCGCGTCTGCGAAGCGGCCCGCGAACGCCGCCGCCAGCGCCTCCTCGTGAACGGCGAGGGCCGGGCGTTGCGCCTCGGTCGCGGGATCGCCCGCGGGCCCGATCAGCTCGTGGACCTCGACGGGCCGC
>Ga0068853_100000447_pt1 | contig 28028 bp, 28 predicted proteins | sample KBSCornC32_FD_65655 | JGI IMG/M metagenome (GOLD analysis project Ga0068853, IMG submission 65655) | Corn rhizosphere microbial communities from Kellogg Biological Station, Michigan, USA - KBS Corn C3-2 | ecosystem: Host-associated > Plants > Roots > Rhizosphere > Soil ... | reverse complement strand
GGACGTAGTTCTCAAATGTGGCAAGGCGACGATTGGTTCAAAGGTTAAGGCCGAGACTATTCTTCGGGCTCGGTGGTGAAGAGCAGCGGGAAGCCCTCCTTGCGCGCCATGTCGGTGGCGCGAGTGGCCTTGTCCTCGGCGATTTCGCGGGTGAAGACCGCGACGACGCACGAACCCTTGGTGTGCGCTGTGATCATCACGCGCCGGGCCTGGTCCTCGGACATGCGGAATTCGGCCTTCAGGATGCGGACCACGAAATCGCGCGGCGTGAAGTCGTCGTTGACGAGGATCACCTTGTAAAGCGGCGGGCGCTTGGTCTTTGCACGGATTTGAGTCCGCGGCTTGGTGTCGAGGTCCGGCATCGGGAGCCTCCGATAGGCCTGAAGCGGCCGCTACATGCCCACGTCGCCGGCGGGCTGGGCGGGCGTGGCGCGGGCCGGGGCCGCACGGGTCGACGGGCCGGCGCGCGAGGCCGCCATTTCGGGCGGCATCGGGAAGGGCATCACGACAGCTTGATCGGACGACGCGCTGCTGTCGGGGGCGGACGCGGAACTGGTGTCGGCCGGAGGCGGACCGGCCGCGGCGGTGGACGGCGTGGTCCGGGTCTGCGGGGCAAGAGCTGCATCCAGCACGTTCCGAGGTGCTTCGAACGACACATCGCCATTGGAGTCGGCGACGACGACGCCGTTCATCAGCTGCGGCGGAATGCTCGGCGCGGCGTCGGACGGCGCGGTGACCGGCTGGGGCTGGGCGACCGCGACGCTGGAGGATTGCGCGAGGACCGGCGCTTCGACCGAGGCCGTGGCGACCGATGCGGGCTCGAGCTTGGCGGCGGCGGGGTGGGCCTTGTCGATGCCGCGGGCGTTCCAGAACACCAGAAGCAACGCGGCGGCGAGCCCGGCATAGAGGCCGAAGCTCAGCACGCTGCTGGCGCCGCGCGCGAAGCGGGAAAATCCCGATTCCTCGTATTCGTCTTCGGGTGGTCGAAACATCGGCTGCTGGCGCGGTGGAGGCGGCCTGCGCCGCCCGGGAGTCCAATCTACGGGAGGACGGTCACGCTCGTCGAGCCCGCCCACGCTCGGCTCACCGTCATTGCGCAGCGGCTGGGCGGTGCCGCCGCTGCCGAAAAAGCCGGCACCGACGGGCACGGGCGGGAGATCATCGTATTCGCGCGGATCGGGCTCGGCCTGACGATTGCGGCGGCCGAGGCTGAGTGGCGGCAGGCTGAAACCGCGGCTGCGCCCAAAGAACGCAGCAAGCGAAAACGCCGTCGCGATGGCGAGAAGCGCGGGGGGCACGATCAGGACAAGGTCCGGGCCGTGATGAAGCAGCAGCGCCGCGCCGATCCAGGCCACGGCACCGATGACGAAGAGAATCGCTGCCCCGAGCGGCGATGCCAGCACCAGCCCGGCACCGAAGACGCCGATATTGGCGAGGATGAACAGCGCAAAGCGCGTGATCTGAATCTGGCGGTCTGGGGCCGGGCCCACCGAGATATCGAGTCCGCCCAACGCCAGGATCAATGAGGCGATGAGTCCGGCGACGACGCCAAACGCTAAGGCGGCAATGCGCAACAATCCGCTCCGGTCCGGGGCTCCCGAAGCTCGCCACTTCAGGAAATCTTCTCCGCCTCAGGCTGTTAGCGAAGAATTCTGGCGCAAAATAGCAGCCGAGCCGAGGAAAACAAGGAAAAGCCCTGTCGGCATCGGGGCAACCCAGAATGAACTTTCAGGCCGCGCAATGGTTTGGGCAGCACTCAAGCTCCAGCGAGGTAATGCCGATGGCCCAGATGCCCACCATTCAGCTCAATGACGGAAACACCATCCCACAGCTGGGGATGGGGGTGTGGCAGGTCGATCCGGGGATCACCGCACGCGTTGTGGAGGATGGCATCAAGGCCGGCTATCGGCTGATCGACACGGCCGAGGGTTATAACAATGAAGAAGGCGTGGGCGAGGCGATCCGCCGCAGCGAGGTGCCGCGCGAGGCGCTGTTCGTGACCAGCAAGCTCAGAAGCGGCGCCCATGCCCGCGACGAGGCGCTCAAGAGCTTCGACGCAACGATGAAGGCGCTCGGGCTCGAGCAGCTCGACATGTTCCTCATCCACTGGCCGGTGCCGGGGCAGAACAAATATGTGGAAGCCTGGCGTACCCTGGTCGAGCTGCAGAACCAGAAACTGATCCGCTCCATCGGGGTCGCCAATTTCAACAAGGATCATCTCGAGCGCATCATCGGGGAGACCGGGGTGAAGCCGGTGGTCAACCAGATCGAGCTGCACCCGCATTTCCAGCAGCGCGACAAGCGGGAATTTCTCAAGAGTCAGGACATCGCGATCGAGAGCTACAGCCCGCTCGGCACCGGCTCGGTGCTCAAGGACAAGGCGATCGCCGCGATCGCCAAGGCGCACGGCAAGACGGTGGCGCAGGTGATCGTGCGCTGGCATCTGCAGCAGGGCCTGATCGTGATCCCCAAATCGACCCATGCGGAGCGACTGCAGGAGAATATGGCGGCGGTCGATTTCGAGCTCAGCGAAGACGAGATGGACAAGCTGCAGCAGCTCGACCGCGGAGAAGCGGGACGGACCGGATCGAATCCGGCGACCAACAATGATCTGTTCTAGGGCGGGCTCGGTACGGAGTCTTTGACGCGGGGCGATCTTCGAACCAGCAGATCGCTCGCGGCGATCACGGCGCCTGCCGTGATCAGGAGGGCGGCGATGGCGAGCGTGGGGCTGAGTGCGGCGTAACCGGCGAGGATCAGAATCGCGGTCGAGATCAGCGGGGTGGCGTAGGAGACGGCGCCGACGATCTGGATATCGCCGTGCTTGACGCCGGTGTCCCACACATAGAACGCGAGTCCGACCGGACCCAGGCCCAGGGCGAGAATCGCCGCCCACTGAAGCGCGTTCGCGGGCCAGATGGTGGGCTCGAGGGCGAAATGGACGAGACCCGCGAGGACGGCGGTGACCAGGCAGAAGCCGGTGATCGCATCGCTCGGCACGTGCGCGACGCGGCGCGAGAACACCGAATAGAGGCCCCAGGCGATGGCCGCAAAGAGTGCTGCTGCGTAGCCGCCCAAGTATTTTGGATCGAACGCAAAGCCACGGCCACCGGTGACGACGAGCGCGGCCCCGGCGAGCGCGAGGGCGCAGCCGGCGATATCATGCCATTTGAGCCTTTCGCCGGGCAGGAAAGCCGAGAAGACGACGATCAGCAGCGGCCAGAGATAGTTGATGAGGCCGGCTTCGACGACCGGGGCGTTGCGGAGAGCAATGAAATAGGCGGCGTGATAGCCAAAGAGGCCGCCGACGCCGAGGAGCCAGACGGGCCAGGGTTGGCGCAAGGCTTTCGCCGCGCCAGGGCGGACGACCCAGAGCAACACGCCGGCGAGTCCCCCGATCGCAAAGGTCAGGGCGAGAAGCTCGAAGGGGGGCACCTCGCCGGTCGCAGCCGTCAGCCACGCCAGCGTGCTCCAGAGGAGAACTGCGATGAGGCCGATGGCCGTGGCCGCGCGGCGTGAAATGGACATGCGACGTTGGTAGCGGATTTGCGGCGGGCACGCGAGTTGCCTAGATAGAGGCCATGTCATCCGATCCCTATGCCGCCCGATATTCCGACGCCGCGTTCAATGTGCTGCAGGTCGACATGCTGGCCGAGCGCGCTGCCTCGCTTGGTCATCAGGGGCAAGTCGTCGAGCAGGCGCTGGCGGCGCTGCGGGCATTCGATGCGGCGCCCGGCGATGCGGCAGAGCGGGTGAAACTCGTGAGGCGCGCGGCCCGCGCGGTGTGGGCGTTCTTCGTCCAGCGCGAAGTTTGCGGCTTTCGCGATCAGAAGCAGATGATCAGTGAATATCGCATTCCGGGCGAGGTGCTGGTTCGGCTCGGTGCGATCGAGAAGGACTAGAGGTAAAGCTTAAACCCCTCGTGACTCGCCGCGAAGCCTAATCGTGCGTAGAAGCGGTGGGCATCGGTGCGCTTCTTGTTCGAGGTAAGCTGTACCATGCCGCAGCCACGCTCGCGGCAGCGAGCGATCGCCCAGCGCATCATCTCCGATCCGAAGCCCCGATTGCGGTATTTCTCCGCGATGTGGACGAGCTCGATTTGGCCGCGCCACATGCCGCGGCGAAGCAGCCCGGGAATGTAGCTCAGCTGGAAGCAGCCAACGGGTAGTGCGTCGGACTCGACAACGAACATCTCCTCATTGGGATCGGCATCGATCGCCGCCAGTGCTGCGCGATACTCGCTCGATGTGGCATCGGCAGGATCGTCGTCTGTGGGCACAATGATGCCGGCGACGACAGTCTTGATAATGAACGGCAGGTCGGAGGGAAGGGCGCGGCGATAGGTCAGAGGCATGGCAATCACGGGGTCGAATGGCGCGCATTCATAAGCTTCATTCGACGCGGCCCGCAACGGACCTATAAACGGGCTCCCCATTCAGACGAGGCTGCTTCATGCCTGCCCTGGAACTTCGTCCCAACTGCGAACTCTGCGATCGCGACCTGCCGGCGCAAAGCCATGATGCACGCATCTGCTCGAACGAATGCACCTGGTGCGCCGATTGCGCCGACAACCGGTTGCACAATGTCTGCCCCAATTGCGGAGGCGAACTGGTGCGCCGACCGATCCGGCCGATGGAGGAATATCGGCCGGGGGAGGGGCTGCGCCTCAATCCCGCGGGTACGACGCGGCGGCATGTGAAGTATTCGGACAGCGAGATTGGGCAACTCGTCGCCAAGCTCAGAGACGTGCCGGCGGAATTGAGGTAACCCGCGCCGGCACTCTGCTCAGGCCGCGACGCCGGAGTTCGTCGCCGTGGAGATTGCTGGCAGGTCTATCATGTCATCGAGCTCGACCAGGGCCGCTTGGATATCATCGATGGTGACAGCCGGGCCGAACGCAATACTGCGAAGCGCCGGGGCGCCGGCGACCGCATGGATGTCCGACGCCCAATACGCCAGAAGCTGCCGCTTGCGAGCCACCGTCAGCACCGGATCGGTGACGATATCCCGGGGACGGCGGAAACCGATGAGGTCGCTGTCGGACACAAAGGTATCGTCGAGGGCGAAGTTCGCCGAAAGGTTGAGGTTTGTCCTCATAGCTACATCCTCCAAATGAGCAACATAGGTACGAAGAGCGGCCCAGACGCCGCCCTTGGACATGCCCGCGTCAGGGCGGGCGAAATCGATTTGGGAACGACGGTCTGGGGTGTCAAGTTCCCAGGGCGCGGGGTTAGACGCGCTTGCCTTTAGGGCTGAGCGACCAGGCGACGAAGAGCGTGATCGCGGCGAGCGTGCCGGGCAACAGCGCGATCCAGTACTGGTCGCCGGCGACGAGGACGGCGGCGCCGGCCCAGAAGATCGAGGCGAGGGCTTCGGCGATAGTCGAGACGCGTGACGCGATCTGGCGGCGGCGGAACATGCTGCGGCGCATCGGGACGCGGAACCAGAGCTGGATGGCAGTGGCGGAACCGGAGCTCAGTGCGGCAAAGACTGCGGTGGTTGCGGCGAGCTGGTATGAGGCGAACATCATCAGCACGATGATCGGCGTGAGGACGACGAGCACAACGGTCGCAACCGCTTCGATCTTGGCTTGCAGGACTGCGGCGGGAGAGACGGGCGCGGTGACGACGAGGTCGTGCGCGTCTTCGCCCGAAATCGCGAGCCAGCTGAGGCCGCCCGAGAGCTGGCCGGTCGCCATCACCAGTACGGGGATGACCACGACGTAGGTGCCGGCGGACTGTCCGTAGCTGATCCAGAGATAGAGTGCGGGCGGTACGAGATAGAGGATCTGCATCAGAGTCTGGCTCAGGAGCCAGGGGTCCCGGGCGAGGAGCTTCCATTCCTTGACGCGCAGCTGCTGCTTGATGCTGCGGGGGCGGAAATTGACGGTGCCATGGCGCTGGGCGGTGCGCTGCTGGCCGACGCTCGCGGCGGCGATCGCCTGGCGGCCGAAACCGGAGGCGGCGAAGGCGATGGTGAGGCCGAGAGCGGCAAAACCGACAGCACCGATGACAATGAGCGCCGCCCAATCGCCGAGCGCGGCTTTTGCCGGAGCCCAGAGGACGCTGGAGAGGTCCGGCATCGAGGCGACGAATTGTGGATCGCTGAAGAGAGCGAAGCGCGAGGACATGTTGCCGAAATGGAGGATCGCCACCGCCTGGATGCCGATGACGAAGCCGGCGCCGATGATGGCAGCGATGATCTGCGCGATGAGCCGCGTGCGGCGCGGGCCGGCGATACGGAAGAGCGCGACGGTGATGAGCACGGCGATTGCAGTCGAAAGCGCCGAGAGCGCCGCGAGGACGAGATAGGCCAGCAGCCAATGCGGGCCGTCGTGGATGACGAGGACATCGACGATGGGGCTTGCGAGGAGGCAGGCGAGGAGCAGCGTCGTCGCGGCGGTAATGCCGGTGCGCACGGCAAAGAGCGTGCGCGAGGAGGCAGGCGAGCTCAGGATCAGGTCGAGATCGGAGCGCGAGTAATAGGCCCGCGTGACGGATTCGAGGGCCTGGCTCAGCATGACCGTCCAGAACAGGAAGCCCGAGCAGGTGATGAGGACGAGCGTACTTTTGTCGGCAACCACGCCGTTGGCGACCCAGGGCGCGACGATGGCGTTGGCCATCAGGTGCAGGACGATCGCGGCAACGACCACGACGACGATCAGCGCGATGCGGCGGGCGGGATAGCCGCCGGTCATCATGGCGATGCCGTCGCGCCACATCAGTCGCGCTTCGTGCACGGCGAACCAGGGCATGGTGGCGGGAGCGAAGCTCATGCCGCGGCGATCTCGGTGGTGGTGTCCATTTCCTTCTGCGCGACCAGATCGAGGAAGATTTCCTCGAGCGTGGTCTCGCGGCCGATGCGGGCGCGCAACTCGGCGAGGGTGCCTTCGGCGACGAGCTTGCCGTGATTGATGACGCCGATGCGCTCGGCCATGCGCTCGGCGACCTCGAGGATGTGCGTGGTCATGATGACGGTGACGCCCTGACGGACCTTGTCGAGCAGCACCTGCTTGACCTGACGGGCGGAGCCGGCGTCGAGGCCGGTCAGGGGTTCGTCGAGGATGATGAGTTTGGGGTCGTGCACGAGGGCGCCGGCGAGGGCGACCTTCTGCAGCATGCCCTTGGAGAAGCCACCGCAACGCTCGTGCGCGTGAGGCATGAGGCCGAGCCAACCGATGAGCTCGGTGGCGCGGGCTTGCGCAAGTTTTGGATCCATGCGCCAGAGGCCGGCGACGAATTGCAGATATTCGTATGGGGTGAGGCGGTCATAGACCATCGGCTCGTCCGAGACCCAGGCAATGATCTGCTTGGCGGCGAGGGGATCGGCGCGCGTGTCGATGCCGAAGACGGAGATGTCGCCCGTTTCGGACTGAAGGAGGCCCGCGACCATGCGGAGGATGGTGGTCTTGCCGGCGCCGTTGGGACCGAGCAGCGCGTAGAATTCGCCGGCGCGGACGGTGAGGTTGAGGTCCTTAACGACCGGGCGGTCGAAACTCTTGTTCAGCCCGTGGATGTCGAGGGCATAGGCGGGATCGGACATTGCTGGCTCCGGCGGGATTGCCGGAACCCTAGGCGGGACGCGGTTAGAGGCCGATGAAGCCTGAGGGTTAAGATTTCCCCAAGCCGCGCCTATTGGAGCCCGACGGCATCGACGATGCCGCCGGGGCAGCCGCCGGAGGTCGCGGGGGCGGCAAGGATGAGCGAGCCCAGATCCTCGAAATGGCCGACCGTGCCGCTGAGGCCGATGGTCAGCTCCTCGATCAGCCGGCGACTGCCGTCCGTCTCGCAAGCGACGCGGACGCGCTCGCCCGTGCCGGGGCCAAAGGCCTTGTCAAATGCCGAGCGGATGTCGGTGAGAGTCAGGGATTGGCCGATGTGCGACGCGAAGAGCTCGCGGACGGGGGAGGCATTGACGGCGCTCGCGACCGCGATGGCCGCAGAGAAGTAGGTCTCCTGGTCGGCGCCATAGCAGGTGCCGTGGGTGATCCATTCATGGCGCTCGAGTCCGGATTGCGTGCCGGGCATGATCTTGTCGAGGGCGCTACGGGTGGGTGCGCTCAGATTGACCGCGGGGAGCGCCGACCAGTTGTGGGCGTCATCGCTCGCTTTATCGACGGCCGAGACGCCGCAATAGGACTTGCTGCGCGGCTGCGGCCAGAGGCCGTGGAGCGCGAAATTGGACGCTTCGAACGAGGTCGCGGTTTCGGCCTTGCATTCGGTTTTGTCCGACAGCCCTTCGCAGAAGGCGGGTTCCCAGCTGATGGCGAGAACGTATTGCGGCGCTCCCGGGGACGGAGACGCCGCAGTGGCCGCGGGCGTCGATGCCGTGATGTCGGCCTTGCCACAATCGACGGCCACCCAGCGATAGTCCGGCGTCGCGCCTGGAACGACGATCCAGTAATTGGTCGCGGGCTCCTTGTTGCCGCCAATGAGTTTGTACGTAGTACCGGCGACGGTGTTCACATTGCCCGGGTTGGTGGCCTTCTTGATCGACTGCAGCGCGGGGCACGCCTTGTTTGCGGTGAAGGTGCCGGAGATCTTCGTCTGCGCCAGGGCCGGAGAAACCACCAGGGTGGCCAGCAGAGCGAGCGCCAGAGCAAATTGCTTCATGAAATGCCTCCCCGAAAAACGGAAGCATTTGTTCACGGTTTGTGCTTAGCGGTCAAGTGCCAGCGAGCGCGGCCGCTCAACGGGCGAATTTGTACCCTTCGGGTACGCCCTTGGGCGACAGCACAAACTGCCAGACCTGCAGAGCACGGGCGCGGAAGCCGCCGGCACAGCACAGAAGGTAGTACTTCCACATCCGGTAGAAGCGCTGATCCTCGGGCGTGCTGCGGCGCGTCCATTTTGCGTCGAAGTTCTCGTACCAGGCGCACAGCGTCTTGTCGTAATGCGGGCCGATATTGTGGACGTCGATGACGGTCCAGAGATCATCGATGGCCTTGCCGATCTGCTGCATCGAAGGAATGACGCCGCCGGGGAAGATGTATTTCTCGATCCAAGGCTCGATCGTCTCGGACGTGTAGTGCTGGCCGATGGTGTGCATCATGAACAGGCCATCGTCCTTGATGACGCTGCGGGCCTTTTCGAAATAGGTCCGATAGTTGCGGTAGCCGACGTGCTCGAACATCCCCATCGAGACGATCTTGTCGGTCTTGCCCTCGAACTCGCGGTAGTCCTTGACCTGGAACTCGATGGGCAGGTCCTTATAGCGCTCGCGGCCATAGGCGGCCTGGTCGGGCGAGACGGTCACGCCGACACAGCGGGCGCCGTATTTTTCGGCGGCAAAGCCCATGAAGGCGCCCCAGCCGCAGCCGATGTCCCAAACGAGCTCGCCGGGCTTGAGCTGGATCTTGCGGCAGACCAGATCGAGCTTGGCCTCCTGCGCCTGATCGACGTTGGTGACGCCGTCGGGCCAGTAGCCGCAGGAGCCGGTCATGCGCTTGTCAAGCGAGGCCTTGTAGGCCTCGGTCTCATTGTAGTGCATCGCGGCGACTCGACGGCTGCGCGCGATGGTCTGCATGTTGAGGACTTTGGCCTGCGCGATCTGCCAGATCAGATTGGGCGTGATCTTGAGCTTGCGCGACAGACCGGCGCTGAGCACGCGGTTGAAGAACTCGGCGAGATCGTCGCAATCCCACCAGCCATCCATGTAGGCTTCGCCCAAGCCAAGCGACCCTTGCGCGAAGACGCGCGTCCAGGTGCGCTCGTCGTTGATGCGGATGTCCCAAGGGTCGCTGCCGTTGAGGCGGATTCCGGCCTCGGCAAGGAGCCCGATGATGCGGTCTTTTTCAGTCAATTCAAGGCGCCCCCGGCGCGCTGTCAGTCCGGGGCGGAACCAAAACGCTGAGCGCGGTCGTGTCAATAGGAACGTCGTTGTGACCCGCTACTGGGTGCGCTGCCAAAACACCCCGCCCTCGTCGACCATACCGCCGTTCTGCAGGCTGATGCGGTCGCCGAAACAGGCCGAGGTGCGGTTGAGGTCGGAGAAGCGGGCCATGAGGTAGGTGCTGCCGTCGGTCTGATTTGCCGCGCGCCACTCGCCTGTGCCCTGGTTTTCGGAGCAGGGGATAGTGCTGCCGATTGTGCAGGTCTGGTCCTTGTACTGGAACAGGCCGTTACCCTCGAAGCTGCGGTACTGGCGATTGAGGTAGAGGCCATCCGATGAGCGGCGCTCGCCGTAATAGACGCCGGCGATCTGGCCCATCACCTTTGGATCGGCGACCTTCAGCATTTGCCGCCAGAAATCGGACATCTGCTTGTTGAGGAACGTATTGGCGGGATTGCCGCCTTCCTGGCGGTCCCAGCAGGCCGTCGGGTCGTCCTGGGCGAAGGCAGGGGAAGCGAGGGCGGCAAGCAGAATTGCCGCGAGGGCGTATCGAGAGCGCATCGAATACTCCATTCCGGTCGGCCCAGATTGGCGGAGACTCGACGGCAGGGCAAGCGGCCGGCTCGCCCCAAGGCGAACCGGCCAGTTTGATCTAGAGCGTGATCCGGTAGTTGCCGAAGCCGTTGTCGGCCTCGCCGACATAGTCGATCTTGACGCCCTTCACATCGGCGACGTGGTCCTTTGCCTTGGGGCCCGACTGGAACATGACGGTGGTGTCCGCGAGCGGGGCCAGCGACCAGTTGCCGTCGGCGGCGGGATTGATCGTGCCCGTCTCATGGATATAGCGCACGATGATGTCACGGTTGGTATCGGGGCCGGAGAAGATAATGGTCTTGCCGTCAGCGCCCGGGAAAAAGCCGCCGCCGCCGGCCCTGTAGTTGTTGGTCGCGACCACGAACTTGGCGGTGTCGTCGATCGGCTTGCCGTCATAGCTCAGATCGATGATGCGGTGGGCGTCCGGGTTTACGACGACGCCCTTCTGGTCGTAGCGCGAGGGCTGGCTGATATCGATCTTGTAGGTCACGCCGTCGATGACGTCGAAATTGTAGGACGGGAAGGTCAGGTCGATGAGGTCGGCGTCTTTGCTGCCCGCCTTGACCTGATTGAAGATGCCGGCGGAACGCTCGAGCCATTCGCGCACCTGCGCGCCGGTGACTTCCACGGCGCGGATGGTGTTGGGATAAAGGTAGAGGTCGGCGACATTCTTGATCGCGACGGGGCCGACCGGAACGTCGGTGTAGTAATCCGGTCCCGGCTTGCCACCGGCCTTGAAGGGCGCGGCCGCCGACAGCAGGGGCAAGTTTTCCCACTGCGAGCCCTTGAGGTTTTCCTTGAGGTACCAGGTCTGCGCGATCGAGACGATCTGCACGGACGGATCGTCGGCGACGAGCGAGAAGTAGGAGTAAAGCGGTGCTGCGGTCTGGCCGACGGGGCGGCGGACGTACTCCAGTGTCGCCTTGTGGTCGGCTTCGACGGGCGCCTCGACGGAGGCGACGTCCTGCACGGTCGGCACGACCTTCTTGGTGGTGGCGTCACGCGTCCAGATCGGGCGGGCTTCTGAGGTGTGTGAAACGATCTTCCACTTGCCGCCGTCCTGCTCGAGCAGCAGGTCGATGAGACCCATATGCGAGCCCCAGAAGCCGGCCATCACGGCGGGCTTGCCCATCAGGGTGCCCTTGTCGAGATCGGCGCCCGTGATGCCCTTGAAGTCGGTCGAGTTCGGGAACACCAGATGCTGGTGGCCGGTGAGAACGACGTCGATGCCGTCGACGCCGGCGAGGAACAGCGAGGCGTTCTCCATCATATCGCCCTGCTGGCCGTCGATGCCTGAATGGCTGAGCGCGATGATAAGGTCGGCGCCCTGTTCCTTCATGACCGGCACATAGGCCTGGGCCGTCTTGACGATGTCCCGGACCGCGACCTTGCCGTCGAGATTGGCCGAGTCCCAGATCATGATCTGGGGCGGCACGAAGCCGATGAAGCCGAGCTTGATGGTCTGCGGATTGCCGGCGCCATCGTTGATCGTCTTCGTGACGATCTTGAAGGGCGGCAGGTAGGTCTTGTCCTTGGTCGGGTCGTCGCCGGTGATGGTCGCGGCGTTGACGAGGTTGGCGCAGACGAGAGGGAATTTCGCGCCTGCCAGCGACTTGCCGAGGAAGTCGAGGCCGTAGTTGAACTCGTGGTTGCCGAGCGTCGAGATTTCGTAGCCGAGCGTGTTCATGGCCGCGAAGGTCGGATGGACGTCACCGTCCTTGAAGCCTCGCTCGTAGGCGACGTAGTCACCCATCGGGTTGCCCTGGATGAGATCGCCATTGTCGATGAGGATCGAGTTGGTGGCTTCAGCGCGAATCTGGTTGATCAGGGCCGCGGTGCGGGCGAGGCCCATCGTGTCGTTGGGCGCGTCGGCGTAGTAATCATAGGGATAGATCGCGACGTGGATGTCGGTGGTTTCCATCAGGCGCAGATGGGCCTGGTTCGCCGCGGCCATGGCGGCGAAGGGGTGCATCACGATGAGAGCGCCGGCGCTTGCGGAGCCGGCGAGGAATGCGCGGCGGGACAAACGAGGATTGAAGTTCATTTCGATTTCTCCACTGGAGGCCGGCACCGCCGAATTCAAGCGTGCCGCCTAGGTTGAGGCGAAACTGACCTCGTGAGGTGACGCGAAGATGACCGGAATTGGCGCGCCGATCACAATTGCGCAGGCGGTGGAAAAGGCATTAGCCTTGCGTCGCAAACTCTTGGGGGATGTTAATGCGCCGACTTGCCGCTTCTTTCGCTGTCCTTTGCGCGCTCGCTTCGCCGGCGTTCGCACAGACCGACACTGCGCTCTGCGATCAGGACAAGGGCTATATCGAAGTCTACAAGCAGTTCGTCGAAGGTTGGGCCGATGCGGTGAATTCGGGCAAGCTGGTTGATCCCAAAAAGACCGAGATCGCGGTCTGGACGACGAAGTGGGAAAATCGAATGCTGCAGGGCGAATCCATCCACGCGCTTTGCGTCGATATGATCGGCATGCGGTGGGCCGAGGGCTTCTGAGGCAGGGAACCTTGTGGGGCTGCCGCCCCTTGTCTGGCGGCTGGGTGCCGAGTTGGAGAGGGTTAGATGAGGTGGCAGGGACGCGCTGAGAGCTCGAACATCGAGGATCGTCGCGGGCAGGGCGGCGGCTTCGGTGGCGGCGGGCTTGGCGGGGGCTTCGGTGGAGGGCTCGGTGGCGGTGGCCTCGGCTCGAACCCATTCGGCACCGGCGGCGGGATTCCAATCCCGGTTGGCCGCGGCGGGTTCGGCTCCATCGTCATCATCATTATCTTCGTGCTGATCGCGATGGCGTTCGGCATCAATCCGCTCTCGCTGCTGACCGGCGACAGTACGACCAGCAATACGTCCGTGCTGCCGCCGACGCAGGGCGCGAGCGAAGACGATTTGCGTAAATTCGTCGGCGTGATCGTCAAGGACACAGAGGACTACTGGACCAACTATTTCCAGGCGCATGGAGGGCAGCCCTACACCCCGCCCAAGGTCGTGCTTTACACGGACCAGACGGCATCGGGGTGCGGCACTGCGGATAAGTCCGCCGGTCCATTCTACTGCCCGGACGACCAGAAGGTTTATATCGACCTCAGCTTCTATCAGGAGTTGCGCGACCAGTTCGGTGCGCCGGGCGATTTTGCGCAGGCCTATGTGATTGCGCACGAGGTGGGGCATCACGTCCAGGACGTGCTCGGCATCCTGCCCAAGTTCAACGATCGCAGGCAGCAGATGAGTGAGGACCAGGCCAACGCGTATTCGGTGAAGATCGAACTGCAGGCCGACTGCTTCGCGGGCATGTGGGGCAAAGGCGAATTCGACGCCGGCTACCTCGAGGACGGCGACACGCAGGAAGCGATCAACGCCGCCAACCAGATCGGCGACGATACGCTGACGCATGGCTCGATCTCGCCGCGACAATATACCCACGGAACCTCGGCGCAGCGCATGCAGTGGTTCAAGACGGGCCTGCAGGCGACCGACGTCAGCCAGTGCGACACCGGCCTGCCGAAGTAACCCATCACGATAGCGTCATCGACGGATTAGAGCGGCAATCTAACCCCAACCGGCCGTGGCATCGCTTTGCGGCGCGCCGTCTAGGTCTTGTCTAAATTTGTGCGCGCAATAGCCACAGTCGCAAGAGCAACGAAGTCGGTGTCCGAAGGTTATCGGGAGTGAACGCTGAAAGGCGTTCGGGGCATCCCCCAAACTAACAAGGACCATTGAAAATGAACAAGATCGCACTTCTCGTTGCGGCGGTCGGCGTCGCTGGTTTCACCGGCGGAGCCTTTGCGCAGTCCACCTCGACCTCGCCGGGTGCCGGCGCTCCGAGCTTCGACCAGGCCGATACCAACCATGACGGCTCGGTCGATTTCACCGAAGCGCAGGCGGCCTATCCTGGTCTCGACCAGAACAATTTCGACCAGGTCGACACCAATAAGGACGGCAAGCTCAGCCCCGACGAGTACAACCAGCTCGGCGGCGAGGGTCAGTACACGAACAACAACACGAACAACACCAACAACGGCGGCTCGTCCAACCCCAACGGCTGACCGGATACGCTTTAAAGATAAAGGCCGCCCTGTGGGCGGCCTTTCTTATTGCGCGGTGCCCGGACTGGGTCGCTCGGACTGCAGCGGCAATCCCTTCTGGGCGCGGATCTGGTTGACGAAGCGCGTGAAGAGATAATGGCTGTCGTGCGGGCCGGGGGATGCCTCGGGGTGGTACTGGACCGAAAAGATCGGCTTACCCTTCACCGACAGGCCTGCGTTCGAGCCGTCGAACAGCGAGACGTGCGTCTGCGTCACCCCCGCCGGCAGACTCTCGTTTACGACGGCAAAGCCGTGGTTCATCGAGGTAATCTCGACCTTGCCTGTGGTCAGGTCCTTGACCGGATGATTGGCCCCGTGGTGGCCCTGATGCATCTTGGCGGTGGTGCCGCCGAGGGCGATACCCAATAGCTGGTGGCCGAGGCAGATGCCGAAGATCGGCTTGCCCGAGTCCATCAGGCTCTTGATCGTGGGCACGGCGTATTTGCCGGTGGCCGCCGGGTCGCCGGGGCCATTGCTCAGGAAGATGCCGTCAGGGTTGTGGGCGAGGATGTCCTTGGCGGTCGCCGTGGCGGGCACCACGGTCACGCGTGCGCCTTGGCCGGCGAGCTGACGCAGGATGTTGCGCTTGGCGCCGTAGTCCACTGCGACGATGTGGAATTGCGGATTTTCCAGCGTGCCATAGCCCTCGTTCCAGGACCACGGAGTCTGGTCCCAACGATAGGTCTGGCCGGTGGTGACCTCCTTGGCTAGGTCGAGGCCCTCGAGGCCGGGGAAGGCCTTGAGCTCGGCGAGGATCGAGGGCTCGTGGAAATAGCCGTCGGGAGAATGGGCGACGACGCCGTTGGGCATACCATGCTCGCGGATGCGCGCGGTCAGCGCCCGCGTGTCGATGCCGGCGATGCCCACGATGTTCCGCTTTTTGAGCCAGGCATCGAGCCGGTCGATCGCGCGGTAGTTGGCGGGGTTGGTGATGTCGGCCTTGAGGACGACGCCCCGCACCCCAGAGAGCGCGGCCATGTTGACGGTCTCGATGTCCTCCTCGTTGGCACCGACATTGCCGATGTGGGGGAAGGTGAAGGTGACGATCTGGCCGGCGTAGGAGGGATCGGTCAGGATTTCCTCGTAGCCCGTCATGGCGGTATTGAAGCAGACTTCACCCGCTGCGTGGCCGACCGCGCCGATGCCGCGGCCCTCGAGACGGGTTCCGTCCTCGAGGATCAGCAAGGCAGTCGCGGGTTGGGGCAGCCAGCCGGGCATGGCGGGTCTCCGTGGGTCGGGGCTGTGGGTTAAGCGCCTCCCTTAGAAGGGCGGCCCGGCCCGCGCAAGTGGCGGCGCGGGCGGTTACACGCTATATGGGCCGAAACTGCCGGATTTGAAGGGGTGCCAGCCATGCGCGAGCAGATCAACGAGGGCTACAAGGCCGCGATGAAGGCGCATGACCAGCGGCGCACGGCGACGTTGCGCTCGATCAATGCGGCAATCAAGGACAAGGACATCGCCAACCGCGGCGAGGGCAAGCCGCCGCTCAGCGACGACGAGCTGCTGGTGGTGCTGCAGAAGATGGTCAAGCAGCGCGAGGAGAGCCTCGGTATTTATTCGGAGGCCGGGCGAGAAGACCTGGCTGCGGTCGAGCGCGAGGAAATCGCGATCATCAGCGAGTTCCTGCCTAAGTCGCTGAGCGAGGCCGAGGTGGAGGCCGCCATCAAGGCGGCGATCGCCAAGACCGGGGCGGCCGGCGGCAAGGACATGGGCAAGGTGATTGCGGCGCTCAAAGCCGAGTATCCGGGACGGATCGATTTCGGCAAGGCGAGCGCCAAGGTGAAGGCGGCGCTGGGCTAAGCCGCCGTCGCGCGCCGCCGCTCGAGCCGCCAGGAGTAGATCGAAATGCCAGTAGCGACGAGGGCGCCTGCCAGGCCGGGCCAGAAGAGGCTTTGGTAGCCGAGGCCGGACGCGATCTGGACGCCGCCGAGCCAGGCGCCGGCAGCGATGGCGATGTTGAAGGTCGAAGGAATGAGGCTCGAGGCCAGCGCCGGCGCATCGCGGGTGGCGCTGATGATGCGAGCCTGGGCGGGGGCTGCGAAGGCAAAGACGGTAGCGCCCCACAGCAGCAGCAGGCCGCCCATGATCCAGGCACTCGCGGCGAAGACGAGCATCAGCACATAGAGAGCGATCTGGGAGGCAAGCCAGAAGGTCTGGCTGGCCATGAGCTTCCAGTCGGCGAGGCGGCCGCCAAGAAGCATGCCGATGGTCGAGCCGAGGCCGAAGGCGAGCAGCAGAAAGGGCACTGTGTCGGTCTGGACGCCCGAGACGGTCGTCAGCAACGGTGCGATATAGGTGAAGAGCGCGAACTGGCCGATGGTCTGGGTGAGGATGATGCCGAAGGAGCTGATCACAGGCTCGCGGCGCAGGGCGCGGAGCTGGTCGCTGAAGCGCGAGGTCTGCTGAGCCGCGGCGTGCTCGATGCGGACCAGCAGCCAGACGAGGATGAACGACACCAAGCCAAATGCGGCGACGGTCCAGAACGTCATTCTCCAGCCGAAATGGCCGCCGATGGCACTGCCGAGCGGGACGCCGATCACGTTGGCGACGGTGAGGCCGGACAGGACGAGCGATATCGCGAAGCCGCGGCGCCGTTCTTCGACGATCTCGGACGCGACGACGATAGCCGTGCCGAAATAGGCGCCGTGAATGAGCGAGATGGCGGCGCGTGCTGCGAGCAGAGCCACGAAATTGGGGGCGAGGGCGCAGGCGACATAGCCGACGGTGAAGATGGCGACGTAGGTGAGAAGCAGCCGGCGGCGAGAGAAGCGTCCGGTGAGGGCCGCAAGGAGCGGGCCGCCAATGGCAACCCCGAGGGCGTAGATGCTCACAAGCATCCCCGCAGTCGGGATGTCGATGCGCAGATCGCTCGAGACGGCGGGCAGGATACCGGCAATGACGAATTCCGACGTGCCGATGGAGAAGGCCGCCGCGAACAGGGCAAGCAGGGCAGGAGACATCAGGCCGTGACCTTGCCGTTCACACGGCGATCCAGCCATAGCGACAGGACGACGGTCAACGTCGCGACCACGCTGGTTGCGATCCCGGCCGCGGGGAGCGTGGCGTAACCGACACCGTTGCTCAGGAGCGTCGCGCCGAGCAGTGCGCCGGCAGCTATGCCGATGTTGTACGCGGTGGAGACGAGCGTGGCAGCGAGCCTCGGCGCGGCGCGCGCGCCATGAAGGATACGGACCTGCATCGGCGTCGAAAATCCGAACCCGACGACCGAAAAAATGAAGAGCGTGAAGGCCGCGGCGATCGCGTTGTGAATGGCGAGCAGCATGAGGGCGAAGCAGACGATCTGGCCGAGGACGATAATCAGGATCGTGGTGCTCGGACGCCAGTCGGCGCCCTTGCCGCCCAGCCACATCCCAACGACGGCGCCGGCTCCGCCCGCGAGCAGGAACCACGGCACCTGCGTCACCGGATCTAGGCCGGTGATCTCGGTCAGGATCGCGACCTGGAACGTGCCGAACGCCACCTGCCCCACCATGATGATGGCCACGATCGTGTAGGAGAGCCAGACCTCATGATTCAGCAGCTGGCGAGCCTGCAGAGCGAGCGGGGCATCTGCCTCCTCTTCGCCTTGTGTTCGGGCGGGAAGCGTGAAGAGGACGGCTGCGACGGACAACACCGACATTCCTGCGATGCAGCCGAATGCGATCCGCCAGCCGAAGGCGTTGCCGATGGCGGTGCCGGCGGGCAGGCCGAGGATGCTGGCGATGGTGATGCCGCCGACGAACAGCGACAGCGCCGCTCCACGCCGCTCGACGGGCACGATCTGCGAGACCGCTATGCTGCCCACGCCGAAGAAGGCGCCGTGACCGCACGCCGACACGAGGCGCGCCAACAGGAGCAACTCGTAGTTGGGCGCGATCGCGCAAAGCAACTGGCCGATGGCAAAGACAATCATGACGCCCAGGATCGCAGGCTTGACCGCGACACGCCCCATCAACAGCCCGAGGATGGGGCCCCCGACGGCCACACCCGCAGCGTAGCCGGTGACCAGCAGACCAGCGGTGGGCACGCTGACGAGGAGGTCACGGGAAACAGGCAGCAGGATTCCCGAGATGATGAACTCGGTCGTGCCGATGCAGAAGGCGGCGAGGGAAAGGGCGAAAACGGCGGGGGGCATAGGGACCTGCGGAGCGCGGCCATGCTTTGACCATCCGGACAAGCAGGGCGCAAGCGGCGTGTGCAAAAGCCCCCGGATGAGTCATAGTCGTCCGGCTCGACTAGAGGAGATGAACATGGCGGCGTCGGAACTGCAGAAGCGCTGGGGCCTGCTGATGGGGTTGCGCGGCCTCATAATGCTGATCGCGGGACTGTATGCCGTGATCTGGCCGGCAACAGCGATCTTCGTGCTGGTGATGATTGGCGCGATCGTGCTGATCATCGATGGCGTGATCGGTGTATGGGCGCTGACGTTCGGCGGCGCGAAGACCGGCAATTTCTGGTTCGACGTGGTCCGCAATGTCCTGGCGATCATTGTCGGGATTCTGCTGCTGCTTTCGCCCGTGCTGTCGGCGCTCCTGACAGCGACATTTTTTGTCTATCTCATCGCCATCCAGGCGATCATCGTCGGCGTCATGGAGGTGGTGTTCGCCGTTCGCGAGAGGGCGCTGATCGGCCAGGTCTGGCCGGTCCTGCTCTCGGGTGTGCTCTACGTCCTGTTCGGCATCGCCCTCTGCTTCGAGCCTCTCATGGGCGCGATCTTTTTCGTAGTGTTTGCGGGCTTCATGATGATCTTTTTTGCGGCAGGGCTGTTCGCGCTGGCGTGGCGGCTCTATCGCGGCGCTCAGGCCTGACCAGAGCCCGCCGGTGCCCAGCCTTGAGCAGCTGTTTTTCAGTGAGCTGCCGACGATCGTGGCGTTCGGCGCGATTATCGTCTTCGCGCTGGTCGAGCTTCGCTTCCCCCGGATGCAGAGCCGTCCGGACTGGCGCGAGCATCTGCCGCCCATCCTGAGCTTTGCTGCGCTGACGATCGCGACGACGATTGTGCTGCAGTTCGTGGTGCAGGATCACCTGATCGCGGCCGTGGCGCCGCTCCGGTTCCTCAACCTCGGGCGGTTGCCGCTGCCCGACTGGATGATCTTCATCCTGAGCCTCCTACTGGTCGACTTCCTCAACTATCTGTTCCACCGGCTGAGCCACGCGATCCCGGCGCTCTGGCGGTTCCACGCGATCCATCACTCGGATGAGCATGTAACGGCGGTGACCGGGCAGCTGCACCACCCGTTCGAGCTGGTCGCGAGCTATGTGTTCCTGATCGTCGTCTATGTGCTGATCGGCATGCCGCTGATCGCGGCGATCATCTACGGACTGGTCTACGCGGTGCACAATGCGTTCGCGCACGCGGACATCGCACTGCCTGGCGGCGTCGATCGATGGCTACGCTGGATCATCGTGACGCCGGACCTGCATCGCACGCATCATTCGAGCGACATGCGCGAGGGCAATTCAAATTTCGGGCAGGTGTTCACGATCTGGGATCGGCTGCTGGGCACGTATATCGACCGGCCATCGCTGCCTGAGGCGGAGCTCAAGATGGGCTTGCCGGTCGAGGCGCGGCCGCAGCGGTTCGGGTCAGCGGCGTTGCTCGTCTATCCGTTCCGCAAAAAGAAGCGGGCCGGCCGGTACGACCAGCCCGTGCAAATGCCATAGCCCGGATCAGGCGGCCTGATCGACCCAAAGGGTCGCGGGACGCTCGCCGAGGACGACCGCGTCGAGGCCGTGCTCGTTCCACTGCTCCAGCGTGACCATCACGAGATCGAGCTGGTCGTAATCGACGCGATAGAAGCCATCCTCGCCAACGGAGACTGCGTGCGCGTAGCGCGGATCGTCGAGCAGATCCTGGGCCATCACGCCGACATAGACCTCATCGGACCAGGCGTATCGGAAGGAATAGAGCTTGATGCCGTCGCTGAGCGTGGCGATGTGGACGATGCCGCGCTTCAGGCGGCGATCGGAGCTGGGGGGATAGCAGGTGGTCCCTTGAAGTTGGTAGTCGGGCGGGCATGTCAGAGTGGTGAACACCGGAGCGTATCCCGCGCTCACCTGCGGTTGTTGTGTTGTGAAATCGTACCCGCCCAAGACCGTCGCCCCGTTCAGGTTGAGGCCCGCGCTCAGATCGAGGCCGATCTGCTGCGATCCAAAAAGATATGTGACGCCGCCGCCCGCGACGACGTTGGAAAACGGACCCGCCAGAACCTTTCCGGTAATGCCGACGTCTGGCTTCGTATCGCCGAATTCAGCCGCGATACCCACAAGGAAGGTGACGTGGTTGGAATTTATCGTCGCGGGGACGCTCGGATTTACGTTGCCCGCGAGGGCATTCGTCGCCGGCAGGATCGCCAGAAGCGCGGTCGTCAAAAGCAGCCGATTCACCGTTTGCCCCCAAGTTGGACCGAAGGGAAGGATCGGATCAATGCGCATCGCTGGCAAGAGCAAGCTTGCCACACTATTGGGCATTCCTTGCTTCAGACGGTGCCGTCACGACGCCGGTGGTAGGGGCTTCGCCGGCTTGCTTTTCGAGTGCGGCGTTGAAGGCGGCGCCCAGCACCATGATCTGGGCCGAGTTGTACATCCATAACATCAGGACTACGGCCGCCGAGACCGAGCCGAAGGTGGCGCTGTAATTGCCCCAGTTCTGGACGTAGATCGAAAAGATCGCGCCGGCGAGCAGCCAGAGAAGCGAAGCAAGGACGGCGCCGGGCCAGGTATAGCGGAATTTGTGCGGGTGGCGGTCGGGGCCGTAGCGGTAGAGCAGCATCAGCACGATGACCGTGATGGCCAGTAGCACGGGCCACCGGACGATCAGGAGCAGCCATTCGCTGCCGGAGGGGAACGGGAAAAGCGCCGGCAGGCCCGCGACCGTGAGCAGGGCCGTCACCACGAAGATCGAGCCGATGATCGAGGCGCCGATTGCGATCAGCGCTTCCTTGATGAAGCCGCGGCGCTCCGGGCTGCCGCGGACGCGCGACATTGCAAAGAGCAGTGCTTCGACACCGCGCGAGCCGGACCAAAGCGCGAGGGGGATGGAGATGAGGAGGCCAAGGCCAAGGGCTGCCGGCGGGGCATTGGCAATCTGGGTCAGCTGCTCGTCGAGGATCGTGAGCGCCATAGAGGGCAGGAAATAGCTCATGGCGTCGATGGTCTTGGAGAGCAACGGACCGTTGGAGACGAGGCCATAGATAAGCGCCACGGTCGCAATGGCCGGAAAGAACGAGAGGAAGCCGAAGAAGGCGGTCGCGGCGCAGCGGGGCGAGGTGTCGGGATCGAAGAAAATCTTGACGGTGTCGAGCGCGACGGTTCTCCACCTGTCAAGCCCGTGGAGGGTGCCTATTGCTTCACTGGCCATGTGTCCTCCTCGCGCTCAGAACGAGCGGCGGAGGCGGGGGGTTGCGGGGATAAGTCGACGGCGAGACCTCGCGCCGACGCCGGCCAGTGCTTAAGTAGCAGTCATGCGCTTTTCCGATGCTTTCCTCGACGAGATCCGGCAGCGGCTGCCCATTCATGAGGTGGTCGGCGAGCAGGTGATCTGGGACAAGCGCAAGAGCCAGCCCAATCGCGGGGACTATTGGGCTTGCTGCCCCTTCCACGGCGAGAAGACGCCGAGCTTTCACGCCGACGACCGCAAGGGCATCTATCACTGCTTTGGATGCGGCAAGACCGGCGATCATTTCCGCTTCTTGACCGAGAAGGCGGGGCTGAGTTTCCCGGAAGCGGTCGAAAAGCTCGCGGGGATGGCGGGCGTGCCGATGCCGGCGCGCGATGAGCGCGAAGAGGCGCGCGAGGAAGCGCGGCGGTCGCTCTATGAAGTGATGGAGATTGCCGCGGCTTATTTCGAGGCGGCGCTGGTCCACAATATCGGCGCGCGGGCGCGGGGCTATCTCTTCGAGCGCGGGGTGAGTGCGCCGGCGCAAACCCGCTTCCGCATCGGCTTTGCCCCGGACAGCCGCAACGGGCTCAAGGAGCATCTGGCGGCGAACAGCGTTTCCGCGCAAGAGATGATCGATACGGGGCTGGTGATCTCCGGCGAGGACATTGCTGTCCCTTATGACCGCTTCCGCAATCGCGTGATGTTCCCGATCACCGATTTCCGTGGGCGGATCGTGGCCTTCGGCGGGCGAGCGCTCTCGCCTGATGTGCCGGCGAAATATCTCAATTCGCCGGAGACGCCGATCTTTTCGAAACGGCTGGTGCTCTACAACGGCAATGATGCGCGAAAGGCCGCGCGCGACGGCAAGGCGGTGATCGTGGTCGAGGGTTATCTCGATGTGATCTCATCGGTGATGGCGGGGTTCGAGGGGACGGTCGCGCCGATGGGGACGGCGCTCACGGAAGACCACATGACGCTGCTCTGGCGGATGAGTGACGTGCCGGTGCTCTGCTTTGACGGCGACGAGGCGGGACAGCGGGCGGCGGAGCGCGCGGCGGGCCTGGTGCTGCCGCTGCTGCAGCCGGGCAAGTCAGTGAAGATCGCTTATTTGCCGAGCGGGCTCGATCCGGACGACCTTATCCGGCAGCAAGGGCGGAATGCGTTCGCGGATGTGATCGAGCGGGCGCGTTCGCTGTCCGATGTGGTGTGGAGCCTCGAGACGTCGGGCGGGCTCGTGCCGGAGACACCTGAGGCGCGGGCGGCGCTCGAGGCGCGGCTGCGGGAGCGGGCCGGGGCGATCGCCGACCAGTCGGTGCGCCGGCACTACATGCAGGCATTTGATGAAAAGCTCGCGGCGTTTTTCCAGCCGATCCGACCGCAGCGGTTCGAGGGTCGGCGGGATGGCGGACGCGATGGGCGGCGAGGCGGGCGACCGGCCTATGGCCAGCCGCGAGGGACGCCGCATCTGGTGGCGTCGGATACGCTCAGGAATTCGCGGCTGATGAAGCCGGGGCGAGCGGCCGACGCCAGCCCGCGCGAGGCGGCGATCCTGGTGAGCCTGATCAACCATCCGGCACTGGCCGAAAGCCGATTGGAGCCGCTGGCAGGGCTCGAATTCGGCTCGCCGGGCGGGCGCAAGCTCTTTGCAGCCGTGCTCGACCTGATCATGGCGGACCATGACGTGACGGGTCCGGATTTGCGGGCGGCCTTGGGCGCGCGCGGATTTGGGCCCGAGATCGAGCGGATGGAAGCCGCGCTCAAAGGGCAGGGCGTTTGGCAGGTGCTGGGGGACGCGGCGGCACTTGATGCGGAAACCGGCCTCCGGCATGCGCTCGCCTTGCATTACAAGTCGGTTGAGCTAAATAAGGCTTTGAAAGCAGCGGAAAACGCCCTCGACGTCGAATGGACCGAGGACTCCTTCAAGGTGCTGCAGGACATCAAGAGCCAGATTACCACCGTCGACGGCACAGAGGCGTTGATCGAGGGGTTTGGTTCGCTATCCGGACGCGCGGCTCGGGGCTTCTGAGAGAAGTTCGCGAATCGGGCGATTTTGCTTATGCCCGAATCAGTTGCATAAGCCCCTTCGGAAAACGAATCAGGTCCCGGGCGAGCCCTACGTTCCTGATGCTGCCATGACTGCCGACGAATAACGCCCGGCCCGGCGAGGGGCCATGGAGCATGTGAGCCAGATGGCTACGAAGGCAACAGCAAAGGCAGGCAAGGCGAAAGCCAAGCCCGAGAAGCCGGCAGCCAAGCCGGTCAAGAAAGCAGCGCCCAAGACCGCGCCCAAGGCGATGGTCAAGCCGGCGAGTAAGGCCAAGCCGGCCGTCAAAGCCAAGACGAAGGTTTCGGCAAAGCCGGTCAGCAAGCCGGCGCCCAAAGCAAAGGCGGTCGTGAAGCCCGTCGCAAAGACGCCGGTCAAACCGGCGCCGAAGACTCAGCCCAAGCCGGTCAAGCAGACCGCGGCGAAGGCGCCCAAGGTTGCGCCAAAGACCACGACCAAGCCGGTGCCCAAGACCGCCGCCAAGACACCTCCCAAGCCGACTGACAAGCCGGCTCCCAAGGCGACTCCAAAGGTCGCCCAGAAGCCGGATGCAGCACCGACGAAGGCCAAGCCAGAGCCGAAGTCGGGCGCCTCCAAGACCAGCGAAGTGAAGTCACCGCAGTTGCAAGCCACCACCTCCACCACGATCAAATCTGCCGCCAAAGCCGCGTCCAAGGCTCCGCCGAAATCCGCCAAGGATGGCGAGAAGCCGGCGGATGGCGAAAAGACCGAGACTCCCGATAGCCCGCTGCTCGATCTATCGGATGCTGCGGTCAAAAAGCTCATCAAGACGGCCAAGAAGCGCGGCTACGTCACCTATGAAGAGGTGAACGCGGTGCTTCCGAGCGAGGAAGTGTCGCCCGACCAGATCGAAGACATCATGGCGATGTTCTCCGAGATGGGGATCAACGTGGTCGACGAGGACGAGGTCGAAGAAGCCGAGCCCGAGACGGCGGAAGAAGAGTCGACCGAGCTCGCCGAGCGGACCGGCACGGCGGTCGCGTCGAAGTCGAACACCCGCGAGGGCAGCGATCGCACCGACGATCCGGTGCGCATGTATCTGCGCGAAATGGGCTCGGTGGAGCTGTTGTCGCGCGAGGGCGAAATCGCCATCGCCAAGCGCATCGAAGCGGGCCGCGAGACGATGATCGAGGGGCTCTGCGAGTCTCCGCTGACCTTCCAGGCGATCATCATCTGGCGCGACCAGCTGGCGAATGCCGAGATTCTGCTGCGCGACATCATCGATCTCGAAGCGACCTATGCGGGTCCCGATGCCAAGCAGGCGGCGCCCGCAATGCCGGTTGAAGCCGCAGTGCCGGCGGCCGCTGCGCCCGCGCCCGCCAAGACCGAGGCGCCGAAGCCCGCGCCGCGGCGCGCCAGTGGCGACGAGGATGACGACTACGTGCCCGAGGAGCCGCAGGCCCCGCAGGATCCGGTCGAGGACGACGACGACGATTTCGAGAACGCGCTGTCGCTGAGCGCGATGGAAGCCGAGCTCAAGCCACAGGTGGTCGAGACCTTCGATCGCATCGCCGAAGCCTACGGCAAGATGCGCAAGCTCCAGGACAAGCATGCGGCCGACCGGACCAAGCCGGTGACGGGCGCGGAGACCAAGAAGGTCGACAATTTCCGCTCATCGGTCATCGGCGACGTGAAGTCGCTGTCGCTCAACGCGTCGCGTATCGAGAGCCTTGTCGAGCAGCTCTATGACATCAACAAACGGCTCGTGCGGCTCGAGGGCCGACTGCTGCGTCTGGCCGAGAGCTATGGCGTCAAGCGCGAAGATTTTCTGGAAGCCTATTACACCCATGAGCTCGATGACGGCTGGAGCAAGGCCGTCACCACGCGCAGCAAGAACTGGGCGGAGTTCATCAAGCGCGAGGGCGACACGGTCGGCGAGATCCGTGGCGAAATTCATACGCTCGCGACGGAAGCCGGGCTCGATGTCACCGAGTACCGCCGGATCGTCCACAAGGTGCAGAAGGGCGAGCGCGAAGCAGCCATCGCCAAGAAGGAGATGGTCGAGGCCAACCTTCGCCTCGTGATCTCGATTGCCAAGAAATACACGAACCGCGGCCTGCAGTTCCTGGACCTCATCCAGGAAGGCAATATCGGCCTGATGAAGGCTGTCGATAAGTTCGAGTATCGGCGCGGCTACAAATTCTCGACTTACGCGACGTGGTGGATCCGGCAGGCGATCACGCGTTCGATCGCCGACCAGGCGCGCACCATCCGCATCCCGGTGCACATGATCGAGACGATCAACAAGATCGTGCGCACAAGCCGCCAGATGCTGCACGAGATCGGCCGCGAGCCGACGCCCGAGGAGCTCAGCGAAAAGCTGCAGATGCCCTTGGACAAGGTCCGCAAGGTCCTGAAGATCGCGAAGGAACCGATCAGCCTCGAAACGCCAATCGGCGACGAAGAGGATTCGAACCTCGGCGATTTCATTCCCGATGTGAACGCGGTGCAGCCGATCGATGCGGCGATCCAGAGCAATCTGCGCGAGACCACGACACGCGTCCTCGCCTCGCTCACGCCGCGCGAAGAGCGCGTACTGCGCATGCGCTTCGGCATCGGCATGAACACCGACCACACGCTCGAAGAGGTGGGCCAGCAGTTCAGCGTGACCCGCGAACGCATCCGGCAGATCGAAGCCAAGGCTCTGCGCAAGCTCAAGCACCCGAGCCGGTCACGGAAGCTCAGGAGCTTCCTCGATAACTAGAAACAAGAAGGGCCGCGCGAGCGGCCCTTCCCTTATGCGGCTGTGACAACGGCACGTTCGCGTTGCCAGCGGTCGAAGCGGAACAACGCGATGCCCAGCACGATGAGGCCGGCTCCGCCTGCTACTGCCGCTTCGGCATGCAGATAGAAGCGTTCGAAGAACTGCGTGTAGAGATGGATGGCGAGGAACACGATCGCCGAGTTTGCCACGAAGCGCCGGTGGGTCTTAAGGCCGATGTAGAGGGCGCCGACGAGGAAGGCCGCCCAGCCGACGGAGAACGCAACGTCGGCGACATGGAACGCCGTTGCGCGCCAGGCGGCGTCATGTGACCACACCGTTTCCGACGTAAACCACATCTCACCGGGATAGTCGCCCCATAGCGAGCCGATCCAGAATCCGAGGTTGGCAAGGATGAAGCTCACGCGCGCGGCGACGAGCGTGCTTTCCTGGAGCATTGCGGGCCAGCGCGGACGCGACCAATAGAGTACGGCCGCAAGTGCAGTGAACAGCACCACGCAGATCGTCGCCTCCGAGATGTAGAGCGCATAGGCGGCGTGCCAGTATCCTGTCCCGGCGCCGATCACACCACCGACAGCAATAGGCGAGAGGGCCGCGAGGACGCGATTGCGTGATGCGAGGGCGCCAACAATCGTGATCGATGCGATGAAAGGCGCGACCAGATGCGGCCAAGGCTGCCCGAGGCCGTCAAACCTCAGAGCTGCCCAACCACCGAGGCCAAGAACGCCCATCAGCACGAGTGTCTGCCCCAGCAATCCCCATTCGTGGCGCGCCAAGCGGATCAGAAGGCCGCCCACCAGCAATGCACCGACGGCCATGCCGACGCCAACATCGATCGCCGGCCTGAGCGTGAGGACTCCGGCTACGAGCATAAGAGCGCCGAAGATGAGCAGGACATTGGCGAGGATGCGGTTGGTCTGCGCAGGTAGCGCCAGCGCACGCAAGCGTTCGGCCTCGTCGCTGCTGAGCGATCCTTCCGTTACGAGCCGGTCGAGGTCGAGAGTGACCCTGCCGGAGAGTCTGGATGCCAGATTGGACATGAACTTCCTCCGATGGATGGGTGATGGGCCGGACCATCATTCGATCCGGCCCGTCGCTCAGCGATCACGCGTTGGGCGCGATGTAGTCCTGGATAATCTTTTCGTTCTTGGCAGCTTCGAGCTTGAAGATGCGCTCCTGCTGCATGCGGTCTTCGAGGCGGTATTTGACGAAGTTCACCAGCGACAGGGTGAGCAGGAAGATGCCCATGCCCCAATAGCCCTTGGTGGAAAGGTCGATCGGGGCGAGCCAGACGGAGAGGGCGAGCATGCCGTAGGCAGTGGCGATGCCCAGGGCGTTGAAGGTGATGTAGAC
>Ga0068853_100000444_pt1 | contig 28098 bp, 22 predicted proteins | sample KBSCornC32_FD_65655 | JGI IMG/M metagenome (GOLD analysis project Ga0068853, IMG submission 65655) | Corn rhizosphere microbial communities from Kellogg Biological Station, Michigan, USA - KBS Corn C3-2 | ecosystem: Host-associated > Plants > Roots > Rhizosphere > Soil ... | reverse complement strand
GCGGTGACGAGGGTGAGTCCAGCGGCGCGACGCGCGCGCGAGGGGCGTACTTGTCCGAGCATGAGGATTCTCTCCGTGAAAGGATGTCTGGACGGCCAACGACAGCCGGCGGGCAGGCGCAGCTCCTGCCGCGCCTGCTCCGCCAGCTGCGTCTTCAGCATCGCGTCGGCGTAGGCCGCACGCGCTTCCGGAAAGCGTTCGATCACCACGGCGTCGCAGGCGAGTTCCTGGTCGTGGCGGAACCGCGCGGCGGCCCAATGGATGACCGGGTCGAACCAGGCGAGGCAGCGCAGGACGGCGATCGCGGCGTTGGCGAGCGCATCGCCGCGTGCGAGATGCACGCGCTCGTGCGCGAGGATGAGCGCGCGCTCGCGCGCACCGTAGCGCGCGTTGAAGTCCGCCGGCACGACGATGCGCGGCCGCCACGCGCCGACGAGTGCGGGCCCACCCGCGGTCGACGACGAGCGCGCGACGTGGCGGCCGAGGCGACGCAACCGGCCGAGGTTGCGCACGTAGCGCCGTTGCTGCGACACGAACACCGCCGCGGTGGCGAGCGCACCGAGCAGCCACGCGGCGGCGAGCCATGGCCGCGCATCGAACGGCGCGGCCATCGCCGGCGCCGCTTCGCCGACGATGCGCTGCAGCGGCAGCAGCACGCGCACGGGCGATGCGACCGGGGCAGGCAAGAGAGCGGCGGCCAGCGCGCACGGCACCGCGAGCCAGCTCGCGTAAGCGACGCGCGCGCCGAAGCGTCGGCGCAGCAGCCCGCGCGCGGCGAGCACGCCGAGGCAGGCGAGCGTCGCGACGAGCACGAGGCGCGATGCGATCTGCCACGCGTCAACGGCCACGTTCGATCTCCTCGATCAGCGCGCGGATCTCGGCGATGTCCTTCTTGCTGAGCTTGCTGCGTTCGGAAAAATGCGCGACGAGCGGGGCGATGCGCCCGCCGTAGAGGCGATCGAGCAGGCTCTTGCTCTCGACGTGCACGTAGTCGGCGCGCTTGAGCAGCGCTCGGTAGAGATAGCGACGCCCGTCGCGCTCGGCCGCGATCGCGCGCTTCTTCAGCAGGCGGTTGAGCAGGGTCTTGACCGTCGCCTCCTGCCAGCCTTGCGCGGCGGCGGTCGCGGCGACGATGTCCTCGGCGCTCTGCGCGCCTTCGCGGCGCCAGAGCGCTTCCATGACGATGCTTTCGGCTTCACTGATGCGCATGGCGATTACACCCGTAAACGTGCGATAGTAATTACACATGTAATCGCTGATGTCAAACGCGCCGCGCGACTTTCGTACGCGCGCTGCCGCCGCGCCCGCCATGCCCGCGCGCAAACGATGCGCTACGCTGCACGCAGCCTCATGGACCCGCACCGATGTCGAGCCATCCCGCCGTCCACAGCTTTCATCACGCGGCCAGCGGCACCTGGACGCACGTCGTCGCCGACCCCGCCAGCGGGCGCGCGGCGATCATCGATCCCGTGCTCGATTTCGACGTCGCGTCCGGCCGCGTCGGCACGCAACCGGCGAACGAATTGCTCGCGCACCTCGGCGAACTCGGCCTCGAGGCCACCCTGATCCTCGAGACCCACGCGCACGCGGACCATCTGTCCGCGGGCGCGTGGCTGCGCGATCGGCTCGGTGTGCCGCTCGCGATCGGCGCGGGCATCGTCGACGTGCAGCGCACGTTCAAGCGACTGCTCGCGCTCGGCGACGATTTCCCCGCCGACGGCCGCTCGTTCGATCGCCTGCTGCGCGACGGCGACAGCATCGACGTCGGCGCGCTTCGCATCCACGTGATCGCGACGCCCGGCCATACGCCCGACAGCGTCGCCTATCTCGCCGGCGACGCGGCTTTCGTCGGCGACACCCTGTTCGCGCCGGGCGCGGGCACGGCGCGCTGCGACTTCCCGGGCGGCAGCGCGGCGACGCTATACCGTTCGATCCGGCGCCTGTACGAATTGCCGGACGAAACGCGCGTGTTCCTCTGCCACGACTATCCCGCTGCGGGCGCGGAGGCGACCGCACTGGCGCGCATCGGCGAAGAAAAGCGGTCCAACAGCCAGCTGCGCGCCGACACGACCGAGGCCGACTACGTCGTCGTGCGCGAACGCCGCGACGCGACGCTCGCGGTGCCGAAGCTGCTGTGGCCGGCGATCCAGTTCAACATCCGCGGCGGCCGCCTGCCGCCCGCCGATACGCTCGGTCGCCGCCACTTCAGGCTTCCCGTGTTCCTCGATGCGGATTGACGCACGGCGCATCGCGCTCGCGCTGCTGCTCGCGTGCCTGCCACTGCACGCGCTCGCGTGGGGTCCGACCGGCCATCGCATCGTCGCCATGCTCGCCGAACGCGAGTTGCCCTCGACGACGCGCGCGGCGCTGCGACCATTGCTCGCGCGATCGCATGCACGCACGCTCGCCGACGTCGCGACCTGGGCCGACGACCTGCGCGACGATGCCCGCCACCGCTCTCTCTGGCGCGCGACGTCGAAACTCCACTTCGTCAACTTCGCGGACGCGGCATGCCGGTACGACGCGCGCCGCGATTGCGCGGGCGGACGTTGCGCAGTCGGCGCGATCGATCGCTACGCCAGCGTGCTCGGCGATCGAGGACGCGGCGTCGACGAACGCGCCGAAGCGCTGCGCATGCTCGTGCACCTCGTCGCCGACGTGCACCAGCCGCTGCATGCAGGCTATCGGCACGACGCGGGCGGCAATCGCTACCAGATCCGCGTCGACGGCAACCGCGGCACGAACCTGCATGCGCTATGGGATACGCCCGTGCTCGGCGACCGCCACGAAGGCTGGCCGGCGCGCGCCGCCGATCTTGCACGTACGCCGCTGCCGGCCGCCGACGGCGGTGCCGCGAACTGGGCCGAAGAATCCTGCCGCGCGACGCGCGATGCCGGCATCTACCCGTCGCGACACCGCGTCGACGCGGCCTACCTCGCGCGGGCGCGCCCACTCGCTGAACGACGCTTGCGGCAAGCAGCCACACGCCTCGCTGCGCTGCTGAACCACGCGCTCGCCCCGCACCGCTGAGTACGAACCCGCCGGGTTTCGTCGGCCGATCAATCGGTTGGCACAGCATGAACGAATTCTAAACCGACCGGTATTGAAATAGCGGGGCTGAATCCCATCTATACGCACGCCGCCGACGGGTGAACCCGGAAGCGACGGGAAGCATCGAACGAACTGGACGGCGCGTGCCCCGCGCACGTCCACCCCCAACAAGTTGGAGTCACATCATGAAGAACACCCTGCTCGCCCTTGCCCTCGCGACGGCCGGTCTGGCCGCCCTCCCCGCCCACGCCGCCGATACCAATGGCTGGTTCATCAACGGCAACGTCGGCCAGTCCAATCTCAGCAAGGGCGTGTACGACGACGACGACACCGCGTTCGGCGCGAACGTCGGCTACCGCTGGGCGCTGGCCCCGAACTTCCTGTTCGGCGTCGAAGGCGGCTACACCGACCTCGGCACCTTCTCGCCGAAGGGCAACCCGTCCGGCTTCGGCGATGCCGAACTCAAGGGTTGGAACCTCGGCGTCAACGGCCACTTCAACGTCAACGAGAACTGGTACCTGAGCGGCCGCGCCGGCTTCTTCCGCGCCGACCTCAAGGGCACCTACGGTCCGCTCGCGGCGCCGGTCGCCGTCGACGACCACAGCAACAAGTGGTACGCGGGCGCCGGCTTCGGTTACGACTTCAGCAACAACTTCAGCGTCGGCCTCAACTACGACTACTACAAGGCCGAGAAGAGCGGTCTCAAGTTCGACCCGGACCTCGTCTCCGTCAGCGCCGAATACCGCTTCTGATCCAGCTCTCCGACGGGAGTACAACGGCAAGGACGCCGTCACAGCCGACCGGCCTGCGAAAGCAGGCCGGTTTTTTTTCGCGTGCGTGAACGCCCGGCCGAACCGTTGCTGCTCGCCGGCTTCGCTCCCGACCATCCGGACCACCGTCCGTAGCCGCGACGTTCGCGGCCGATACGCTCAGGGTTGCATGATCGGCGTGATGGTCGCTACGGGAACCCCGACGGGGGCGGCGGCCGCGGACGTCGAAGGCGACGGCACGCAGACGAGGGTGAGGCGCACCGTGGTGGCTGAAGCGGTCGTATTGGCGTAGATCCAGCGCCACGTATTCGCCGAGCTGGGGCCATTTTCGTGCAACGCGATCGCAAGGTTGTTGACCGACGGCTGGCTGATGCCTCCGCTGACGACGACGCTGCCGCCCGGACACGGGAGGGCGCCGAGGTAGGCGGTGTTCGCGTCCGCCGTGGTGTCGACCGTCACTTGGAAGGGCAGCAGCGACGGACCGGCCGGTCCCTGCGGTCCGGTCGCGCCTTGCGCACCCGTCGCCCCCTGCGGTCCCGTCGCGCCTTGCGCACCCGTCGCGCCTTGCGCACCCGTCGCCCCCTGCGGTCCCGTCGCACCTTGCGCGCCGGTCGCCCCCTGCGGCCCCGTCGGCCCCGGCGCGCCTTGATCGCCTTGCGGGCCTGCGGGTCCCGGATTACCGCTCAGCGCGTACTGGGCGACCGGCGTCGTCGCGATCGCCTGTCGCGGCGACAACGATTGGCCGTTCACGCTCACGTCGAGCCACATCTGGTCGCCGGTGAACACGCCCGGGAACGCGAGCGATACCGTGAAGAGTCCATCGACGATCGGGAACTGCGGCTCCGATTGCGGCGAGCCGACGACATGGCCGGCGACCTCGGCGTCGTACAGCGTGAACACGAGGTCGAACGCGCCGTTGGCGGGCTGGCCGTCCTGTGCGAGGCGGCCCTGATACGTGAAGTCGGGCAGCTGCGCGACCTGTGCGACGGCGACCTCGCTCGCCGGCAGCGCGACCGCGATGCAGCAACGCAGCAGCGCGATCATGATCGGCCGTCGACGGGCGAGCCGAGGACGCGGTGCGGCCGCGTGCCCACGAAAGGATGTCATCGGTGTCTCCTGCGACGGGCGATGGCCGCCGTTCGATGGATGAAGCGCAGGAAAGGGGAAGCGGCTATCACGCACGCCGCGGCCTGCGACGACCTCGAGCCGATCAGCGCCAGCGCGCGAGCGCCGTGCGCACCGGCGAGGCCTCGACGAACGTCGACTCGATCATCGCGCGCAGCGGCTGCACGAGCGCGCGCGCTTCGGCGTCGCGCCCGGCGTCCGACAGCGCCGCGGCGTAGGCGAGCGCGAACTCCGCGATGTACGGATGCGCCTCACCGTACTTCGCGCGCACCGCGTCGAGCGCCGCGCGTCGATGGTCGAGCGCGGTCGATGCGTCGTGCGCCACGAGTGCAACGCCGGCCTCGAGCGCTTCGCGGCGTGCCCGCACGAGCGGTGTCAGCGGTGCGCGCGAGTGCAACAGGACCTGCACGGTCTTCGCCGCGTCCGCGGACGATCCCGACGCGAGCTGCCATTCGCCGAGCGTGATCTCGCACTTCGCGGTGTTCAGATCGTCTTCACCGAAATGCGCGCGCATGCCCTCGATCGCCCGATCGAGCGGTGCCTTCGCTTCGCGCAGCCGTCCTGCGCGCACGAGCGCGCGCGCGAGGTTGTAGTCGGCGCGCAGCACGAGGCGGTTGCCGTCGGGCAAGGTGCGCCGGCGCGTCCGCAGCGATTCCTCGTACAGCGGGATCGCCGCACCGTAGTCGCCCGTGTCCTCGTAGGCGGTCGCGAGGTTGTTGAGCGGCACCGCGTACGCCGCGCTGTCCCTGCCGGAGACATCGGCATGGATGCGCATCGCCTCGCGATACTGCGCGATCGCGTCGGCGAATCGGCCGAGATCCTGCAGGCTGTAGCCGAGCACGTTGTGCGCGTCGGCCGACTTCGCGCTGCGCTCGCCGTAGAGTTCCGCGCACAACGCGATGTTGCGCTCGAACAGCGCGACGGCCTGCGCAGGCTGGCCCGCATCCGACAGCGCGCGCGCGTAGCCCTGCAGCGTCACCTGGTAGTCCGGATGGTGTTCGCCGAACTGCTTCTGCTTGAGCGCGAGCGCCTCGCGGTAGTAGTCGAGCGCGTGCGCGTAATCGGCGCGCTTAGCCGCGACGAGCCCGAGGTTGTGCAGCGACGAGGCGATGCCGTCGCCGGGCTTGTCGACCGGCAGCGTGCGTCGCAGGTCCAGTCCCTTGCGCAGCGCGGCTTCGGCCTCCTCGTAGCGGTCCTGCGCCTCGAAGGCGAGGCCGAGCGTGTTCCAGGAATCGGCGAGCGCGCGCGCGTCGCCGGGCGCGTGTTCGGTGCGCAGGGCGAGCGCGCGGCGCGCGGCCGCCTCGACGTCGGTCGCCGGATAGGCATTGTTCGCGTAGACGACCGCGAGCTGGCTCAGCGCCTCCGCGGCCTTGAGCGGCTCGTCGACGCGCGGGTCGAGATAGAGCTCCGCGGCGGCGCGGAACAGCGCGATGCTCGGCTTCGGCTGGCCGAGATGGCGGTAGGCGGTCGCGAGCACGTCGAGCAGGTGCGCCTTCACCTGCGGCGCGTCGTCGAGGTCGCGCTCGATGCGCGCCGCGCCTTCGTCGAGCACTTCGCGCGCGGTGATGTCGCGATGTTCCGCGTTGAGGCGCGGATTGGACGTGTCGAACACCGAGACGAGGAAATCGCTGACGCGTTCGGCCGTCGCCGCCTGCCGCTTCGCTTCCTGTTCCGCCGCGCGCGCCCGCGCGTTCTCGAGCGCGAGGCGCCAGGTGAACGCGCCGAGCACGAGCAGTGCGCATGCGGCCGCGAGCGCGACCGGCCAGCGCCGGCGCAGCAGCCGCGCGGCGCGATAGCGCAACGTCGCTGCGCGCGCGCGCACGGGACGGTGCTCGAGGAAACGCTGCACGTCCTCTCCGAGTTCCTGCGCCGAGAGGTAGCGCGCCGCGGCCTGCGCGGCGGTCGCACGCAGCACGATCGCGTCGAGGTCGCCGGCCAGACGCGCGCGCCACGGCACGTCGTCGGCGAGTTCACTCGGTCGCACCTGCGCTTGGGCAAGCCGTGCGACGGTGCGGTCCGCGGCATCGACGCGCGGCTTGCGCCCGGTCACGAGCTCGAACAGCACGAGGCCGAGCGCGTAGACGTCGCTCGCGGTCGTCAGCGTCTCGCCCGCGAGTTGCTCCGGACTCGCGTAGCCGGGGGTGAAATAGCCGTCCGCTTCGGCCGCGCGCGGCCGATCGAGCGCACGCGCGATGCCGAAGTCGAGCAGCACCGGCGTGCCGTCGGCGCGCACGAGCACGTTCGATGGCTTGAGGTCGCAATGCACGATCAGGCGCTGGTGCGCGAACTGCACCGCGTCGCATACCGCGCGGAACAGGGCGAGGCGCGCGCGCAGATCGAGGCGACGGTCGCGGCAGTACGCGTCGATCGGTTCGCCCTCGACGTACTCCATGACCAGGTACGGCTGGCCGCCCGGCGTCGCGCCACCGTCGAGCAGGCGCGCGATGTGCGGGTGCTGCAAGGTCGCGAGTATCTGCCGCTCGCGCGCGAAATGGACGAGCGTGTCGCTGCCGGGCAGGCCGCGGATCAGCTTGATCGCCGCCTGCTGCTCGAAGTGGCCGTCGGCGCGTTCGGCAAGGTGCACCGCGCCCATGCCGCCGCTGCCGAGGCGTCGCAGCAGGCGCCACGCCCCGAGGCGATCGCCCTCGGCGAGTTCGGTCTCCGGCATCGCGCCGAGCGCGCGCAGCACCGGTGCGCGCAGCACGGTGTCGCCGCCCTCGCACGCGAGCAGCGATTCGATCTCGGCGATCGTCGCCGCGTCGGCGCCCTCCTCCTCGTAGCGTCGGCGACGTTGGTCCGGCGCGAGGTCGCAGACGAGGTCGAACAGGCGCCGCACTTCGACGAAACCGGGGCGCGCCGCTTCCGTCACGCAGCGAGTTCCCGGTTCAGCCATGCGCGCGCGAAACGCATGTCGCGCGCGACGGTCGGCACCGAAATGCCGACCGCCGCGGCGATCTCGTCCTGTTCCATGCCGGCGAAACAGCTCATTTCCATCACGCGCGCGGCGCGTGCGTCGTGGTCCGCGAGGCGCGTCAGCGCCTGGTCGAGCGCGAGCAGGTCGAGCACGCTGCCGGCATCGCTCGCGGCGCCTTCGGCGGTCGCGCCGAGCGTCACGTGCAGCGCGCCGCCGCCGCGCTTGGCGGCCTGCCGCGCCCGCGCGTGATCGATGAGGATCGAGCGCATGTGCAGTGCGGCGATGCCGAGGAAATGCGCGCGGCTGACGAAATCGGTGTCGTTGCCGAGCATGCGCAGCAGCGCTTCGTGCACGAGCGCGGTCGGATTGAGCGTCTGCTCGCGCTCACCGCGCAGGCGCTGCACCGCGCTGCGCCGCAGCGCCTCGTAGATGCGGGGCATCGCGATCGCGAGCGCGTCGCGATCGCCCCGGTGCCAGGCATGCAGCAGCTGCGTGATGTCCTGTTCCACCGCGTCCCCTCGGCCGCGCGGCCCGCGTCGAACAGGCAATGTAGGGAGCCGGCCGGCGTCGCGCAACCGCACCCGGACGCGCACGCTCCGGCGCGCGAGGCACGCCGGAGCGGTGCGGCGATCGCCGCCCGAGGAGCGCTAGGGCACGCAGTCGATCGCCTGGATCGGCTGCAATGGCGGCGCGTTGAGCACGAGGTCCCAGCGGCCGGTGCCGCCGTTCCACTGGTAATACTGGTTCGAGGGCGACGACACGCCGACGAACCCGAAACCCGACTGGCCGATCATGCCGCAGAGCTTCGCGCGGCTGTCGAGGTCCGCCTTGATCGGCAGGCCGTTCAGGCGTGCGTTGAAGCACTGGTTGTCGCCCGAGAGGTGGGCCGCGTCGCAGGTGAGGATATAGCCGTCGATGTACTGCATCGCGGTGAAGTTGCCGTTCGCCGGCACGCTCGGTGCAGGCGCGCCGTTGCAGACGTAGCGACTCTGCGCCGCGTTGACCTCGCCCGCATCGAGCACGCCGTTGCGATTCGCGTCGAGGCCCACGCGCACGAGCGTGCCGCCCGCGCCGCAGTTCGCGCCGGCCGGTTCCGCCGTCGTCGCGAGCAAGGTGTCGAAACCGTTGCTGCCGGTCGAGCCGGTCGTGCCTTGTGCGCCTTGTGGACCTTGTACTCCTTGCGGGCCTTGCGCGCCGGTCGGTCCGGCCACGCCTTGTGGTCCGGTCGCTCCGGCGGGACCGGTGGCACCCGTCGCTCCGGCCGCACCATCGGGACCCGTCGGCCCGACCGGCCCCGCTGCACCCTGCGGCCCGGTCGCACCCGCGGGCCCCGGATTGCCGCTGAGCGCGTACTGCGCGACCGGCGTCGTCGAAACCGCCTGGCGCGGCAGCAACGGTTGTCCGTTCACGCTCACTTCGAGCCAGGTCTGGTTGCCGCTGAACACGCCCGGGAACGCGAGCGACACCGTGAACAGGCCGTCGACGACGGGGAACTGCGTTTCGAGCTGCGGCGCGCCGAGCGTATGGCCGCCACTCGCGGCGTCGTACAAGGTGAACGCAAGATCGTAGGCACCATTGGCCGGCTGGCCGTCCTGCGCGAGGCGACCCTGATAGGTGAAATCGGGTAGCTGCGCGACCTGAGCATGGGCGCTGCCACCGGCGAGTGCGGCGAGGATCGCCGCGATGCGACGTGCGGTCGTCGTACTCACGGCGCGCACCCCTCGAACGATGAACGGAACAGTTCGTCGGGACGCGCCACCGGCGCCGCCCAGAAGCCCGAGACGAGCCCGAGGCTGCCGCCCGTCGCGACGCCTGCGGTCGGCTCGCCGATCGTCGCCGACAGGTCGAAGCACGCACTCGTCGCGCGTGCGACGCCGCCGCTCGCGATCACCGAACCCTGCAGCGCATAGCCGCCGCCGACCGGCGCCGCGAACACGCTCGACGCCGCCAGCGCGACCACGAGCGCGGTCGCCGGCGCGCGACGCCGACGCGAACACGATTGGATGTCCATCGAACCCTCCTGAGTACCGGACGTGATGAACGGCCCCATGCCGCCCCTGTCATCGGTCCGATCAGGTAAGCGGGAAAGCAGCGTGCGGGATATCACGCGCGCCGCGCCGGCGCGCAGGCGCACCGGACGTGCAACGGGGCAGGTGCGTCGGAAGACGGCGCGCGGCGCGACCCGACGGGGCCGATCAAGGCGGTGCAAGGACGCGCGCGGGCGGCGCGTCGAATCCGTCGGCGAAGATCGCATCCTTCCAGCCGCCGCGCAGTTCCCAGCGCGATTCCGCGAAGACGTTCGCGTAGGCGCGGAATTCGGGTACGACGACGACATCGAAGTCGGTCGTGCCGGCGGCGACGTCGAGCAACGCCTCCTGCTGCTGCCAGCGCCGGGACGGGTTTGCCGGCGCCGGTGCGAATGCGCCCGCGGCGATGCCGTTGATGAAGATCATCGCGGCGGCGGAGCCCGCCTGCTCGCCCGGCACGCCGGCGCCGGCATCGAAGGTGCGGCGCAGGCGCAGCGGCGACTGCGCATCGGCGACGCGGAAATGGAAATGGCTCGAGCCATCGCCGTAGGTGCACGCGAGCGCACTGCGCGCGGTCGGCGGTTCGTCCTCGAACGAGGCTGCGAGCGGCGCGCAGCTCGCCGTCGCCGATGGCACGTAGGCGTGCGCGGCCGCGGCCGCCGCATCGCCGATCTCGAACGCGTCGTAACCGACGAGCAGCGGCGTGTCGCGCCGGTAGGCGTAGACGACGCTGCGCACGCAGGTCGGTACCGGCGCGGACGGCGCATAGCCGGCTTCCTGCTCGAGATGCAGCGCGCTCGCGTAGGTGAGCGGCGCGGTCGGCATGAGCCGGTACGCGACCGTGCTGCCGCTGCCGTCCGTGTCGACCACCGTCGCGCCCGCGAGCGGCCCGGCGAACACGCCGTGGTCGAAGTAGAAGCCGCCGTCGTAGAAATCCTCGACGCCCGTGCCGTACCACGCCGGCGCGAATGCGCCGTCGACGCGCGCGCGCTCGTCGCCCTCGAGATAGCCGCGTGTCGATACGCCGTCGGCGCGATGGCGCGCGGCGACGCCGACGATCCTGCCCGCGCCGGTGGCATGATCGAGCGTGATCGCGGACGCAGCGCTGCAGGTGTCGACGAGCCGCGCTTCGAAGCGACCCGCCTCGGCAGGCACCGGCGCGGTGTCGAACACGAGTGCGCTGTCGATCGCGACGGCGGCAGGCAACGCGGCATCCGCGGCGAGCGCGATCGCGACGTCCTCGACGAACGGCATCGGCCACCACGCGTACAGCCAGCCGCCCGCGTCCTCGCCGACGAACACGCCGCGCGCGGGCGCCTGCGCGTCGGTCGGCGCGGCGAAGAAGTCGGCGAGCGGCACGTCGATCGCAAGCACGCCGTCGATGCTCACGCGCAGGTTCAGCGCAGCATACGCCGAGCGTGGCAGGTGCAGGCGGATGCCACGTAGCCAGCCGGGTCCGCTGCGCGTCGCCAGCGTCGCGCTGCCGCCCGGAGCGAGGTTCGTCGTCGCCACCTGCGGCAGCAGCATCGCGTTCCACGGGTCGTCGCCCGCGTGCGCGAGGAACGCGCGCCATGCAGGCTCGTCGTGGCCGGCGACGAAACTCGCCACCGGCGTGCCGGGCACGATGCGATGGAACTGCACCTGGAACCAGAGCAGGCGCTGCGCAGTGCCCGTGCACGGGTTGCTGCCGCCGTCGTCGGCGCCGGCGAGCGCGACGCGCAACGACTGCGCATAGGCGATCGGCACGTGGCTCACGTAACCGCCGCTCGACTGCAGGCGATCGAGCGCGAGCGGCGGCGTGAACGGCGGCGTCGAACCGTCGAACAGTGCCGCGAGCGGCAGGTCGAGCGTCGGCATCGCGGCGCCGTCGAGATACAGGCGCACGCGGATCGCCGGATCGATGCACGTCGACGTGCCGAAACCCGTCGTCAGCCAGAACCGCGTCAGCGCACCCGGCCCGCGCTCGTCGAGCACGACCACTTCATCGCCGTCGCGATACAGCCAGCGCAGCGGATACGGATTCGCCGCGGCGCCTTCGGCACCGGCGTTGCTGCGGTCGTAGCGACAGCCGTCGAGGCAATGGCTCGAACGCTCGAGCACGACGTCGTCCGCGTCGATCGCGGCGAGGCGCGCGGGCGACTCCCAGGTTTCCCACGGCAACCCGCTCGCGTGCGCCGCCGCCGCGACGCTCCCCAGTGCGATCGCGAGCAGCGGCCGGCGCCTCATCGCGCGTCAGTCGCGATCGGGATAGAGCGCGGGCAGCGCGTCGGCGCGCCGCGGCCCGAGGTCGTCGACCTGCCAGCGCAGGCCACCGCGGAACGCGCGTTGCAGGCGCGCGGCAACGCCTTCGGCGGCTTCGCCCCTCGCGTAGCGCGTGCGTTGCAGCTCGGCGAGCCCGTCGCGCTGCGCCGGATCGGCGAGTCGCGCGGCGAGCTGGCCGAGGTTGTAGACGTCGGTGCGCTCGCCGCGCGCCCAGGCGACCAGCGCGCGCTCCGCGCCGGCGAGATCACCGAGTGCGCACGCACGCAGGAAATCCGCACGCGGTGCGGCGGAAGGGGGCACGGCCGCGGCGCCCGCCGGCGCAGCGGGAGCACGCACGAAACGCCGCGTCGACCACCATGCGAGCAGCGTCGCCAGCCACAGCACGAACGCGATCATCGCAAGCATCTTCCAGAGGCCCGCGTGCAGGTCGCCGTCGAAGGCGGGCGCGGCTGCCGGTGCCGCGTTCGTCGGCGCCGATGGCGTGGCCGCAGCGGGCATGCCGGCCGATGCGCCGGCCGCCGCGGGCAGTACGGTGATCGTGCGCGGCGGCAGCGTCGCTGTCTCGGCGCGATCGTGCACGGTGTCCCACCAGCGCACGCTCAGTCCCGGGACGGTGATCGTTCCCGCGCGATTCGGCACGAACGCGAACTTGCGCACGCGCTCACCGTACAGCCATTCGCCGTCGTCGCGCGTGCGCGTGTCGGCCTTGTCCGGATAGATCTCCGCGCCGGGCGGCGCAGCGAGTTCGAGTTCCGGCAGTTGCTCGTAACCGAGCCCCTGCGCCTGCAGCCTGATCGTGCGCGTGATCGGCTCGCCGACGTGCACTTCCGCCGGCGGCTCGCCTTCGTCCTTGAGCAGCAGCGACGCGGCGGGCAGCCATGCGCCATCGGTCCAGGTCGCCGGCTTGGCGCGTACCTCGAGGTGCACCGCGTCCGAACGCGCGCTCACGCTGCGGCCACGACCGAAGAATGCGGCGGGATCGGCCGCGTCGAGCACGGTGCCGCGGAAGGCGAGCGCGGGAATCTCGACCGCGCCGCTGCGTTCGGGAGTCAGCGCGTAGTGGCGCTCGAGCACGTGGTAGCGCCGCGTGCCGACGGTCGCGACGTACGACTTGTCCTGGCCGAGGCGCTGCGCGGTGAGTCCGTCCGCCTTCGGTTCGGCGAGGTTGCCGTCGGTGAGATCGAACGCGAAGTACAGCTTCACCGTGTAGCGCACCTGCTGCTGCACGTACGGATCGAGCGGCTGCGCGCTGGCCTCGAGGAAGATGTCGCCGCCGGCCTGTTGCGCCGCCGTCGGTGCGGGCAGCACGCTGAGGCGAATCGGCGCGGTCTGCACGCCACCGACCGCGAGCGGCGCGATCGTGATCGCGCCATCGTGCTTCGGTTCGAGCCCGACCGCCCACAGCGTCTTCGCGCTGCGCGTGCCGTTGCTGATGTTCACCTGCTGGCCGGACTGCGTGCCGAGTACATTGAAGTCCTTGGCGAGCGCGGAAAAATCGGGCTGCGCCGCGCCCACCTCGTCGGTCTCGACGTTGAGCGTGACGGTTTCGCCGAGATGCATGCTGTCGCGATCGAGCCATGCGCGCACCGCGGGCTTGTCGTCGGCGTACGCCACGCACGTGACGAGCAGGAACAGCGCGAGCACGACACGCGCGCGGCGCCGGAATCCGATTGCGTTCATCCGCCGTCTCCTCCACGCTGTTGCCGGCGCTGGTATTCGAGCTGGAACTTACGCCGCAGCAGGCCGCCCGGATCGTCGGGCACGCGCTCGAGCCAGTGATCGAGCGCCTGGCGCTTCTCGCGCGTCGCATCGTCTTCGGGTGCTTCCTGCACCGCGCGTGCGGGCTCTCCCGCGGCGGCGTCCTTGCGCGGATCGGCAAGCGCGCGATCGACGGCTTGCTTCAACGCCTGCTGCTGGTTCGCGTCGGGCTTGCGTTCGCCCGCCTTGCCGTTGGCGCCGCTGGCGTCCTGCTGCTGGCCGCCGCGCTGTGAGGAATCCTGCGCGCCCTGTTCGTCGGGTGCTTGCCCGGCCTGGTCCTGGCGCGATTCGCCGGACTGCTTCGCCGGGTCGGCCTGCGCCTGTTGCGCGCCCTGCTCGCCGTCCTTGGTGTCGCGGTCGTTCTGCCGGCCGCCCTGCTTCTGCGCGTCGTCGGCCGATTCGTCCTTGCCGTCCTGCGGCTTCTGCGCGCCGTCCTCGGGTTTCGACGCGCCTTGCTGCTGGCTGCCGTCCTGTTGCTGCGACGGATCCTGTCCGTCGTGCGGCTGCTGCTGTCCCTGCTGCGGATCCCGCTGCTTGCGTTGGCGCATGAAATCCTCGACCGCCTTGCGGTTCGCTTGCGCATCGGCCATGCCCGGCTCGCGCTTCAGCGCCTCGTCGTATGCGGCGATCGCTTCCTCGTAACGACCGAGCTTGGCGAGCGCATTGCCGCGGTTGTAGGCGCCGTCGGCACCATCGGCTTTCGCGTAGGCATTTTCGGCTGCGCTGAAATCGCCACCGCGATACGCCGCGCCGCCGCGCCATTCCGGCGTCGGCGCGAGTTCAGCCGCGCGCTTGGCATCGCCGGCGGCGAGCGCGGCGGCGGTCTGCTGGTCCGCGCGTTGCCAGAGGTCGCTCAACGACGCGGCGTGCGCACGCGGCGACGGCGCGAGCGCTGCGAGCGCGAGCACCATGAGCCAGCCGCGCCGGAACGCAACGAGCGCGAGCGGCAGCAACGCGAGCAGCAACCACGGACCGCGATCGCGCCAGCGCGCGCTTGCCGCTTCGCCGTCGGCCTGCCCCGCGCGCGCATCGACGTCGACCGTCGGCGCGAGCAGCGCGTCGAGGTCCGAGCCGTCGGCGCTGAGCGCGGCATAGCGGCCGCCGCCGGCCGCGGCGACCGCGCGCAACGTGCCCTCGTCGAGGCGCGAGATCACCACGTTACCGTCGTCGTCCTTGAGGAAGTCGCCCTGCGCAAGCGCTACCGGTGCGCCGGCGGCGGTGCCGAGGCCGAGCACGGACACGTCGTAGCCGCGCGCGTGTGCGCGACGCGCCGCCGCGGTCGCGTCGGCGCTCGCGCCGTCGGCGAGCACGACGATCTCGCCGCGGTGCAAGCCGGCCTGTTCGATCAGCGTCGCCGCGGCGTCGATCGCGCGGCCGGTCGCGTTGCCGATGACCGGCATCGTCGTCGGGTCGAGCGCGTCGACGAGGTTGCGCACGGTCTCGACATCGTCGGTGAGCGGAGCCGCGACGAAGGCGTCGCCGGCGTAGCCGAGCAGCGCGGTCTGGTAGTCGCGGCTGCGCGTGAGGATGTCGTCGAGCTTGTAGCGCGCGCGCTCGAGCCGGCTCGGCTTGACGTCCTGCGCAGCCATGCTCGGCGCGAGTTCGAGCACGAGTACGCGCGCGGCCTGGTTGCGGTAGAGCGGCATCGGCTCGCGTTCCCACGCGGGGCCGGCGAGCGCGAAGCTCGCGAGCGTCCACAGCGACGCGGCGAGCACGAGGCCGCCGCGCCCGCTGCCGCCGTCGATGCGCTCGAGCAGGTGCGGCAGCAGGTGCGCGTCGACCGCGCCGCGCCAGGCGCCCGCGTCGGTGCGGCCATGCCGCCACGCGTACCAGCATAGCGGCAGCGCGAGCAACAGCAGCAACGCGGCGGGCCGCAGGAAATGGAAGTCGCCGAACGTGCTCATGCGGGCAGGCTCACGCGGGCACGCCTCCGCGCAGCGCGCGCAGGCGCCATGCCGGCACGGCGAACGCGAGCGCCGCGGCAGCGAACGCCGCGGCGAGCGGCATCCAGTACCACTCGTCGACCGGTCGCAGGCTCTGCTTGGCGTCGGCCGCGGGTTCGAGCTTGTCGATCGTGCGATAGATGTCGGCGAGTTCCTCGCTGTTGCGCGCGCGGAAGTAGCGGCCGCCCGTGCGTTCGGCCATCTTCGTCAGCATCGTCTCGTCGAGGTCGGCCGACGGGTTGACCATGCGACTGCCGAACAGGCTGTCGACGCGCATCTGCTCGGCGCCGACGCCGATCGTGTAGATGCGCACCTGGTTCGCTTCGGCGAGGTCGATCGCCTTCGCCGGCGTGAGCTCGCCGGCGGTGTTGACGCCGTCGGTGAGCAGCACGAGCACGCGCTGGTCCTGCGGGCGCGCACGCAGGCGCTTGACCGCGAGACCGACCGCGTCGCCGATCGCGGTCTCGCGGCCGGCGAGGCCGATGGTCGAGTCGAGCAGCTGCTTGCCTACGGTGCGCAGGTCGAACGTGAGCGGCACGAGCAGGTAGGCGCGCGTGCCGAACAGGATGAGGCCGACGCGATCGCCGCGGCGGCGTTCGACGAAGTCGCTGGCGATCGCCTGGATCGCCGCGAAGCGCGGTACGGCGGAACCGGCGAGCTGCATGTCCTCGATGCTCATGCTGCCGGACGTGTCGACCGCGAGCAGCAGGTCGCGGCCCGAGCGCGCGACGTCTTCGGGCGGACCGAGCCACTGCGGCCGCGCCGCGGCGAACACGAGCAGGATCCAGGCGAGCAACGCGAACGCGCGGCGCAGGCGCGGCACCGGCGAAACGTCCGCCTGCTGCGGCAGCGCGACGCCGAGGTGCGGCAGGTGCAACGCGCTGCCGAACAGCCCACGTGCGCGCGGCAGCAGGCGTGCCGCGAGCAACGGCAGCGGCAGGAGCACGAGCAGCCACGGCCATGCGAGCTCAAGCATGGGCGCCCTCCGCGCGCAGCACATGCGCGAGCCAGCGGCGCACGAGCGCGATCAGCGCACCCGCGTCGACCGCCGCCGCGGGGTCGTCGGAGCGCCGGTACGGCGCATCGAGCAGTGCGCGGCCGGCACCACGGCGGAAAGGCGCGGCATCCGCTTCGCTTTTCGGCAGCTTCGCGTCGAGGAAGTCGAGCCACGCCTCGCCGTGCAACGCAGCCGCGTGCGGCGCGAGCAACCGACTCGCGCGGCGGAGCAGGTTCGACAGCGCGATCGACAGCTGTTGCGCGTCGGCGCTGCGCGCGTGCGCGTCGGCGATGCGCTCGAGTTCCGCGCGCACGCGTGCGCGCCAGCGTCGCCGACGCTCGAAGCGCCAGCACGCGCGCACGCCGAACGCGAGTGCGACGAGCAGCGCGAGTGCGAGCAACCACCATCCGGGCGCCGGCGGCCACCAGTCCGGCGTCGCGGGCAGGTGGATGTCGCGCAGTTCGGGACCGGCAGCCGGATTCACGCGACCACCGGCGAGTGGCGGCTGCGCGCCAGCAGCGGCGCGAGCGCCCGGCGCAGGTCGGCGTGGCCATCGAGTTCGAGCACGCGCAGGCCGAGGCGGCGCGCCTGTTCGAGCAGGCGCGCGCGCGATGCGGAGAAGCGCTCGGTCCAGCTGCCGCGCACGCGCGCGTCGCCGAAGTCGAGCACGCGCCGTGCGCTGCCGAGGTGGATCGCGTAGCGACCCGGCGGCGGCGGCGCGAGTTCGAGTGCGTCGCGCAGCAGCACGATCGTGATCTCGTGCCGGCCGGCGAGTTGCGGCAACAGCTGCGCCGCGTCGGCGTCGGTGCTGAAGCCGTCGGTGAGCAGGACCAGGCGCATGCCCGGGCGCAGCAGCCGGCGCATGCGCGCGAGCGCGGTCGACAACGGCGCCTGACGTTCGACGTCGGCCACGGCGTCCCAGTCGCGCAACGCACGCAGCACGTGCAGCACGCCGCGTCGTCCGCCCGCAGGCTTCACCTCGCCGTCGACGCCACCGCCGAAACCGAGCGCACCGATGCGGTCGCCGGCCGCGGACGCCATCCAGGCGAGCAGCGCGGCTGCGCGCGCGGCCTGCACGCTCTTGAAGCGCACGCGCGTGCCGAAGCGCATGCCCGGGTTGAGGTCGATCGCGAGCAGCAGGCCCTGTTCGCGTTCCTCTTCGAACAGCTTCGTGTGCGGCTTGCCGCTGCGTGCGGTCACGCGCCAGTCCATGTGGCGAATCTCGTCGCCGGGCTGGTAGATGCGCGACTCGCGGAAGTCGACGCCGCGACCGCGCCAGCGCGAACTGCTGGTGCCGCTGCGCAACGCCGGACTGCGCCGGCTGCGCACTAGACTGCCGCCGTGCGCGAGCGCGGCGAGTGCGATCAGTTCGTCGAGGGCGACGCGGACGGAGCGGTTGGCGGGTGCGGGCTGCATGGCGTGCGTTGGCGCCGCGAGGTCGTCGCGACGCTCGGCGGAATCAGGGCAGCGGTACGCGTTCGAGCAGCATCGACACGACGCGGTCGGCGCTGACGCCCTCCGCTTCCGCCTCGTAACTGAGCAGAACGCGATGGCGCAGCACGTCGGCAGCGATCGCGTGCACGTCTTCCGGCGTCACGTAGTCGCGACCGGAGAGCCACGCATGCGCACGCGCGCAGCGATCGAGCGCGATCGTGCCGCGCGGGCTTGCGCCGTAGGCGACGTAGCGGGCGAGCTCGGCGCCGTAGGCACCCGGCTCGCGCGTGGCGAGAACGAGCTGGACCAGGTAGTTCTCGAGCTGCGGCGCGAGATGCAGGCCGAGCACTTCGCGACGCGCGGCGAACACCTGCTGCTGGGTCAGCCTGCGCAGCGGGGGCGCGGTGACGACGAGCGCTTCGCGCGCGCGGTCGCGCGCGAGCTGCAGGATCGCCGCTTCGGCGGCGGCCTTCGGGTAGTCGACGCGCACGTGCAGGAGGAAGCGGTCGAGCTGCGCTTCGGGCAACGGGTAGGTGCCTTCCTGCTCGATCGGGTTCTGCGTCGCCATGACGAGGAACAGCGCCGGCAGCGCGTAGGTGTCGCGGCCGACGGTGACCTGGCGCTCGCCCATCGCCTCGAGCAGGGCGGATTGCACCTTCGCCGGGGCGCGGTTGACTTCGTCGGCGAGGATGAGGTTGTGGAAAATGGGACCGCGCTGGAACTCGAAACTGGTCGTCTGCGGCCGGTAGATCTCCGTGCCGGTGAGGTCGGCCGGCAGCAGGTCGGGGGTGAACTGGACGCGGTGGAAGTCGGCTTCGATGCGCGCGGCGAGTTCCTTGATCGCGGTGGTCTTGGCCAGGCCCGGCGCGCCTTCGACGAGCAGGTGCCCGTCGGCGAGCAGGGCGATCAGCAGGCGGTCGATCAGCGCTTCCTGGCCGATGATGCAGCCGGCGAGCTCGCGCCGCAGGGTGGCGAAGGCGGTGGCGGCCGTGATGGGTTCAGGCATGTCCATGGGCAGAAGGATCCGGGTTCCCGATGATCGCACGGGACGATGAAGGGTCGGACAGCGGCCCGCGCGAATAGTTTTCGCGGAGCATCACGGAATCACTAACGAACCCCTGCGCGGGCATGCGCGGAGCATTGCCCGGCGGGCGGCCAGTGTTACAGGACGTCGCCGAGCGACAGCGGCTTGCCGACGAGCCAGCCCTGCGCGTAGCGGCAGCCGAGCCGGTGCAGGATTTCGCGCTGCTCGCGCGTCTCCACGCCCTCGGCGACGAGGTCACAGTCGAGCGCGCGCGCCATGCCGACGATTACCCCGACCATCGCCACCCCGCGCGGCCGGTCGAGCGCCTTGATGAAGCTCGCGTCGAGCTTGATCTGGTCGAAGTTCAGGGTCAGCAGCGGGCCGAGGTTCGAATATCCGGTGCCGAAGTCGTCGAGCGCGACGGGCATGCCGACCGAGTGGCAGTGCGCGATGAGATCGCCGATGCGCGCGTGGTCCATGACCAGGCTCTCGGTGACTTCGAGCTTGAGGCGGTCGGGCGGCAGGTCGCGCGCGCGCAACAGGTCGAGGATGCGGCCGACCAGGCCCGGATCGTCGATTTGTCGGCCGGACAGGTTCGCGGCGATGAACGGCAGAGGCTTGCGGCCGCGCGTGCGGAACTCGACCAACATGTCGCAGACGCGCGCGAGCACGTAGTCGCCGATCGGCACGATCAGCGAGGTTTCCTCGGCGAGGCGGATGAACTCCGCGGGCGACACCGCGCCACGCTCGGGATGTTGCCAGCGCACGAGTGCCTCGTAGCCGGCGATGCGACCGCTGACGATCTCCTCGATCGGCTGCAGCCGCACCTCGAGTTCCTTGCGCTCGAGTGCCGCACGCAGCTCGCTTTCGAGACGGATCTTGTCGACCGCGTCCGCGTCGTCCGGCTGCGCCGCGAGCACCGGATCGCTGCCGTCCACCTCGCCGGTGAGGCGCGCGAGGGCCGAGCGGTAGCGCGTCAACTGGCTCATCAGCAACGCGCGCACGACCGGGTCGGCGTTGGCGAGGCGTTCGGCGAACTGCGCCTTGTCGATCGGGATCAGGCGGCAGTCGGTCAGTGCGCGTGCACTCGCCGTGCGCGTGGAGTCGTCGAGTACGGCCATTTCGCCGAGCAGCATGCCCGGCCCGAGTTCGGCGAGCACGCGCGGCTCGCCGAGCTGCGTCGTGCTGATCTCGATGCGGCCGGCTTCGATGAGGTAGGCGCAAGTGGGCGCGTCGCCCTCCGCGAACACGAGTTCGCCGGCCTTGAACAGCTCGCTGTAAGGCTGCAATGCGCGGTCCTCCCCTCGGACGCTGCGCCGCGGATTCGTCGAAGCGATGCCCGATCGTACACAAAAAAAGGGCCGCATTGCTGCGGCCCTTCTTCAAGCCCTTCGAGCGGATGTTACGGCCCGCAGCTCGGCACCGGGCTCGGCACGCTCTGCGATCCGCGGAACGTCACGGTGACGCTGCGCGAGGTGTCGCCGGCCGCGGCGAACACGCACTGGCCCGTGCCAACGGCCGGCGGGGTGCCCGCACCGATGAAACCGTCGGCCGTGACGATGAATCCTGCAGTGCCGCCGTTGTTGGTCGTGCTCGTCGGCGGATTCGCCGTCAACGTGGCGCCGTCACCACCGGAAGCCGTGCACGTCGCGGTGATGTCCACGCCCGGCAGGCCACTGCCGTCCGGACCGACTGCCTTCACCGTGATCGGCACATCTCGGCTGCCCGCGCAGTTGATCAGGACCGAATTCGGGCTCGCCTGCAGCGCGGAAATCTGCACGATGAAATCGACCGGGTCGCTGGTCGCACCCGCGCCCGAGAACACGACCTGGCCACTGTTGCCGCCGCCGGAGGTCACCGGCAGGCCGGAAGTCACCACGGTGCCGACCGTGCAGCCGTCGGTGCCCGTGAGGTCGTCCAGGAAACCGGCGCCGGTCGTGCCATCGATCGAACCCGTACCGGCAGGCAGGGTGAACTGGAAGCCGACCTGCACGCCGCGCAGCGGGATGCCGAGGGCATCGGCGATGCACACCGTCACCGACGTCGTGGTGTCGCCGAGCAGCGGATTCGGGAACGCGACGATCGAGGCCGGCGCGACGCCCGGATAGGCCATCGTGCCCGCATCGGTGACGCGACGCGGCGCGCCGGTGACGCGATCGACGCCGTCGCCCTGCGCCCACACCGCGACCGCATCGCCGACCGTGTTGACCGTGTAGTTCAGCGTCGCGTGGGCGACACCGATGTCATTGGTCGTCGCGCTGGCCGTGATGTTGCCGTGCAGGGCACGGCCGAACAGGTACGGCAGCACCGGGCCGGAATCGACGGTCGTTCCCGTGGTGTTGTTCTTGTTGAACACCGGCAGCACGGTCGCGCTGGTGGCACTGTTGACGTGCTGCACGGTGACCGCGCTTTCGAGATCCTCGTTGCCCTGCACCGCCTTGCCGAACACGATCAGCGCATCGCCGGGGCCTGCGCCGCCGCCGGCCGTATTGAAGTGACCGGTCGGCGCGGTGAACGTGCCGCCGCCTTCCTGCGGATTGCCGTCGAGGCCGGAAATGAGGAACTGGTTGTCGTTCGCCGTGCCCGGCTCGCCGACGGGCGAGTCGACCGCGCCGAAGCGGATCGCGGTACCCGGAATGACCGGATTGCCCTGGCGATCGGTGCCGAGCGCCGACACGGTGAGGCTCAGGGTCGCGTCCGGATCCGCCGGAATCTGCGTCACGTCCGAGGCGACGTCACCCGAAACCGTATTGATGGTGATGCCCGGCAGGCTCGGCGCGAACAGCGGCGAGGTCAGCTCGATGCTGTACAGCTTGCCGTCCGAGACGACGATCGATTTCGTGAACGTGACCGGGTCCTGGATGCCGTTGCTGACGTTGTTGTCGGCACGATCGGCGGTCGCCTTGATCTGCACGGGGCCTTGCGGCGTGCCGTCGTTGGCCTGGAACGCGATCGTCGCGACACCGTGCACGGTGTGCGTCGCGACCGACGTGCCCGAGACGGGCCCGGCCACGGAATTCGTGCTGAGGCGCGCATCGCCGGCATCGCCGACGATCTCGACCTGCAGGTTGTCCACGCCGCTGTTGCCATTGGCCGGATCAGGGACCGCCTGGGCGCCGGCGTCGAGCACCAGCGCGTGGATCTGCGAGGTGTTGTTGCCACCGGAACTCGGCAGGTAGACGCCGGCCGGCGTCGCCTCGAGCGCGACGCTCGCCGGCAGCGTGCCGACGCCGCTCGTGACCGTGATGGTGATCGAGTTCGTCACCGTGCGGTTCGTGTTCGGATCGATGCCGGTTACGGTCAGCGTGGCCGCGCCTGCGCGTCCGCTGGAGAAGACCCAGCAGATCGCATGGCCCGTGTCCGAATGCACCTGGATGTTGGTCCAGTTGACGGCCGACTCATCGGGCGTCGTGCTCGCATCGTCGGGAATATGGATGCTCGCGACTTCGACCGGGCTGATGCTGCAGTTGATGTCGTGCCCGGAAACCGGGGAACCGTCGGCGTTGCGCCAGGTGATGTCCACTTCGCTCGAGAACGGCGAGGACGGATACCACGGAGTATCGCTGGCGTTCAACGGCAGCGTCGTCGTCGTCGCGTGCAGCGTGATGGAGCCGCTCTGCGGGGGCGAGGTCGCGCCGCCATCGCCGCCACCGCCGCCGCAGCTGGCCAACGTGAGGCTGGCGAGCATCAGCCCCAGGGTCTTGCCGAAAAATTTCATGTCGTGTCTCCAGTCCTGCGAGTTCGATGGCACGGTGCAACGCGCGGAAAGCATCCGCGGGAATCGTTACACCCACTGCTTCATTTTAGATTGTCGCTGAGGATGCGCGGCGTGACGAAGATCAGGAGTTCCGCCTTGTCGTCCTTGCGCCCCTTGTTCTTGAACAGGTTGCCGAGCACCGGGATGTCGCCGAGCATCGGCACCTTGCGCAGCGTCTCCGACTTGCTGACCTCGTAGACACCGCCGAGCACGACCGTCTGTCCGTTGTCGACCAGCACCTCGGTGCTGATCTCGCGCTTGTCGAGCGTCGGCACCTGGCCACCGCCCGGGCTGTCGACGAAACCGGCGACGTTGTCCTTCTTCACGTTGAGGTTGAGCACGACGCGGTCGTCTGCCGTGATCGTCGGGGTAACCTTCAGTTCGAGCACGACTTCCTTGAATGCGACCGTCGCGGTACCCGTGCCGGCACCGCCGCCGCCGGAGTTCTGGAAGGTGACGTAGCCGACCTCCTGGCCCTGCTTGATGTCGGCTTCCTGCTGGTTGGCGGTGATCACGCGCGGGCTCGACACCACCTCGCTGCGGCCTTCCGTCTGCGCGGCCGACAGTTCGAGGTCGAGGAGGTAGTCGGCGCCGAGGATCGCGAGGCCGAAGCTGCCGGCCGGATTCGTCGCCGGCATGTTCACATTGAGACGGTTGTCGAGCGTGGGCGTCGCGATGCCGCCCGGGATGATGCCGGGGGCGACGTTGGGCAAGCCGCGATTCGGTCCATTGAAGCGGTTATTGAGCACGACGTTGGACATGCGGTCCGTCGCGATGGCGGTGCCGGCCGTGCTCACGACGTTGCCATTGCTCGTCTCGTAGCCGCCGCTGACGCCGAACTTGACGCCGAGTTCGCGCGCGAAGCTGTCGGTCGCGATGACGATGCGCGATTCGATCAGCACCTGCTGCACGGGTCGGTCGAGCACCGCGATGAGCTGGCGGATTTCCTGGATCTTCGACGGGATGTCGCTGACGAGCAGGGTATTCGTGCGGTCGTCGAACGTGACGCTGCCGCGCGACGACAGGAAACCGCGCTGCGCCGAGGCCCCTGCCGGGCCGCCACCGCCGGCCTGGTTCGTCTGCGTTTCCTTGGTCAGCAGTGCCGCGATGTCCTTGGCCTTGCCGTAGCTGACCGGAATGTAGTCCGTGATCAGCTGCTCCTTGTCTTCCATCTTCAGTCGCGCATCGGCGATCGCTTCTTCACGCTCGGCGATTTCCTTCTGTGGCGCGACCCAGATGACGTTGCCGCGACGGCGCTTGTCGAGCCCCTTTGCCTGCAGCACGATGTCCAGCGCCTGGTCCCACGGCACGTTGATCAGGCGCAGCGTGACATTGCCCTGCACGCTGTCGGCGACGACGATGTTGAGATCGGAAACGTCGGCGATCAGCTGCAGCACCGAACGCGTAGGAATGTCCTGGAAATTGAACGTGACGCGGCTGCCGTTGTACTCGGGCTCCGCGTTCTTGCCCTTGAGCTTGGCGTCATCCTTCTTCGGTGCGACTTCGACGACGTATTCGTTGCCGCTCTGGTAGGCGAGTTGCTCGTACGGCTGCTTGGCGATGATTTCCATGCGCGCGCCGTTGCCCTTGGCGCGCGTGTCGATCGACTGCACCGGGGTCGCGAAATCGAGCACGTCCAGATGTTGCGCCTGGCTCGGCGGCAGCTTGACGTTGAGCAGGTCGAGCACGATGTTGCCGCCTTCGCGGCGCAGGTTGGCCGATGCACCGGGGCCACTGAAGGTGACGACCACGCGGCCTTCCCCGTTCTTGCCGCGGCGGAAATCGATGTTGGAAACCTCCACGTCCGCGGCGGCGGCTACCGCCTTGGTCGGGTCGGATTTGGCCGCAGACGCCGCGATGCTCGAGGAACCGATGACACCGTTGTTGATCGACAGGACGACATTGTTGCCGTTCACCCGCGTGTCGTAACCCGCCTTGCGAAACAGGTCGATCACGACGCGCGTGCGGCCCGCCGCTTCGATCGCCGAGACGGCCGAGGTAGCGCCGGCACCGACGTCCAGTCGCCGCTTGCTGAATGCATTGCGCGTGTCGGCGAAATCCAGGGCGATGCTGGGCGGGTTCTCCGTGGAGAACACTTGCGGGGCCACGGCAGCGCTTGCGAACTTCAGCGTGACCTCGACCTTGCCTCCGGGCAGAGCCGTGTACGAGATGTCCTCGAGCACGCTCTCGGCATGCACGGCGGTGCCGAACACGAAGGCGAACAAGGCCATCATTCCGAGCAGGCGAGACCGCACCGTGCGGAAGGCGAACCTGCGCTCCGAGGTTGCAGCGAATGTCGTGGTCATGAGATTTGTCCCCAATGAATCGGTCATTGCTTTTTGGTGTCGCCCAGGGAAATCGTTGCCTGCCGCTCCATCCAGCCGCCGGCGCCGTTGGTCACGAGCTCGACAAGATCGATGCGCTCTTCGCTGATCGCGAGGATCCGCCCGTAGTTCTGGCCGAGGTAATTGCCGACGCGGACGCGATGGACCACGCCATCCGGATCGCGCACGAGTCCTTCGATCGACTTTGCCGAGCCCAGCGTGCCCGACATCTTGAGTCCGTCGAGCGGGAACGACTCCAGCGGTTCGCGCGGCCGGTTCTGGTCCGGATGCGGCCCCGAGCTGTTCGCCTGTTCCTGCTCCTCCGCACTCAATCCGAACGGATCACGCAGGTCCTGGTCCTTGTAGAGGAAGACCTCGAACGTCTTGATGACGGGCAAGGGAGCGAGCGGCGCGCCCTTCTTCGCCTTCTCGCGTGCGACCCATTGCTGCGGGCTCTCGCTCGGCGTGCAACCGGCCAACGCCGCCAACAGGACGACGGCACCGGCACGGAGGGGAACTGTGATGCGCTTGTTCATCTCACTCCCCCCCCGCCTTCTTCTTCGGCGGCGGCGCTCCCGCAGCGGGCTTCGCCGGGTTCTTCGCCTTCGCCACGGCCGCCTGCTCGTCGTCATCGAGGTATCGGTACGTCTTGACGATGCCCTCGAGCAGCAGCGCGCCGCCCGGGCTCGCCTTCTGGTCCGCCGGCTTGAGCGACACGTCGTGCATCGTGAGGATCACCACGCGCGGCAACGACGCGACGTTGCTGATGAAGGTGCCGAACTGATGATAGGTTCCGAGCATCTTCAGCTGGATCGGCTTCTCCGCGTAGAAGTCCTTCATGACCTCGCCGCCCGGTTGGAACAGCTGCGTCTCGATGCCGGCGCTCAGCGCCGCCTGCGTGATGTTGTTGAGCAGGTCGGGCATCTCGGTACGGCTCGGCAGCTGGCGCAACATCGTCTGCAGCATCTCCTCCATGTCGGCGAGCTGCTTGCGGTAGGCCTCGAGATTGACGACCTTGCCCTGCTTGTCGGAGAACTCCTTCTTCAGCGCGAGTTCCTTGTCCTGCGCCGTCTTGAGATCTTCCTGTTGCACGCTGATCTTGAAGTACCAGCCGAGGAACAGGATCAGCGCGACGATGATCGCGCAGAAGAAGAATTTGACCGACTTCGACCAGCCACCGATGTTGTTGCGGTCCAGATTTCGCAGATCGTCGAAGAAGCTCATTTCTTGCCCTCCGTGACCTGAGTCGGCGGGGTCGGCGGCGGCGCCTTGGCGTCCGCCGGAGCGGCTGGCTGAGGTGCCGCCTTGGCCGGCGCTCCGCCGGAAGGCGTCGTGCCCTTCGCCGCTGCCGCTGAGTCCGCCCCATCCTTGCCGGACTCGTCCTTGCCGTCATCCGGTTTGCGCAGTTTCACTTCCATCGAGAATGCGTACGGCAGCTTCTTGTCCGCTTCCTTGGTGCCCGCCTTGTTTTCGATCTTGCGCAGGTCCGAGCGCCCCATCCACGGCGACACGTCGATGTTGCGCATGTAGGTCGCGACGCGCGAATTCGATTCCGCGGTGCCTTCGAGCGTGAGCAGGTCACCGACCTGCTTCATCGTGCCGAGGCGCGCGCCATCCGGGATCGTCTTCACCATCTCGTCGAACAGATGGACCATCTGCGAGCGGTTCGACTGCAGCTGCTCGATGATTTCCTTGCGCGTGAGGAGCTGCGAGCGACGCTTGTCCAGCTCCTGGATCTCCTCGATCTTCTTGTCGAGGCCCTTGATTTCCTGCTGCAGGTAGGTGTTGCGGGACTCCTGATCGTCGATCAGGACGCCCATCCAGGTCATCGCGGCGAGGAACGCGACGATCGCGCCCGCCGCCGCGGTGGCGAGCATCATGTAGAACTCGCGCTCGCGCTGCTTGCGCCGCTCGGCTCGCCAGGGCAGGAGGTTGATGTTGGCCATCAGTCGAAGCTCCTGAGCGCGAGCCCGCAGGCAATCATCAGCGCGGGAGCGTCCTGGGCGAGGGTTTGCGCCTGGACGCGACCGGAGAGCGACATGTCGGCGAGCGGATTGGCGACGATGCACGGCACGCCGAGGTGTTCCTCGACCATGTCGGCGATTCCCGGAATCGAAGCGCAGCCACCGGCGAGCACGACCTGGTCGACGCGGCTGTATTCGCTGCCGGCGAAGAAGAACTGCAGCAGACGGCTGATCTGCTGGACCATCGCTTCCTTGAACGGCTCCAGCACTTCGATTTCGTAGGATTCGGGAAGCCCGCCCTGACGCTTGGCGAGACCGGCTTCCTCGTAGGAAAGACCGTAGCGGCGCATCACCTCGTCGGTGAGCTGCTTGCCGCCGAACACCTGTTCGCGCGAGTAGATCGTGCGCTGGCCCTTGAGCACGATGAGCGTGGTCATCGTCGCGCCGACGTCGACGACCGCGACGACCGCGTCCTTCGGGACGGCGAGCTGGTCGGCGATGAGCCGGAACGCGTTCTCCATCGCGAACGCCTCGACATCGACGACTTTCGTGCCGAGCCCGCCGAGATCGAGCGCCGCGACGCGAAGGTCGACGTTCTCGGTGCGCGAGGCCGCGAGCAGCACGTTGACCATGTCCGGGTTGTCCTTGACGGGACCCAGGACTTCAAAATCGAGGCTGACTTCCTCGATGGGATACGGGATGTACTGGTTCGCCTCGACCTGGATCTGCGCCTCCATGTCCTCCTCGG
>Ga0068853_100000442_pt1 | contig 28292 bp, 29 predicted proteins | sample KBSCornC32_FD_65655 | JGI IMG/M metagenome (GOLD analysis project Ga0068853, IMG submission 65655) | Corn rhizosphere microbial communities from Kellogg Biological Station, Michigan, USA - KBS Corn C3-2 | ecosystem: Host-associated > Plants > Roots > Rhizosphere > Soil ... | reverse complement strand
AAGGCGGCTCTGGCCGAGGCTGCGCAGGAAGATGCACAAGCATCGCGAGCCGACTTCAAGCCCGGCCTGCTTTGGGGCGTGCCGATCGTGACCAAGGCCAACACGAGCATCAAAGGCCTTGTTACGACCGATGGGTGGCGGGGCTACATGATTCCCGGCCACGAAATGATTGCTCCGCGGGATGCCACGATCGTAGGCAGATTGCGCGGTGCAGGCGCCATCATCCTCGGCGTGACGAATATGCCCGACTTTGCCGCCAGCGACACGAACCGGTCCACTGCGTTCGGCCGTACAGGGAATGCGTATGATGTGCGGTTTTCGCCTGGGGGATCTTCGGGCGGCACTGTCACTTCTGTCACGTCGAATTTCGCTGTCCTCGGCAACGGGACGGATACGGGCAACTCGATCCGCATGCCTGTGGCGACGAGCAATCTGGTGGGGATCTTTCCGACTCGCGGATTGGTGAGCATCGCGGGCATAGCGCCGCTCGACTGGCAGCTCGACAACACAGGGCCCATTGCGCGGACAGTTGAGGACGCAGCGGTCGCGCTGACGGTGATGGCCGGAGAAGATGCGCTCGATCCGGTGACGAGCGGCTCGAAATCCAAAGCGCAGCCCGGGCCGTATACGCAGTACCTCAAGCCCGGATCACTTAAAGGCAGGCGGTTCGGTGTTCCCGCTTTCATTCTCGATGGCGACAACACGCCGTTTCAGGGAGCGTGTCCAAACGCGACTGCCGAACAAATTGCGCAAGCCAAAAAGGAAGCGCACCTGCCGTTGAAACCTGAGACGCGGGCGATGTTTATGAAAGCTGTGGAGGAGATCCGCGCGGCCGGAGCAACGGTGTTGCTTGAACCCGACATCCTGCCCGATTCCTTTGCCGACGCCGCGGCGCACATCTGTACGCTTCCTTATATCCGCGAGGGGACAGAGAAATTTCTGGCCAACTTTGGCCCGGCACAGTATCACTCACCCGCGGAGTATGAGAAAGCGGTGGGTCGTCCGCTGCCGCCTGTGATCATCGGCGGCGACCAGACGGGTATGTCGGGCCAATCGAACGTTCAGCAGGCGAATCTGGAAACGGATCCGAAGGCAGAGGCCACCCTGTTGGGTCCTCGCCGGAGGGTGCAGGAGATGTACGACGGTCAACTCGATCGGCTTAAGCTTGACGGCTTTCTTTATCCGGCGATCCAGATGCCGCCTCCGGATGAGACCATGCCGCAGGATGGGCATTTAAGCGATGGGCCGCACTCGGCCACTGCCTGGGTGAACATGCTGGGGGTGCCGGCGATCAGCATTCCTGCTGGGTTTTACGATTCGGGGCTGCCCTTCGGGATCGAGATCAGCGCGCGCAAATGGCACGATGGCGATTTGATCAGCTGGGCTTACGATTACGAACTGAAAACGCATCATCGAAGAAGGCCTGTCCTTGTCGAGAGCGGACTTCTACCCAATGCTGCGGGGACGGTGGAGTGAAGGACTAGGGAATAGGGACCAGGGAACAGGGAATAGGGAACAGAGAGGTGCTCGCGGCTGGGAGTCAATCTCTGCTTGCAATATTAGCGCTGTTTGTTTTCTTCGATGAGGCGGTCGACGAGCGGGATTAGTTTCTCGCTTGTGCGGGGAAGGACGAAAGCGGCGGCTGCGGCATCCCAGTCGAGTTTGAAGCTTGTGGAGAGAGCCGAGATCCAGATCTGGCGGACTGGTGTATTGGGTGTGATCACGAACTTGGCAGGTGGTTCTTCAAAGACGACGTTGAGAACGCCACCCTGTTCCTCGACTTCGAAGCCGGCTTCGTCTTCTTCTTCGCGGGAGATGAGGTGCTTCTTAAGGGTGTCGAGTGCGCTTTCGGCGGCGCGGCGGAATTCGAGTTCGTCCTGCATGAGACAAGTTTAGCAATTGCGGATGGAGTGATGTCCTAATCCCATGTCTCCAACTACGGGAGACCCTTCGACAGGCTCAGGGCAAGCTATGGGGCACCCACGTTTGTTTTGGACTTTGCTGGGCCAGAGGCTGGGTTGGTCGTATCCCATGCCTCCATCTACGGGAGACATGGGGCACCCTGTGATTGCTTGTTAAGCCGTCTTGGAGTAGGGCCAGGTGCTGCGGGCGTGGGCGAGGCTGACGGCCCACCAGTGTAGGCGGCGGAGCATGGTGTTCATGGAGCGCTCGAAGCGTTCTGGATTGCGGAGTGCACCGTTGGAGTCGAACTGCTCCCAGGCGCCTGCGAAGGAGACGCTGTCGCGCACGGTGACGGCGTGGAGTTCGGCGAAGACAAGGCGGAGTTGCTCGACTGCACGGAGGCCACCGGAGATTCCACCGTAGGAGATAAAGGCTACGGGCTTGGCATGCCACTCTTCGCCGTAGGAATCGATGAGGGCTTTGAGGGGCGCGGGGTAGCCGTGGTTGTACTCGGGTGTGATGACGATGTAGGCGTCGCAGGCGGCGAGGCGCTGGCTGAGGGTTGAGCCATTGTCGGATGGATCGGGTTGCGCGGGGTCGATGTGTTCGGCGGCAAATCCTGCATGCGCAGCGATGCGGGCGGCGGCCCAGCGCGCGACGGTGTCGCAGAAGCGGCCGGGGCGGGTTGATCCGTAGACAAGGCCGACTTTAACGGGGAGTTCCATGGGATTTCTTTCTCCTCAATGAGGGACTGCAAATCATCAGTACTGCATTCAGGATAAAACCTCAAGTACACTTGAGGTCAAGAGGGTGAATGGATGGCAGGCAAGGTTGGCGGTGAGACGGAGAAAAAGCTGGCGGAGTTTCGACGGCCACTGACGGTGGGAGAGGTGGCGGAGCGGGCAGGAGTGGCGGTTTCGACACTGCACTTCTACGAGGCCGAGGGGTTGATTTCGAGTTGGAGAAACAGCGGGAACCAGCGGCGGTATGCCAGGGAGGTGCTGCGACGCGTGGCGGTAATCAAGGTAGCGCAGAGGACGGGAATCCCGCTCAAAGAGATTCGGGAGGCGATGGCGACATTGCCGGAGAAGAGAACGCCGACGACAGCGGACTGGAAGAAGCTGTCGGGGCGATGGCGTTCGCAACTGAGTGAGCGAATCGAGCGGCTGACGCGATTGCGGGATCAGCTGGATGGGTGCATCGGGTGCGGATGCCTGTCAGTGGATTCGTGTCCGCTGCGAAATCCGGGTGATCGTTTAAGTAAAGAGGGGCCGGGGGCGCGGTTGCTCGAAGTGCAGAAGAAATAGGAATCAGAAATTGGGGATTGGGAAAGAGATCTCGGCAGCCATGAAGTTTTCTTGATTTCCGCCGATGGTGTCGAAGAGGGCGGATTGGCGGTGCGCGATGAACGTGGGGCTGGTGGAGGGAATTCGGATGGTGGGGCCAGCGGAAGCACGGCGAGCTGTGACCGATGTGATGCCGGCGGTTGGTGTGGAAGGTGCGGGGCGGATGGAGGAGGACTCTTACGGCGGTAGTGAGAAGGGACAGGAACGCGGGCTTGAGGAGGATTCTGACGAGGTGAATGAAGAAGCGCAGGAGGGAGAAGGGCCTGAAGTGTTGCAGGAGAGCGCAAAGAAGCTGAACTTTTTCGCGTAGTTTTCGGGAGCGGTTGGTCAGGCGACGATGGCGGTCAACTGGAAGACGTGTTCGGCGAGGGTACGGTCGCCGCGGATGTTCGATTGAGCGATGGCGTCGTGACGGGGTATGCCTCGGGTGAAGACGCGCCACGCGATTGGCTGGGGGATGCTGACGTGCGCGGCTGGCGAGGACGTCGGTGTTGCGGTGAAGGACCAGGCAGAGGAGGATCGGGCGAGGAGCCAGCTTCCTCCGCAGTCTCCATCGATGTCGATTTGAAGAGTAGTGCCGGACGGCGCATCGACGGCGCGGAAGGAGTGAGGCAGGCCGCGCAGGAAGCAGTCGAGAACCGGGTGGTAAAGATCGGGTGTCATGACGCCAGGGCGTTGAGTGGCTTCGCGGATTTGCTGCTGATGATGCCAGCGCTCGGTGAGTTCGCGCGCGGTGTCGAACCAGTTGAGCGAGGTAGATTCGCCGGCCCAGCTTACGTTGAAGAGCGCGGGAGCGAACGGGTCGAGAGACTCGTGGAATTCAGCGCTCTGACGGCAGGTGGATTCCATCAGATCGATGAGCACGGGCGGGCTGAGCCGACGATAGACAGCGACGCCTTCGCGATTGAGGCGGTTGACGAGATCAACGACGTCTTGCTGAGAGCTGATGGTTGGCTGTTCGACGAACCAGCGGTCGCGGACCATGGAAAGCTTGCGGAGAGCGGTGTCGAGAAGGTGCGCGGCTACGTCACGAACTTTCCATGCCGGCGCCAGGGTCTGCAGGTCCCACTCATCGGGTCGCAGAGCGCGAAGAAGCTCGACGAGCTTTGAGTCGACGCGACGGAGCAGGGGAGCGCAGAGGATGGGTTCGGTGCCGGAGATGCGGTCGGGCATGAGAGATGGAGATATGTTAAATCTCTCGACCGAGTTGATTCCGCGAACGGCAGGGAGATGAAGCGGGACAGTGTCAGTGGGTGCCGCCTGGGGCTTTGAAGCCTTCGCGATGATCGCGAAGGAAGAAGGCGAGAGGAAGCACGACAGCCGCGAAGGCGGCAATCACTGTGAACGCATCGAGGTAGGCGAGCAGTCGGGACTGCTGGGCAAGGAGGGCGCCGAGCCATGCCTGGGCGTGTTGCTGAGCTGCGGCACCGAGGCCGCGGTCCCTGAAACTGGCTGTCAAGTGAGTGAGCCATTGCTGCAGATTTCTGTCAGGGGAGGCGAGTTGAGAGCCGATGATGTTCTGGTGAAATTGTTCGCGACGGGCAATGACGGTGGTCATGACGGAGATGCCGATGCTTCCACCAAGATTGCGCGCGAGATTGTACAGGGCTGAAGCCTGGTTTACTTTGTCTCGGGAGAGGAAGGAATAGGCTGCAGTGCTGATGGGGACGAACATGAGTCCGAAACCGAATGCCTGGAAGACGCGCATCCATGCAGCCCAGGCATAGGTCATATTCAGATCGAAGGTGTGCGCCATTGTCCAATTGGCTGCGACTGCGATGGTCCAACCTATGATGATCAGGGTGCGGGCGCTGATGCGCTTGAGAAGACGCGCGGAGAAGATGGTGAGGATGGCGACGGTGGCTCCGCCGGGAGAGATGACCAGACCCGCGTCGGTGGCTGAGTAGCCGAGCAGTTCCTGCAGATATTGCGGGACCAGGACCGTGCTTGCGAAGAGGACGAATCCGAGTCCGAAGACGAGCAGGGAACTGAGGCCGAAGTTGCGGTTGGCAAGAAGGCGTAAATCTAGAACAGGCTGCTTGTGGTGGAGTTCGTAGATAACGGCGGAAACCAGGCAGACGATTGCGATAGCGATGCAAGCAGTGATGAGTTGCGAACCGAACCAGTCGTCCTCCTGTCCCTTGTCGAGAACGATCTGGAGAGCACTGAGTCCCACCGCGATCAGGCCGATGCCGATGTAGTCGATGTGGAGATTTTGAAGCAGCTTCCAGCGCTGGGCGACCAGGGACGGCGGATCGTGTACGAGGCGCGCGCTGAGGAGCAAAGAAACGATGCCGACGGGCAGATTGATGAAGAAAATCCAGCGCCAGTCGTAGTTGTCGGTAATCCAGCCGCCGAGAGTGGGGCCAATGGTGGGTGCGAGCACGACGGCGAGTCCGTAGATGGAGAAGACCTGGGCCCGTTTGTGCGGCGGAAATGCGTCAGTGAGGATTGCCTGCTCGCTTGGTGCGAGACCGCCGCCGCCGAGACCCTGAAGAACGCGGAAAACAATCAGCAAAGGGAGGGTGGGAGCTAGGCCGCAGAGTACAGAGCTGGCTGTGAAGATGGCGACGCATGCCATGTAGAAGCGCTTACGGCCGATGAGCGTGGACAGCCAGCCGCTGAGGGGAAGGATGATGCCATTGGCGACGAGGTAGGAGGTCAATACCCAGGTGGCTTCGTCCTGCGATGCCCCGAGGGAACCGGCGATGTGGGGAAGGGAAACGTTGGCAATGCTGGTATCGAGCAACTCCATGAAGGTTGCGATGGAGACTGCGACGGCGAGCCACATGGGGCTTTCGGGGTCGCGACGATGCTGGACGGGGGGTGCCGGCTTAAGGGGTTCGAGGACTACTGGATTGGCCGCCAAACGAATCCTCCGGGGAAGGGAGAGCAGAAAAGAGACCGCTCAGTCTCATTAGAGAACTATGCGACCGTGTGGTCGCAAAAAGTGATTAGAATAGAGAGAGCGAGGCGAATGATGAGGAAAGGCGAGCGTACTCGGCAGCACGTGATCGAGACTGCCGCGAGAGTTTTGAATCGGCACGGCTACGCCGGTTCAGGCATGTCGGAGCTGATGGAGGAGACCGGGCTGGCGAAGGGCGGAATCTACCGGCACTTTGAGAGCAAGCAGTCCCTGGCTGTGGAAGCGTTCGACTTTGCCTTTGCGACTGTTCTCAAACAGCGTTTTGGTGGTCTGGAGCTAATTCCGAACGCGGTGGACAAGCTGGTGAAGTATGTCGATGGATATGCCACGATCGAGTCTCCGATACCGGGAGGATGTCCGATCCTCAACACCGGGATTGAAAACGATGATGGCAATCCGGCGCTGCTGAAGTGCGCGCAGGATGCTTTCAACACGGTGGTGAGAAGGCTCACAAAGATTATTCGTGAGGGGCAGGAACGGAATGAGATTCGGCCGGAGATCGATCCAGGGGAGCTGGCGTTATTCCTCTATTCATCGCTTGAGGGTGGAATCTTTGCGAGCCGGCTGCAGGGAACGAGACAGAGGCTGAAGACGGTGGCCCGGTTCCTGATCGCCTATCTTGAGGCTGAGGTGCGTGCTTAAAGCAATCGATCCATAAGGCGCTGCCTGGCATGTCAGGTCGATGCTCGGAGAGCGGCTATCTTCGCTAAGTGGTTGATTCAAGAATAAATACAAGAAAGACTTGCCTTCCCAGCTATTCCCGCGTTATTTTACTAACCAGTTAGTTAAACTGTTTGGTCAAAATGGAATTTGAGGCACCAATCGGGACGTCGGGCGGTAGTGACAGGTCAGCGGAGACGCGGGCGAAGATCCTGGAAGCAGCTTTGCGGGAGTTCAGCACGCTGGGGTTTGCGGGAGCTCGCATGGACCAAATTGCGTCGGCAGCGGGCGTGAACAAGGCGCTACTGTACTACCACTTTGAAAGCAAGGAGAACCTGTACTCGGCGGCGGTGGAGATGATTTCGGCGAAGATCCGCGACCGGTCGATGGCGGTTTTTCTTTCTGGAGCCTCTGCAGGAGAGCGGGTGCTGCGAGCGGCGCTGGATCATTTTGACCGAATCCTGACGCAAGGGGAGTTTCAGAGCTTGATGCAGCAGGAGATGATGCGCATGCACCAGGGAGATCCGGGTGCGATGGCGATCCTGATCAAGCGGGTGTTCGCGCCCATACGAACCATGTACGAGTCGATGGTGCGTGAGGGAATCGCGTCCGGCGAGCTGATCGATGTGGACTGGCTGCAGCTGCATCTCTCAGCCCTGGGAGCGAATGTTTTCTATTTTCTGGTTGCGCCGGTGTGGAGGATGCTGCTGCCGTTTGAGCCGTTCGCACCGGAAGTGCTTGCGGAGCGGCGAAAGGCGATCGTGAGATTTCTGGGACAGGCAGTGTTCGCGGACCGAGCGCACGGGGCAGCGGTGGCAGAAAAGGTGATTACCGACTCGCCAATGCCGGAGATGAGCAGTGAACGAAGGGTTTTCTGGGAGAAGCGATGAACGCAAGAAATAGAGTGTTTGTGATTCTTGGGCTACTGACGCTGGGGTCGCTGGTGTGGTACCTGGTGACGGCGCGGACGTCAGGGGATCTGAAGTTGATCGGGACCGTGGATGCGAACGAGGTTCTGGTAAGCGCAAAGATTCCGGGGCGGATTCAGACCTTGAAAGTCGAAGAGGGCCAGGAGGTGAAGGCCGGAGATCTGATCGCAGTTGTGGAGAGCGAAGATCTGACTGCGGCGGAGAAGGCGGCTCTGGCGAATGTGCAAAGCAATGAGTCGAAGCTGGCGGAGACGGTAGAGACGCAGCGGCAAAATGCGGGCGAAGTTTCAAGCGCCACGGTGAACGCGCAGGCGCAGGTGAAGGCGACGCAGGCGGCGCTGGCGCAGGCGGAGGCAAATTTCGCGCATCAGCAGGCGGACACGACACGGACCGTAGCGCTGGCGAAGCAGGGAATTGCGAGCGCACAGGCCCGGGATGAGGCGGAGACGGCACTGAATGCAGCGGAGGCTGCGGTGCAATCGGCTCGCGCCAATGTTGCCGCGGCGCAAGCGGCGGTGCAGCAGGCGAAGGCGCATGAGCTGCTGGCGCAGGTTTCATTGAAGACGGTGGCATCGACGCGCGGCGTGGTGCAGAATGCGAAGGCTCTGGCGGATCAGGCGAGCGTGCAGCTGGGTTACGCGAAGGTGTATGCGCCGGTTGCCGGTCCAGTGAATGTGCTGGCGGCAAGGCAGGGCGAGGTGCTGCAGTCGGGTGGAACGATTGCGACGATTATGGATTTGTCGCAGACGTGGGTGTATGCGCCGTTGCCGGAGACGCAGGCGGATGCGGTGAAGCTGGGCGATGAACTCAAGGTGGTGATGCCGAGCGGCGGAAGCGTGCAGGGAAAGGTGATTGCGAAGTCGGCTGAGGCGGATTTTGCAACGCAGCGCGACATCAACGGCGGCCGCAAGAGGGACATCAAGACGATTCGGTTGAAGCTGCTGATTCCGAATGCAGACGAGAAGTTTGTACCGGGAATGACGGCCGAGGTGTACATACCGAAAGACAAGCTGGTGAAGCAATGACGTCGCACGCGCGGACGGTTACGCCAACGCACGATCCGCTGCCGACGCTGGCGGGACCAGCGATTCGCGTGGACAACATCGTGAAGAAGTACGGCGACTTCGAAGCGGTGAAGGGCGTGAACTTCGAAGTGGCCGAGGGGGAGATCTTCGGACTCCTGGGGCCGAATGGAGCGGGGAAGAGCACGCTGATCCGGATGATGACGACGCTGATTCCGGTGACGAGCGGGAAGGCGCTGGTGGGCGGACATGATGTGACAAAGGAGCCGAACGCGGTGCGGCGAATGATCGGGGTGATTCCGCAGGCACTGACGAGCGATCAGGATTTGACGGTCGAAGAGAACCTGATCATCTACGCGAAGCTTTACAGCGTGCCGCGCGGCGAGAGGGAGAAGAACATTGCCGAGGTGCTTGAGGCCGTGGATCTGACGAAGTGGCGCGGTGCGCAGACGAAGACGCTGTCGGGCGGCATGCGGAGAAGGCTGGAGATCGCGCGCGGGCTGGTGCATAATCCGCGAATCTTTTTTCTGGATGAGCCGACGACGGGGCTGGATCCGGTGAGCCGCATCGCGGTTTGGGAGATGCTGAACAACCTTAAGAAGACGCGCAACCTGACGATGCTGCTGACGACGCATTACATGGAAGAGGCGGACCGGTTGTGCGATCGGATTGCGATTGTGGATCACGGAAAGCTGGTTGCGCTGGGGACTCCGGTGGAGTTGAAACAGAGCGTGCCGGGATCGAATGTGGTTGAAGTGCAGTTCAGCCGGGAGGATGAGGACTGGAAGACACGGCTGAAGCAACTGCCGGGTGTGACGGAGGTGGAGTCGCAATCGGCGGGCGTTTATCGAGTGCTGACCTCCAATGGATCGCAGACCACGGCTCATCTTGTAGAGATGACGAATGCCATGGGCGAGCAGTTGCGGTCGCTCTCTGTACAGAACACGACTTTGGATGACGTTTTCGTTCATTACACAGGCAGGCAGTTGCGCGACGAGACAGTGAAGGCCGTATTCCAGATGCCGCCACGGCCGGGAGCACACTGATGAATAGATTCATGGCGATTGTGGAACGCGAGATGCGGAAGTTTTTCCGCTCGCCGGTGCTGATGATCATGTCGATGATGCTGCCGATTGTGCAGCTGGTGATCCTGGGACATGCGTATGGCGGGCACATCCAGGGCGCCAAGGTGGCCGTGGTGGATCACGATGGCGGTCCGCAGGCGGTGAAGGTGCGTGAGGCGTTCGACTCGGTTGCCGCGAATATAGCGACGTTCAAGACAGTGAATTACGAAGACGAGACGCAGGCCAAGGAGGATGTGCGCACTGGCAAAGTGGATGCGGCGGTGATCATTCCGGCGCAATATTCACGGCGGGTGTATGCGGAGGACGCGCCGCGGCTGGGGCTGGTGGTGGACAACTCGGACCAGGTGATGAGCGGAAGCATCGAGGGCGAGATGCAGTCGCTGGTGAATGCGCTGAATCAGCCGGTGATTGAAGATCGCGTGGTGAAGAAGATCGCTCTCGACATTGTGGAGCTGTATCCGTATGTCGAGTACATGAAATATCTGCTGTCGGGGTCGGTGGCGCTGGCGATGTATATCTCGGTGATGATCGGCGGCGGGATGCTGTACATCGACGACAAGGCGCGCGGGGTGCATGAAGGATATCTGGTGACGCCGATCAGCAAGCTGGAACTGGTGATGGGATTGAACACCGCCGGTGCGATCAAGGCGGTGCTGGCGGGGATCTCGATCACGGTGATTGGATCGCTGATGGCGGGGCTGGGAGTGATCTTCAAGCCTGGCGCGGATTTCAATCTACTGTTGCTGATCATCGGGACGTCACTGGCATTCAACGGGATGATGTTCCTGATGATGGTGAGGGTAGATGATCCGCTGGTGCCGAGGGCGATGTTTGGTGTGCTGAACACCCTGCTGTTCTTCCCATCGGGAGCGATTTCGCCGGTGGCGGCGTTTCCGAAGTGGCTGCGGGGGATTGCGATTGTGGATCCGTTTACGTATGCGATTCACGGGTTCAAGGCGATTCTGCTGAAGGATGGCGGATTTGTGGCGATTCGCGGGGATTTGATTTTCCTGTTTGCGTTTGGGATCGGGACGCTGCTGGTGGCCACGCCGCTGTTTAAGAGAACGTTGTGAGGCAGGGGACAAGGGGACAAGGGGACAAAAAAAGACGGGGACGAGGGGACGAAGGGACGAGGGGACGATATAGGATTTCCGGCGGGAAGAAGTTTTGTCCGGAATGCGGTGAGGCGGTCCACTCCTTGTGGGAGGGTGGGCCGCCTTGCTGTTTGCAATGCATGGTCGGCATTGCGCTTTGAGGTTGCAGAGGGTTCATCGCGCCCCTACACTGCGGGCGGGCTTCTTCCGGTGTGAGGAGGGCAATTGCGATGCAGTGGACGGAGTTTCTGACGGATGAGGCTGAGAAGACGTACGCCATTACGGCGCGGTTGCTGGACATGGTGGAGCCAGATCGCCTGAACTGGAAGCCTGAAACCGGATTGAACTGGATGACGATGGGGCAGCTGCTCAAGCATCTTTCGAATGCCTGCGGGCAGCCGTGCAAGGGACTGGTGACGGGCGACTGGGGATTGCCGGAGGGAACGAGGCTGGAAGATCTGACGCCGGAAGAGATGTCGCTATCTGCGGAGAGCTTGCCGAGCGTGTCAAGCGTGACGGAGGCGAGGGAGCTGCTGATCGAGGATGAATTTCTTACGCTGCGGATGATTCGCGAGGCGGGTGAGAGCGCGCTGGAACATCGCCAGTTCAGCTTTCCGTGGGAGCCGGGGAAGACGGCTTCACTTGGAATGCATATTTACAGGATGGTGCAACACCTGGATCGGCATAAGAGCCAGCTGTTTTATTACCTGAAGCTGCAGGGCGTTCCGATGGGGACGGCGGATTTGTGGGGCAGCTGAAACTGGTGCTGGACTGTCAGTCTATGGTGTCGATTCAACTGTGATGGAGACCGTAAAGCCCAGGCGCTCCCAGAAATCTCGAACAAGGATTACTGTTGGCTCCGCAACTTGCGGAGGCGTTTGAAGGCGTATCTCGCTCAGCGAAGCGTCGGCAAGTTCTTTTGCGTCGGCGAGGACCGCTATGCACTTTTCCGGGCGATAGGTGCAGGAAGCAAGGTCGGCAATCGAGGTGTTCTTCATGGGCGAGACGAGCACGGTTTTGGGAGGGGCCATGCGGTCGAGGAGCGAGAAGATTTCGAGCTTCGACTCCAGTTCATCGGGCACGCAGTCGATGGCCAGGTCGGCCTCGCGTACTGCTTCTTCAATGGTCGATACGAAGCGCACGCTCGGCAGCGCAGCCGGTCCTAGTTCCTGGCGGAGGTATTCCTGCGCGTGATGCAGGTTGGAAGGCATGACGTCTTCGAGCAGCACCACGAAGCCAGCCCGCGCCGCGGCAAGCGCGAGCCGCCGGCCCAGAGGACCAGCTCCGATGATTGCGACTTGCATGTTGTGGGCTATTTTCCGGCGAGAGCCTTGGCCACGTCGCCGGCATTGGGGCTTGATTGCTCAAGATGGCTGGCGATGCGCGACCGCTCTTCCGCGGTCAATGTGGGCACAAGGGCAAGGATGCGGCGCAGAGTCACCGCGACATCATCGATATAGTTCATGAGTCGGATTGCTTCACCAGAGAGCGGCATTGAGAGGTCCTCGTAGATAAGTTCAGACCTCATTGTAGGGGTTCACCCAGCGGAGTTAAAAGGCGGGGTCCGCGGGGAGCTGCACACCCGATCGGGTTGATCGGCTGTCACCCTCATCTGTACGCACCATCACAGTAGCGCAGGTGGCGTTGTGCAACATTCGCTGGAACGGTCGCCATGCTTGACGCTATCTGCTCAGTTTCAATGCCCGCATCCATCCTCAGAGGATCTGCGAGAGCGCTGTTCGCTAGAGCTATGAGACTTCTGCTGTGCCCGGTCGTCGCAGGAGTCGTGAGTGTTTGCTCCGTCGATGCTCAGACAGTCTCGAGCGAACGGAGTTCCGCGGATCCGAAGTGGTGGGTCTCTGCTTCCCTCGGTGAGGGGCAACTTAAGCTTGAGTCTGATCAGCAGAGGTGGGAACGGGTTCCGACCTTCTCCATAGGATTCGGCCTGGGACGGCAAATCGGTCCCTGGGCGCGGGCCGGAATGGAGGTAGACGGCTGGTTACTGCAGGCCTTTGACCTGAACAACCCGGGCGTGGGCGAGAGCGTTGGCCACGTGATGGCGATTGGCGATGCTCTGCCTTTGCGCAGGCACGGGCTGTTTGTTCGCGGGGGATTCGGGTGGAGTTCTTATACGAATGTTCGACCGGCCGGCAGCAATGGCGGCGGACTTGCCTGGATGGCCGGTGGAGGATACGAGGTTCCTGTGTCGGGGTCCATTCGCCTGGTGCCTTCAATGGGATACTCGGCGGGCCATCTCGGGAATGGAGGAACTCCGACCCCACAGACTCACTTTGGATACTCTGTGATCGAGTTCAAAGTTGGCGTTCTCTATCGATTTGGGAGTTGAGCGGTTCTAGCTTGTGGGACTGACTCGTCCCATGGGTTATTGATGCTGTGCAGCTTGTTGGCCGTACGCCGATGCTGGGTGATTCTACTGCTGGAAGCGCAGCAGCACGGAGATCATGGCCTTCGAGAGATCGTCAGTCTGCTCGGTGGTCAGGGTCGTTGACGAAAACCACGCGGTGGTATCCACGTCATCGCGCGTGACGACGATCAGTTCGTACTCACGCGAGAAGCCCAGCGGTTTGCCGCTGAAGGTGACCTTCTTCTTCTCCGGATCGAACTTCAGGAAGAAGCCCTCGTTGTCTTCACGGCGAACCTCAAACTGGTTCGTTTCCGGTTCAGCCGGCCGCAAGACCACTCGACCAGCTCTTTTGTTGATGCTTTCGCAGCGGATCGCGATCACTTCCTGCAGCGCTCTCCACTGGTGGGGAAGCTGGCGCAGGAGCAATGCCGCCCGCGCATCCGCCTTCCGCTTTTCTTCGACGGCCACATCTCTCTTGGGCTGATAGAAGGCAAGCTCCTCTTCTTCCCATGTGAGAGGAATCTTCTTCTCCGGCTTTTCTGCGGCAGGTTCAGGCTTGGTCACCTCGGCGATGCGCCGGGCAATCAGATCCGCGGACGAGGTTGGAGCTGTGGCAGTGTGTGCGCTCATTGAAGGTCGTCTCTGCGTGCGATCTTAACCCACAAGGAACCTGTTCCCGATTCCCACAAGAGTGGAGGGTAACGGTACTTTTCGGGCATTCGGTCTGCGGCGCAGGGGAGTTGGCTCCTATTTCATGGTGCGGAGAAGTGGGCGGTTCATCTGCGACCGGGAGAGGATACATTTGCGGAGTGGAATGAGGGACTTGGACGAGAATGAATGAGGAGATCAGTGGACTTCGGGAATCTGCGCGCAGCTGAGTTGCTTCGAACCTGGAGATCGGACCCAGGGAGTGGCATGAGGAGCAGACTCGAGTGCGCTCACCGTGCATCCAAGAATTGATCTTATGGCTGCGCTGGAGGCGCTGGCGGCGTTTGCAAGGGCAACTTTGTGAGAGCTTGAATTGGAAGAGAAGCGGGAGCGACTGAGGGAGAAGTATGCGCGTGACTGTATCGCATAACCGTCGGAAAGAGGAGATTGTGCGGGCTTTCGATCGCTCGTTTGATGATTTGTTCAAAGGCTTCGAGGCTGTTCCGATACAGATATCGAACGAACGGAGGAACTGGACGGGAAGCCGAATGGATTTCTCTTTCGACGCGAAGATGGGGTTTGTGAGCACCCCAATCAAGGGGTTCATCGATGTAACCGACAGGGACGTAACGGTGGATGCGGACCTGGGGTGGCTGGAGAGACTCTTCCCCGCAAAACAGGCGCAGGCGGCGATTGAGGGGCGGGTGAAGGGGTTGCTGAGTTAGCGGCGGCATTTTGCGGTGAGTGGACTGTTCGCTTGTTGGAATCATCGAATGGCTTGGTGATGTCGGGGGCTGGAAGAATCCCATGTCTCCAAAAAAGGGAGAAGTGGGTCGGATGCCCCTACAATTCGTAGGGGACTGGGGGCTTAGGATGGCAGGCAAAACGATAGTGGAGAAGGCAGCGGAGAAGGTGGGATATGGGCTCGCGATGGCAGAAGATGTGGCGGGCTCCGTGAAATCGGCGGTGGGTGCGGCTATGGCGGCAGTGACAAAGTCGGCGAAGACGCCTGCCGAGCCGGCGACGAAGTTGGCGAAGAAAGCGGCGGCACGGCGACCCGGGAAAAAATCGCCCGCGAAAAAGACCGCGACAGTGCCCAAGAAGTCGCCAGCCAAGAAAACCGCCAAGAAAAAATCCTTGAAGAAATCTGTGAAGGCGCCGGCAAAGAAGGCTGGTGCGCGGCGATGAGCTGAGATCGCTGGGCCGCGGCAACAAGGCACGGCGGGGAACACTGATAAGAAAATGGGCTCAACATTTGGAGGGCTGGTGATTGGCCTGCTATCCCTTGCACGGATAAGAAGCCCCATTGTTCACGGTCATCACTTTGAAGATGCCCTTCGTCCAGCAGTCCGGCGCATTCGGGTCATCATTGGTTCCGGGTGGCGAGAAGTTATCGAACCACAATGCCCCATCCTTAACCGTGAAACCGTGAGAGTTTCCCCAGATGTCAGCATCAGATGCGGCGAAGATTTCGCACCGGACACCGCTATCGAAAATCTGGTCATAGTTGGCAAGGAATTCAGCGCGCGATCGAATTCGCGTCTTTTTACCGCGAAGCTGCACGAGCAGGGGGTATTCGATTAGGCGCGACATCCCCTCACGGTCGTCCTTCTCCAGTGTGCTTCGCAGGCGATGAAAGAACTGAACGGCGCGTGAATGATCTGGCCTCTGAGTATCATTCGGCTGTGCGAAAATCGTCAGGCTCGCGAGAGTGAAAAGGGCTGCAGCAAGAGCTTTCATTGGCGTCCATGCTACATGAGTTCGCAGCAAGCATCTGGTGGCATCAGTCCCGATCGTTGGTCGCGGGAGAGTAATGGCCAGTCATCCTTCCGACCGATATTCGCCCCGAGGATCTGCTGTATCCCATGTCTCCAAAAGAGGGAGACATGGGGCACCTAGTCTGATCAGGAATTGAATGATCTTGCCCGTCGCGAGGAACGGCTGATCTGGCGATGTCGGGGCTGGAGTTATCTCACGTCTCCAAAAGAAGGAGGCATGGAACACCCGCGACTATTTCCCTGCTGAGCTACTGCGGGGGGATGCTGTGGCCTTCGACAACTCGTCAACAAGCCTTTCGACGTGAGCTTTGAGAGCTTGCTGTGTTGCGGCATAACTGAGAGTGGCAGGAGGGATATCGTTCCATTCCTCGACGCTGGTTTGCGCGAGTTGCCGCGAATCTGGTGTAAGTTCAACTCCGATTGCAATGACGCGAGCCGAGGTAGAAAGGTCAGAGTTGCTCAACATGGAAGGATGAAACGAACTCACATCTACGCCTTCGGCGCGCAAGGTGTCGACAACGCCCGGAGGTACGGTTGTTGAGTTCGGATGTGTCCCTCGGGCCACAGCATGGAAGGGCAGGCCTCGCTTATTTGCCATTTGATTGAAGTATGAGGCCGCCATCAGGCTCTTCACATTGCCGTGTTCACAGATAAAGAGCACGGGAGTGTTCCGCGCTGTGTTTTGTTGCGCAGCGGAATAGCTCAACATCAGAGAAAAGACAGAAACTACCATCATCTTCAATAACGCAAATCGCATGATGCCGCCTCATCTTCTTCTGACTTGGCTGAACGTTCTATTGTGCATGAGCCTAACGGTTTGCTCTCGACCCGGGTGCTTGAAGGATTGTGAGCGAGTTAATTAACTGCCGAGGATTTGTTCGTAGTATTTGACGTATTTGGGAAGGACGAGGGTGGCGCAGAAGCGCTTTTGTGCGTCTTTGCGGGCGGCGTCGCGCATGGTGTTAAGGCGGGAGCGGTCGTTTAAGAGTGAGAGGGCGCCGGCGGCCATGCCGTCGATGTCGCCGACGGGATAGAGCAGGCCGGTGACGCCGTCTTCAATCAGTTCGGGGACGCCGCCGACGCGGGTGGCAATGGCGGGGACTTTGCAGGCCATGGCTTCGAGTGCGGCGAGGCCGAAGGACTCGAGTGCGCTGGGCATGATCATGAGATCGGCGAGAGGGAGCAGCTCGTTGACGCGGTCCTGCTTGCCGAGGAAGTGAATACGGTCGTTGATTTTGAGATCGTGTGCGAGCCACTCGGCTGCGGAGCGATCAGGGCCGTCGCCGACGAGGATGAGTTGCGAGGGGACTTCGCGGACGACTTGCGCGAAGACCTTGACGACGTCGACGACGCGCTTGACGGGGCGGAAGTTGGAGAGATGGATGAAAACGGCTTCGTCGGGCTGGGCGAATTTGGAGCGCGCATGGCTGCGTGCGGCTTCATCACAGATCGGCGTGTAGACGTCGCAGTTGACGAAGTTGGGAATGACTTCGATGGGACGGGAGATGCCGAAGTCGGCTACGGTTTTGTCTTTCAGGTAGCTGGAGATGCTGGTGACGCCATCGCTTTCCTGAATGGCATAGCGGGTGATGGGGAGATAGCTGCGATCGAGACCGACGAGAGTGATGTCGGTGCCGTGAAGGGTGGTGACGAAGGGAAGTTTGCGCCCGCGTGCGGCGAGCATCTGGCGGGCGAGAAGCGCACTGACGGAATGTGGGATGGCGTAGTGGACGTGAAGGAGATCGAGATTGCAGAACTCGGCCACTTCGGCCATCCGCGAGGCGAGGGCGAGGTCGTAGGGGGGAAACTCGAAGAGCGGGTAACTGGAGACGGGGACTTCGTGATAAAAGATGCCGTCGTCACGGCCGCTGAGGCGGAAGGGCTGCGAGTAGGAAATGAAGTGAACTTCGTGGCCGGAGGCGGCGAGTTCAATGCCGAGTTCGGTGGCGACTACGCCTGAGCCGCCATAGGTTGGATAGCAGGTGATGCCGATGCGCATTGCGCCGCCTTGCGTGGATTGGTGGTTGATTAGTGGAAAGCTCTGCATTCGTTTGACGTTTGGGAAAGAGGCGAGGATGCAGAAGGTGACTGACGGGCGGGCTCAGGTGATGGGCTGCTGCGATGGGGGTTGATGAAGGCCGGCGAAGGAGATCAGTTCGATGCCGGCGTAGTCCTTGATGGCGACCAGGGCGTTGCGTTCGATTTCGCGGGATTCGATGAGGCGGGTGTTGGCGCGGGCGAGGGTTTCATCGCGGTATCCGGGGTGAGAGACGAATTCGAAAGTGCCTTCGGGCATGGCGGAGATAAGGGAGTGCATGACGGAGAGCTCAAGTGTGCCGGTGGCGAGGACGCCGATGGAGCCTTCGGTGGTGACGAAACCTTCCTGAGCGACGACGCGGCGAAAGCGCGATTCGAGACGGCGGAGAAGAAGGACTTCAGCACGACGAGCTTCAGGTGCGGCGACTGTGGCGTTGATACTCCAGAGGGGTTCGAAGGGATTGCGGATGGCACGGATTCCGGCGGCACGGGCGGCGCGGAGCACCGGGCGCAGGACAAGGGGGAACATGTGCATGTGCTTGTGGGTGTCAATGTGGGTGAGGCGGAGGCCGTAACTCTGGAGAAGGGCAATCTGCGCGGCGGCTTCAGCCTGGATTTCGGCGGTGCGAATGCGCGCGGTGTAGAGACGTTTCAGGAAGTCGCCGATGGTGGGGTAGAGAGCGCCGGTGGCGCTATCGATGAGGGAAGGGATGTTGCGAGCTTCGGATGCAGGAGTGCCGTCGACTAGAACGATGTGGCAGCCGACACCGAGGGTGGGCATGGCGAGCGCCATCTTGACGGCTTCTTCTGTGGCAGCGGCGCGGGCCATGAGCGTCGCGCTGGTGAGGACCTCAGCGGCGTGAAGTTCGAGGATGGCGCGATTGACTCCGGGGGCCATCCCGAAATCGTCGGCATTGACGATGAGGCGGGGCACGGGGATAGCTTATCAAGCTGGTCGCTGATGGAAAGGTGAGATGAGCCACCGCTGGAAGAGAGCTTGATCCGGTGGACGCGTTTCTGCCGGAACGTTGAGGATGTTGAAGTCAGAAGCCGGGTGGTCGTTGGGCTGCTACATTGAATTCGCGTTCGAGTGCGATGCCAGCCTGGCAGAGCGTGCCTTCGTCGAACAAGCGGCCGATGAGAGTGATGCCGTGGGGAACGCGCCGCGGCGGGGAGAACTTTGGCAGGGGATGGGCGGGGTCGGGAGCCCAATCGCTGCGGGCTTCAGAGACTTCGACGAAACCGGCGCGGAAGGTGAGCGAGGGGTGGCCGGTGTTGTTGGTGATGACGAGAATTTCATCGCGGAGTGAGGGGACGAGGAGCAGGTCTACCTGGGACATGACGCGAGCCATCTCCTGTGCGACTTTGCGGCGCATGCGGTCGGCCTGGACGAAGTCGACGGCGGAGAGGAATCGCGATTGGCGGAAGGTGTTGGGCCATGCGTCGGGAACCTGAGCGCGGAGTTCGGCTTCCTTGTGGCTGAGGGTGAGTTCTTCGAATGCAGCTGCGCTTTCTGCGAAGAGAATCAGGTTGAGGGAGTCGTAGGGCCAGTCGGGGAGAGAGACTTCGACGAGGTTCATGCCGAGTTTGCGGATTGTGTCGAGTGCGGCGCGGTCGACGTCGGTGGCAGGTGCTTCCTTCATCCAGGCAGGGAAGTAGCCGACGCGAAGGCCGGCGACTTTTGCGTTGGCGTCGAAGGAGAGCGTGCTGGGAAGGCAGGCGACATCGCCGGGATCGGGGCCGGAGATTGCGTTGAGGACGAGGATAGTGTCTTCGACGTAGCGAGCCATCGGGCCGAGTTTGTCGAGTGACCAGCAGAGGGTCATGGCGCCGGTGCGTGGCACACGGCCGTATGTCGGTCGCAAGCCTGTAACGCCGCAGCGCATCGAGGGACTTACGATGCTGCCGCCGGTTTCACTTCCGATGGCGAAGCCGACGAGTCCTGCGGCGGTTGCTGAGCCGGGACCTGCGCTGGATCCGGAGGCCCCTTCTTCGAGGAGCCACGGGTTCATGGTTTGTCCGCCGAACCAGACGTCGTTGAGGGCGAGCGCGCCGAGGCTGAGTTTTGCGACAAGCACTGCGCCGGCAGCGTTGAGGCGTTGCGTGACAGCGGCGTCGTTTTGCGGGACGCGATCGCGATAGGGTTCGGCGCCGTAGGTGGTGGGGATTCCGGCGGTGTCGAGGAGATCTTTGGCGCCCCAGGGAATTCCGTGAAGCGGGCCGCGATACTTGCCGGCCGCGATTTCCTTGTCTGCCTGGCGTGCTTGATCGAGGGCGTGATCTTTTGTGAGGGTGATGACGCAGCGAAGTTTCGGATCGAAGCGTTGCAGGCGATCGAGGTATATGTTCGTGAGACGCTCGGAGGTGATCTGGCGCGACTCGATCCAATGGGAGAGCTGAGCGACCGAGGCGAAGGCGATGTCGGCTTCGTTTGCAGGAAGAGGCGCGTGTGGGGCGGAGCTGCGAGTGAAGTGATTGTTTTTTGCGGCGGCGTCACGGGAGATGTTGGGAAGGAGAGGGTTCCAGACTGTGGCGGGCGCGACGTTGGATTCGAGAGTTATTTTTCGAGGGCCGGTTCGGCGCTCGTAGAGAGGAGCCATGGCTCTCTGCCAGTTGCCGGCGGCTTGTGCGCGGTCGGCTTCGCTCATCTGGATCTGGACGAGCTTCTCGGCTTCGGCGAAGGTTTGAGACGAGACGGCTGGGCCCACGGGCGGCGCGGTGCCGAAGGCCGGGGGAGCGCCGGGAGTTTGCTGATTTTGCGGAGCGGCGGGTTCTTGAGCTGCATCGAGCGGCAGGGCTGCGCCAACGGCGCCCATGGTGCTGATCGCGAGGAAGTCTCTGCGTGAGGATGTCATTCTGGTCCTTCGTGGGCGGTAAAGGCAGCTGTCAGCAAACTAACAGCAATATACCTTTGCGGGTGATATGGCCGTTGGTGGTGAGGGAAGTTTGTACCAACTCAGGTGCAACCCGTAGAATCTAAATCAGCAGCAGTTGGGGCAATTCAGAGTATCCCCCAGACCCTGCCAATTGCCGATGACTGAACACGCATCAGGTTCACATAACGCTCCGCAGGCTGTTTCGCCGGCGTGGCAGAGAATTGAAACGGCGCGCCACCCGCAGCGGCCCTATCCGATGGACTTTATCGAGCGGATCTTTACGGATTTCAGCGAGATTCACGGAGATCGCGCGTTCGGCGACGATGCGGCGGTGGCTTGCGGTATGGCACGTCTCGGTGACGATGAGGTGATGGTCATCGGGAACCGCAAGGGCGGGACGACCAAGGAGCGCGTGAAACGCAACTTCGGCATGCCGCACCCGGAGGGCTACCGGAAGGCGCTTCGCTGCATGAAGATTGCGGAGAAGTTCGGGAGACCCGTTGTCAGCTTCATCGATCTGCCGGGTGCCTATCCCGGACTGGGCGCGGAGGAGCGCGGGCAGGCGGAGGCGATTGCGCGCAATATTCGCGAGATGTCGCGGCTGCGCGTTCCGACGATTTCGATCATCAGCGGCGAGGGCGGTTCAGGCGGTGCGCTGGCACTTGCGGTGAGCGATCGCGTGCTGATTCTGGAGAACGCGCTTTACTTTGTGATCACGCCGGAATCGTGCGCTGCGATTATGTGGCGCGATGCGGCGCACAAACAGCAGGCCGCCGAGGCGATGCGGATTGCCGCGCCGGAAGTGGCGGCGCTGGGATGCGTCGACGAGATTATCGGTGAGCCACCGGGCGGCGCGCATGCGGATCATCCGGCCGGAGCGGGCATTGTTGGAAGCGTGATCAGGCGGCATCTGGATGAACTAAAAAAGATGCCGGTGGATGCGCTGGTGGCCGCGCGGCAGGAGAAATTTCGCAAGATCGCGCAGTGCTATACCGAGGACCAGGTATAGAGCACCACTGACCGGAGCGGATCGCGCGTCGCATGAAAATCTGTTTTGTATCGATTGATCGGGGACGGCAATGAGCGCGCCGCAGCGCAGAGGGAAGCTGCGCGCATACCTCGAGTTCATCGCAGCAATTCTTTACTACTTCATCGTGCGGTCGTTTGCGCACAACGCGGCGATCGCGATTCAGCGAGACGCCTGGCAGCCTCTGGTGGAGCAATTCCTGTTCGCAGTGCTTTTGATCGTGGGGTACGCGGCGTTTGGAGCGCTCTTCGATCGGCAGCCTCGCTCGATTGCCGAGCAGGGTCTGCCGCTGAGGCGGGGATGGACCCGCGAACTCGGGATTGGCGCGGCGATCGGATGGGGCGCGGTGGTGGTTTGCGTGTTGCCGATGCTGCTGATCGGCGGCATAGCCGTTGTGATTACAGCTCAGCGCACGGCCTGGGGATGGCTAGTTGCAGATGCGGCGTACTTTGGATTGTTGACGCTGGGCGAAGAAGTTGCATTTCGAGGATACGGATTCCAGCGGTTCGCGGTGGTGGTTGGGTCGTCGGGGGCGGCGTTTGGGTTTGCTCTGTTTTACGCCATCATGAGAGCACTCCAGCCGGGAACAACGAATGCGAGCATTGCGATCTCAGTGGTTTTCAGCTTTCTGCTGACGACGGCTTATCTAAGGACCAGGGCCCTGTGGGTTAGCTGGGGAATCAACTTTGCCTGGAAGGCTTCGCAGGCATTGATTTTCGGCCTTACGGTGACCGGAATCAGCAGCCACTCGCCGGTGATTGAGGGCAATCCGATGGGGCCGTTCTGGCTGACGGGCGGTGGGTACGGACTGGATGCGAGCTGGTGGGCGTGCATTGTTCTTCTGGTCGCTTTTGCGTTTGTCTATCGGGCCACACGGGAGTTGGATTATCGGCATAACGCGCCGGTGTTTGTGCCGGCGGGGATTCCGGTAGATCTGGATGCCGCGGCTCGGAGGCAACACGAGGCGGCAATGGGGCAGCCGGCCGAACCGGCGGAGCCTGCGGCACCTGCGCTGGTTCAGATTCTTCCAGCGGCTACGCCACCCGCGAAGCCTGAGCCGGCATCAGAATCATCAGTTGACCGGCAAGATCTGCCGTGATTGTTATCGGGCAGTATTCCGCTTCGAGGGCCCGGGATTCCGGCTGGAATCTCCGATTTGACCTTTCCTGTGAAATGGCACTACTGTTGGCTCAGTGCCAGTTGCATGCATGGGAGGACGCCCATGATCAGGCATCCGTTTACATCCGCTAATTCTTCGATCGTTGCGCGCGCTCTTTCAGCTACTTACGGTGGCGTGTGCGGTCTGGCTCTGGCTGCCGCAGCTCTTCCTGCGGGTGCCCAGGTCCTGACTATTGATACTCATACGGGCAACGCGACGACCGCGAACGGCTCCGTGGATCGACGATACGCGCAGATCACGCCCACCAATGTGGAGCTTCCCAAGACCGGACTGGATACGAAGACCAGGCTCGAGCTTATTCGTGTTCTGCAGTCGGAGCAGGGCTTTGCGATGCGGCCTTTTCCGCGCGGACACAAGGGACTGAGCCTGGAGGCAAATGGGAAGCTGAATCCGGCGGGCGAAGGTTATCTGGATATGGTGACCCAATACGGCCTCAGCGCGAAGCCGGGCGACGCGGTGGTGCTGACGGACATCAAGTTCGACAAGAACAAGATGGTTTTTATGATCAACGGCGGCCCGGATCTGAAGCACAGGTTCCTGCGGCATATCCAGCTTGGCACGGGCACGCAGATGACGCCGATGGTGCAGGGTGGGGACGAGAGCGAACCGATGGGCGCGCGGCTGACACTGGAATTCAAGGGCGGTGTTCCGAGCATGACGGCTTCGCAGGTGAAGGCGCTGCTGGCTCCGCTGATTTCGTTTGACGTGAAGACGCCGATCCAGGCCTACACCGATACGCTGCCGCCGAAGCTGAAGGAAGCGATCCTGAATCACAATGTGTGGGTGGGCATGAGCACCGACATGGTGCTCTTTGCCAAAGGGCAGCCGCAGCGCAAGGTGCGCGAAATCGAAGGGCAGATGCCATTTGAAGAGTGGATATACGGACAAGCTCCGGAGCCCGTGGAATTCGTCCGCATCAATGGCAATCGCGTCATCCGCGTAGAGGTTGCGAAGGTGGGAGAAGCGCCGCAGATTTTCGATCAAGACGTGGTTGAAGGCTTGATGAGGACGGACGGAACTCCGGTGGTGGCATCGGCAGAACAGCGGCAGGCTAGAACAGTAAAGATGGGGGATGTAGAGAAGGATCCGAATCGGCAGGCTCCGGCGCCGCCTCCAACGCTGACTGCTCCAGGAGAACAGCTGCCTGATACAGCGAAGAATGCCGCGGGGCAGATGAAGCCGGTGCAGTTCCCCACGCAGAAACCGGACGACTATCCGGATGTGGCGGCGGCACGGCGCGCTGACCAGGCGAAAGCTGGCGAGACAGCGGACAAGGACAAGAACGGAACGGCCGCAAATCCGGCAAATGATGGCATGAAGACTGGGCCAACACTGGGTACGCCTTCAACGCCGGCCTCCCCTGCGGAACAGCAGCCTCAGCAGTAGAGGCTGATGTAAACTGGAAGGCAGCGAGTCCAGCTGCCTCCCGCTCAAATTTTGTGCAGAGGTAAATGACCGCGCCGTTGAAGCCGCGTGCAGAATTGGTGCGCGTGTGAGCAGAGACAATCTTCAAAGGAGAAACACCCGAACATGGCCAAGATTGCCAAAACTGGCGACCGCAAGAAAGCAATGGACACGACGAAGTCCACCGACTGCCCGAAGTGCAGCAAACCGACGCGTATTGTGAAACGAGTGAAGGATCGCGAGCGCGGCGTACCGGGAGGAGTGTATATCTCCTGCTCTGCGTGCGACTTCTACGAGAAGCTTTAAGTGTTGCAGTAAGTCTCAGCTAATGAGAAAGCCCGGCCGGTGGCCGGGCTTTCAGTTTTGATACGCGAAAACGTCAACGCTGTGGCAACACGCACGCATTCAGAAGGAATGAAGCCGGAGCGACTCGCAGGATAGCGGGCATCATCGTGAATCGAGCCGCTGGAATTTCTCCTTCCGCGGGTTGTTGGGGAACGCTGCGGCCGTTATGTTCGCTGGCATGTCTGGACATTTAATCTCCGTCTTGATCGTCAATGTTCTGGTGTCAGAAGAGAGCCGCCACTCTTCGGTCGTGTCAAAGCGGAGAGCCGGTTCATTTGCGTATGGGCGTGAAGCCACCAAATACTCTAATACCAGTACGTCATTCTTGAGTTTGGCTCGACACGTCCCATGCACGCCCGCCTCCGTCACGTAGTCACCCTGACTGCCATCGAGTGGGAATTTGTTCGTGATGGACTTAGCTCCATAAACTCGGGTCACCTCAACAGCTGCGTCGGTTTCGACAACGCGTATAGACACAGAGCTCGAGCTATCGCCCTTGTTCAGTTGCGCGTAATTGCCCGAAAAGTCGGGTTTGGAGGCCGCCCAACCGACAGAGCCAAAGCAGATGGCTAAAGCGAATAGTTGTTTGAGCATTTGCTCCTCATCCCTTTGAAGTCTTCGGCGTCGTCAATTCTAACCGCGTGCGCGCCGGGTTTCCGCGAAACGAGGCGACAAAAGCGGATATCCGGCTAAAGCGCTTCGGACATTTCTTCGAGGATGGCGGCGGCAGCTTCGGCGGGGTTGGGGGCCTGGGTGATGGGCCGGCCTACGACGAGGTAGCTGGCTCCGAGGCGAAGAGCTTCGGCAGGACCGGCGATGCGTTTTTGGTCGCCGATGGCCGAGCCGGCGGGGCGGATGCCGGGTATGACGAGGACTCCTTCCGGGCCTGTGAGGGATCGGAGTGTAGCAACCTCCTGGGGCGAGCAGACGAATCCGCGGATGCCTGCTTCCATGCCCATCTTGGCGAGGAGTTCAACCTGAGAAGAGGGGAGGCGGCCAACACCGGTGGCGTGAAGCTGGCCGGCGTCCATGCTGGTGAGGACGGTTACGGCGAGTAACTCGGGTGGGTTGGTGAGTCCTGCAATCGAGTCTTTGGCTGCTGAGAGCATGACGGGACCGCCGCTGGCGTGAAGCGTGAGCATGCGAGCACCGAGCTTTGCCGCGGAGCGAACCGCGCCGGCTACGGTGTTGGGAATATCGTGCAGTTTGAGATCGAGGAAGACATTGTGGCCCGAGGTTACGATGTTTTCGACGATCGAGGGGCCTGCGGCGATGTAGAGTTCGAGGCCCACTTTGAACCAGGAGCAGGTGCCTTGGAGCGTGTCGACGAGGCGAATGGCGGAGGGCGCGTCGGGTACATCGAGGGCAACGATCAGGCGTTGGCGTGCGAGCGCAATGGGGTCAGTGCCGGCTGAGGTGGAGTTGTCTTTCGAAGAGACGGTGTGCTCGGGAGGCATGTATCCATCGTAATGCGGGAGACGCAAGTTAAAGGAAGATATCGGATTGTGAACGGGTTGTGAATCGAACTGATGGCGTGAGGGGAAGGGGGCGGGTGCTTGGTTTCGAGGTGAATTTGTGAAAGGATGGAGTTGTTGCGGCGAGTACAACTGCTCGCCGAGCCTGTTCCCCACGGTGCGCGCTGAGCAGCTGCGCCGTTTTAAGACATTTTCAAATAGTGATCGAACGATCAAAGTCGCGCTCCTCGATTGGGCTCTCCATGCCTTTGGTGATGCTCGGGGTTTGCGTGTTCTTGTGGGGTTTTGGATACAAGCTTTCTCTCTACGACTTCCATCAGCGATCGCTGCACACGATTCCAGATGCGAAACTGCTTTCGAAGAACGAAGATTCGCGGGCGGCGGACAGTGTGCACGCGGCTTTGGCGAGAGCAGCGTTTCCTGAGCCGTCAACTTTTTTCCAGTTTGCGGTGGTGACGGTCGCGATTGCCTGGGCCTGCGGAAGCCGCTGGTATCTGGATGAGCGAAGCTCAGAAGGCTCACGGTTGCTGTACGTGGCCATTCCTTCTGCGTCGCTGTACTTCAGGCCCCCTCCGATTCATTCTGCTCTCTGATTTCCGCGGATTGGCGTGATTGAGCCTTCGTTGTGGCTCAGTTCGCGACCAGTCATTCGAGCCATCCCAAGGCTCACTCCTTTCGGAATCCACGAATAAGGTGCAATGAATCCATGCGAAAGCATCTCTGTTTCATTTTTGCCGGCGTTGCGATTGCCGCAGCGCTGGATGTAGCTGGATGCAGATCCGGCAGCCAAGGTTCTGATGCGAATGCGGCCGAGACTCCCTCGGCGACGGTTGCAGCAGTGACGAGAGGCACGATTGTTCACAACCTGAGTCTTGCGGGGCAGTTCCAGCCGTTCCAGGTGGTCGATGTTCACGCCAAGGTGTCGGGGTACATTCGGCGGATCAATGTCGATGTTGGAGACCGTGTGCGGCAGGGGCAGGTGCTTGCAGTGCTGGAGGTGCCTGAACTGAGTGCTCAATTGAAGGGCACGGTGGCTGAATTTGCGCGCAGCAAGGATGAGATCACAAGAGCGCGGCACGAGGTTTCAAGGGCTGAGTCAGAACACGCTGCTTTGCACAGCGACTTCACGAGAATGAAGCAGGCCGCGGCTGGGCAGCCGGGATTGATTGCGCAGCAGGAACTGGATGATGCACAGGCGAAGGATTTGTCGTCGGAGGCTCGGGTTGATGCCGCGAAAGCCGCACTGTCAGCGGCAATGCAGCAGTCGGAAGCTTCGAAGGCAGATAACGAGCGGGTCGGAGCCCTGGCGGACTACACGAAGGTGACCGCTCCGCTGGATGGCGTGATTGTGTATCGCTATGCGGATACGGGTGCACTGATCCAGGCAGGAACAGCATCGGACACTCAGTCGTTGCCGGTTGTGAAGCTCTCGCAAAGCGATCTGCTTCGCCTTCGCTTGCCGGTGCCGGAAGATGCGGTTCAATTTGTGCATGAAGGGGCTGAGGTGTCGGTGAATGTGGATGCTGTTCATCGGGCGTTCCGGGGAAAGGTGGTGCGGTTCACGCGGAATCTGAGCCCTGCAACCAGGACGATGGAGACAGAGATCGATGTGCCGAACAAGAATCTGTCGCTTACGCCGGGGATGTATGCGAACACGACGATTGAGCTGGAGCGGCACGAGAATGTTCTCACGATTCCGGTGCAGGCGGTGCTTCACAACGGGAATCAGGAATCGGTGCTGGTTGTGGATGGGAACCATCACGTGGTGCCGCGAAACATCGTTACAGGTTTGCAGGGGACGAATCTGGTGGAGGTGAAGTCTGGCCTGAGCGAGGGCGATGAGGTGATCACGGGAGGCCAGGCGAATTACGCGGCTGGCGAGACTGTGGATCCGCATCTTCAGCCGAGGGCGGAGACGGACATCAGCGAAGAACAGTCAGGGGGTACGAAGTAGATGCCGAAGTTTGCATTGAAGTACCCGTTCTTCATCATCATGATCTGCCTGGTGATTGTCGTGCTGGGTGTGGTGAGCGTTGCGTCGATGCCGGTGGACCTATTTCCGTCGATTGACATGCCGGTGGTTGTGGTGGCGACGTTTTACTCGGGCATGCCGCCGCAACAGATTGAGGCAGATATCACGGATACGTTTGAAAGGTTCTTTACGCTGGGAAACAATATCGAGCACATCGAGTC
>Ga0068853_100000436_pt1 | contig 28505 bp, 24 predicted proteins | sample KBSCornC32_FD_65655 | JGI IMG/M metagenome (GOLD analysis project Ga0068853, IMG submission 65655) | Corn rhizosphere microbial communities from Kellogg Biological Station, Michigan, USA - KBS Corn C3-2 | ecosystem: Host-associated > Plants > Roots > Rhizosphere > Soil ... | reverse complement strand
GGCGAGGGGCGGTTCAGACGCATCCAGCACGCGATCCGCGAGCGGGAGATCGCCATCCAGGGATCGCTCAATCCGAACCTGGCGGATTTTGGCGAACGGTCGGAAGCCCGTCAGTATTCAGGACGCGAGGTCGAGCAGAGTTGGACCTGTCCCTTTCACCGATCGAACATGGCACGCAACGAAACGTCGGAGGAGAAGCGATGACGGTCGTGACCCGATTGCATCTCGAGCCGCAGACCGGCGGCGCTCTCCGAGTTGCGAAGGGCCAGCTGCTCAGGATCACCGACCCTCGAGGTGAGCAGGTGTCCGACCTGATCTCCTTTTCCAGCGAGGACACGCGCGAGTGGCTCTCATCCGGGCGCACGATCGACTACGCGAACACGATCTACGTGACCACGGGACACTCGCTCTATTCGAATCGCAGCCGCCGGATGTGGACCATCATCGAGGACACGGTCGGGCGCCACGATTTTCTCCTGACCCCGTGCAGCCCCGACACGTTCCACATCATCTACGGCACCACGGGACACCATCCGAGCTGCTTCGAGAACCTCGCGACCGCACTCGCGCCGTACGGCATCGCACCCGACACGATTCCCACGACTCTCAACGTGTTCATGAACGTCGAGATTCAGCCGACCGGCGAGCTGCGCATCCTGCCTCCGCGCTCGCGTGCAGGCGATCACATCGTGCTGCGCGCCGAGATGGACATGATCGTCGGAGTCACTGCGTGCTCGGCGGAGCTGTCGAACAACGGAACGTTCAAGCCGATCGACGTGGAGCTGTCGGCGCCGGATGCATCGTCGGCTGCGCCGCACGCGCCGCATGGCGCTGTCGCAGCACCCGCATCGGTGTAGCGGCGCTGTGGAGGATCGTACCGCGATACGGCACACCGCCCAGAAATATCCGCGCGCCAAGCGCGAGCCAGCTGCAGACCGCGCGCTCGGCCACCCAGAGCGGCCCGAAGAGCGGAGTGCTCGCGGGAAAGACCCGGGTCGCGTGCTCGCGGCGCCGTCCGAGCTCCGCGGCGGCGATGACTGCGGCGATGCCAATCGCAATGGCGAGCCAGTGTCCGGTGATCGCGAGCGCGAGCACCAGCGGGAGCACCACCAGCTGAGAGGCCATTCGCGCGGGCCGCGCGATCTCGTCGTAGGCCTGGCGCACGCGCTGCGACCAGAAGTGCTTCGTGGTGGACGGCCGGCGCAGCACGAAGGCGTCGTAGAGTACGCGCTCGCGCCCGCCGCTCGCGAGCATCGTGCGCACGAGCTCGAGATTCTCGAACATGACGCTTCCGTCGTACCCATTCGTCGCCTGCAGTCGCGAGCGGCGAACACCGAGGGTGCCGGGCCAGTCGCCGCCGGTGAGACGGTTGAGGAGCATGCGCCCCGAATCCCAGCGCGCATGCCATGGAAGCGGCTCGAAGTAATTCTGCGGGCGCACGACATCGGCCGTCGCGAGCGCGGCAATCGTCTGCGCGAGCGACTTCTCGTCGTACCGCACATCGTCGTCGGCGATGATGACGTGCTCGTGCGATGCGAGCCGCAGCCCCGTGAGAACGCCCCCGACCTTCCCCATGGGAGAGACGAGGTCCGGCGCGGGTGCGACGTGGCGGATTCCGGCGCCCCACTCTCGCTCGTGCGCGTCGAAGATCGCGGGCTCAGATCCATCGACCACGATCACCTCCGCTCGCGCGGCGATCCACGCGATGTACTCGCGAAGGTCGCGCGACGTCTCGGGCGCGGCACTCCTGATCGGGAGGATGTAGCTGAACGATTCACGCCCCAGCTCGCTCATGAGGCCGATGCGGGCAACAGGTATGCCGCTATCGCTGGAGCGTCGGCGTGAGGGACGCGCTGGGCGATTTCGCGGATGAGGAGCTGCGCGCCGAGCTGCACCGCGTGGCGGACTGGATCGCGAGCTACCGCGCGACGATCGAGCAGCGCGCGATCGTGCCGTCGGTCGCGCCGGGCGAGATTGCAGCGCACTTTCCGGAGCACGCGCCCGAGCACGGCGCATCGATGGACGAGCTGATGCACGAGCTCGACGAGTCCATCATGCCGGGGATCGTTCAGTGGGGCCATCCGGCATTTCTCGGATACTTCGGCAGCACGAGCAACGGGCCAGCGCTGCTCGGCGAGATGATCGCCGCCGCGCTCAACGTGAACGCCATGACGTGGCGAACGTCTCCCGCGGCGACGGAGCTGGAGGGAGTCGTGCTCGCCTGGATTCGCGAGCTCGTCGGGCTGCCGGAGTCGTACATGGGGATCGTGTACGATACGGCATCCATCGGGTTGATGCACGCGCTCGCCGCCGCGCGCGAGCTCACGGCGGGCGACGTGCGGAAGCGAGGGCTCGCCGGTCGTGGATCGGAGCTCGGCCCCATGCGCGTGTACGCGTCCGATCAGGCGCACAGCGGAGCGGAGAAGGCGATGATCGTCCTCGGACTCGGCGAGGAGAACGTCGTGCGTGTGCGGAGTGATGAGCGGTTCCGGATGGATGTGCAGGCGCTCGAGCGTGCGATCGCGGATGACGAGGCGAAGGGAATGCGTCCGATGGCCGTCATTGCGACGGTCGGTACGACATCGACGGCCAGCATCGATCCGGTGGCGGAGGTCGCACGCGTGTGCCGCGACCACGGTCTATGGCTGCACGTCGACGCGGCGTACGGAGGCCCACTCGCGATGCTGCCGGAGCGGCGCGATGTGATGGCGGGCGCCGAGCTCGCGGACTCGGTGATCGTGAACGGGCACAAGTGGCTCTTCATCCCGCTCGACTTCAGCGCCCTGTACACGAGACGGCCCGAGGTGCTGCGCGCGGTCTTCTCGTTCACACCGGAATATCTGCGCGGCGACGCCGGCGCGAACGGCGCCCTGAACTACATGGACTACGGCATCCAGCTCGGCCGCCGCTTTCGTGCGCTCAAGGCGTGGATGGCGCTGCGTGCATTCGGGCGCGACGGATTGGAGTCGCGCATCCGTGAGCACTGCCGGCTGGCGTGCCTGTTCGCCGAGTGGGTGCGGCGCGAGCCTCGCTATCGTGTGGTCGCTCCGGTGGAGATGGCCGTCGTGTGCTTCCGCTTCGAGCCGCCGGGCGTGAGCGCCGAGCGGTGTGATGAGCTCAACGAGGAGATTGTGGACGCGGTGAACGCGAGTGGGGATGCGTACCTCACCCACACCACGCTCGCCGGAAGGCGCGCGATGCGCATCGGCGTGGGTAACGTGCTCACCACCGAGCGGAATCTGACGCGCGTGTGGCATCGGATCACGGAAGAGGCGGCGCGGCTTTCCCTGGCTTGAGGAGGCGAGGCGTGGAAGATGATTCGCGCGGACCCAACGTTCGGATACCACCGCCGTTCCTGTTCGCGATGCCGCTGCTCACCGGATTCATCGTGCAGCACTTTGTGCCCACGCACATCGTGACCGGCGCGCATGCGATCCACACGCTTCGTCTCGTCGGCCTCGCGGAGGTCGCGATAGCGCTGGCGCTGATGGGGTGGGCGATGTCCACCTTCCTGAGATTCAGGACGCCCATCATTCCCGTACAGCGCGCGCGAGCCCTCGTGAGCGAGGGGCCGTTCAGACTCACCCGCAATCCGATGTATCTCGGATTCACGGTGCTGTACATCGGCATCGCGTTCTTTGCCAACGCGTTCTGGCCACTCGTGTTCCTGCCAGAGGCGATCGCGCTCGCGTATCTGTTCGCGATCCGGCTCGAGGAGGCGTATCTCACGCGCGAGTTCGGCAACGCGTATCGCGACTACTGTTCGAGAGTCCGGCGATGGATCTGAGCTGCTATCCCGTGCGCGCACCGCGATAGACGTTCTCGAGCAGCATCAGCACCACCGCCACGAAGAAGATGGGTGCCCGCCACTGCGCCGGCGCGCCGAGCTTCGGGATGACGAACGCCGCCAGCGCGATGCAGATGAGGGTCCCGATCGTGAGCGTCGCGTCCTCGACGAACAGTCCCCACAGCTCGGTGAGCGCAATTCGAATCGCGTTCATGTGCGCGCGGCGGCCGACGCTCGTGCGCGCGCGAGGCGAACGGCGAGCGCGGAGAAGAGCAGGAGGAGCGCGATCATGGCGATGAGGGCGAGATCCTCGCCTGGCCAGGGATAGCGGAGCCCTTCACCGATCCAGAAGATGCCGAACGCCGTGAGCATGATCCCGACGATGAACTTGAGCGTGTTCTCGGGCACGCGCGCGAGCGGGCGATGCAGGGCGAGGCCGAGCAGGATCACGACGAGCGCGGCGAGCACCGCACCGACGCTGGCGACGAGCAGAGAGCCGCCTGCGCCGATCGCCAGCACGGTGAACGTGACCTCGAGTCCCTCGAGCGATACCGCCTTGAAGCAGGCGATGAAGGCGACGGCATCGAATGTGCGTACCGGCTGTCCCGCATTGCGCATGAGCGCGGTCTCCTGTTCGTAGATCTTCGCCTCATCGTGAATCGAGATGATGCCGGCGGCACGGAGGATCGCCTTGCGAAGCCAGCGGATGCCGAAGAGAAGCAGGAGAATTCCGACGATGAGCTGCAGCGTGGTGATCGGGATGCGGCCGAGCGCGGGGCCGAAGATCACGACCAGCAACGCGAGAAAGATCGCGCTCGCGCCCGCTCCGAGCAGTGACGAGCGCCAGCCGCGCGTGGTGCCCACCGCGAGGACGATGGTGAGCGCCTCCACGCATTCCACGAGCGAGGCGAGAAATGCCGCGACGAAGGCGGTGCTCGCGTGCAGCCAGGTCATCTGGAGCTACTCTCCGTGAGGACAGGGGATGGATGCGCAGCGGCTTGCGGTGCGCGTGTCATGTGCGCGATCGTGAGCGCAGTCGCGCTCCCCTGCAAAAGTATCGACACGATGACCACGCCGAAGGTGATGGTCACGATCTGATCGCGCGCGGGAAAGTTCGGGGCCAGGCTGAGCGCCAGCACCATCGAGAGTGCGCCTCGCAGGCCGCCGAGCACCAGGATGCGGGACCATCCCTCCTCGAGCCGCTCGCGAGTGGGACGAAGCAGCGCGCTGACGCCCAGGATCATGATTGCCCGCCCGATCGTGACGGCCAGATAGGCGAGCAGGATCGCGAGCCACGCATCCACGAGCGCGCGGAGATGGACGCTGAGTCCGAGAAGCAGGAAGACGACGGAGTTCAGCATGAACGACACGTACGACCAGAACGCCACTACCGCCTCACGCGTCGCCGGCGACATCGCCATGCGCTGGGCGTAGCTCCCGCAGAGCATTCCCGCGCTCACGGTCGCGATCACGCCGGACACGCCGAGTGTCTCCGCGAGCGCGAAGGAGCCGTACGCGGCGATCATGGTGAGCGTGATCTCGGTGGCCGGATCGTCGAGGCGGCGCATGACCGCGGTAACGCCGAGCGCGACGAGCAGCCCGACCACCACTCCTCCTCCGACCATGAGCGCGAACTGTGCGATCAGGGCGAGCGCCGAGGGGGCGTTGGCTGGTCCGCTCGCCGCGATCGCCACGGCGAGCGTGAAGATCACGACCGCCGTCCCGTCGTTGAGCAGGCTTTCTCCCTCGAAGAGCACCTGCAGTCGCCGGTCGACGCCGAGCTCGCGAAAGAGCGCGACGACGGCGATGGGGTCCGTCGCGGCGATCAGCGCGGCGAAGACGAGCGCCTGCCGCCATCCGATCGTCGTGATCAGGCCGGCGGACACTGCGGCCAGTAGCAGCAGCGCGGTGAGCGCGATGGAGACGATCACGCCGGGAACCGCGAGCACGATGATCGCGACCTTGTTGCGCCAGAACTCGTCCGACTTCAGGTGATACGCGGCCTCGAACAGCAGTCCGGGAAGAAAGGCGGCGAACAGCAGCTCCTTGTCGAGCTGCGGTGCGTCGAGTCGCCCGAAGGCGCCGAGCAGCAGGCCGACGGCGACGAGCGCGATCGTGTACGGGATGCGGAGCCGCCGGCTCGATGCTGCGACCAGCGTCGCGACCGTGAGGAGGATGAGAAAGGCGTTGGCGGTGTGCATCGGCTCCTGGTACATCCGGCGAGCGTGCGATTCCGGTAACCCTGGAAGTTACGCAACACGAGAGCGGACGCGAGTCACAGGATCGTGCAGCTACTCTGCCTTCCTGCTATTCTGTGTTGGTCACAGGGATGTTCGATCTGATGTGGAGTCGTATCGTGAGTGCCTTGCTCGACCCGATGCGAATGGTCTCGGACTTGGACTGTCTTTCGCAGCTGCGCTGGCGGTCATCCTCCGGGGACCCGTACTAACGGGCTCGATTCTTTTTTTCGTCTCTCGTTCGGAGCACGTTGAACGAACGAGCAACCCGGCCCCGTCGCTTTAGGCACGGCCGTGGGTGACAGTACTCGACGCTCGGGAAGCGGTCCTGTTCGTGCGTACCCCGTCTGTCGAATCTTCCACGAACGAGCGCTCTCCTCGCAGAGCTGACCCCCGTCCGCACCGCCGAAACGATGACCGCACCCTCCGCCGCACCCAGCTCCAGGATAGTCATCGCCGGCGGGAGCGGGTTCATCGGCCAGGCGCTCGCGGCTCGCTTCATCGAGCGACGCCATGACGTCGTCGTGCTCACGCGCAATGCCGCAGCGCGCACCGACGGCGTGCGCGAAGTGGTCTGGGACGGCCGCACGCACAGCGACTGGGCGACGGAGCTCGACGGTGCCGCAGCCGTCATCAATCTCACGGGCAAGAGCGTCAACTCCCGCCACACCGACAAGAACAGGCGCGAGATCATCTCCTCACGTGTCGACTCCGTGCGCGCGATCGCCAGCGCGATCGCTGCGAGCGATGCGCCTCCTCCGGTCTGGGTGCAGGCAAGCGCGGTCGGCATCTACGGCAACGCCGGCGACACGCTCTGCGACGAGAGCGCTCCGCACGGCAGCGACTTCATGGCCGAAGTCTGCGTGCAGTGGGAGGAAGCGTTCCGCGCCGCGCTCACGCCCGCAACGCGCGGCGTCGTTCTACGCTTCGGTGTCGTGCTCGGCCGCGAGGGCGGCGCGCTCCCCATGCTCGCCCGCCTCGCGCGACTCGGCCTCGGGGGTACGGTTGGAAGCGGTCGCCAGTACATCAGCTGGATTCACCGCGATGACGTGGTTGCGGTGGTTCAGCGCGCGCTCGGCTCGCGCATGGTGGGACCGTACAACGCCTGCAACCACGTACCCGAGACGAACGCCTCGTTCATGAAGCGGCTGCGGAAGGCGGTGCACCGACCGTGGAGTCCACCCGCCCCGGCCTTCGCCGTGAAGCTCGGGTCGTACGTGATCGGCGTCGAGCCATCCGTCGCACTGGGCGGCCAGCGCTGCATTCCGCGCCGGCTCGACGAGGAGGGGTTCGTCTTCGGACACGAGAATCTGAGTGAGTCGTTGATGCGTCTAATCGGCTAAATTGTTATGTTAGTGGCTTGTTACTGGCCTCATACAGACGTCATATGCACCACAGCCCGGCTCCGTGCAACCGAAGAATGAGACCGCTCGTTCAGTCCGTAATCCGCTCGACCCGGCCCTCACCACCCCGAACCAGACACGAATTTCCATGGATCTCCAGCTTCAGGGCAGGACGGCACTCGTCAGCGGGTCCACGGTCGGCATCGGTTTCGCGATCGCGAGCACTCTCGCACGCGAAGGCGCTACGGTGATCGTGAACGGGCGAACACAGGAGCGCGTGGACGAGGCGATGGCCCGCATCGCGGAAGCGAGCCCGCAGGCAGCGCTCCGAGGCGTCGCCGGCGATCTCTCGACTCCCGCTGGCGCCGACGCCGTCGCCGCGAGCTTCCCGGACGTCGACATCCTGGTCAACAACGTCGGCGCGTTCGAGACGAAATCCTTCTTCGACATCACCGACGCCGACTGGCAGCTCATGTGGGAGAGGAACGTCATGAGCGGCGTGCGACTGAGCCGGCACTACATGCGCGGGATGCTCGCCCGGAACTGGGGTCGCGTGATCTTCATCTCCAGCGAGGCGGGGCTGAATCTCTCCCGCAACACGATCCACTATGGCGTCACCAAGACCGCGGTGCTCGGACTCTCGCGCGCACTCGCCGAGCTCACCGTGGGGACCGCGGTCACGGTGAACGCGGTGCTTCCGAGCGACACGCGCACCGAAGCGACAGCCGAATGGATTCAGGGGGAAGCGAAGAAGAAAGGCGTGGACGCCGCGGAGGTGGAAAAGGAATACTTCCAGAAGACGCGGCCGTCATCGCTCATCAGGCGCTTCGCGGAGCCATCTGAGGTGGCCGCACTCGTCGCCTTCGTCGCGAGTCCGTTGTCCGCGATCACGAATGGTGCGGCGTTGCGCGCCGAGGGCGGGATCATCCACAGCATCGGGTGAGCCGGCGCGAGGCGCGCCCGGCTACACCCGCTCCACTTCCTCCGTGCGCCGAGCCGGCGTCGCATCGGGTACGTCAAGCGGCAGCGTGAGCTCGAACGTCGCACCCTGCCCGCTGTCGCTCTCCACCGAGATGTCACCGTACATCGCGCGCGCGAGGTCGCGGCTGATCGCCAGGCCGAGCCCCACGCCCTGCTGCCGCTCGGGCGTGAGATGACGATCGACTTGCACGAAGGGGTCGAAGATGGTCTGCAGCTTCGCGCGCGGGATGCCGCGCCCCGTGTCCTGGACGATCACGCGCACGTGCGTGTCGTCGGCCGTGCAGCTCAGCGTGATGTGTCCATCCTGATCGGTGAACTTGACCGCGTTGCCGACGAGATTGAGCAGAATCTGATCGAGCTTCTCACGATCCGCGCGTACGCGCAGGCTTCTGTCGCACGGACGATATTCGTACGCGATGCCCTTCGCCCGCAGCTGCGGCGCTATCAGCCCTTCCATCTCCGCAAGCGCATCCGCGAGCACGATCCCGGAGAGATGCAGCTCGACACTCCCCGCCTCCAGTCGCGCGTAGTTCAGAATGTCGTTGATGAGTGAGAGCAGGTGCTGGCTCGCGCGGCGGATGCGTCGCAGATCCTCGCGCTGCGCATCGGTGACGGGGCCGCGCACTCCCATCTCGAGCAGGTCCACGTAGCCCGAGACGGCGTTGAGCGGCGTGCGCAGCTCGTGTGACATCGTCGTGAGGAAGAGCGCCTTCGCCGCGTTCGCCGCCTCGGCGTCGCGCCTCGCCTGCTGCTCTCCCTCGAGCAATTCCTCCCGCTCCGTCACGTCGTGGCTCACGCCGAGGAGGGAGATGGGCTCGCCGCTCTCGTTCGTGCGCAGGCGCGCGAACCCCTCCAGCCATCGCTCGGCGCCATCCGTCCGACGGAATCGATACTTGATGTGCAGCGTCGGTGTTTGCTCGGCCACGGCACGCGCGATCTCGTCTTCCACCCGCTCGCGATCGTCGGGGTGGATGAAGGAAAGGGATTCCTCGGGCGTTCCGGAGAACTCACCCTCCGCGAGACCGTGCATGCGCTCCGTCTGCGGCGACCACATCACGCGGTCGTGCTCGATGTCCCACTCCCACGAGCCAAGGCCGCCGGCCTCCAGCGAAAGCACGAGCTTGGCCTCGCTCTCGCGCAGCCGTGCATTGCTCACCGATGCAGCGTCGCGCGCGTGCACCGTTTCGGCGAACAGCCGCGCGTGCTCGATCGCGAGCGCGGTGCGACGCGCGAGCTCCTGCACGCGCGCGATGTCGCTGCCGCCGAAGAAGTGACCGGACTCCGCGGACACGACCGTGATGGCACCGACCGCCTTGCCGTCGATCAGCATCGGCGCGATGACGTACGAGCGAAGCTGGAGCGCGAGCAGCAGATTCCGCTTGTCGGGATCGGGCATGCCGGCCACGACCATGTCGTCCGTGAGCTCGCCCGCCTGCACCTCGCCCGAGCGGAGCGCAGCGTACACGCCGCCCGGATCATCCGGCAGGGCGGGAAAGCGCCGATGAAACTCATCCGCGATCGCGAGCTTCGCCGGATCGGCATGCACGGTCACGACACGGCGCAGCGTGTCGTCCGGCTCGAGCAGCTCGATCGTGCACCAGTCGCCGAGCCGCGGCACGGCGAGCCGCGCGATCTCGCGGAGGGCGGCATCGATGTCCGTCGTGCTCGCGAGCACGGCGCTCGCCTCGGCGAGCACGCTCAACCCCTCGCTCGCGCGGCGCTGATCGTGCACATCGGTACACGTCCCGAACCACTGCGTGATCTTCCCGGTCTCATCGCGCAGCGGAAGCGCGCGACAGAGGAACCATCGATACGAGCCGTCGGCGCTGCGGCGCAGGCGGCACTCCACCTCGAACTGATCGCCCGTGCGGGACGCCCGCTCCCATTGCTCGTCCACGATGCTCCTGTCCGATGCATGGACGGCATCGCGCCAGTCGCGGACGTCGACCTGCGCACCGGCAGCACCGATGTATTCGCGCCACCGGTTGTTGACGTACTCGGTATCGCCGGATGCGCGGGTCGACCACACGAGCTGCGGCATCGTCTCGGCGAGCGCGCGAAAGGAGCGTTCGGCGTGCTGCAGCTCCTCACTCGAGGCGGTGAGGGCCGCGAGCGCCTCGTCGCGCTCCGCGGCGAGGCGCGTCTGCACGGCGGCCTCGCGCGCGAGGAGCACGTTCACCATCAGCGCGATCAGGAATGCCGCCGCGGTCCCGAGAATGACGACCCAGGTCATCTCGTCCGTGTAGCGCGTCAGGTCGGCCGAGCGGGAGGCGAGTCGAATGGTCTCCTGGCGTCGAATCGAGCCGACGATGCGCCGCGCTCCGCGCATCGCGTCGCGGCCACGGTTCGTCTTCACGACCGCGAGTGCGGCAGCGGAACCGCGCGTGCGCTGGAGCTGGATCGTCTGCGCGATCTCCTCCATCCGAGCGCGCGAGAAGTAGCCGAGGCTGTCGACTGCGAGGCGGGTGGCCGGGCTGGCATCCGCACTGTCGACGGCAGCCCGCAGCCGAGCGAGAGCGATCGGCACGGAGTCGGCGAAGCGCTCGTACGGGAGCAGATAATCCGGATCGTTCGTGAGCAGATATCCGCGCTGCCCGGTCTCCGCATCGACGAGATGGGTGAGGAGCTTGTCGCCGGCGTCCGCAACCGCGCGCGAGCGGCGGAAGTCCAGGCGAGAGGTGACGATTCTGTCGGTACGGTTGTGAGCGATGATGCCGACGATGACCACGAGCAAGGGCGCCCCGAACACGGCGGTGAGGCGGCGCCAGGTCAGTCGCCAGTACGAGAAGATCGAACGGGGAGTGAGCCCCGTGACGGCCGTTCGCTTTTCATCCATCGGCGAGCGAATGGGCACAGCGTGGGGACTCGAGGAGGACACCGCAGATGGCGATCGGCCGGACCCGCCCACTTCTGGGAGGATCCGGCCGTCGCGCTCTCACTGCCGACTGCCGCGAGAGAGTTTAGCACGCGGCGTGCCGCGCTATCCGTGCCGGGGAGACCTGTCGTTCTGCTCGGGCTTTCCCTTGCCCGAGTCGTCGCTCTGCGTACGCCGGCGATCGTTTGCCGAGCGATCGTTGGGCTGCGGGTGCGGAGCCGCGTCGGGCTCCGCCCGCGGGGCCGAGCGCGGCGCGCGCTCGGGGCGTGCAGCGGGAGCCTGCTGCACGGGGCGCCCGTTGGGTTCAACATCCGGGTGCGAGACCGGCCGCGCATTCTGCGGAGCGCTCGGCTGCGAGGCCGGCGTCTCACGCGGAGCCTGGGCCGGCTGTGCGCGCGGCACCGACCGCACCTCCGTGTTCGGATCCACCGTGTGCGCCGGACCGGCGTTGGGTGAACCGTTCACCGGCGCTGGCGCAGGCGTGTCGGCGTGCGACATGGGACGGTCGTCGGTGTTCGGCCGCGAGCGCGGCGCCCGACGCTCGTTGACCCTCGGTTGTACATCCGGCTGCGCGTCCGGCTGCGCAGCGCGAACGTTCACGTTCGGCCGGACATTCGCCGGCGCCGCACGCACGTTCACGTTCGGACGAACGATTGGTGCGCGGCGTCCATCCGTGTTCGGCGCGACCGCGTGCGCCGTTCCGTTGTCCTGCGAACCGTTCACCGCTGTCGCACCATTCGTGTGCGGCATGGCAGGTGTCGCCTCCGTCCGCCGCTCGCCTCGCGTCTGCGAGATCGGAAGCGGGGCCACGGGCGTGTTGCCGTTGCTCCTGAGCTGATCCTCGTGCGAGGCAAACGTCGCCGGACGTGCAGGGGGCGTGTTCTTCCACACCACCGGCCGATTCTGCACGGCCTCGGGCGGACGGCTCACCGGTGCCGCATCGCGCCGGCGAATGATGACGCTCTGCTCCGTCGGCGCCACCGGGGCCCCATCGCCCACGACGTGCGCGTAGCGCGCCTGCTCGACCGGAACCACCGTCGCGCCATGGCCGATCCTGCGCGAGCCCGCGAACTGATCCTGCGACACCGCCGTCATCGCGCCGTTCACGCGCTGATTGCGATAGTTGATGTTGGTGACGTTGATGTTCGTGACGTTGATGTTGGTCACGTTCACGTTGGTGACGTTCACACGACGCACGTACCGGTCGCTGGTGTGATACGCGGGACGATAGACCTCGTGCGGCGCGAGCGGAAACCAGGCGACGTTGCGACGACCATCCCAGCGCGAATCGTTGTAGTCGTTCCCGCCGACGAACACGACGAGCGCTGGAGCGTACACTGGACGGCGAACTACCGCGCCCGGCACCCACACCCAACGGTCGCGCGAGTACGCCCAGCGGCCGTAGTGCGAAGGCGCGAAGCCCCAGGGCGCATCGTCGATCCAGGTCCATCCGTACGGCTCGACCCACACCCAGCGGCCGTAGCGGTACGGCGCCCAATCTGCAGCGACACTGGTGGGTGCCCACACGTTGCCGTACTCGGGATCGACGCTCCACGTGCCGTTGCGATCGAGGTCCTCGTAGCCGGTCATGTCGCGCGACACGTACTGCGCAGACACGGACTGGTCTTCCGCACGATCGCGCGCGCTCGCCCACTGGTCGTACTCGTCCATGGGCGGTGCGTCGCGCACGTCCTGCGAGGCACCGTCGGCCGTGAAGAGCACGGTCTCATCGGGACGCACGTCGACCGTCTGATCGTTCGAGGTCACTTCGGCGTCGCCGTTGCGCGCCGTGACGGTGCTCGTGGCGCCGTCCTGGCTCACATCGATGCGATAGGTTCCGTCGCGCAGCAGCGTCACGGCACCGGTGGGCGTGTCGATCTCGATGTCGTCGTCGACGTCGAGCGTCCGCACGCGAAGCAGGGCAGAGCCCTGCGTCAGGCGGATCTGCAGATGATTGTCATCGAGATCGAGAATCTCGAAGGCGGTCTCGGGCGCGAGTCGAATCGCGTTCGCGCCCACGTGCAGCTCGGCGCGAGCGTCCGCATCCGTCCACAGGTGATCGCCGGATGTCAGCGGATAGTTGAGCGTCGCGCTCGTCCAGTCGTCCACTGTGCCTGGACGGAAGGAAACATCGCCCTGGAGGAAGCTCGTCCGCGCGACGCGCGCCGACGGATCCTGATCCTGGGCGTGCACAGCCGCGACTCCGCCGAGCAGGACCGCAGCCATTCCGATGAGTACACGAGTGCCGCGCATACGTCGATCTCCGATTGAGTAGTGGTGCATGCCAGGTACAAGGCAACCGGCATTCCGAATTCCGCCCGATTCTGCGACGGCGTGCATCTCGTGCGCTGACAACCAATTGCAGGTAGTTTGCTGGCGGGTCGCGACGCTGCCCGAGGCCTATTGTCGCGCCCGGAGTACGTAAAAGTGTCCCATGTAGAGGACGACACAGCCTTTCCTTCGTGACCTGATTGCCCGTCAAACCGGCCTTCGTTCTGGCATTGCTGTACTCGGTGGATCACCGGCAGGTGGTGCTCATGCGCCGCACGAGGCCGGTGTGGCAGGCGGGCCGCGTGAACGCACTGGGCGGCAGGCTCCTGCAGGGGGAGGGCGCCGCGGCAGCCGCCCGGCGCGAGGTGCGGGAGGAGTGCGGGGTGGATGTGGCCGAGTGGCGCGAGGTGCTGGTCTGGGAGGACGCCGAGTACGTCATGCACGTGATGCGCGCCGAGAGCGAGAGGGCTCGCGAGGCGCGCACGCTCGAGGATCAGGAGGTCTTTCTGGCGGACGTGAACGCCCTTCCGGACAACGTGATCGACAACCTGCGCTGGCTGGTGCCGCTCGCGCTCGATGAGGATGTCGCGTTCCCGATCGTGGTGCGGAGCGCGGCGGCGGAGGGGTCGGGGCTCACGGAGCGCGGTCGCGAGAGGGAGTGAGCGATGCCCGAGCTGCCGGACATCACCATCTATGTAGAGCAGCTCGAGCGGCGCATCGTAGGACGGACGCTCGAGAAGCTCGAGATCGCGAAGCCATTCGTGCTCCGCACGTTCGATCCGCCGGTTGCGGAGGTGGTGGGCACCGCGGTGCGCGGCGTGCGGCGGATCGGAAAGCGCATCGTGCTCGCGCTCGATGGCGAGCGCTTCATCGTCATCCATCTCATGATCGCGGGACGGCTCAAGTGGCGCGCGCCGGCTGCGAAGCTGCCACCCAAGGGATCGATTCTCGCCACGTTCGTGTTCGCGAACGGCGTGCTGGTGCTGACGGAGGCGGGGACGACGCGTCGCGCGTCGATGCATCTCGTGCGTGGCGAGGAGGCGCTCCGGCAGTTCGACCGCGGAGGGCTCGAGGTGCTGAGCGCTACGCTCGAGGAGTTCGCGGCGCGGCTGCGAAGCGAGAACCACACGCTCAAGCGCGCGCTGGCGGATCCCCGGTTGTTCAGCGGGATCGGCAACGCGTACTCGGATGAGATTCTGCATCGCGCGCGACTGTCGCCGGTGATGCTGACGCGGCGCATCGGCGACGCGGAGATCGAGCGGTTGTTCGGCGCGACGAGGACAACGCTCGACGAGTGGACGTCGCGGCTACGCGCGGAGGCGGGTGAGCGCTTCCCCGAGAAGGTGACGGCCTTTCGCGAGGAGATGGCGGTGCACGGCCGATTCGGCGAGCCGTGCCGCGTGTGCGAGGCGCCGGTGCAGCGGATCCGCTATGCGAGCAACGAGACGAACTATTGTGCGCGCTGTCAGACTGGCGGAAAGCTGCTCGCGGACCGCGCGCTCTCGCGGCTGCTGGGCAAGGACTGGCCGAAGTCGATCGACGACATCGAGTGAGCGCGGCTCAGGCGCGCGGCGCCGTCTTCGCTGCGCTGAGCGCGATGGAGAGGCCGATGCCGAACATGTGTATCGCGAGTCCCGTGAGCCAGGTATCGACCGGAGTGAAGTGCGGCTTCGTGTGCATGGCATCGAGTGGAAGCACGACCCAGTTCATGAAGAAGTAGATCCAGACGCCGTACGCGAGCCCGTACGGGATCGGCTTGCGCAGAAGGTCGGGGATGAAGCGCCGCCCTGCATATACATAGATGGAGGCCCAGATGATCGCGATCGTCCAGTGCAGGGCGAATCCGAGCACCACGGTGGCGGTGCCGCCATCGAACGAGGCTCTCCCGAGCAGGCCGCCGGCAACCGACTGGGGAATCCGCATCCACGGGGCGTGCTTCACGCCAGCGAACCAGAGGAGCGCGTAGGTGATGTCGAACGCGCCAGCGATCAGCCCGCCGATGAGGATCGCCCTGGTCGGCGTCCAGGCGGACGTGGCGAGTCGCGGTCGTTCGGTCATGGAAATCATGGAGCGCACTGGTGAAATTGGGCGACTGGCAGCCGACTGGCGGGGAAGTGACCGCAGGGTACGGTAACAGCCGGCTGGGCTATCGGGTAATGACCATCTGACTCTCGCACGCGTCCAATTGGTATGACGAGATCACGCCGCGCGGCCTTCGCCGCCATCCTCATCGCAGGCGCCGTGCTGGCGCTGGTGGTGCACAAGCAGCTGTGGCGCGCGGGCGCTTCGCAGGTGCCCGAGGCGAGTGCGGCGGAGCTGCCCACGGGAAAGGACTCGATCGCGCTGGCGAAGGTGGCGCTCGACAGCTGCTCGAAGATCTCGGGTGACAAGATCCCGTGCTACGAGAAGCACCTGATCCCGCTGGTCGATGTGGGCGGTCCGAAGCTCGCGATGGGCACGTTGATGCAGGTGGCCAACGGCGATCGCGACGTGCGCGGCTTCGGGCACGTGTACGCGCACGCGATCGGGATGCACGCCTTCGACGTCGACAAGAACGTCGAGCGCACGTTCTCGAGCTGCACCGATGCGTTCCAGTCGGGCTGCTACCATGGTGTGATCGAGGCGTACTTCGCGAGCTCCGGCAAAGTCGATTCGCAATCCGTGCGTGGGCTGTGCGTGCCGTGGTCGCAGGCGGGCGTGTACGGGTGGCTGCGCTTCCAGTGTGCGCACGGGCTCGGGCACGGGCTCACGATGCACTATGAGCACAACCTGGTGCAGGCGCTCGGGGGATGCGATCTGCTCCTCGATTCGTGGGACCGCGAGTCGTGCTACGGCGGCGCGTTCATGGAGAACGTGGTCGACGCGACCGAGCCGCATCATGGCATGCCGGGGATGGACATGCCCGAAGAGAAGCGGTCGTTCAAGCAGATCGACGCGAAGGATCTGAACTATCCGTGCTCGATTCTCGCCGAGCGCTACCTGACGACGTGCTATCAGAATCAGGTGTCGATCATCATGCACTTCGACGACCACAAGATGCCCGCGGTCGCGAAGGACTGCATGAAGGTGCCGGAGAAGTACCGCTACATGTGCTTCACGGGCTTCGGCACGGACATCAACTCGTTCGTGGTCGGCGACCATCTCAAGGCGATCGACCTGTGCGCGAACGCGCCGGAGAAGTACCGCGAGTGGTGCATCATCGGTGTGGTGAAGAACATCATCGATGTGAGCGCGAAGACGGCCGACGGCGTGTCGTTCTGCCAGAAGGTGACCGAGCACCACCTCAAGTCGCGCTGCTACGAGGCGGTGGGCGAGGAGTCCGTGAGTCTGGAGCAGCGCCCCGAAGTGCGCGAGACCTTCTGCGCGGTGAGCGAGCCGGAGTACATCGAGGCGTGCCGCTTCGGCGCGCGTCTGATCACGGTCCCGCCGCCGGGGCTCGAGGCCGAGTAGGAGAGCACCCACCGACCTCCTGCGATTCAACCGTTATTTCCTGATTTCGTTTTTTCCGTTCGTGTCCGTCGGTGTCCGTTTGTGTCGTATCATCCAAAGAGTTTCTGCTCGACGCGCGGCGCTCGCCCCTGAGGGAACAGTCGCTCGGGATTGGAAAGAGCAACTGTGAAGAACGACATAAACGGACACAAACAGACACAAACGGCCAGGGGCTTTTTACTAAGGGCAGAACGCGTCGCCTGGCGATCACGCCACTCGCTCGCGGCCGCGGGCAGCTCTGGTACGTCCAGGCCCCGTGACGGCCGGAGCGCTGGATCGGCACTTGCCTCGAGAGTGGGGACTCCTCTCAATTTCCCGGATGCCAGACGAGCTGAAACCGCATACCCTGACAGGCAACTTCCGCATGCACGAGGGGGTGCGCTCCCGTTTTCTCTCGAGCGAGCACGACATCATCGTCTATCTGCCCCCGGGATACGACGAGGAGCTCGAGCGGCGCTATCCCGTGCTCTACATGCAGGACGGCCAGAATCTCTTCGACGAGGCGACGTCCTTCAGCGGCGAGTGGCACCTGGATGAGGCGGCGGAGCTGACGATCGGGGCGAAGCTCGTGCGGCCGCTGATCATCGTCGGGATCTACAACGCCGGCGCGTACCGCATCGATGAGTACACGCCCACCCGCGATTCCGCCAAACGGGCGGGGGGGAACGCGGACCGGTACGGGCGCATGCTCGTGGAGGAGCTCAAGCCCTTCATCGACGCCGAATACCGCACGCTGCCGGGCGCTCGCGACACCGGCATCGGCGGCTCCTCGCTCGGCGGACTCGTGTCGCTGTACCTCGCGCTCAAGTACTCGGGGATCTTCTGGAACGTCGCCGTGCTGTCGCCCAGCGTGTGGTGGGACAACCGCTTCATCGTGCGCCGCGTGCGCGCGCTGCACGCGGCGCCGCCGCTCAGGATCTGGCTGTCCACGGGGACGGAGGAGGGCGACGGCGTCGTCGCCGGCGCACGGCGCGTGCGCGATGCGCTCCTGGCGAAGGGATGGGTGCTGGGCGACACGCTGCACTACGAGGAGATCGAGGGCGCGCGACACGTCGAGTCGGCGTGGGCGGCGGTCGCGCCCGCGATGCTGCAGTTCCTCTATCCCGCGAACAGCTGATGCATCGCGAGCATCGTCGCTGGAGAAGCCCATCGGTCGGGAAGGACATGGACATGCTCATCTTCGGCCACGCGGGTGCGCGCGTGCTCGTGTTCCCGACCTCGATGGGGCGCTTCTTCGAGTGGGAGGATCGCGGCATGATCGCGGCCCTGGGCGAGCATCTCGAGAAGGGATGGCTCCAGCTCTACTGCGTGGACAGCTTCGATGACGAGAGCTGGTACGCGAAGCACGTGCATCCGGCGGATCGCGCGCGCAGGCACGAGGCGTACGAGCGCTATCTGCTGCACGAGGTGCTGCCGTTGTCCACGCATCTGAACGACAACGCCTTTCTGATCACGACGGGTGCGAGCTTCGGCGCGTATCACGCCATGAGCTTCGGTCTGCGTCATCCCGAGCTCACCGGCCGCGTGCTGGGGATGAGCGGGTTGTACGACATCAAGGAGCAGACCGGCGGCTATTCGGACGACTCGGTCTACTTCCACAACCCGGCCGATTTCATCGCCAACGAGCACGACCCCGCGCGACTGGCGGCGATCCGGCGGATGGACATCATCTTCGCGATCGGCCGCGACGATTCGATGCACTGGACGAACGAGCAGTTCTCGCGAACGCTGTGGGGCAAGGGGATCCCGCACGCTTTTCGCGTGTGGGATGGCTGGGCGCACGATTGGCCGTGGTGGGAGCGAATGGTTCGCATGTACATCGGCGGAAGCGATTGACGGGCACTGAAAGGGGAGCGCGATGATGGCGTCGGGAAAGGAGAAGCGGATCGGGCTGATCGTGGGGCGTGAGTGGAGCTTTCCGCCTGCGTTCATCAAGGAAGTGAACGAGCGCGATGTGGGCGTGACCGCGGAGCTCGTGCAGCTCGGCGGAACGCGGATGGACGATCCCACCGAGTACTCGGTGCTCGTCGATCGCATCTCGCACGAGGTGCCGTACTACCGTTCGTACCTCAAGTACGCCGTGCTGCAGGGGGTGTCGGTGATCAACAACCCCTTCATGTGGACGGCGGATGACAAGTTCTTCGAGGCGGGACTCGCAACACAGCTCGGCGTTGCGAGCCCGAAGACCGTGGTGCTCCCCAACAAGGAGTACATCCCGGGCATCCATCACCAGGAGAGTCTGCGCAACCTGGTGTACCCTCTCGATTGGGAGGGAATTCTCTCCTATGTAGGACTCCCCTGCGTGCTCAAGGACGCGCACGGGGGCGGCTGGAGAGACGTGTACATCTGCCGCACGCTCGAGGAGCTGTTCGCGGCGTACGATGGCTCGGGGCAGCTCACGATGGTGCTGCAGGAGTTCATCGAGTGGGACCAGTACATCCGCTGCCTGTGTCTCGGGCAGAGCGAGGTGCTGCCCATGAAGTACGATCCGCGCGAGCGCAAATACCACGTGGAGCACGAGCATCTCTCCCCCGAGCTCGGCGCGCGAGTGGTCAAGGACTCCCTCACCCTCGTCAAGGCACTCGGCTACGACATGAACACGGTCGAGTGGGCGGTGCGCGACGGCGTTCCGTACGCGATCGACTTCATGAATCCCGCGCCGGACATGGACGTCAACTCGCTCACCCCGCACTACTTCGACTGGACGGTGAAGCACATGGCGGATCTCACGATTCGCCTGGCGAAGTCGCCGAGGCGCAAGATGCGGATCGAGCGCGGAGAGTTCCTGCTCGGGCGGCGCGAAGGGTGAGGAGCGAAGGTCAGCCGCAGGACGCGATCGCTCGCTATCACGATCTGCTCGCGAGCGGAGGGTTGGCGGGAGACTCGCAAGCGTGGCTCGAGGAGCAGGTCGAGCGGCGCGGCCTCACCTTCGGCGGGCGTCCGGTGTGCACGGTGGTGCGTCCGCGATGGATGACGCTGCGCGAATATGCGCTGTGCCGGGATCGCGCCGCGATCGTGCTGCGTGCGTTCGCGACCGCGCAGCGTGCGGCGCTCGCCGATGAGAGCGTGCGGCGGCAGCTCAGGCTCACGGACTGGGAAGAGCAGCTCGTGATGGTGGATCCGGGATTTTCCGCCGCGAGCCCGACGTCGCGGCTCGACGCGTTCTTCGTGGACGAGGGGCGCGGATTGCGCTTCACCGAATACAACGCGGAGACACCGGCCGGCGCGGCGTACAACGACGCGCTCACCGAGGTGTTCGAAGCGATGCCGGTGATGCGTGAATTCCAGCGGCATCACGCGCTGCGCCCGCTCCCCGCGCGCGCGGGCGTGCTGCGATCGCTGCTCGACGCGTACGAGGAGTTCTCTGGCACGCACGCGAAGCCCCGCGTCGCGATTCTCGACTGGCGCGAGGTGCCGACCTTCAGCGAGTTCCTGCTCTTCGAGCGCTACTTCGCGAGCCAGGGGCTCGAGTGCCGGATCATCGATCCGCGCGAGGTGGAGTACGAGGGCGGCGTGCTGCGCGCGGGCGACTTCGCGATCGATCTCATCTACAAGCGAGTGCTCATCCACGAGCTCGTGGAGCGATGCGGGCTCGATGGGCCGGTGATCCGCGCGGTGCGCGATCGTGCGGTGTGCATGGTGAATCCGTTCGCGTGCAAGCTGATGCACAAGAAGGCGAGCCTCGCGGTGCTGAGCGATGAGCGCAACGCGCGGCTGTTCAGTGCCGAGGAGAGACAGGCGATCGAAGCGCACATCCCCTGGACGCGGCTGGTGGAAGACCGGCGCACGCTTTTCGACGGAAGGGAAGTCGACCTGCCGCGATTCATTCGCGACAACCGCCAGCGCCTCGTGCTCAAGCCCAACGACGAATACGGCGGCAAGGGCATCGTGCTCGGCTGGGAAGCGACGGACTCGGAGTGGGAGGCGGGACTCGCGGCTGCGGCGGAGCAGCCGTATATCGTCCAGGACCGGATCACGCTCCCGATGGAGGCGTATCCCTCGGTGGTGGATGGCGAGCTCAGGATCTTCGATCGGATGCTCGACACGGCGCCCTTCGTCTCCGACGGCGCCTACATCGAGGGATGCATGACGCGACTCGGAACCGCCGCACTGCTCAACGTCACCGCCGGTGGTGGCTCGAATGTTCCTACGTACGTGATCGAGCCGCGATGAGTCCTCAGGGAGCATGTCGATGAAGCCACCATCACTCACGATCGGGATCGAGGAGGAGTACCAGATCATCGATCCCGAGACGCGGGAGCTGAAGTCGTACATCCAGGAGATACTGGACGGCGACCGCATCATCCTCGAGCAGGTGAAGCCGGAGCTGCACCAGTCGATCGTCGAGGTCGGCACCAACGTGTGCAACACGCCGGCGGCGGCGCGAGCGGAGCTCGTGAAGCTGCGGCACTCGGTGATCTCGCACGTCACGAAGAGCGGGCTGCGCGTGGCCGCGGCGGGCACGCATCCCTTCTCGTCGTGGGTGACGCAGGAGATCACGCCGCTCGAGCGGTACATGGGTGTGAAGGCCGACATGGCGGAGCTCGCGCAGTCGCTGCTCATCTTCGGTACGCACGTGCACATCGGTATCGAGGACCCGGAGTTTCGCATCGATGCGATGAACGCGGCGCGCTACTTCATGCCGCACGTGCTCTGCCTCGCCACGAGCTCTCCCTTCTGGATGGGACGCAACACGGGGCTCAAGTCGTACCGGAGCATCGTCTTCCGGAACTTCCCGCGAAACGGTGTGCCGCGCGTCTTTCGCGACTGGTCGGACTTTCAGAACCTGCTCGACACCCTCGTGCAGACCCGGTGCATTCCGGACGGCTCCAAGATCTGGTGGGATGTGCGGCCGCACCATCTCTATCCCACACTGGAGTTCCGCATCTGCGACGTGTGCACGCGCGTGGACGAGGCGATCTGCGTCGCCGCGATCTTCCAGGCGATCATCGCGAAGCTGTGGAAGCTGCGGCGCGACAACATCACCTTCCGCGTCTACAACAGCGAGTTGATCGAGGAGAACAAGTGGCGCGCGGTGCGCTGGGGGCTGGGCGGAAAGCTCGTCGACCTCGGCCGCGAGGAGGAATATCCCGCGCGCGAGCTCGTGCGCGAGCTCATCTCGTGGTTCATCGACGATGTGGTGGACGAGCTCGGGAGCCGCAAGGAAGTGGAGTATGCCTACCGGATCCTGAGCGAGGGCACCTCGGCGGACCGTCAGCTCGCCGTCTGGGAGAAGACCGGCGACCTCAAGGCCGTGGTGGATTCGCTGATCGCGGAGACCTCCGAGGGCGTGGGGCTGGACTCCGTGCCCGGGTTGGAAGAAAACGCGCGCCCCGTGGCCTGAGACCGTTTATTATCCAGATATGAGCCTGCAGCCCGTAATCGGCATCACGACCCAGACGCTCGAGGCGGTAGCCGGCGAGCTCCCGCGCTGCTGGGTGATGAGCCAGCGATACGTGAACGTGCTCACGCAGGTGGGCGCGATCCCGTGGGTCATTCCCCTGACGCCGGACATGGCGACGCTGCGCGCGATCTACGAGCGACTGGACGGCGTGTTCCTGCCGGGCGGCGTCGACATGGATCCGCAGCAATACGGAGAGACGCGCACGCCGGTATGCGGCGTGACGGATCCGGATCGCGATCGCGTGGAGGTTGCGCTCGTGCGCTGGGCGATGGAGGAGCGGAAGCCGGTGCTCGCGGTGTGTCGCGGCGTGCAGGTGCTCAACGTCGCCGCGGGCGGCACGCTCTACCAGGATCTCGCCGCCTGGTGCGACGCCGCGATCAAGCACGACTACTGGCCCAACGAGCCGCGGCAGCGCACGGATCTGGTGCACGAAGTGATCGTCGAGCCGCACACGCAGCTCGCGTCGATCATGGGTGCGGGCCGCGGCACCGTGAACAGCATGCATCACCAGGGCATCAAGCAGCTCGCGCCGGGGCTCGTCGTGAATGCGCGCGCGCCGGATGGATTGATCGAAGGTGTCGAGGGGGAGGACGGCGACGGCTTTCTGCTCGGCGTGCAGTGGCATCCGGAGGAGCTCGTGGAGAGCATGCCGGAAGCGCGCCGGCTGTTCGAAGCGTTCGTTTCCTCGTCGGCGTCGTACCAGATCGACGCGGTGCCGAGGTAGGGATCGCGAGTGGCCGAGGCGAGCAAGCCTGCTTCCATTCAGAAGATGCCGTCGGTCGCGATCTGTATTGCAACGCATTGCCGTCCACTCGGACTCGAGCGCCTCATCCGGGCGCTCGCCACGCTCGCGTTCACGAGAACATCCCCGGGCGCCATCAGCATCGTGGTCGCAGACAACGATCCCGCGGGCTCGGCGGCGGCGACGTGTGAGGCGCTGCGAAGCGCGATCCGCTGGCCGATCGAGTACGTCCACGAGCCGCGTCGCGGAATTCCGTTCGCGCGCAACGCGTGCGTGAACGGCGCGCGCCGGCTCGGCGCCGAGCTGCTCGCGTTCATCGACGACGACGAGGTTCCGGAGCCGTTGTGGCTGGATGAGCTGTTGCTCGTGATGCACGACACCGGCGCGGGCATCGTCACGGGTCCCGTCCTTCCGGCGTTCGAGGGAGACGTGCCCGCGTGGATTCGGCGCGGCGGCTTCTTCGATCGCGAGCGGCACGTGACCGGTGCGTCGCAGGAGCGCGCGGTGACCGGGAACGTGCTCCTGCGCCTCGACCTGCTCGACGGCATGCCCACTCCGTTCGACGAGCGCAAGCCGCTGTCTGGCGGAACGGATACGCATCTCTTTCGGCGTCTCATCGTCGCGGGAGAGCGCATCGTCTGGGCGGACGACGCCGTCGTTCACGAGTACAATCCGTCCAGCCGGCTCACGGCGACATGGCTGATGCGGCGATCGTTTCGGGTGAGCAGCAACTGGAGCAGCACCGAGGCGGAGCTCGATCCCGGCATGCGTGTGCGCGCGTCGAGATTCGCGAAGGCGCTCGTTCGAATCGCGCAGGGCGTGGCGCTCTTTCCCGTCGGACTCGTTGCGGGCCGTCACGTGCTCGTGCGCTCGGGGCAGTTCGTGGCGACCGGGGCCGGCTTCATCGCTGGAATGACTGGCCACGAGATGCAGGAGTATCGGGTGACGCTGGGCAGCTAGCCGACGGATGCACGCGCCCGGCTGAGCCCGCGCGTGTGGCCGACGAGCGGTTGCAGACAGTTCACGCGCGGCCGATGTTACGACCATGACGCCAGGATTCGGTGAGCGCCTTCGATCGGCGCTGGGCATTCCGGAAGAGCCGCGACGCGTGCGGCGAACGGTTCGTGGCATCGACGTGCTGCTCGAGAACACGCGCCCCGACATCTCGGACGACGATGTGTTCGCGCGGCTCGATGCCGTGCTCGCGCTGATCGAGCGGTACGCACCCGCGAGGCTGCGCCGCATGCGGAAGGACATCGCGGGGATCGACATCAAGCGGTTCGCGTGCCGCGGCGCGTTCTTCGGCGACACGCGGCGCATCCTCTGCGAGCTCACCTTCATCGTCAACCGCGACTTCTCGCTTGCGGAGATCGCGTCGTCGATGCTGCACGAGGGCGTGCACGCGCGCGTGCACGCGGCGGGCGTGTTTCGGACGCCGGCATCGCTCGCCAAGGAAGAGCGGCTGTGCCGCGCGACGGAGCTCTGGTGGGGGCACACGGTGCCCGATGGCGAGAAGGTGATCGAGCGGGCGAGCGCGCTGCTCACCATGAGCGACGATGAGGTCGCGCCGATCGTGGACTGGCGCGTGGCCGCGCAGCGCGTGGCTGAGGCGGACAGGCAGGCGCGGGGGGAGTAGCGACTGGTTATTTCGTCGCGATCAGCCGCTCGAATCTCGGATTACCCTTGAGCGGCGCGAAATTCGGATCGATGCGGAGCCACGCGGGAGAGAGATAGTAGTTCGACTTCAACAGGGGCTCGAGCTCATCCATCGCCTTTTCCGGGTTCCCCGTCAGGGTATACACGCGCGCGAGCTGATGCTGGATGTAGGAGCCGATATAATTGTCCCGCGATGCAGGCAGCAGGGCTGTCGCCCGCTCGCCCTCCGCTTCCGCCTCGGACTTCCGTCCCAGGAACGCGAGTGCGAGTGCGTAGAACGCACGTCGCTGCGCATCGTTCGGAACCGTCGCCAGCACCTGCTCGAAACCGATACGCGCCGTGTCCGCGTAGATTTTCGCGCGCGCACGGTCGCCCCGAAAGTAGTACGTCTGGGCGAGCACGATCCCCCAGGTACCGCGATCTCCATCGAACGCGCTCGGCGTGAGGCGCAGCAGTAGCTGCTGCTGCGCATCATCGAGGACCCAGGCGAGATCCCAATAGTTACCGAGATATGCGACCAGCCCGGTGGGCTCGACCGTCGCCGGTACGGACCGGAGCACGCCGCGCGCAGATTCGAGATCTCCCTGCGCGAGATGGAGCATCACCTTGTTTTCGATCAGATCGAGATTGGCGGGCGCGATCTTCAGCGCCCTGTCCGTCTCCGCCATCCCTTCGCGATACCGATGGAGACGAAGAAGCGTTTGTGCCAACCGGCGCGCCGTAGACGCAGAGCGCGGATCGATCGCCCGGCTCTTTTCGAGATTCTTCTCGGCATCATCCCACTTCCCGAGGCTCTGCTCCGCCAGTGCAGCAGCGGTGAGCAGATCCGCATCCTCGGGCGCCAACCTGAGTCCCGCCTGGTAGGACTCGAGCGCCGCGGACAAATCCTTGTTGACGAGCTCCTGATATTCGCCGTTCGCGAGCTGCGTTTCCGGCTTTCCGGGGGCCAACGCCAGAGCGCGTTCCACCGCGTACTTCGCCGCGGCTGCCGATGCCGGACTCGGGGACGCATTGAAGTAGTAGGAGGAATGCGCCCGCGAGAGATGCGTCCACGCCTTGGCAAAGGTCGAGTCGAGCGCGACGGCCTGCTCGTAATACGTGATCGCGCTCTTCAGCGAGTTTGCGTCTGCGATGATGAGACCTTGCGTCGCCTCACCCTTCAGATAGGCATCGTACGCGGCGAGATTCGCCGTCGGCTTCTCAGTGAGCGTCTGTCGCTGCCCGCTGCCGAGCGCAACATCGAGCGCGCTCGCGACCTGATTCGCGATGTCCGCCTGCACCTGGAAGACATCGGTGATCGAGGCATCGAAGGGCTGCTGCCATTTCGTTCGGGGCGCATGCCCTTCGCTGACGTCCACCAGCTCGGGGCTCACGCGCACGCGGCTCGTGCCGTCCGCGCGCTTCTCCCACTGCACGGTTGCGGTGAGCAGGTAGTCGGCGCCGAGCTCGCGTGCGATCTCCTGCGGCGTCTTCGTCGAGTGGCGGTACTGGGCCGAGCTGCCGCGCGCGATCACCTGGATCGTGCTCAACTCCGACAGCTTGCCGCGCAATTCGTTCGTGATCCCGTCGGCGAGATACGCATTGGCGGAATCGCCGAGATTCTCGAACGGCAGCACCGCGAGCACCTTGGCGCCTCCTGCGGACGTCGAGAGCTTCGATTGGCGCCACGCAAACAGGACGCCGAGACCGAGAAGGAAGCCCACGATGAGCGTCGCTGCGAAGACGGGAATCCCTCGCCGCTTGGCGCCGTTTCCTGGCGGAGTCGGCGCTGGTGCAGCGTGGCTCGACGCCGCTGCGGATGGGATGTGATCCGCTGGCGCTGCTGCGGGCGCGGTCGCCGATGTCACAGCTGATCCGATCGCCCGCGCGAATTCCCCGGCGCTGCCGAACCGGTCCGCGGGCACCGGGGCCAGGGCGCGCTGAATCGCGATGTCGACGGACTCCGGCACGTTCGGACGCGACGTGCGCACGCTCGGCACCGGTTCCGTGAAGCGCTTGAGGATCACCGCCTGCGCTGTTGCACCAGTGTACGGTTGCTCGCCGGCGAGCATCTCGTAGAGTACGGCGCCCAACGCGTAGATGTCGGTGCGCGCATCGGTGCTCCTGTCTGCACTCGCCTGCTCGGGGCTCATGTAGGCGGGAGTCCCGATCGCGAGTCCCGTTTGCGTGAGACCTTCCTCTCCAACGAGCGCGCGCGCGATGCCGAAGTCGGCCACGAGTGTCGAGCCATCCTCCGTGAGAAGGATGTTCTCGGGCTTGATGTCGCGGTGGATCACGCCGTGCTGGTGCGCGTAGTCGAGCGCGCGCGCCGCTTCGCGCGCGATCTGGAGCGCCTGGTCGATGGGGAGCTGCCGCTCGCGATCGAGCCGGCTGCGCAGGCTCTCGCCCTCGACGTACGGCATCGTAAACCAGTACGCGGGCGTGCCCCCGCTTCCCGGAATCGGCTCGACGACGCCGGAGTCGTGTACGGTGAGGATGTGCGGATGCTGGAGTCGCGCGGCCACGCGAATCTCGCGCTGGAAGCGCTCGGTCCCGAGGCTCGCAGCGAGCTCCGGATGCAGGACTTTGAGTGCGACGGGTCGCCCGTGGCGCAGATCCTGGGCGAGAAACACCGTGGCCATGCCGCCGCGACCGAGCTCGCGCTCGATCGCGTAGTTGGCAAGGCCGACGCGAAGCTGCTCCAGTAAATCGCTCAGATCACTCCAGCGATGAGTAAGGTGCCGCAGCGCAATACGATAGCAGGAACGCACGAGGCCGGGTAGAGCACGTTTGCTCCGGCGCGGGCGGCATCACATATTCGCTCGGACCCACATCCCCATGGAGCCGTGGAGCTTCCCGAGCAGCTGCAGCAGTCCTTCGAGGGCACGTACGAGCTCGTGCGCACCTTGGGCGCGGGCGGGATGGCCACGGTCTATCTCGCGCACGATCTCCGCCATGGACGCGATGTCGCGCTCAAGGTGCTGCACCCGGATCTGGGGAGCGCCCTGGGACCGGAGCGCTTCCAGCGCGAGATTCGGCTTGCCGCGCGTCTCCAGCATCCGCACATCCTCACCGTGCTCGACTCGGGGGAAAATGCGGGCCGCCTCTGGTTCACGATGCCGTACGTCGAGGGCGAATCGCTGCGCGACCGGCTCCTCCGCGACCGGCAGCTGCCCGTTGCCGACGCGGTACGCATCGCGACGCAGGCGGCGCAGGCGCTCCGGTACGCGCATCAGCACGGCGTCATTCACCGCGACATCAAGCCGGAGAATCTGCTTCTCACCGAGGACGGCAACACGTTGGTGGCGGACTTCGGCATCGCGCGCTCGCTCTCGCCCGGCGGCTCGCGGCTCACCGAAACGGGACTCACGCTCGGCACCCCGGCCTACATGAGTCCCGAGCAGGCTTCGGGCGAGTCCGATGTCAGTGCGCTCTCCGACATCTATTCGCTGGGCATCGTGCTCTATGAAATGCTCGCGGGAGAGCCGCCGTTCACGGGGCCCACGTCCGCGGCGGTGATCGCGAAGCGATTCACCGGCACCGCCCCCGACGTCCGGCAGGCGCGCCCAACAGTGCCCGAGCCGATCGCGCTCGCCGTTGCGCAGGCGCTCGCAATCGTTCCCGCGGACCGCTTCACGAGTGCGGCGGATTTCGCGCGAGCGCTCGCATCGCCGACGATCTCGGGAGTGACCACCGCGGCCACGTTGCCTGCGAGCGCTTCTCCGCTCACTCCCGCGGCGG
>Ga0068853_100000435_pt1 | contig 28576 bp, 21 predicted proteins | sample KBSCornC32_FD_65655 | JGI IMG/M metagenome (GOLD analysis project Ga0068853, IMG submission 65655) | Corn rhizosphere microbial communities from Kellogg Biological Station, Michigan, USA - KBS Corn C3-2 | ecosystem: Host-associated > Plants > Roots > Rhizosphere > Soil ... | reverse complement strand
ACGCTCGAGGGCATATCCCCAGCCGAGCAGCGCCAGCGCGAGCACGGCCAGCACCATCTCCACGCGCGCGCTCGGCTTGTCGTCCCACCAGTCGAATCGGTACCAGGGCCGGGGCGCCACCATCGCCAGCGGCGCCTGCACCACCGGCATCGACGGAGGAAACGGCGCCGGCGCCCGGCAATACGCGGCGAATTCCGCCACCGAGAAGTACCCATCGCCCACGCCTTCGCCGACGCGCAGGTAGCGCACCACCTCGGGAGGGATCTGGATCGACCGCGAACGCAGGCCGTGCCCGCGCTCCGAGACGTTGTCGACGTCGGCCAGCAACTTGAAGGTGCCGGGAGCGCCGTCGAGCGAGCCTTCGATCTTGTAGGCGTCGTTGGCGTCAGCCTGAACGAACAGCGCCGCGATGGGCGTCGGTTGGCCGAGGTCGAAGGTCAGCGAGCCGGCCGGCGTCGTCAAGACCACGCCCACGGGCGCGTTCCATTCCGCCCCCTCGGGCGCGACCGCGCCGTCGGTGACCAGCGCGGCGCTCCCCTGGATGTCTTGCCAGGCCCAGGGCGCCCGGCCCGCCAGCAGGTTGTCGGCGGCGCACCCGAGCGACGAGGCCATCGGGGCGGCGGTCGTCGACTGGTCCGCTGCGGCGGCGGTACCTCCCGCGCACAACAGCGCGCCGTACACGACGAGCGAACGGCCGAGCCGCATTCCGATCGGTCTTCTCCGCTGACTTCCGAGCCGACTTCCGATGCTGGTCGCCATCTCCTTTTGGAGCGGCGACGGTGGGCGATGATCGCCTCTCGTCTCGTCAGGCGTCCGTCAAACGCACGGGTACGCGCGGCAGGCGGCGCCGCTCGCGCCCTCCATTCCTCCGGCGCCGCGCGAATCGCTGTCGATGGCCCCCGACGCCCCTCCCAATCCGAGAGGCCCGTCGCTGTCGACCGCGCCAGGCGCGGCCGCGGGGAAGTGCCCCTGCGACGACATCGTCGACCGCGCCAGCCCGAACAGGCCCAACGCCGCCGTCAACGCTCCGGCCAGCAATCTGGCCTGTGCGAACGAGCGGCGAGCGGGCAGACGCTCGTCGAGCGCCGGCTGAAGGCGCTGCCAGGCGGCGCCTTCCTCCTGCGCCTTCGCTCGGGTTCGCGCCGCATAGGCCTCCAGCAGCGACGCCGTGGAGCGCTCACCCGCGACCAGGCGGATCGGATCTCTCGGCGACCTCATCTCGCATCCCTCCCGAGCGGCTGCTCGTGGATGAACCGCTCGAACTTCTGCCGCGCCTCCTGGAGCTGGCGGCGTACGGTAGCGGGCGGCGCTCCGACCAGGCGCGCGATCTCGGCGGTCGGCATCTGCTCGAGCTCGAACAGCACGAAGACCTCGCGCTGGCGCCTCGTCAGCGTCGCCAGCGCGCCGTCGACCAGCGCCGATGACCGTTCGGCGCTGAAGTCGGGCGTCGCCACCGCGTCGCGCCGCGCTCCCGAGATCCAGCGGAAGGATCGCGCCAGCAGCGCGCGCCGGCGGGCGCGCGCCGCCTGACTGATGCAGAGCTTGTAGAACCAGGTGCGGAAATCGGCGCGGCCTTCGAACCGGTGCAGGTAGCGAAACACCTGCAGGAAGATGTCCTGGCACGCGTCGTCGGCTTCGCGGGACCGCACGCCCAGACGCAGGAGAAACGCGACCGCCTGCGGCCGATAGACGGCGTGCAACTCCCGCCACGCGCCGCGATCGCCGGCGACGCATTGGTCCAGAAGCTCGGGACAGGTGAAGGCGGCGACGGCCATGAGGGTCATCTACTTGGAGTCGTGAGACACCGAGATGATCGCCCAACCCGAGAAAATGAGAAGGGCGCCGGGATGCCCTCTCGTTGACCCTCCGGCCCGGAAGCACGAAGCTCGGTGTGTGCCGAACGTCGCACCGCAGCGGCCAGGGCCCGCATCGACCATGGCCGCGCTCTCCGTCCTGGCGACGCTCGCGGTCCTCGCCGCCGCCTGTGCCTCGCGCCGCGAGGTGGGAGATGCCGGCAGCGACGGCGCGACCGGCAGCGGAGGCTCGGCAGGCCCATCCGGAACGGGCGGGACGGGCACGGGCGGCTCACCTTCCGGCGGCAGCGGCGGCACCGTGAACGGGACCGGCGGACGGCCAGCCGCGACCGGCGGGACGCCGGCGGCGACCGGCGGGACGCCGCCCACCTCCAGCGGAGGCACAGGTCAGGCCTCCGGCGGACAGGGCGGCGCGGTCGGCGGTCTGGCGGGAGCAGGAGGAGACGGCAGCTCGGGCGGCACCAGCGGGAGCGGAGGTCGCGACGCCGGAGCTCCCGATATCGACGCCGCCGGCCCGGACGCCACCGGCCCACGCTCCGTGACCTTCACCAAGGTCCGACTCAACGCCGACTTCTATTCGGAAGGCATCAACATCGGCGATCTGGATCGCGACGGAAGCGTCGACATCGTCGCCGGCCCGTACTGGTACCGCGGCCCCGCGTTCACCACCAAGGTGGCCTTCCGGGAGCCCCGGGCGACGCCCTTCGACATCGGAGGAGATTCGGACTGCTATCTGATCTTCGTCTACGACTTCAACCAGGACGGCTGGCCCGACGTCCTGTCCTTTCGAACGAATGGCGGCGCCGAGGCGGTCTGGTACGAGAACCCCAAAGGCGCGGCCTCGACCTGGACCTCTCACGTCGTCTTCAGCAAGTCCGACGACGAATCACCGGCGTTCACGGACATCGACGGCGACGGCAAACCGGAGCTGGTCACGATCTCCAACGGCGCGGGCGGCTGGGCCAAGCCCAACTGGACGAACCCGCAAGCGACCTGGACCTTCGTGCCGGTAACCGCCAAGGCCGGCTGGGGCGCCTACACCCACGGCCTCGGCGTGGCCGACGTCGACGGCGACGGTCGTTCCGATCTGCTCCTCTCCGAGGGGTGGTGGGCACAGCCGGCGGCGGCGACGTCGACGCCCTGGGCCTCGCACCCGGCGACGTTCTGGGCCCAAGACGATCCCTCCGAGAGCTACGGCGGCGCGCAGATGTTCACCGACGACGTCGACGGCGACGGAGATCGCGACGTCGTCACCAGCCTGCAGGCCCACGGCTGGGGCCTCGCGTGGTTCGAGAACCAGGCCGGCAAGTTCGTCAAGCACGTCATCGTGAACACCCGCGCCGAGGAGGCCCAGTACGGCGTCGCCTTCGCGCAGCCCCACGCGGTGGAGCTGGCCGACGTGGACGGCGACGGCCTGAAGGACATCATCACCGGCAAGCGCAAGGGCGCCCACGGCAACGGCCTCAGCGCCACCGAGCTCGCCGCGCCCGCCGTCCTCTACTGGTTCAAGCTCGTGCGCGGCCCCGGACAGCCCCCGCGCTACGAACCCCACCTCATCGACTCCGAAGCCGGGGTCGGAACCCAGCTCACCGTGGCCGACGTGAACGACGACGGCCTCCCCGACATCCTCACCGCCGCCCGCGCCGGCGCGTTCGTGTTCCTGGGGAAATAGGCCGGTTCGGCGTTGCGCGTACCATCTACCGCACGAACTCTCGCGCGACCAATTGGCCGAGCTCCGCGTGTGCCGCCCGCAGCGCTGTCGGCCCCGCATTGCCTTCACTCATGTACGCTGCGACGAGGATGGAGGCGCGGCCCGGCGGCGTGACCAGGGCGATGTCATTCGTCGCACCCCATGCACCAGTGCCTGTCTTGTCGCCCACGATCCAACCAGTGGGGAAGCCGGCGCGCAGGCGGTCCTTGCCCGTTTCGCAGTCGCGAAGCCAGGACGAGAGGCGCTCGCGACTGCTGCGCGAAAGCGTATCTCCGCAAAGGACCCGCCTCATCAACCCCACCATGGCGCGAGGTGAAGTGGTGTCGCGGCGGTCACCAGGCTCGTTGCTGTTCAGGGTTGGCTCGGTTCGATCAAGGCGCGTCACGAGATCGCCCATCGACCGAACGAACTGCGTGAGCCCGGCGGGACCTCCCACCTTCGAGAGCAGCAGGTTGGCCGCGGTATTGTCGCTGACGGTCACGATCGCCCGCGCAAGCGCTTCGACGGTTAGAGATCCCTCATCCACGTGCTCGCGCGCAACCGGTGCGTACTCCAGCAAATCGGACCGAACATAGGATACCCGTTGGTCGAGCAAGAGCTGCGCCCGATCGACTTCCATCAGAACGGCCGCGGCGAGCACCCATTTGAATGTGGAGCACATCGCAAAGAGCTCGTCGGCGCGATGCGCGAGCTGCCGGTCAGCACCCGTGTCGACTGCGAAGACCCCCACACGCCCGCCGACACTCGCCTCGATCTCGGCGACAGAACGTAGCGTGCGAGTTGAAGCCGCGATTGGCGCGGCGAGGCGCCTCGGCGAGCACGCCACAGCCCCGAACGCGCCGAGGAAGAACTGCCTACGATTCGACCCTCGGCCCATTGTGGGATCGACGCTCGCACAGTCACGGACGCGCCAGCAAGGCGGCCGATGGACTACCCCACATCCTGGCGTTCAGCGGCGGCGCGAAGGGCCGCCCGCTGCAAAGTCCCGTTGGGCAGCGCCCGCGGGCTCGCCCAGAGTGGGCCTGAATCGCCCTGAACGGAGATGACGTGGCCCATGGAGAGCGTCCCACGTCGCGCGTCGTGCAGCCTCTAGCAGGATCGCCAGCTTTGGCGTCATTGGCTCATCGCTCCTGATAGTCGCCAAGGCGGAGTCCTCCTTCATCGCTGCGCCAATGATACCATTCGTCGACGAGCGGCTTGTAGACCTGCTCCAGGAGGGCCAGTCCGCGATGAAATCGCCTCCTGATGTCTTGTTCTGGTACATCGTGGCCGCCGGCTGCCACGCGAACAGCCACCCGCCGGACGGCGTAGTCGTCGGACGGCAACTCGATGAAGTGAAGGACGATTCGGTAACCTGCCTACCGCCACGCTCGCATGTGCCGGACGTACATCGTCGATGAGAGCGTCGTTTCGACGGCGAAGCTGTCTCCGCTGCGCTCCTGCTCCGCCAATCGCCTCAGCAATTCCCGACCAGCAGCAACCGGATGCGCGAAAGCTGATGCCTCCCTCTGAACCTCATCGGCGTTGAGAAATGCGACGCCTGGGTAGAGCGCCGGCAGGAGCTCACGGGCGAAGGTGGTTTTGCCCGCGCCGTTCGGGCCGGCTACGACGATCGCCTCTGGCACATCATCACCGAATCGCTGTCGCGCTGGCCTCGTTCGCCACCTTGGAACCAGCGCGATCAGGTTCGCCCAATCTTCGGTTTTGGGCAACTACCATTGTGGGCCCCGAACGCCGCCGGAACACGCGCACGCCTGGTCGAACCACTCCGCTCAGGTCGAGAACCGCCGCGCGACCGGCAACCCGTAGACGCCGCGATCCAGGTTGCGCTTGATGGTCAGCGCTTCTTGAATCACGTTCGACAGGTCGCGCCAGGGGCGGACGCGGGAGCGGCGGTCGTCTTTCCAGGCGACGGGGAGCTCGACGACACGCAGGCGGAGGCGGCGGGCCAGGGCCAGGATCTCGAGGTCGAAGGCCCAGCCGTCGACGGTGGCGCGCGAGAACAGGTCGCGGGCGGCCTGGGCGGCGAAGACCTTGAAGCCGCACTGGGTGTCGCGGACGCCGGGGACCAGGGTCCGCTGGATGAAGACGTTGGCGAGGCGGCTCCACGCTTGTCGCCACAACGGCTGGTCGGCGGGGGCCGCCCCTGGGGCGTAGCGGGAGCCGATGGCGACGGCGGCCTGCCCGAGGAACAGCGGGCGCAACAGGCGCGGGAGCTCGGAGGCCGGCGTGGAGCCGTCAGCGTCGGTCATGAGGACGAAGGCGCCGCGCGCGGCCAGCATGCCCACGCGCACGGCGTGGCCCTTGCCTCGGTTCGGTGTCGTCGCCAGGACGCGCACCGCTGGCCAGTCGGCGGCGAGGCCGCGGGCGAGCGCGACGGTCCCGTCGGTCGAGCCGTCGTCGACGACCAGGATCTCGTAGGCCCAGCCGTGCGCGTCCAGGAAGGCGGCCAGCCCCTGGATGGTGGGACCGATGCGCTGCTCTTCGTTGAACGCGGGGATCACGACGGACAGGGTCAGATCGGTCGGGCTCATTGGATCACCGGCAGGCGCTTGCCCTGCGTGCCCGGATGGCCCGCGTCGCCGGCCGCGCCGCTCCCGTGCCCCCCAGCCTCCTCGTTTGGTTGCGGGCGAAAGCGATCGACCTGGCTCACCTGGTGGGCGTACGCCACCGGGCAGGTCGCCGCGCAGCTCTTGCGCTCGTCGAAGGCGCGCCGCAGGTCGTCCGGCCCGTACTCGGCCAGCGGCGTCCCGGGCGCGCCGTAGCGAGGCGCGCACAGGTGCACCAGCCCGTCCTCGCACACATGAAAGAAGCGCGCCCCGGCCCGGCACTTCCAGTCGACCCGGCCGTCGCGGAGCAGCCGATCCTGAAACGTCTCCCCCAGCAGCCCCAGCGACCGTCCTTCCAGACGCCCGATCCGCTCGTAGACGGCGCGCGCCCGCTCGTCGAGTGGCTGCAGGGTCCCGTCGCCCTTCCGGATCAGCGCGCACTTCGCATCGAACCCGTGCGCCATGGCGACGCGCACCACCTCCAGTGCCTCCTCGGGCGGCGCGGCGCCGAACACCGTGTTCACGCGCACCCGGAACTTCGCGTGTTGCGCCAGCAAGCGCATCTTGGGAAGCAGCGGACGCAGCGCCTTGTGCGTGACGTCGTTCGGGGTCACCGCGTCGACGCTCACTTGCATCGCGAAGAGACCGGCCTCCCCCAGCGCCCGGATCTTGGTCGCCGTCAGGGGAAAGCCGTTCGTGTTCAACGTCGGCGTCATTCCACGCGCTCGAACGTGGGCGACCACCTCGACGATGTCCGGGTGCAACAGCGTCTCGCCCCCGGTCAACGTCACCATCACCGTCCGCAGGCGCGCCAGATGATCGATGCGCGCGCGCAGGACCTCGAGCGGCACGGGCGGGCTGGTGTGGTCGTACTCGTGGCAATAGCCGCAGGCCAGGTTGCAGCGCCGCGTGACGATCAGGTTGACCATGAGGGGCCGGTGCGGCTCGAACAGCGCCCCGGCCGCCAGGCCCAGGAGCGCCCGCCGCTCGACCCGCGACAGCGGCCCCTGGCGGCGAAGCCGCGGCGGGTCCGTCTCGGGCGGGGCCCCGTTCCCTCGGGCAGCGTTCGAGGCCGAGATCACATCCGCAGAGGCGCTGGTGCTGGTCATGTCCCGCTCCCCGAGGCAAGGCGCGTTCCAGGCCCGAGCCGGCGCGATCGCCCCCAATTCACGCGGCCACGCGGTCCGGCTCGGGCCGACGCGCCCCGAGGTGTGGCTCATTCACCGCAACCGAGTCGCCCGCACCACGAGGGCGGTGAACTGGATGCCTTGCTGGATCGAAATGTTGGCGAACCTGGCAAGCTTTTTGGCGACCTGGAGGCCAGAGCGAGCGCAGCGAGCGGGTCCAAGCACCCGGGAGGTGCGGCTTTGCCGCGCCGGCCTCGACGGCCTACTCCGGGGTGGGCCCGCGGGAGGGGCAGGCCCCTCCCGCGAGCGCCGAAGGCGCGTCAGGGCGGCAACGCGAGCATCAACACGTTCAGGCACATCTCGTTGTGCGTCCCCCAGCCCGGCAGCACCGGCGCCGTGTCGGCGGACGTGTCGTATTCACACGTCACGGAGACCTTCGTGGTGGGCAGGATCTTGGGCGGCGTCTTGTAGAAGTAGAACTCCTGCCAGTGGAAGTCCCAGCCCTCCAGGTGTGAGGCGCACGCGCCGTCGAGGGTCATCGTCTGGCGCACGCCGCGCCCGTGCATGTGCGGCATCACGGCCACCAGATCGACCGACGCGATACCGCCGAGTCCGAGCTGGCGCCCGGTGCGGCTCCAGGTGTACTTGGCGTCGGCCTGACCAGCGGGCAGCGTGTCGGGGGTGGCCTTCCCCAGGCTGTCGAGGAAGGGATCGGGCAGCACGAAGGCGAGCTTGCGGGTGACGCTGTCGGCGAAGCGCAGGTGGATGGTGGTCCGATCCATCTTCCCCGTCGACGCCGGATCGGCCAGGTTGTAATGGATCTGCACCACCAGCTTCGTTCCGGGATCGATCGGAACGCCCATGCCTTCGGGATAGGTGACGATGCCCTGGCCGGGCGCCCAGGTGACCGGCACGCTGTCGGCGTCCAGGCCGTCGCCCGCGCCGCCGAAGCACGACCACCCCAGGCGATCCGGCGATTCATCGTCGAGCGCCTGCATGACGGCGCCGTTCGTCTGGCCGCTGGTCGCGCTCGGCGCCTTCGGATCGACCAGGAACACGAGCACGTGGTGAATGATCGACGGCTCACCGGGAGACACGTCGTACCCGGTCAGAAAGGCCGCCTTCGCATTGGGCGGGTCGAGCGCGAAGCAGCGGTACTCGTCGTGCTCCGCCAGGTCACCGCCCTGCGCGACCGGCGCGAACATCGGCGTCGACACGTCGACCGCTCCCGCCAGCACCGGCTTCGGCGGTCTGGAGATCGCGACCGGCGTCCCCTCGACCGCACCGCCCGCGACCCACGCCGCGATGGTCGCCTTCTCGGCGGCAGTCAGGGTCCGCTGGTCCTCGAAAGAGCCGCAACTGCCGTCGTGGACCATGAAGTAGGGCGGCATCTGTCCGGCCTCGGTGAGCGCCAGCTCGGCCCCGGCGTTCGCCGCGGCGTCGGTGTAATTGTCCAGAGGGAACGGCCCGATGCCGCCCTCCTGGTGGCACGGAACGCACTTCGTGTTGTAGAGGGGCGCGACATCGCCCCAGAACGTCGCGACCGACGAGCCGGCGCCTCCGCCCGCCCCGCCGAGCGAGCTCCCGGCCGCGCCGCCATGCGCGGGTTGCCCGCCGCCGCCGCGCGATCCACCCGCGCCGCCGCTGCCTCCGCCCGCGCTGCTCGAACCACACGCCCCCGCCAAGCACCACGTCAACACCAGCCAGCTCCAGCTTCTCGCTCGCATCTCGTTCGCTCCCTTCATGACCAGCGACAACTCAGATAGATGCGCCGGGAATCGGGTTGTCCGGCCGCCGTCATGAAGTCCCGACACCGATCGCCTCCTGCGAAGGCACCAAGAAACGCGAGATCTCAGAAGGGCCAGCCGAGCTGGCGGCCCTTCGAATTCCGCGGAGTTTCTTGGGACATGCTTTTCGCGGCGCCCGCGCGTGAAGAGGGACGCGGTGAGGAACGCCGATCGTCCGCCACCACGCGGCCGTCGAACGCGTCCTTGGCGGCCCACTCGCGCGCAAAGCCGCGCGCGAGCTGCTCCGGGGTGACCGACGCGGCGCCCTCGACGAGGCGCGCCTGATCGTCCAGACGACGAAGCGCCGCCAGCGTCTCGTCATTCCCCAGGCGCGCGCGCTCGACCGCGCGCTTCAAGACCGCGATGGTCTGGTCATACACGCGCAGCGGAACGGGGAACGGGTGGCCGTCCTTCCCGCCGTGCGCCAGCGCGAAGCGCGCCGGATCGGCGAAGCGGCTGGGCGCGCCATGCACCACCTCGGCCACCAGCGCCAGCGCGAACAGCGTCCGCGCGCCCACGCCGGGGACCAGCAACAGCTCGGCGAAGTCGTGGGGCCCGCGATCCGCCACCGCCGCCAGCGTCTTTCCGAGCCGGCGCAGATCGATGTCCTCGGCGCGGACATCGTGGTGCGCCGGCAGGCGGAGGCGCGCCACTCCGTCGACGACGGCCGCCGGGCCGCTCGCGGCCAGGTCGACCACCTCGCCGCGCGCGGCCGAAGCGCGCCGGTCCGTGAGGTTCACGATGTCGCCCAGGGGCTGGCCGTCGATGCCCGCGTGGGGCTCCTCGACGAAGCCGCTCGTCGCCGCCCGATCCCAGACCCAGTGATAGCGTCGCGCCTGGCGGCGGGCGCCGTTCATGCCCTGCTGGACGACGACCCACGCCCCGTCGTCCGCCACGATGAAGCCGTGCAGGTACAGATCGAAGCCGTCCTGCACGGCGCCGCTGTCGACCTTCGCCACCAGGCGGCTGGCGCGAACCAGCGCGGGAGCGTCCAGGCCCAGCCGCTCACCGAGGGCGGTCAGCTCGTCCGGCGTGCGGCGGGAGTGCCGCCCGCGCCCGCCGCATACGTGCAGGCCCAGCTCGCCCTCGACGGGGCCCAGGCCCCGCTTCAGCGCGCCGATCACGCTGGTCGTGATCCCCGACGAGTGCCAGTCCATCCCCATCACCGCGCCGAACGCCTGGAACCAGAAGGGATCCGAGAGCCGGCGCAGCACCTCGGCGCGGCCGTACTCGTGGGCGATGGCCTCGACGATCACGCGTCCGAGGCGGGCCATGCGGGCGGCCAGCCACGGCGGTACGCGGCCCCCGTGCAAGGGCAGGTCGGCGGTCCCGCTGCGCGCGGCGCTCATGCGTGGCGAAGCTTGTCACGGGTCGGCGTTCGGAGCGATCAGCCGCGCCAGCAGCGTGCGGTGACAGCGGGCGGGATCCGTGCAGGCCGACGAGCACAGCAGCGTGACGGTCTCGCCGGCGGCGACACGCTGGGCGAGCGCGCGGATGCGCCACACCTGCGTGCCGCCGCGCATCTCGTCGAGGTAGCGCGCGACGTACGAGGGCCAGGGCAGCGGCCCGGCGGGAGGCTCCGAGTCGGGAGCCTCTTCAGTCGAGGTGCCACGCGCGGGCAACCGGCGCTGATCGGCGCGTGGTGAAGGCGCGGCCTTGCCGTGAAATTCGTCGAGCAGCCGCCGGCTCGGTCCCAGATCGGGCCACCAGTCGTCCCACGGCTGCGACCTCGCCGGAACGCCGCGCGGCCGGAGCCGACACACCAAGAGCCGGAAGCCGTCCGCGGGCTCCGGGGGGTCGTTCCACCGTTTCGTCCGGAGGGGCATGACCCCTTCGGTTTAGCAGGCTGGTCAGAGACCGGGGGGGCTCGCACGATGTAGCGCCGTCCCCTCTCCCGGCGGCCTGCGGCCGCCGACCTCTCCCCGCCTTCGCGGGGCGAGGCGACGGATCAGGGGGCTGGCTGCCGTCGAGGCGACCCGCTCCTCGCCCCCCGCCGCGCTCGCGACGGAGCGCAGGAGTCTCACTTCAGATCGATCACGTCGAAGGTGCCGGCGTCGTTGATCTGCGTGCCCCAGACCCGGTGGGAGGCCTGGTGCTCGCCGAGGCCGAACGAGAGCGGCGCGCCGAGGCCCAGATCGAGATCGTGGATGCTCTCCAGCGCGTCGACCAGGTGCTCCGAGTCGATCTCGCGGCCGGCGCGGCGAACGCCTTCGATCATCAGGTTCGCCATCCAGTAGCCCTCGAGCGAGACGTAGTCCGGCTTCTCACCGGGGAAGTACTTGCGCAGGACCTCCTTGTACTTGAGGACCGCCGTCGCGAAGCTCTCCACGGGCGGAACGACCTGCGTGACGATGACGCCCGTCGCGTAGCGCTGCCCCAGCAACCTCAGCTCCTCCGCCAGCGCGGTGCTGCCGACGAACGAGACGTTCGTGAAGATCACCTTCGGATAAAGGTCGTGGGCCTGCTCGATGAAGCGGGCGGCGGCGCGATAGGTCGCGACCATGACCACCGCCTTGACCGGGACCGTCCTGTGCCGCTGCGAAAGGCCCGCCATCGCCTCGGCCACGTCGGTGGTGTTGCGCTGGTATCCGAGGCGCACCGGCGCGTGCATGTCGGGCTTGATCTCGCGCATGGCCCTGACGACGCCCGAGTAGCCGGCGTCGCCAAAAGCGTCCTGCTGCGCGAACACCACGATCGAGTCGGCGCGCAGGTGGCGAACCTTGATCAGGTACCGCACCACCGCCGCCGTCTCCTCGGCGTAGCTCGCCCGGAAGTTGAAGACGTAGCGATCGGGCGGCTCGCGGCGCAGCAGGTTCGCTCCCGTGAACGCACCCAGGAACGGCATCTTCTTCTCGAGCGCCAGCGGCAGCGCGACGGCCGCCGTCGGCGTGCCGACGTTGCCGATGAAGCCGAAGACCTTCTTGCCATCCCGCAGGTCCTTCATGGCCTCGACGGTGCGGCCCGGCTCGTAGCCGTCGTCCACGGTGAGGAGGCTCAGCCGTCGATCGTGAATTCCTCCCGCCTCGTTCGCCGCGTTGAACGCGGCCTCGACCCCCACCTTCATTTGACGGCCGAGCTCGCGGGCTGGCCCCGAAAACGGGGCGACCATCCCGAATCGGATCTCGTGCTCCGTGACGCCGGACACGGCCGAGGTCGGGGCCAGGGCCACGACGGCCGGCGCCGCGGGCGCGGCAGGGGCCACCGCCGGCGAAGGCGCGGTCTCTGATGCGTTCTCGGCCGCCGTCTCCGGCGCTGGGCTGGTCCCGGCCTGCGGCGCGTTGGCCAGACGGATCACCCAGATCGTCACCACCATCAAGCCGAGCGCGGCGACCACCAGAAGAATCCCGACCCGCAACCTCGTCGGCTCGGACACGGCCGGCGCCGGAGCAGCAGGCGGCGGCGGGATGGGGCGCGCCGGGATCACGCTGAGCGGTGGCTCGTCATCGTCGTCGCGATCGTCTCTGACGGCGACCAGACGACGGGAGGTGTCGCGGCGCTGGATGTTCGAGACGGCGGCCAGCACGGCGGAGCTTCCTTGCACGGCGGCGCCGGCGGCCTCCTCCTCCAGCTCGCCCTGGTCATCCACGCCGCCTTCCACGTTTTCATCCGTCACGTCGAGGCCGCCGCCCAGCAACAGCTTCTCGACCGACGTGAAAATGCGGCGCTCGCGCGCGCGCAACCCTAGCTCGAAGTGATAGCTCCCCGTCGTCAGCTCGAGGGCCCGGCGAAAGGCTTCCTCGCCTTCGAGGTTGCCGAGCTGAGCGTCGACGAGGTTGCCGTGCTCGAAGAAGAACTGACCGACCACCTGCTCGCCTGCACCGCTCGTCACCTGCAAAGCGCCGCTGGACCGGATCCTGGCGCAGAGCTGGATCACCTCCGCGAACGCCACGGCCCCGAATTCGCCCGACAACGTCATCTCGCTCCTCGCTCTCGACCGCAAATCATAGCGGCAGGGAGACTTAGTGACGATTCCAAAATGGAGGGCTCAACTTCACGTTCGAACGTTCTCCCTCGCCGTCATACACACTCGTCGGTATCTCGAGAGCCCGCCGCGGTCGTGAGCCCGAGCTCCCGACGCGGCGGTGGGCGTCTTGACCGTCCGTTTACGAGGCGGAAGCGGAGGCGCCGCTCTTCATCAAGCCGGCGATGGCGTCGTACGCCTCGCCCCACGCCGCCTTGGCCTCGTCGTTCCAGTGGGGCCCGGCCGCCTCTCCCAGCGCCGCCAGCAACGAGCCGCCGACCCAGGTGTACATCTCGTCGGTGACGCCGTAGCTCACGTGCTTGGCCCCGAGGCTCTTCAAGGTGTCGGTCAACCAGGCGGCGTCCTCGATGTGATCGAGGACGGCGACCAGCGCCTCGGTCAGCATCTTCTCCTGCGCCACCTGGCTCCGCCGGCCGAACAGCGCCTTGGCCTCCGGATGGCGGTCGAAAAGGATCTCGTAGAACCGATGCATGAGCATCGGTTGCCTCTCCATGACGACGTCGAACGTTCGCCGCAGAACCGCTGAATTCAGCCCCATGTGGTCTCTCCTCTCTGGATTGGAACGTTTACAACCCGCTCCCCCTGGGGCTGCCCACGATTCGCGAGCCGACGATAGACGAACGTGGCGGGCGCGTCCACGCTCGCGTCGGCGCCGGTGTCGGCGTCTCGCCCGCTCCTCGGGCTCGTCCGTCAGGATCCTGTGACCTTGGGGACCGGCTGCAGGCGAGCGCCGTAGAGGCTGCGGCCCCCGCTGCTGATCACCTGGCGGTAGAAGTCGAACGAGTCCTTGGGCAGGCGCTTCTGCGTCTCGTAGTCGACGTAGACGAGCCCGAACCGCTGCTTGTACCCGTCGGCCCACTCGTAGTTGTCGAGGATCGACCAGGCATAGTGCCCGGTGACCGGGATGCCCTCGCGCAGCGCGCGCCCGAGCTGCAGCAACGTCCGGTGCATGAAGTCGATGCGCTGGGGATCATGGACCTTGCCGTCCAGGAAGACCTGATCCCGCGTCGAAAGCCCGATCTCGGTCACGGAGATCGGCAGCTTGTATTTCTCGTAGAAGAACCGCGGCCCCCAGTACGCGCACGCCGGCGTGATCGGCTGCCAGTCGACGCCCGAGCGCGGATAGCCCGGCGGCACCGGGATCGCCTCCGGCTTGCCGTTCTTGCCCTGACGCCAGGTCTCGGCCTTGTAGATGTTCATGCCGATGAAGTCGAGGGGCTGCTTCATCTCCGCCAGATCCTCCCCCGGGAACTTCGGCATGTCCTTGCCGTAAAGGACCACCCCGTCCTCGGGGTAATGCCCGAACAGCACCGGATCCATCCACCAGCTGTTGTTCCACTGGTGGCGATCGCGGACCGCGAAGGCCGCCCACCGCGCGGCCTCGATGTCCTCTGGTTTCTCGCTCTCCGGCTGGGTCAGCTGCGTCGCCAGCACGTATCCGATCTTGAAGTCGGGCTTGCCGTGGGCGCGCAACGCCTGGACCGCCTTCGCGTGGGCGCGCATGCCGTTGTGGGCGGCGGTCAGGTATTGCGGGTCCTTCAATTTGTCGCCCGGCGCATGGGCGCCGTCGCGCAGCCCCAGTCCGATGAAGCATTGAGGCTCGTTCTGGGTCACCCACAGCTTGATGCGATCGCCGAGCTTGCCGGCCACCAGGGCCGCGTAGTCTGCGAACCAGCCGGCCGAGTCGCGGTTCAGCCATCCGCCGCGCTTGTAGAGAGCCTGCGGATAGTCCCAATGAAAGAGCGTGCACATCGGCTGGATGCCGGCGCCTTGCAGCTCGTCGAGGAGGCGGTTGTAGAAGTCGAAGCCCTTCGGGTTCGGCGTTCCGGCGCCCTCGGGGAGGACTCGCGTCCACGAGATGCTGAAGCGATAGCTCTTCACGCCCAGCTTCTTCATCAGGGCGACGTCTTCCTTGTAGCGGTGGTAGTGGTCGCAGGCGACGTCGCCGGTGTGCCCCTCGAACACCGCGCCCGGCTTCTTCGAGAAGACGTCCCACACCGACGGACCCCGGCCATCTTCGGTGGCGGCCCCTTCGACCTGGTACGAGGCCGTGGCCACCCCCCACGCAAAGTCACGCGGGAACGGCGAGATGTCGACCTGCTTGCGGGCGAGCGACCCGCCCGGGGTCGGCCCGGCTGCTCCGGCCGGCGCGGCCAGCGCGAGCGAAACGGGCGCGGCGACGGCGACCCCGCCGGCCAGGCCGGCTTTCAAGATGCGGCGACGATCGAGGGAGGTGCGGGAGGGGGCACTGGCCATGGGGGGCGTCCTTTCTCGGGAGGCGGCGAGATCAGGTTTTGTACCACCTCCCAAGAGTCGTCGCGCTTCCCGGGCGGCTCGGCCATCCGGTCATCCCTCTCCTCTGCCTTCTGCCCTTGCCCTCCGTGGGGCGAGCGGCAATGCTCGCCCCGTCGGCAACTCGAGCCGGGGAGACGAAACCATGGTCGTGGCAACGGCGCCGGCGGGCGCTCGGAATCCCGGTTTCGGGGCGGTCATGCAGAACGGCGGGTGCAGCTTCCGGGTGTGGGCGCCGTTCGCCGATCGGGTCGAGGTGGGCGGGGACTTCTTCCACGCCGGGAACGTCCAGCCGCTCGTCTGGCAGGAGGTCGCGCTCGCCCGCGACGCCCCGGACAGCCCCATCTGGTCCGTCTTCATCGAAGGGGTGGTGGCGGACTCGCTCTACAAGTTCAAGCTGCACAACAACGGCGTCGGACCGGGCTCGCACCCGGGGGGACCGAGCCCCGCGTACAAGCACGATCCCCACGCCCGCGACGCGGTCTCGTTCGGCGGCAACTCGGTGGTCGTCGATCGGACCTTCGACTGGAGCGGGGACGACTTCCAGATGCCGGGGTGGAACGAGCTGGTCATCTACGAGCTGCACATCGGCACCTTCAACCACCAGCTCGGCCGCCCCGTCGGCACGTTCGAGGAGGCCAAGGGCAAGCTCGACTACCTGGCGCGGCTGGGCGTGAACGCCATCGAGATCTTGCCCGCCTTCGACTTCGCGACGAGCACCTCGATGGGCTACAACACCGCGCTGCCTTACGCGGTGGACAACGCCTACGGGCGCTCGAGCACCATGAAGGAGCTCATCAAGGCGGCGCACCAGCGCGGGATCGCGGTCATCCTCGACGTGGTCTACAGCCACTGGGGCCCCGAGGGCCTGCACGACACCATCGGGCAATTCGACGGGTGGTTCCTCCCCGGCAAGGAGGGCATCTTCTTCTACGCCGACGACCGCTCGGTGACCGCCTTCGGCGAGCGGCCCGACTATGGCCGCGGCGAGGTGCGGACGTACATCCGCGACAACGCCATGATGCTGCTCGACGAGTTCCGGGCCGACGGGCTGCGGCTCGACTCGACCGCCAGCATCCGCCGCAAGAGCGAGCGCGGCGACGACATCTGGGACGGGTTCACCTTGCTGCGCTACCTGGGCGAGGAGAAGCGCCGATCGTCGCCGTGGAAGATCCTCATCGCCGAGGATCTGCAGAACGACGAGGTCGTCACCCGCGACGCGCTGTTGGGGGGCATCGGGCTCGACAGCCAGTGGGACGCCGGCTTCGTGGGGCGCGTCCGGAGCATGCTGGGCGCGCCGACCGACGACGCCCGGAGCGCCAGCGCCATCGCGGAGGCGGTGGGCAAGAGCTACGACCGCAGCGGCCCCTTCCAGCGCGTCATCTACACCGAGAGCCACGACGAGGCGAACAAGCAGCGCATCACCGACAGGGTGGCGCCCGGCGACGCCGAGGGGTGGCTGGCGCGCAAGCTGTCCTCGCTCGGCGCGGCGCTGACCATGACCGCGCCGGGGATCCCGATGCTGTTCATGGGGCAAGAGTTCCTCGAGTTCGCGCGCTGGACCGACAGCACGTCGTTCGCGCTCGACTTCGGGCGCATCGGGCGCGCGCCGGGGTACCTGGAGCTGTGGAGCCGGCTCATCAAGCTGCGGCGCAACTTCGACGACAACACGCGCGGCCTGCGCGGCGGCAACACCAACGTCTTCTGGGCCAGCGACGCCGACGGGGTCGTTGCCTTCCACCGGTTCGACGCAGGGGGGCCAGGGGACGACGTGGTGGTCGTCGCCAACCTGCGAAACCGGACTCACCCGAGCTACAACATCGGCTTCCCACGGAGCGGGACCTGGTTTCTGCGGTTCAATTCCGACTTCCGCGGGTTCTCGCCGGACTTCGGGGACGTCGGCTACGACACGACGGCCGGGGGCGGGGGCAACCAGGGGATGCCGTTCGCCGGGAACGTGGGGCTCGGGCCGTACAGCGTGTGCATCTACTCGCAGTAGAGCGCGACCCGCCGCGTTCGTGATCTTCGACATGGGCCGTTGGCTGACATGTCGGAAAAGGCGTCCAAAGGTGCTTCGACGTCAGGCAAAGACGGCGCAAAATGCACGTTGCCGATCGCTTTTACCGTCGGAGATCGCGCGGAAGCCGCTGCCATCCTGATACACTGCTTCACGTTTGGTTAAGCGGTTTCCAAAAAATAGGAGAGAGCTTGATGGCACGAAGAACGATCCGCCTGCTGGCCCTTTCGTCGTTGTCGCTGACGTTCGCCTGTGCCCCGGGCGAGGAGGATGAGTCCCTCGACCTGGCCCAGCTCTCCTCCAGCCTCTCGGTGACGAACAGCTCCGGCACCTCGGAGACCTTCACCGCGAGCGGCTCGATCGACACCAGCAACGCGTTCTTCCAGAGCCTCGGGACGAACGGCCGGTCCTGCGTGACCTGTCACGATCCGGGCGACAACTGGACCATCGTGCCCGCGCACCTGCAGCAACGCTTCGACGCCACCGGCGGGACCGATCCGGTCTTCCGCACCAACGACGGCTCGAACTCGCCGCTGGCCGATGTCTCGACGGTGGCGGCGCGCCGCACGGCTTACAGCATGCTGCTGTCGAAGGGGCTGATCCGCATCGGGATCAGCATCCCGGCGGGCGCCGAGTTCGAGCTGACGGCTGTCGACGATCCGTACGGCTATGCCAGCTCGGCGCACGGGCTGTCTCTGTTCCGCCGCCCCCTGCCCACGACCAACCTGAAGTTCCTGAGCACGGTGATGTGGGACGGGCGCGAGACGTTCCGCGACGCCTCCTCCTCGACCTGCCTGAAGCCGCCGCTCGACACCACCGTCTGCTTCGCGCCGTTGAGCTTCGATCTCTCCGATCAAGCGAACGGGGCGACGCTCGGTCATGCCCAGGGCACCCTGCCCCTGACCACGGCCCAGCGCAACTCGATCGTCGCGTTCGAGCTGGGTTTGTTCACGGCCCAAACCTTCGACAACGACGCGAAGAACCTGAACGCGGCCCAGGCGGCAGGCGGCCCCGCCAGCCTGTCCACCAAGCCCTTTTACTTCGGCATCAACGACGTCGTGAGCGGGGACTACCTGACCCCGACGCCCTTCACGCCGGTGGTCTTCCATACCTACGACGCCTGGACCAATCGTCCGGGCGGAGGAACCGAGGCCGCCCGCCGCGCGGTGGCGCGCGGCCAGGCGCTGTTCAACACCAAGCCCATCGCCATCAGCGGCGTCAAAGGAATCAACGACGATCTCAACGTCGCGGTCCTGAACGGCACATGTACGACCTGTCACGACACGCCCAACGCCGGCGATCACTCGATCCCCGCGCCTCTGGACATCGGGCTCACGGATGCCTCGCGGCGGACGCCGGACATGCCCCTTTACACCTTGCGCCGGATCTCCACGGGCGAAACGATCAAGACCACCGATCCGGGGCGCGCCCTCATCACCGGGAAGTGGAGGGACATCGCGCGCTTCAAGGGACCGATCCTCCGGGCCCTGGCGGGGCGAGCGCCGTACTTCCACAACGGGCTGGCGGCGGATCTCGGCGCCGCGGTCGACTTCTATGACACGCGCTTCGCGATCGGCTTCACGGCCCAGGAGAAGAGCGACCTGGTGGCGTTCCTGCGGACATTGTGAGCCCAGGGCAATTTGGCCGTTTCCAACGTGAGCGGCGAGCGGTATTCCTTCCCTATTGAAAAGTTGCTCGCCGCCCATCACCCTGCCCTTGCTTTGCTCGGCGCGGCCCGCGGCGCCGGGCCCATCCCCTAGGAGATTGCCGTGATCCGAAAGCCTGAAGTCTTCGTGCTGGTGGCCGGTCTGTCCCTCGGCGCTTGCGGCGGTCCCGAGCAAAACGCCAAGCCGGCGGCCAGCGCCTCGGAGGCGAAGGCCCCGGGCTCGTCCGACGGCTCCCCGGGCGGCGCGGGGAACGCGGCCGCCAAGACCGCGTCTCTTTACGATCGGCTGGGCGGAGAGCCGGCCATCACGGCGACGGTGGACGGGTTCCTGAAGCGCGTGGCGGCGGACAAGCGGATCAACGGCCGCTTCATCAACGTCGACCTCGTCCGCCTGCGCATGCTGCTGATCCAGTTCGTGTCGCAGGCGACGGGCGGACAGGTGGCGTACACGGGGCGCGAGATGCACGACTCGCACGCCGGCCTTCAGATCGTCGACGAGGAGTTCGACGCGATCGTCGAGGACCTGACCGGCGCGCTGGTCGAGCTGAAGGTCCCCGCGCGCGAGAAGAACGAGCTCCTCGGCGCGCTCGGCCCCTTGAAGCCGAAGATCGTCAACCGTCCGCCCGAGGCAGCGGCCCAGCACGATCCGGCCCTGGCCCAGCGCGCCCGCGAGCTGGCGCAGCAGCTACGAGCCAGCCCGCCGGCAGCCGGCCAGACCGCCGGGGGCGCGCAGGCCGGCGATCTGCTGGAGCTCGCGGTGAACGCACGGGTGCGTGGACAGCGGTCCTACGCCGACCAGCTCTTCAGCGCGGCCGAGCGGCAGCTGCCGGAGGGCCGGCTCGCTGCGGTCGCGTCGCTGTTCCGCGACGGCGCCCCCGAGCGCATCACGACCGAACTGAAGCACATGTCGGCCGATACGCCTCCCCAGCCCAAGCTGGCGGTCGGCAGCTCCGACGACGACGCGAAGGAGAAGGAAAAAGAGAAGGAAGCCAAGGCGTCCAGCGCCACCCTGAGCGGCAAGCTGACCATCGTGAACGGTCCGGATCTGCTGGGCGTCATCACGCTCGATCCCGTCAAGGGGCGCGCCGGGAAGCGGACGCCCAAGCAACGCATCATGGAGCAGCGGGATCGCCAGTTCGCGCCGCGCCTGCTGGCGGTGCCGGTGGGCTCGACCGTCTCGTTCCCCAACTTCGATCCCGTCTTTCACAACGTGTTCTCACTTTCGCCGGCGCGAGCGTTCGATCTCGGGATCTTCAAGAACGGCGAGACACGAGACGTGACCTTCAAGAAAGAGGGCCTGGTCAGGCTCGGCTGCAACCTGCACGCGAACATGTCGGCCCACGTGGTGGTGGTGGCGGCCGCGCATTACGTCGTCACGTCGCCCGGTGGGCAGTTCGCGTTCCGGAAGCTGTCGCCCGGCAAGTACCAGCTCCGGGCATGGAGCGAGGACAGCCAGGAGCCCATCGTCCAGACGGTCGAGATCCACCGTGGCGCCAACACGCTCGATCTCTCGGTCAACCGCGGCGCGCCCGAAGGTCTCGGGACCGACAAGTTCGGCGTCCCGCGCGGAGCCGACAAGTAAGCGACGTACGCCCCCAAAAGTGAGCTAAGACAGGAAGCAGGAGGGCGGAGATGAGCAAGTCAGGGGGCGGCGCCGGCCTGCGTTTCTTAGGTGCGGCGGCGCTGCTCGGCGCAGCGGGCCTGGCCGGGTGGACGGCGACTCGCGCGCCCTCGAGCGGCTTCGACCTGGAGGCGTTCACCCGCACCGTCGAAGCGCGCCTCGGAGAGGCGAGCGCCGGGCTGCACATCCGCGTCGCCACGCTGGCCGAGCTCCCGCGCCTGGCCGTGGCGGTCGCGACCGATCCGCGCACCGTGGGAGATCTGACGCAGGACGAGCTGGCGTTCCGTCCTCACCTCGGCGAGACGATCGCCATCGGGCAAATCCCGAAGCGCGGAGGCAAGGGCCCCGTCCTGCTCCGCCTGGCGCCGGCAGGCGCGCCCCCGCCCTCGTTCGAGCTGGGCGGCCCTCACCTTCGGGTGATCGGGGAGACCTTGAGGGCCAGCGAGGCGATGGCGGTCGTCCCGCGGGTACGGGCCAACGAGCTCGACGGCGTGATCGCGGTGAGCTGGGAGGTCGACCTCGCGCCGCTGTCGGCCCCGTTGATCCAGGCGGGCGCCCAGGCGCAGCTCACCGTGGCCGGCGGCAGCCTCACGCTGGGCGTCCCGCGTCCGGCGGCCGGGGCGATCTCGCGAACCGTGCACGTGGACCTGCGGCGCGCGAGCTCGAGCGCCGATCGCTCCCAGGTGGACCTCGTCGTGCGCGCGGCGGCGCCGCTGCAGCTCGCGCCGTGGATGTGGGCCGGCGTCGCGGCGCTCGCCCTGTTCGGGCTGGGCGCCCTCGCCTGGCGCGGCCGGAGGCCGCAGCCGATCGGGTCGGTGCCGGCGTCGCTGTGGACGCGCGGCGGGGGTACGGGCCTGTCGGGGCCCATCCTGACGAACACCGTGGTGGGATCGGGACCATACGCCAGCGCGTCGAGCGGCGCGACGCCCGGCAGCGGCGGAATACCCCAGGTGGCCATCGGGCGCGTCGGGCGCTACGACCTGCTCCGGAAGATCGGCGTGGGCGGCATGGCCGAGGTCTACCTGGCGCGCTCGACGGGCGAGGCGGGCTTCGCCAAGCTGGTGGCGCTGAAGGTTCTGTTGCCTGACTTCGCGTCGCAGCCGCAGGTCGTCGACAACTTCCTCGACGAGGCGCGCCTGGCCGCTCAGCTCTATCACCCGAACATCGTCCAGACCGTCGATCTGGGCCGCGCCGGCGACCACTACTTCATGGCCATGGAGTACATCGACGGCACCGATTTGCTGCGGCTCATCAGCATCAGCGAGACCCGGCGCAAGCCGGTCCCCCTGCCAGTCGCGCTGGCGATCGTGCGCGGCATCTGCGCCGGTCTTCAGGCGGCGCACGAGGCGTGTCAGCCCGACGGTCAGCCGCTGGACCTGGTCCATCGCGACGTCAAGAGCGCGAACGTCTTCGTGTCGCGCAACGGCGTCGTCAAGGTCGGCGACTTCGGCATCGCGAAGGCGCACCACGCGGGATGGGTGAGGCGAACGGAGAACGGCCTCGTCAAGGGCACGCCCGGCTACATGGCGCCCGAGCAACGCCTCGGCCAGGCGATCGACGGGCGCGCCGATCTGTACGGCGTGGGCGCCATCGCCTACGAGGTGTTGACCGGTCAGCCGGTCAACCTGGACCTGGCGCTGCTGGCCGCCAAGGGCAAGGAGGGCTGGCCTCACCTGGCGCCCATCGGCTCCATCCGCCGTGACGTCCCGGCCGAGCTGGAGGCGATCGTCATGCGGACGCTGGCCTTCGACCGCGAGGATCGCTTTCCGAGCTGCGCGGCGCTCGAGCAGGCCTTCGAGGGGGTGGCCGTCGCCAACCCGCCGATCGCCGGCGACAAGGCGATCGCGCGCTGGATCGACGATCTGCTGGCAGGCGAGGCGCGCTTCGCCGAGGTCACCTCGCTGGCCTCGGTCGCGGCCGTCGGGCGCTGACCGTCGAGGGACGCCGAGCGGCAGACCTCGAGGGGGTCGAGCGGGACCACCGTGGACCTGCCGATCGGGATCGGATATGTCTTCGGCCCGTGAAGTCGGCATCCGCACGGTGGAGGGCCTGGACGTGGCTGGTGGCGCGGCTGACCTTGGGCTCGCTGCTGGTCGCTGGCTGCGGCAGCGCCGCTCGCCCGTTCGGCGACGGCGGCATCGCAGGGCAGACCGGTGACGCCGCGATCGACACGCGGCCGACCAACCAGGGAGGCAACGATGGCTCCGCGGGTCGCGGCGGCAGCGCACCTGCAGGCTCAGGTGGCGGCAGGGGCGACGCAGGCGCGAGCGGCGCCGCCGGGGGGACCACGGGAGCGGGCGCGGGTGGACAGTCGGCGCCCGGCGCCGCCGGAGCCAGCGGCGGCGGTGGTTCCGCGGGTCGTGGCGGCAGCGCGGCCTCCGGCGGGGCCACTGGCACGGGCGGAGTGGCAGGCGCCGGCGGCGTGACGGCCGCCGGCGGCCGGGGCCCGGGCGGCGCTGCGAGCGGCGGCGCGGGAGGCCGCGGCACGGGCAGCGGTGGCGCCGGCGCCGGGGGACGGGGCCTGGGCGGCGCCGGAACCAGCGGCGCAGGCGGAGCGGCGGCAGCCGGGGGCGCCGGCCCTCCGGGCTCGGGCGGCACGAGCGGTTGTTCCGGCCCGGCGACCGGCGCCATCTGCGGCTGCGGTGCGCGCCTCGACTGCAACGGCGTCTGTCAGGCCGCCGGGACCTGCAACGCGCTCGAGTTCAACGGCACCACTGGCTCGGTGTCCGCCGCCGGCACCACCGCGCTGGCCATGAACCAGAGCGCCACGATCGAAGCGTGGGTGCGGGTGCACAGCCACATCGAGCACGGGCCCATCTTCCGCAAGGTGCGGTCGAACCAGGAGGACAAGGCCCTCGCCATCGAGGGCGGCTACGTCCGATTTTACTTCTATCGGGGCTCGGCGTCGTACATCGAGATCGTCTCGCAAACGCGCGTCCCCCTCGAGAGCTGGACCCACATCGCCGGCGTCTATGACGGGACGAACATCAGCGTCTACATGAACGGCGTGCGCACCGACACCGCAACGGTGACGGGCACCAAGGCGATCTCCAACGCCGACGGAGACATCTACATCGGCCGCGTCGCGGACGTCTACGACGTCACGTTCGACGGCGTCATCTCGGATCTGCGCGTGTCATCGATCGCGCGCTACACGACGGAGACGTTCAAGCCGCCGGCGCTGCTGCCCGTGGACGCCACGACCCTGGCGCTGTGGCGGCTCGACGAGGGCACCGGCATCACCCTGGCGGACCTGGGATCGGCGGCCGCCGTCGCCACGATCCAGCGCGCCTCGGCCAGCGGTCCCCCGCGCTGGGTCTCCGTCCCGGCTCGCCGCTGACGCAGGATCGAACGCCACGCACGTAAAACACCCCGAACGTCACCTCACGGATGGCGGTCGATGAACGCCAGCAGCTCGGAGAGCGCCTGATTTCCGGGACGAGAGAGATCCATCACGAGGGCCATGTGGCTGGCGCCTGGAATCTCCGCGGCGGTGACATCGCCGCCGAGCTGGCGCAGCGCCGCGGCCATCGATCTTTGCTCGGCGATCATGAACGGCTCCTCATCGCCTCCGACCAGGAGGAGCATGGGCGGCAACCCGGACCGCACGTGGCGCTCGGGAGAGTAGCGTTCGATCTCGCGCTCGGTAACCGACTCGCGGACCTTGGCGGCCAGCGCCGAGTCCGATGAAGAGATGAGCCGGGCCAGATCGTAGGGCCCCGAGAGCATCGCGAATCCGCGCACGCTCCCCGGGGGAACCCCGGCCTTGACCAGATGCCGAGGCTCCAGCCCCAAGAGCGCCGCGAACAATCCGCCTGCCGAGTGGCCGACCACGTAAAGGCGCGTCGGGTCGCCTCCTTCGCGGCGGAATGCGGCTTGGTTCCAGATGGACGGGCTCGGCGCGGCGATCGTCAGCGGCAGCGGAGGGCGTGGCGGCCCGAGCCGACCGAAGAGACCCACGTGGTTCCCCCGGACACCGTCCCCATGGCGGGCTGGTCGTCGAGGAGCGGCGTGCAGGTGGCGGTGCTCGCCGGGATCGCGACGTCCGCCGTCATGTTGGCGGGGATCGTCACGGTGAGCCCAGGCGGCTGCGCGTCTACGCTGACCTGGATCGGCCCGCGGATGGTCGGCACGGTGCCCTCGACGTGGCCGAGCGATCCGGGTTGAGGCGCGATGATCGCCTTGGCGAAGCCGGCGCTGCCCGGACGCACGCCGAGCACATACCGGGGCAGGATGTTGGCCGGCGCCGCGCCCCAGGCGTGATTCCAGTCGAGGTTGGACTTGTACTTCGCGTCCCAGGCCTCGAGCGTGATCGTCGATCCCACCGCGAGCATGTTCATCCAGCTCCGGTCATTCGTCGCCGCCATGAGCGCGATGGCCGCGTCGGCCTGTCCAGCCGAGAACAAACCCTCGAGGAGGTACTGGGCGCCGTACACGCTGCAGGCCATCCCGCGAGACATCACGAACGACGTCACCTTCGCCTGGCGATCGGCCGGGACCAGGTGAAACGCGAGCGGGAACATGTTGGCGTGCAGGGACGAATGCGTCGAGGTCTGCCCGTCGACATAGAGGCCGGTGCTGGCGTTGAACAGCTTGGCGTTGAGCGCGACCGTCGCGGTCGCCGCCATGGTTCGGTAGCGCGTGGCGTCCGCGGTGTTGCCGAGGGCGTTGGCCAGGTCGGCCATCAAGCCGAGGACGTAGCACCAGAACGAGTTGACCACCGTGTTGACGGGCGTCAGCGCGTAGCCGTCCCGCTCGGTCTCCGGCCAATCCACGATGTCCATCAGCGCGCCCGTGTCGAGGAGCCCATCCGAGTTGGCGTAGGACTCGAGCGTCTTGCTCTGCTTCAGCGACGCGTACTGCTTCGAGAGGGACTCGAGGTTCCCGGTGTACATCCAGTCGGCCCACGCCATCATGATCGAGTGGAACTTCCACTCGGTGGGCCAGGTGGCGTTGGTCATCAGGTATTCGTGGCTCTTGCGGGCGATGGCGTAGTCGCGATCGATCCCGTAGTGGCCGAGCTGCTGGATGTAGGCGTCGGCCTCGTACGGCTTTCGCTCGCGATCACCGTCCACGTAGATGTCCGCGAACGTCGTGGCGATGATGGAGTGCTTGGACAGCTCCCAGACCTTGTCGAGGTTGGCATTCGATGACCGGAACGAGGCCGCGCCGTCGTCGAAGGGGTACGCCACCGCGACCTGGCGGGCGGAGTCCTTGGTCAGCTCCACCGGCGCGCCGGTGATCTCGGCGTAGCGGAAGGGCATCACCGCCCCCAGCGCCGCCGGGATGGCGATGGTCCCGCCGTTCTTCGGCGCCTGCACGCGGTACGTCCGCTGTCCCGCCTGGAAGGCGACGCTGACCTTCTCGGCCCGGATGCTGCCTCCGGGGTTGGTGTTGACGGCCTGGCCCGAGGCCTTCTCGCCCAGGTTGACCGACAACGTGCCCGAGGCGGTCGCGTTGAACGTGAGCTCGAGCCACCCGAACGCCGCGCGGCCGAAGTCCACGAAGTACCGGCCCGCCGCGACCTGGGTCATCGTCGCAGGGGCGATCGTCGTCTGCTCCACGGGTGGGGCGGGCGTGCTGTACGTGCCGAGGTTCCCGGCCATGGTGAAGGTCTGAGCGGCCGACCAGGCGCTCGCGACGTCCTTCCCATTCCAGGTCTGGACCTTCCATTGATAAGTGCCGCTGGCAGCCAGGGCCTTGCCCGCGTAGCTGACGCTCACCGACGCGTTCGAGGCCGTCTTCCCCGAGTCCCAGAGGTCGCCCGTGCCCGCGTCGAGCAGCGCCTTCGAGGACGCCACGACGATGCGATAGGCCGTCTGCACTTCGTTCGTTCCGGGCGCGTTCATGATCCAGGAAAAGTCGGGCGTCGCGTCGGTCAGCCCGACGCGGTCCGGGTGAGCCGTGAGCTCGACGAGCAGCCCCGAAGGAGCGTCCGGGCTCGGCGAGCCGCCGCCGCCCGCGCCCCCGCTCCCCCGCTCCCCGCCACCACCCGCGGTGCCGCTCGCGCCACCGCCGCCGCTTCGCCCCGCGAGCGGGCCGGTGTCTGGCCCCCCGCCGTTTCCCACCGGCCCGCCCCCCGTGCCTCCGCCGCCCCGACCGGCCGCCGAGCCTTGGTCCGCGCCCGCCCCGCCCGAGCCAACGCCGCCGGATCCCGAGCCGCCCGTGCCGACGGCGCCGCCCGACCCCGAGCTGCTGCCTCCGCTGCCCGGGCTTGGGCCACTTCCCCCCGTCGCGCTCTGCCCGCCGCTTCCAGCCCTCGCTCCCCCACTCCCGTCGTTCGACGGCGCGGTCGTGGAGCATCCAAAGGCGAGCACGCCCGCGCAACAAATGAGCGCCACGATGCCCTTGGTTCCCCCGAGCCCCACGGGCCGAGACCCCGCGTCCCTGGAAGCAACCTCGGTCGACATTTCTGCATTCATTTACCAGGCCGCCTTGTCAGGGAGTTCCCGCTGGGCCTGAAACCGGGTCAGCCCAGGAACGGCCGATCCGGGATCGTCGAGAGAGGGCCGACGATCGTCGTACAATCTCGGCCCGTCCGGCAGCGGGAGGAGGCGTCTTGCGACGCGTCCGGTGATCCGGCTGGCGCCCAGGGCGCCGTTCCAGCGACCGCCGCTCATAGCTTGCGCAGCTTCCCCCACCGGCGGAGCGTGAAGCACACGGCGGACATCCCCTGCACGCGGTCCGGACAGTCATCCCCGAAGCCCAGGCGCTCGAGCACCTTCATCGAGGCGAGGTTGTCGGGGTGCACGAACGCGTTCAGGCGGTCGAGGCCGAGGGATCCGAAGGCGACGGAGATCCACGCGGCGCCCGCCTCGGTCGCGTAGCCCTTCCGCCACCATGGGGGCCGGAAGCGAAACCCGAGATCGATCCACGGCCCCCGGTCGAGGCCGGATTCCCGAGGCTGGTCAGCGGCGGTACCGTCGTCGGTGCCGCGCCGCCAGCGCTCGGGCCGCGCGTCGCCTTCTAGGACGAGGAGGCCGGCGTCGCCGATGGCCTGCCCCGACGATCGCTCGAAGACGAGCCACTTGCTGAAGCCGTGGAGAGCCTGATGCGCTTCGTACCGGGCCAGCCGCTCGCGCGTGACGCCCACCGAAGCGTCGGGACCGCTCGGCGTGTACTTCATGACCACCCGATCGCCGAACCAGCCATGCGCCGCGACGGCGTCCTCGCGCTCGAACGGCCGCAGGAGCAGGCGCGGGGTCTCGAGGATGTTGGCCATCGACCACCTCCCAGATCCGCCGGCTCCGGGCTCACAAGGGCGCGAGGACGCACCGGCCGCCGCGCAGGACGACCTGGACGGGCTTGCCGAGGCGATCGCGCGGCAGATCCTCGGAGATGATGTACGCGGCGTCGATGCCGATCAGCTCCGCCTCGAGGCGGGCGCAGAAGATCCGCGCGTCCAGCCAGCCGTGGGCGCCCGCGACGGCGCGCCCGCGCAACGGCGCGTAGACGTGGATGTGGCCGTCGGCCAGGAGCTGCGCGCCGGGGTTCACAGGCGCGAGCACGATGAGGTCTCGGTCCTGGGCGTAGATGATCTGCCCCGCCCGGACCTGCGCCTCGATGAGGAGGGGCGGATGGTGGGCCGGCCGCGCCGGGACCTCGACGGAGGCGGCGGGCCGCGGTGGGGGCGGCGGCGGGGGCGGGGGCGGCGCCGAGCGAGGGCCGGGCCGGGCCGGGCGCTCGGCCGGATCGCCTTCGGGCCCCGCCGGGGGCCGAGCGGCAGCCGCTTGCTCCAGCGCGGCCAGCCGCGCCGCCCAGCGCGACCGGCGCTCTTCGTCGATGGCGCCGCCGAGCAGCCGGCGGTAGATGGCCACCGCGTCGCCCGTCCGCCCCTGACGCGCGCAAAGCTCGGCCATGGTCTCGGTCGCGAAGAGCTCGTTGGCGGCACCATCGGTCATTTTAGATGGGAACCCTGGGAGGGTTCCCATACCCTCCGACCAGCGCGCTTCGGCGGGCGAAGCCCGCCTTCGCGCTGCCGTTGGACCTCGCGTGGTCGCGCATCCCGGG
>Ga0068853_100000433_pt1 | contig 28599 bp, 22 predicted proteins | sample KBSCornC32_FD_65655 | JGI IMG/M metagenome (GOLD analysis project Ga0068853, IMG submission 65655) | Corn rhizosphere microbial communities from Kellogg Biological Station, Michigan, USA - KBS Corn C3-2 | ecosystem: Host-associated > Plants > Roots > Rhizosphere > Soil ... | reverse complement strand
CGCGACGGAGGCGGCTCTGGCGGAGCCAGTGGGGGGGCGCCGGGTGGAGGCGGGGGGAGCACCAGCGGCTGCGGGGCCTATAAATTCTGTGATGATTTCGAGGCGGGCACGGTGGGCGGAATCCCCACTGGCTGGACGGCGCTCAAGAGCTACGGGCCGGCCGAGGGCGTCGCGCTGGCCAATGATCAGGCCCACTCGGGCTCCAAGTCGGTAAAAACGAGCACGATGACGACCGGTGCCCAGCGCATCCAACTGAGCCTAGCCTCTCTGGGCGCGCTGGCGACCAATCACTGGGGCCGCTTGTTCTACAAGGTTCAGACACCCGCTCCGCGCGGAACCGGGAACGCTTACTACCACGTCACCTTCGCGGCCCTGCAGGGGACGACCGAGAACCGTGTCGTCGATACCGTCGAAGATCCAAATGGCAAGGTTCAATACATCTTCAACGTGCCAGATGATTCGTGCTGCACGGGTTCATCGTATGACTGGACCCACGATGACAAGTGGCATTGTGCAGAGTGGCACGTCGACGTGTCGGCCAAGAGCTACAAGTTCTTCATTGACGGCAAAGAGGTGACGCAGATCGGATTCACCGGCAACTCGAACGCCAAGATGTCGAACTACACGGCGCTGGGCATCGGGGCCATCTTCTATGTGAATCCCACGGGCCCCTGGACCTCGTGGATCGACGACGTCGCTCTGAACGACACCCAGATCGGCTGCAAATAGCGAGGAGTTCGCTACCGGCCTCTCCGACGCACATCGTGACGGCCGTCCTGCGACAAGGTGGGAGCCCGTGCGACCGCACGAGGGCGGGGCCTCGCGCCTGCGGTCCACTGAGAAGGGCGCGCGATCCGTCGGTGGCCCCGTTCAGAGCGTTCCAGCGACTCAGCCATGATGAGATCGACCGTTCCGTGTGTCCGGCAGCGGCTGATGGGCCTTGCGATGGTGGTATTGGTTCAGGGGGCCTGCGTGGGGGATCAGGCGCCGGTGACAGGAAGCGGGGGTACCTCGGCAAGTGGGGGTAGGACCGGCGGAACCGCCAGCGGCGGGATCAGTGGGGGAACGGGCGGGTCAGGCGCCGGGACGGGTGGGAGCGGGCCGGGGGCACTGGGGAACTCGTCGGGTGGGCAGTCGGGAACGGCTAGCGGCGGCAGTATCGGCACGGGCGGGTCGCCGACCGGCAGCGGTGGGACAACGGCCGGCAGCGGGGGCGGGCCATCGGCCAGCGGGGGAGCCGGCACCTCGTCAGGGGGGCAGGCGGGGACGACGAACGGCAGCGAGGGTATGGGGGGCAGGTCGCTGGGAAATGGCGGGGGACCAGCGGCCGGCGGTCGCGGCGGCGCCGGCGCGACCGGGGCAGGCGGTGCGGCAGGGGTCGCGGGGACGGCGGGCGCGGCCGGGATCGGCGGACCGTCCCTGTGCGCCGGCAGCAAGTATCTCGTCTGCGAGGACTTCGAGGCGACCGCCGTCGGTGGCGTGCCGACGGGCTGGACCAAGCACGGCGACGCCACGGTCCAGGCCGACCAGGCCGCCCGAGGAAGCCACGCGCTCAAGATCGGCGCGGCCGCCAGCGGCGAGCGGCGCATCTACGCCGACGCGGCCAAGCTGGGGAGCGGCCACTGGGGGCGCGTCTTCTACAAGGTGCAGGTGCCCGCCGCCAAGCCGCCCTCCGGCAACGTCATCCATTCGACGCTGGTCGCGTTCCAGGGCAACGGCCCGAAGAACGGGAATTCGGAGTACCGGGTGGTCGACACGGTCGAGGACTCGAACGGCAAGCACCAGTTCCTCTGGAACGTGCAGCCGAGCAGCGTCGGCGAGTTCGGGAAGGGCAGCTCGTACGACTGGACCTACGACGGCAACTGGCATTGCGCCGAATGGCACGTCGACGGCCCCACCCAGAGCTATCACTTCTATGTCGATGGGAAGGAGGTCACCCAGATCGCCCTCGACAACGGCGCCGGCAACTACAGCGGGACCGACATCCCGAGCGCCTTCAGCCAGGCGCACATCGGCTGGAACAATTACCAGAGCGCGTCCCCCGGATTCGTGGCCTGGATGGACGAGATTGCCATGGACGCGACCCGTATCGGCTGCGGCAACTGAGCGGCGCGGGCGAATCACCCGAGTGACGGGCCCGAAACCCGAGGATTCCGACCACCCGTTACGATTCCGTACGGAAGCACGCTGCCGTTACAGACCTTCATCGATCGCGACGGAGAGGTGACGGCGGCCGGTGAGTGTCGCCCGTGCACGCGCTGCGCACTGAGGGATCGCGCGCCGCTTTTCGTTGGCCGCGCGCTTGCAAATAGTGCCTCTTTGCGCGTGAAGTCGGGCGTGCGGAGAGGAGAAGAGGGCCATGCAACTCGGACGAATCAGCTTCGCGGGAATGGTTGGGGGCGTCTTGCTCGGTGGGCTGGTGGCGGGTGCGGGATGCGACGGAACCGACGACGGCGTCGATAGCACGAGCGGTGAGGCAGAGCTGCGAGGGGGCTTTGCGTCCCACCGCCGACATCCGGGACACGACGCGGGTGGCTCGGCAGGAGCGCCCGGCGGCGGGGGGGCGGGCGCCGTGGGCAGCGGCGGCATCGGATCGCCTGGAAACGGCCCGAGCGACGGCGGCGCATCCACGGATTGCGACATCTGTACGCAGGCCCAGGCGTGCTGCAACGCCGTACAGGGCGATCGGGGAGGGTGCTCGTTCAGCGCGGCCAATTGTGCCTCGATGACCGGAGCGGCGCGCCCTGCTTACGTGAACGCCTGCCTCACGGAGATCGTTTCGGTGAGGGGCGCCTGGTCGGGGAATCCGCCAGCCGAGTGCCGCTGACCAGGCCGCCGCAAGGCGCGAGGCTCGCGCGATGACGGGTGGTGCCGAGAGCGATCTCGGGCGATGTGAAGACGCACGCCTACGGGACGATCAGCAGCTCGACGCCGCCCGTCGCCCACAGGCCCGCCTGGTCCAGGCAGCCTGCGGTCGATGACGCCAGAGGCATGGTGCCCGTGACGGTCGATGCGCCGCCCAGCCAGGCGGTATAGGAGGATCCGGCAATCGTGACCGGCTCGTGAGAGTGGCGCCGGACCTCCACGTCGCGATCGGCGGCCAGCCGCACGCTGTAGTGGGTCTCGACCTGGTCGACGAAGCAGATGTCCTGGGTGGGGAAAGAGCAGAGCGACTGCAAGGTCAGGGGCACGCCCAGGGCGGCGGCGAAATCCGGCAAATGGTCGGGGCCGTCATGGAAGCTGGCGGTGACCAGCGAGCCGTCGCCCGCGGCTCGGATCACGATGAATTCCTTGCAACCGCTGAAGGGCACGCACTGCGTCCGCTCGGTCACCTGGATGCGGTCGCCGGGAGAAAACGTGGACAGCGTGCCTCCGTCGGCCAGAGGCCCGGGGACCGTCAGGTCGCCCGAGACCAGAGACACCCGCCAGCCGTCGGTGACGCGCTCGTCCAGAGAGAGGACGCCCGAGCCGGTCGCGCCGAGATAGGGACGCTTCGGAAGCTCGGGGGAGAAGCCAGGCTCGTAGTCCCACGTTCCTTCACATTCCCCCGACACTCCCTGAGAGGCATCCTGCGACGCTTCCCGTGATCCGTCTTGCCCACTGTCCACACCTGGCACGCGAGGAACCGCGGCGCCGCAGCCGACGGTGACCGAGGACGAGACGAGGATACCGAGGACTCCGAGGCGAGGTGCGAGATTCACGCCTCGGTTGCGAGCAAGCACCATTCCAGGGCCCCCGGGCCCGGCGCGCCTGGCCGATCGGCCCGAACTCATACGACATTCCGTCGGCATGGGCCCCCTTCGGCCACGACGTAGTCGCGACATTTCTGCCTGGCAGATCGACTGCCCCGCGACGTCATCCGACGCGAAGGTGGATCCGGAGCTGAGGCTCGCGGGCGCGAGGAATCTTGAGATCGATGCGTCCGCCGTGCGGGGCGTTGCGAGGGATGGAGATGGGGACCGTGATGTCCTCGGCGACGGAGCCGGCATAGTCGCACGTCCGGCACCAGACCCCGCGCGGGCGGGCGATGCCGCCGCAGGTGGCACACGCGACCTGGACCGTCATCACGATCGCCGCCGTCCCGCCGCCCCGCGCCTCGGCGGGGGTCAAGGGCAGCTCGAGCACGCCATCCTCGAGCTGGCGGACGGCGCCCGTGGCCAGCAGGTCCGTCAATCGTCCCGAGAGGCGCTCGAGGAGGTCGGGGTAGTGCACCGGCCGCGAAGCGCGCCAGTTGTTCGTGCTGACGTTCCAGGCGACGCCGCCGGAGTGCACAGGCCCGGCGTCGCGACGCCGCCAGGCGGACTGATCGGCCAGGCTCGCGTCGTAGGTGGCGCGCGCCAGGGGATCGGACAGTACGCGATAGGCGTCCGCGATGGCCGCGAAGCGCGGGCCGCTGGCGGGGCCCGCGCGATCCGGATGGTGGGCCAGCGCCAGGCGGCGGTAGGCGTGGCGCATTTCGGCGGCGGTCGCCGATCGCGCCACGCCGAGCACCTCGTAAAGATCGACCACCGCGGTCGTCACGGGATGAATCTAGCAGGCCGCTGAGAAGGGGCGTGGGGCCCCGGGCTCTGATGATTGGCCACGAAGTCGGCGCGAGTCCCCAGACCTGAAGAGTGCCTCTCTTCCGCCACGCCCCACGAAGTGGGGAGAGGCCGCCGCCCGGAGGGGCGGCGGGAGAGGGGCCGGACGGAGGTTGCGGTGCAATTTCTCGCCGAGCGTCGTCGAGAGAGCAAACCTGGGCGCACGCGCGCAGGGTGCCCCTCTCCAATGGCCCTCAAGGCCAGCTGCCTCCCCCTCTGGCCCTCTGGGGAGGCGGCAGATCGCGTGTCGCGCGCGCTCGGCGGCGTCATCCCCTGGTACGAGCTCAGGCGGATACGAGCTCGCGCCGACTTCGTGGCCAATCATCAGTGCCTCGGGCCTCGGAATCACATGAGCGTCTCCGTGCGGAAACGCCTGTCTGCGAGCCCCTGGCGCCCCCTGCGCGTGCGCGCGAGATCGCCGTTGATCCGCGTACCCTCGGGGACTAGAAGAGGCCCGTGGCGAAATTCACGCGGGCGTTGCTTTCCGTTTCCGACAAGACCGGGCTGGCCGAGCTCGGGCGGGTTCTGGCCAAGTGCGGCCTCGAGTTGCTGGCCAGCGGCGGCACGGCGCGCGCCCTGGCGGTGGCAGGGGTCCCGGTGCGCGAGGTCAGCGACTTCACGGGCGCGCCCGAGATCCTGGACGGGCGGGTGAAGACCTTGCACCCGCGCATCCACGGCGGACTGCTGGGGCGGGCGACCGCCAAGCACCGCGAGGAGATGCAGAAGGGCGGGCTGTCGCCCATCGACCTGGCGATCGTGAACCTGTACCCCTTTCGCGAGACGGTGGCGCGGGGCGCGCCGTTCGAGGACGTCATCGAGAACATCGACATCGGCGGGCCGGCCATGATCCGCTCGGCCGCCAAGAACCACGAGCGCGTGGCCGTGGTGGTGGACCCGGCCGACTACGGGCGCGTGGCGGGGGAGATCGAGGCCACGGGCGAGGTCTCGGCCGAGCTGCGCTTCGAGCTGGCCTGCAAGGCCTTCGCGCACACGGCGGCGTACGACGGCGCCATCGCGTCGCACCTGTCGCGGCTCAGGTCGCCCGAGAGCCATCCCACCGAGTTCGGCGGGACGGCGCACTGGTCGGCGACCCTGGCCCGCAGCCTGCGCTACGGCGAGAACCCCCACCAGAAGGCGGCCTTCTACGCGCTGCCGAACCCCCTGGCGGGCTTGTCGCTGAACGACGCGCGGGTCCTGCAGGGCAAGGAGCTCTCGTACAACAACATCCTCGATCTCGACGCGGCGATGCGCCTGGGGGCCGAGTTCTCCGGTCCGGCCGTGGCCATCATCAAGCACACCAACCCGTGCGGCTGCGCGGTGGGCGAGTCGGTGCTGGAGGCGTACCGGCGGGCGCGAGAGACCGATCCCGTGTCGGCCTTCGGTGGAATCGTCGCGATCAACCGGCCGGTGGACGCGGCGATGGCGCGCGAGCTGGCCGAGACCTTCCTCGAGTGCGTGATCGCTCCGGGCTACGAGCCCGAGGCCCTGGACGCGCTGGTGGTCAAGAAGAACCTGCGGGTCCTCGCCTACGACTTCGTGGCGGCGGCCGAGCGGGAGCGCGTCGCCGCGGGTGTTCACGAGGTGCGCAGCGTCTCGGGCGGGTTCCTCGTGCAGACGCGCGACACGATGACCACGCCCGTTCAGGCCGGCAAGGTCGTCACGAAGCGCGCCCCCACCGAGGCGGAGCTGGCGGATCTGGACTTCGCGTGGCGCGTCTCCAAGCACGTCAAGTCGAACGCGATCGTCTTCGCGGGCGCCGGGCGCACGCTGGGCGTGGGCGCCGGCCAGATGTCGCGGGTGGACTCGGTCCGCATCGCGATCGAGAAGGCGCGCGCGCCCCTGGCCAAGTCGGTGGTGGCCTCCGACGCGTTCTTCCCGTTTCGCGACGGCGTCGACGAGGCGGCCAAGGCCGGGGTGTCGGCCATCGTCGAGCCGGGCGGCTCGCTGCGCGACGAGGAGGTCATCGCCGCGGCCGACGAGCACGGCATCGCCATGATCTTCACCGGCGAGCGCCACTTCAAGCATTGAGCGCGAGGGCTCACGGGCGGCGCTGACATGTCGAAGATCCTGTTGGTCGGTGGAGGCGGGCGCGAGCACGCGCTCGCCTGGAAGCTGGTGCAGAGCCCGCGGTGCCGCGCCCTGGTGGTGACGCCCGGCAACCCCGGCATCGATCGGCTGCCCAAGACCATCGCGGCGCCGCTGAAGGCCGACGACGTCTCGGGGCTGGTGAACTTCGCGCGCAACGCACGCATCGACCTGGTGGTGTGCGGTCCCGAGGGACCGCTGGCGGCCGGGCTCGGCGACGCCATGCGCGCGGCGGGCTTTCGCTTCTTCGGACCGTCGCGGGCCGCCGCGGAGATCGAGGGCAGCAAGGCGTTCGCCAAGCGCCTGATGGCCGAGGCCGGCGTGCCCACGGCGGCGTTCGGCGTGTTCGAGGATCTGGCGGCGGCCGAGGCGTTCATCGACGCGCAGCCGGGGCCGGTGGTGGTGAAGGCCGACGGCCTGTGCGCGGGCAAGGGTGTCGTCGTGGCCGAGACCAAGGAAGAATCGAAGGCGGCCGCGCGCCGCATGCTGGCCGAGGGGGCGCTGGGCGCGGCGGGCGCGCGCGTCGTCCTCGAGGAACGGCTGTTCGGTCGCGAGGTGTCGCTGATGGCCCTGTGCGACGGCACGCGCGTGACGTTGCTGGCGTCGGCCGAAGATCACAAGGCCGTGCTCGACGGCGATCGCGGTCCCAACACGGGCGGCATGGGCACGTACTCGCCTTCGCCGCTGGTCGACGAGACGTCGCTCGCCGACATCGTGCGACGGATCTTCCTGCCGGTCGTGACCGCCATGAGGGAGCGGGGCACGCCTTTCCAGGGCCTGCTCTACGGGGGACTCATGCTGACGCCCGATCGCGGGCCCATGGTGATCGAATGGAATTGCCGCTTCGGCGATCCCGAGACCCAGGTGGTGATGGCCCGGATGGAGGACGATCTTCTCCCCTGGATCGAGGGGGCGGCCGACGGGCGCTTGCCCGAGGGCGCGCCGCGCTTTCGCTCCGAGTCGGCCGTGTGCGTGGTCCTGGCCGCCGAGGGGTACCCAGGCGAGCCGCGCGCGGGCGACGTGATCGCCGGGCTGGCCCGTGAGTGGCCCGCGGACCTGTGGGTCTTTCAGGCAGGCACGCGCCGCGCCGGTCGGGAGATCGTGACCGCCGGCGGGCGGGTCCTGGGCGTCACGGCGCTCGGGCAGGACCTGGCAGCCGCCCGCGCCCGCGCCTATGGCGTCATCGGCGCCGAGGCGGGCCGCGTCGGATTTTCGGGGATGCACTTTCGAAGAGACATCGGAACACGAGGAGACGCATGAACATCGACGTAGCGATCATGATGGGATCGAAGTCCGACCTGGAGACGATGCGGCCGGCGGCCAAGGTGCTGCAGGGCCTGGGGCTGCAAGTGGCCGTGCGCGTGCTCTCGGCGCACCGGACGCCGGCCGAGACGGCGACGTTCGTGCGGGACGCGGCCGCTGGCGGCTGCAAGGTCTTCATCTGCGCGGCGGGCGGCGCCGCTCACCTGGCCGGCGCCGTGGCGGCGCACACCACTCGTCCGGTCATCGGCGTGCCGATCGCGGGGGGCTCGCTGGGCGGCCTCGACGCGCTCTTGTCGACGGTGATGATGCCGCCGGGCATGCCGGTCGCGACGGTCGCGGTGAACGGCGCCGAGAACGCGGGCCTGCTGGCCGCCCAGATCGTCGGGCTGACCGATCCGGCCGTGGCCCGCAAGGTCGAGGCCGAGCGCCAGTCCCGGCGCGAGAAGGTCCTCGCCTCCGACGAAGAGGTCCGCAAGGAGTTCACGCGCGCCTGACCGCGCGCCCATCCGACATCGACGAGGAGAGCGGGGTTCGGGGCCATGGCGCATGCTTTTCCGGAGGAGATCGTGTTCGCGGTGGAGGCGCTCCGCCGCGGCGAGGTGGTCGCCTATCCGACGGAGACCTTCTATGGCCTCGGGGTGAACGCGCTCGACGAGCTGGCGCTGGCGCGCCTGCGCCTGCTCAAGGGGCGGGGCGCCGACAAGGCCATCTCGATCCTGGTCAGCGACGCGACCATGCTCGAGCGCGTCTGCGCCGAGATCCCGCCGCTCGCGCGCAAGCTGATCGCGAAGCACTGGCCCGGGGCGCTGACCCTGGTCCTGCCCGCGCGCTCGGACCTGCCGCAGCCGCTGGTGCAAGACGGGTGTGTGGCGGTGCGGATCTCGTCGCACCCGACGGCGCAGGCGCTGGTCACGGCGTTCGGCGCGCCGGTCACCACCACCAGCGCGAACCAGGCCGGCCAGCCGCCGGCCTCGACGCCGGAGATGGTCGAGGAGGCCTTCGAGGGGCGCTGCCGCGTGATTCACGCGGGCGCCACCCCGGGCGGGGCGGCGAGCACCATCGTCCGCATCCGCGACGGCAACCTCGAGGTGTTGCGGCGCGGGGCGATCGATCCCCACGCCGACGACGCCGACTCGTCGCGCCCGCGCGAGCCGTCCGGCCGGCGCGAGCCGCCCGGCGGGCGCGAGCCATCTGATGACCGGTGAGCCCGGCCGCGCGCCCGTCACCGGCGACGACGAAGATGACGTCACGGTCGACACGCTGCTGCGCGGGCGCCTGACGCTGGTCCAGCCGGCGCGCGGGTTCCGCTCCAGCCTCGATCCTCTGCTGCTGGCGGCGTTCGTCCGGCCGCCCTTTGGCCGGTTCGTGGACATCGGTTGCGGCACGGGCGCCCTGGCGTTCGCGCTGGCCGCGCTCGATCCGGCGGCGACCGGCGTCGCGGTCGAGATCCAGCCGCGCTTGGCGCGCCTGGCGGCGCGCGGTCTCGCCCGCAACCCGTTCGCCGACCGCCTCGCCATCGTCGAGGCCGACGTGCGCGGCGCCGCCGGCGGCGTGTCGCTGCCGCCGGCGAGCTTCGACCTGGTCGCGACCAATCCGCCGTTCCGGGCGGTCGGGGGAGGCTTCGTCTCGCCCGACGGCGAGCGGGCGCGCGCCCATCACGAGGTGACGCTGAAGCTGGGGGAGTGGCTGGACGCGGCGGCCGCCCTGGTTCGCCCGGGCGGCCGGATCGCGGCGGTGTTCGTGGCCGCGCGCCACGAGGAGCTCCTCGCCGAGATGCGGGCGCGCTCACTTCCGCCTCGCCGCCTGCGCTTCGTGCACGCGCGCCTCGACGAAGCGCCGTCGCGAATCCTGGTGGAGGCAGTCCGGGCAGAGCGAGGGGAGTCGGTTCATGATGCGGCGATCGTCGAGGCACCTTTGCCGTTGCGCGGACCGAACGGGCACAGCGAAGAGGTGCGCGCGATGCTGGGAGAGAGCTGATCGAGGATCGAGGGCCGGAGGGCCGGAGGGCCAGCGAGCCCGTGTCCGTGCTCGTGTTCGCGTCCGGCTGGCGGCAAGCGGCTGGCGGATAGCGATCCCGTGTAGCGTTTCGCGTCTCGGAGACACGAGCACGGACACGAGCCCGATTCATCCTGGTCTCCAGGCTTCCCCCACTCGCGGCAACGCCGAATTGGGTTACCCTTTGCCCCGTGAGCTTTCGTCGTGCCCTGACTTTGGCCGTGCTGGCCTCGAGCTTCTCTTGCCGAGGCCTCGCCCATCGCCAGCCCGGGGATGAGTCCGTCTCGGTGCCGCTCGACGGCTCGACGGCGGCGCCGCCGGCGCGCGCACCGTCCGGGTCTCCGGGGGCGTTGAAGGGCCCGGCCTCTCCGCCCGCGCCGCCGCCGCGCTTCGACGCCGGCTCGCCCCCCGCGGTGGGAAAGAACGGGTCGGCGCCTCCGCCCGCCGCCGCGCCCGCTCCGTTGACGGCGCGCCTCGAGATCCCGGCCGAGGCGCGGGCGCTGTCGCGCGCGTTCTCGAACGTGGCGAAGGCCATGGCGCCGAGCGTGGTGCGCGTCGACGTCGAGGTGGCCCACCCCGATCGCGACGACGGCGACGACGAAGGCGTCGAGCGTCTGCCGCCCGGGCTCCGGAAGTTCTTCCAGTTCGGCGAGCCCGGAGACATCCCTCCCCAGAAGGGCACCGGCTCGGGCGTCTTGCTCGACGGGGCGGGCAACATCGTCACCAACCGGCACGTCGTCTCGAAGGCCACCAAGGTCAGCGTCACCTTCTCCGACGGTACGGAGCTCCCGGCCCATGTGGTCGGCGCCGATCAGCAGACCGATGTCGCGGTGGTGCGCCTCGACAAGCCGCCCGCGGCCGGGCTGGTGGCGGCGCGCCTCGGCGACTCGGACAAGCTCGACGTGGGCGAGTGGGTGCTGGCGGTGGGCAGCCCGCTCGGCCTCGATCAGACGGTGACCGCCGGCATCGTCAGCGGCAAGGGCAAGGTGGGCCGCCACGTGCAGATGTCCGGCGAGCGGGTGCGCAGCTACATCCAGACCGACGCCAAGATCAACCCGGGGAACTCGGGCGGCCCGCTCGTGAACCTGGGGGCCGAGGTGGTGGGCATCAACACGCTCATCAACACGGGCCCGGGCGGCGCGTACGGATTCGCCATCCCGATCAACCAGGTCCGCCGCGTGGCGCAGGCGCTGATCAAGGAAGGTCGGGTTCGCTATCCGTACCTGGGCGTGCTGCTGGGCGACTTGAAGGAGCTGTCGCCCGAGGTGCGCGCGACGCTGAAGAAGGGCGGTGGTGTTCCGGCCGCCGGCGCGTACGTGAGCGGCTTGACCCCGGGGGGCCCCGCGGTCATGGCGGGTCTGCGTCCCGGCGACGTGATCGTGGCGATCGATGGGCGGCCGATGGAGTCGGCTGGCGACGTCGTGGACTACGTCTCGGCGCAGGCGATCGGCGGGCAGGTCAAGATCGACTACGTGCGCGACGGGAAGAAGGCCACCATCGGCGCCGTGCTGGGCGAGCTGCCGGCAGGCGACCTGGCCGCGGCCGGCGCCGGGGAGAGCGTGGCGGGACTGGCCCTCCAGACGGTCACGCCGGCGCTGGCGGAGTCGCTGGGTTTGAAGCGGGACGTGAAGGGAGCTGCCATCACCGAGGTGGCGCCGGGCGGCGCCGCCGAAAAGGCCGGCTTGCAAGCAGGAGAGGTGATCGTCGAGATCGACCGCCGTCCGACGCCGACCGCCGAAGACGCCTTCAAGGCCCTGCGCGGCCAGCGCAAGGGCGGCCACCTCCTGCGGGTACGCAGCCCCGCCGGCGCGCGGTTCGTGACGCTCGAGAGCCCCTCCGGCTGAGACGAAGGAGACCTCGCCGTCGCGTCGGCAGCCCGCGACGGGGGCAGGACATCTCGATCAGGGGCGCCCCTGGCGCGGACCGTTTCGTCGTCTGTTTTCCGCGGGAGGGGCTCGGAACCCCACGAATTTCCGAGCCCGCCGGAGAGCGAGGTCGGTCCAAACCCTGCAAGGACCAGGGCATTCTGGAACGCTCCCCTCGAGGCATGGTAGTTGCTGCACGCCCGGCGACGCCCGGGCGCAGGCCGGCCGGAAGGTGGAGTGTGGAAAGGAACGGGACCTTGCCAAGATCTTTGCCAACACGAACGAGGTGGTTGCTGGGGATGCTCGCGCTCGCATCCTGCGGCGGCGGCACCACCGGCCCCATGGAGACGACCGACTCGATAGAGCCGGGCCCCCCCTGCGCGGGACCGGGCACGATCTGCACGTGGGCCGGCACCGGCGAGCCCGCGTTCACGGGGGACGGGAAGGCCCCCTGGAAGACCGCGCTCTACTGGCCGATGGACGTCGAGTTCGCCTCGGACGGAACCGGCTACATCCTCGACTGGCAAAACCACGTGGTCCGCAAGGCGACGCCGACCCTGGTGTCGACCGTCATCGGCACGGACGAGCCGGGTGATGGGCCGGTCCATGGTCGCGGAGACGAGACGACGCCGCCCGGGGTGCTCGGCACGACGGTGGCGTTGAACCACCCGACCGACATCCAGCTGACGCCCGACGGGCGGCTGATCCTGGCGGCCTGGCACAACCACAAGATCCGCACCATCGAGCTGTCGAGCGGGATGTCCGAGGTTTCGTGCGGGAGCGGGCCCGGCTACGCCGGCGACATGGGATTGCAGGGGGCCGCGCTCTTGAACATGCCGAAGGCCATCGCGCTCGCTCCCTCCGGCGACCTCTTCATCGCGGACACGCGCAACTTCCGCGTGCGCCTGGTGTCGGCGGCCACCGGCATGATCCAGACGGTGGTCGGCACCGGGAAGCGCGGGGGAACAGGCGACGGCGGAGATCCGCGGCTCGCCACCCTGTCGTTCCAGCAGGGGCTCGATCAGCCGGACGGAGGCGGCGACAACCCGGAGCCGGGCGGCGCGCTAGCGCTGGACGCCGTGGGACGGCTCTACATCGCCGACACGGAGAACCACCGGATCCGGCGGGTGGACTTCGCCGCCGCCCTCATCGAGACGGTGGCCGGCGTGGGCACGCCCGGCTTCTCGGGTGACGGGGGGCTCGCCACCGCGGCGGCGCTCAGCCATCCGCGCGACATCGAGATCGCCGGCGACCGCCTGTTCATCGCCGACACCGACAACCATCGCGTCCGCGCGGTGGATCTGACGACCGGTGTGATCACGACCATCGCGGGCACCGGCGACGCCGGGTTCTCGGGCGACGGTGGGCCGGCGGCGGTGGCGGTCCTGCGGCGGCCTTTCGGCGTCGCCTTCGATCCCAGCGGCGACCTGTACGTCTCCGACACCCTCAACAACCGGATTCGCCGGGTGGTGCAGCCATGAGGACGGCCATGACGACGCACGGGGCGCGCTGGAGCGGCTCGCCGCGGGCGCTGCTCGCGGGACTGGCGCTGGCGGCAATGGGCGGTGGTCTGGCGAGCGGGTGCGGCAACGAAAAGACGCCGAGCACGATGAAGACCGACAGCATCGAGCGCGCGCCGGGATCCATCTACACCGTGGCCGGCACCGGGATCGCCGGCGACGGCGCCGACGGCCAGGACGCGCTCAAGACGCGCCTCTATCTTCCGCAGGACATGACGGTCGGGCCCGACGGACGCCTGTACGTGGTCGACTGGAACAACCATCGCATCCGCGCGGTGAACGCCGACGGGACCATGACCATCGTGGCCGGCATCGGCGAGCTGGGACCGACCGTCGACGATCCGTCGACGGATCGGCTGAACCACCCGACCAACCTGACGTTCGACGCCGGCGGCCGGATGGTGATCGCGGCCTGGCACAACAGCCGGGTCAAGACCCTCGACCTGTCGCTGCCCGAGCCCGGCAACATCGTGAACATCTGCGGCACCGGCAAGCGCGGGTTCGGGGGCAACGGCGGACCAGCGTCGGCGGCGACCCTCGACCTGCCCGTGGCGGTCGCGTTCGACGCGGCCCAGAACCTGTTCATCGCCGATCAGGCGAACCAGATGATCCGGCGCGTCGACGCAGCCACCGGGATCATCGACACCATCGCCGGGCAGGGGCACTGCGCCGACGCCCAGAACCCCGATCCCTGCGTGCCCTTCATGGACGAGGTCCCCGCCAAGCAGGCCAGCTTCCACCTGCCCGTGGGGCAGGCCGCCACCCCTGGCGGCCGGATCGCCCTCGACACCGCCGGGAAGATCTACATCGCGGACACCGAGAACTTCCGGGTGCGCGTCATCGACGAGGCCGGGATCATTCACACCTTCGCCGGCACCGGCGTGAATGGGTTCCTGGGCGACGGCGGTCCGGCGGCGGCGGCCCAGCTCAGCCGGGTGACCGACGTGGCGGTCGCCCCCGACGGCTCCGTATTCATCGCCGACACCGAGAACAGCTGCATTCGCCTGGTCACCCCGGCGGGGATCATGACCACCTTCGCCGGCGTCTGCGGGACGGGGGGCTTCGCGGGCGACGGCGGTCCTGCGGGCGCGGCGCTCCTCGACAGGCCGTACGGCGTCGAGATCGCTCCGAGCGGCGACATCTACATCGCCGACACGCACAACCAGCGGGTGAGGGTCGTCCATCGGTGACCCTGGCCCCAGTCGATGGCCGCGGCGGCAACGAGCGCCGCGGCCCGGGAGGGCAGAACATGCGGAACGACGGGCAGCGCACAGGAACTCACCAACGGGCGAACGGGCGACGGCTGGGCAGAGGGCCGGCCGTCTCGGCCTTGGCCGTCGTAACGCTCGCGCTCGGCCTGCTGGCGCCGCGGGCGGCGCGAGCCTGCGGGGGGCTGTTCTGCGACGGTCCGCCGCCGAACCCGTTCTCGCCGCTGCCCGTCGCTCAGAACGGCGAGAACGTGGTGTTCGCGATCGACCAGGATCCGGCGGGGGGCGCCACCCGGCTCACCGCCCACATCCAGATCCTCTATACCGGCGACGCCGCCAAGTTCTCGTGGATCGTCCCCGTCGACGCCGCGCCGACCCTCGACGTCGGCACCGATCAGCTGTTCACGTCGCTGCTCGGCGCCACGCAGCCTCGCTTTCAGACCACCTCGGCCGTCGACGGCAAGTGCCTGCCCGAGCCGCGCTGCACGGCCTGCCAGGAGCAGGGCCCGGCGGCAGGCGGTGGCCCCTCCTCGAACGGGGCCGATGCGGGGATCTCCGCGCCCACGGATGCGGTGAAGGTCTCGTTCCAGGGCGCCGTCGGCCCCTACGACGCGGCGGTGATCCAGTCGACCGATCCGACAGCGCTCCGGACCTGGTTGACCAGCAACGGGTACGTGGTGGACGACACGGCGGGGGCGATCATCGACACGTACGTGCACGAGAACAAGTTCTTCGTCGCGGTGAAGCTCATGAACGGCAAGGACACGAAATCGATCCAGCCGGTCGTCCTGAAGTTCATCGGGACCGAGCCGTGCATCCCGCTGCGCCTGACCGCCATCGCCGCCAACCCCGACATGCCGGTGCGGATCTGGGTCCTGGCCGGCGGGCGCGTCGTCCCCAAGACCTTCTTCGAGGTGAAGGTGGACGAGGCGCGCATCGACTGGGCGTCGGGGGGCTCGAACTACGCGAGCCTCTCGAACAGCCTGCTCGGGCAGGCGGCCGACGAGGCGGGCGGCACCGCGTTCGTCACCGAGTACGCGGGCCCGTCCTCGATCGCGGCCAACCTGGTGTGGTCGCCGATGCGCTTCGACTTGACGGCGCTCGAGGCGGCCCAGACCCCGCCCGTCTACGTCCAGGCGCTCGTCAACCTGGGGCTCGCCAGCAACGCGCAGGTGCTGCCGCTGCTGCAGATGTACATCCCGATGCCGGACCAGCTGAAGGCCATGGGGCTCAGCGACGCGCAGTTCTACGGCAACATCGCGTCGTACTGGTCGCAGTACAAGTTCCCCGCCTTCGATCTGATGGCGCTGACGGCCGCGATCGAGTCGAAGGTGATCGCGCCGCTCCAGGCCGCGCAGCAGCTGCTCGACGGGCACCCCTACATGACGCGGATGAACACCTTCATCTCGCCCAAGGAGATGAGCAAGGACGCCCTGTTCTTCGAGAGCAGCGGCCTCGGCGACGTGCCGCTGGTCCACACCGCGACGTTCCGCACGATGTGCGGCGATCAGAAGTTCATGGCCTGCAACGCGCCCGTGCGCCTGGAGCTGGCGGACGGCCGGATGGCGTGGGTCCGGAACGGCTCGACGGCCGCGACCTGCCAGTACCAGAGCTACGATCTCACCGGTCTGCAGAAGCTGCCCGCGGCCGAGAAGGTCTGGCAGCGCGACGTCGCTGGCGAGGGCGAGGTGATCATCGACAACACCGCGCAGATCGAGGCGGGCCTGGCGGCGAACAACAGCGCCTTTCCCGCCGCGCAGAACATGTTCCCGATGCCGATCCGGGGCGGCGGAGGCGTCACCACCACGACCGGGGGCGGGGGCTGCGCGTGCGGCGTGGGCGAGAAGACCGCCGGCGGCGCGGCCGGCCTCGGCGCGGCTGCGGCGGCCCTCGTCCTGGCGCGCCGGCGCCGCTCGCGCCGGGCCCCTCGACCTTGATCGACGGTCCCGGGCCCGAACCGGCCGGGGACGGTTGCGGCCGGCGTCGACGCCCCTATGATTCGCCGCATGGGCAACGATCCGGGGTCCGATGGTCCGCCGCCGCTGGCGAAGGCGCCTCGGCAGCCTTACGAGATCGCGCCGCGCGAGGGCGTGCGGCCGGACATGGTGACCACGGCCTTCACGCTCGACGGCTACAAGGTCACCCGGACGCTGGGGATCGTGCGCGGGATCGTGGTGCGCTCGCGGTCGGTCATCGGCAACCTCGGCGCCTCGCTGCAGATCCTCTTTGGCGGCAACATCACGCTGTTCACGTCGATGTGCGAGCGCGCGCGGCAGGACGCCTTCCTGGTGATGCTCCAGCACGCGGGCGAGGTGGGCGCGAACGCGATCATCGGCATGCGCTACGACGCGACCGAGATCATGGGCGGCGTCAGCGAGGTGCTGGCCTACGGGACCGCCGTCGTGGTCGAGCGCGACGGCGGACCGTATCGTTAGGCGCGTTCGCCCCGATGTCCGCCGGCGCAAGGACCCTGCAGGTGCGGCTCGTGCTGTCGGCCGTCGACCGCGAGCTGGAGGTGAACACCAAGCTGGTGGTCCCGCGCCGCGACGACGAGGCCATGACCCACGTGGTGCTGCGCGTGCTGGCCTTCTGCCTGTTTTGCGGCGAGCACGGCCGGCCCGGCGAGCTGCACCTGGCCCCCGGGCCGGCCGATCGCGACGGCCCCGACCTGTGGAGCCACGACCTGGCGGGCCGGCCCGTCGAGTGGATCATCTGCGGCGCTCCGGACCTCGAGGAGCTGCGCTATGTGCTGCAACACCAGCGGCAGGCGCAGATCCGGATCCTCCTCGGCTCGGACGAGGAGCGCGAGCGGTTGCTGGCGGGCATTCATGCGTTCCGGCGGCCGCTCGAGCGCTTGCGCTCGATTGACGTGCGCCAGGTCGACGCGCGCCTGCTGGAGGCCTTGGCCCGGCGGGGAGAGGAGCGCCAGCGCTGGCTGGTCACGGTGGTGGAGGGGCACGTGTACGTGGAGCACGACGGGGAGGGGGCCGACGGCGAGGTCACCCCTGTGTCGATGCCCTCGGAGGAGGCGCTGCGCCGATGAGCGGCCTGGCTCTGGCTCTGACGGGGGCGGCGTCGCTGGCGGCGTTGACCGCGGCGCGGCCGGGCCCCCTCGATCCGGCGCCGAGCACCCGCACCTTCGCGACCGCCGTCGAGGCCGTGCAGGCCGCCCTGGCCGGATCGGCGGGGGGCGTGGTCGCGTTCGGCGAGCTCCACCAGACGCGCGACACGGCCGGGATCCCGTCGGCGCTGAAGCGCTTCGAGACCGACATCTTGCCGGCCGTCGCCGATCGCCTGTCCCACCTGGTGGTCGAGACCTGGGTGACGACGGGTCGATGCGGCGAGGCCGAGAAGGCGGTGACCGCCGACGTGGAGAGGACCACGCAGAGACCGGCGTCGACCGAGAGCGAGATCGAGACGCTGATCCGCGTCGCGCGCGAGCGGGGCATTGCTCCTCGCATCCTCTCGATCTCGTGCGCGGATTACGAAGCGATGCGCCCGGCCGGCGGACAGGTCGACTACGACCGGACGCTGCGCGTGACCGCGCGAGCACTGGAAGGCGCGATCGTTCGGTCGGTGGCCGAGGCAGGCGGGCGAGCGGTCGGCGCGCCTTCTTCTGTTCCTTCTTCGGAAGGACCGCGAATGGTCGCGGTCTACGGGGGCGCTCTTCACAACGATCTGGTTCCAGACCCGGAGCTCGCGGCTTACAGCTTCGCGCCCCGCGTGCTGGCCGCCACGCTCGGACGCTTTCTGGAGATCGATCTCGTGGTCCCCGAGTACGTCGCCGGGAGCGCCGGCACCCAGGCGCAACCGTGGTGGCGCGCGTACAGGCGCGCGCGACCCGGGCGGCGCACGGCGGTCCTCATCCGTCGATCGGCCCGATCGTACGTCGTGGTGTTTCCGTTCCATGTCGCGGCCGGCGCGCGAGGTGAGTCGCCCCGCGAGCGCGGTCGATGATCGCGACGTCCACCAGACGGTCATTCTGCAAGATGAGCTCAGTAATTCTTCGGCATTTTGTTGCACCGAATTGCCGGGCGGCCATTCCATCCTCACTCGCGCCTGATAGCCTGGCGGCGTCGTCATGATTCTGGTGCTCATGGGCGTCTCCGGCAGTGGCAAGACCACGATCGGAGCCAGGCTGGCCGAGGAGCTGGGCTGGCGCTTCCTCGACGCCGACGACTTTCACTCGCCGGAGAACGTCAGGCGCATGGCCGCCGGAATCCCGCTGACCGATCGCGACCGTCAGCCGTGGCTCGATCGCCTGCGTGACGAGATCGCGCGCGCGATCGCAGCCAAAGAGAACATGACGCTGGCGTGCTCGGCCCTGAAACGAACGAGCCGCCAGCGCCTGCTCGTCGATCCGCAACAGGTGCGCTTCGTGTACCTGCGCGGCTCGATGGACCTGATCCGGCAGAGGCTCCGCAATCGGTCGGGGCACTTCATGAAGGAAGACATGCTGGCCAGCCAGTTCGCCGCGCTCGAGGAGCCGGTCGACGCGCTGATCGTGGACATCGACGAACGCCCCGGGCGCATCGTCGAGCAGATCCGCGCCGCGCTCCGGCTGTAGCGGGGGCCGCGGCCTCAGCGGTACGCGATGGCCGCGACGGTCAGCTCGCGCGTGCCCGCGTGCCACCGGACGACCACGCTGTCGCCCAGCGACTTGCCCAGCAGCGCGCGGCCGACGGGTGACTTCCACGAGATGTCGCCGGCGGCGCCGTCGACCTCGTCCTCGCCGACGATGCGGTAGCGGTGCTCTTCGCCCTCTTCGTCCTCCACCGTCACGGAGGCGCCGAAGAAGACCTGATCGGTGCGCGTCTGGGCGGTGGGATCGACCACCTGGACGTCGTCCAGCCGCTTCGACAGGAAGCGCAGCCGGCTGTCGATCTGACGTAGCTGGCGCTTGCGATAGATGTACTCGGCGTTCTCGGACCGATCGCCCTCGGCGGCGGCGTCGCCCAGCGCCGCCACGACCTCCGGGCGCTTTTTGGTGCGCAGGAAGGTCAGCTCGTCCGTCAGGCGCTTGAAGCCGCCCGGGGTGATGTAGTTGATCGCCTTCGGCCGGGGCGCGCCTCCTGCCTCTGCCGCGCCGTCCCCGCCACCGGCCCGGCCCCGGGCTGCCCCACCGGCGCCCGGACGCGCGCCGACGCCGCCCGAGCGGGCGCCTCCCGAACGAAACACGTGCGGTCTGAAGGCCATCGGCACCAGATTACCGCAGCCTTGGCCGTGTCTTGGCCGTCCCGTCGCCGTGCCCTGGCTGCGCCTCGTACCGCGCGCGATTTTGTCGTATTAGGATGGGAATTCGATGAAGCGAATCGCTGTCCTGACCAGCGGCGGGGACGCCCCCGGGATGAACGCCGCCATTCGCACCGTCGTGCGGATGGGGATCAGCCAGGGCTGGGAGGTGGTCGGCATCCGCAACGGGTACTCGGGCCTCTTCGACGAGAAGCTCGACTCGCTGGGGGCCCGCGACGTCGGCAGCATCTTGCAACGCGGCGGGACCTTTCTGGGCAGCGCGCGCTTCCCGCGCTGGAAGGACCGCGACATCCGGGGAGAGGCGCTCGCCAACCTGCGCCGCCAGCGCATCGACGCGCTGGTGGTGATCGGCGGCAACGGGTCGCAGGCGGGGGCCCACGCGCTGTCGCAGATGGACTTCCCCGTGATCGGGGTGGCCTCGACCATCGACAACGACCTGTCCTGCACGGAGATCACCATCGGGGTGGACACCGCGCTCAACATCGCGCTCGAATCGATCGATCGCCTGCGCACCACCGCCTCGTCCCACAAGCGCGCCTTCGTGGTCGAGGTGATGGGGCGCAACTGCGGGTACCTGGCGCTGATGGCCGGCCTGGCGGGCGGCGCGGAGGCCATCCTGGTGCCCGAGGCCGAGGTCGATCCGGACCACGTCGCCGCCGATCTGCAGAGCGCCTGGGCGCGCGGCAAGCAGCACGCGCTGGTGGTCGTGGCCGAGGGCGCCAAGTTGAACGCCGCAGGCCTCCTCAAGCACTTCGAGGGGAGTCGCGGACAGCTCGGCTTCGATCTCCGCGCCACCACGCTCGGCCACGTGCAGCGCGGCGGCACGCCCAGCGCCTTCGACCGGCTCCTCGCCACGCGCCTGTCGGCGGGGGCCATCGAGCGCCTCGCCCGCGGCGAGCACGGCTGCCTGGTGGGCCTGGTGCAGGGCGAGGTGCAGTCGACCCCCTACGAGACCGTCATGCAAACCCCCAAGACCATCGACTTCCAACTCCTCGAGCTGGCGCGCGTCCTTGCCGTCTGACGCGCCCCCGACCTCGGCGCCCGCTTCCGCCGCGGCGCCGGCCGCCCCGGCGGGCACCTCCGCCGACTTCCGCCCTTGGCTCGATCGCCTGAGCGAATGGCAGATGATCGGGCTGATCGTCCTGTTCGGCATCCTCCTCTACGTCCCGCTGGCCGGAACCTACGGGCTGTGGGATCCGTGGGAGACGCATTACTCCGAGGTCGCGCGCCAGATGACGAAGCGCGGGGACTTCATCAGCCTGTGGTGGCCGGGCTCGCCGCGCGACGTCGAAGTGTTCTGGTCGAAGCCGGTGCTGTCGTTCTGGCTGATGAGCCTGGGCATGCACGTGATGGGGATCGGCTCGCCCGGAGGCGATCCGGGCGAGATGGCGATCGGCACCAGCGCCGAGTGGGCCGTGCGCACGCCGTTCTGCCTGATGGGCGTGCTCGGGATCCTGGCGGTGTACCTGGTCGTCGCGCGCTTCGTGAGTCGGCGCGCGGGCGTGCTCGCTGCCGTGGTGCTGGCCACCGCCCCCATGTACAGCCTGGTGGCGCGGCAAGCGATGACGGACATGGCCTTCGTCGGGCCGATGTCCATGGCGCTGGCGCTGGGGGCGCTCGCGCTGTTCGACGACACGGATCAGGTCTTGCCGCGGCGGGGGCGCGGGCGCTGGTCGTGGCCGCACCACTCGCTGTTCTACGTGACGGTCGGCCTGTTCGCGGTGACGACGGTCCCGCAGCTGGTGATCGATTCGGTCCAGCTCAAGATCGACATCCCGGTGGGGCAGGGCGTCCTGCGGGTCTACGGGATCGTGGCCATGATCCCGTACATCTTTGGCTTCGCGCTGTTCCTGTTCCTGGCGGCGCGCACCCGCGCCAAGGCACCATTTTATCTCTACATCGCGGCGATCCTGTGCGGGCTCTCGGTCCTGGCCAAGGGGCTGGCCGGGCTGGGGCTGCCCGTGGTGGTCTTTCTGGCGTACCTGACGTTCACCTGGAACTGGGCGCGCCTGCGTCGCGCCCAGCTTCTCTATGGCGTGGTGGTCTCGGTGATCGCGCTGCTGGTGGTGGCCGTGCCGTGGCACCACGCGATGATCGCGCGGCACGGGTGGGCGTTCTGGAACGAGCTGTTCGGCGACAACCACTGGCGGCGCATGGTGCTGGGGCGACACGGCGATCGGGGGTCGTTCGAGTACTTCATCCGCGAGCTGGGGTACGCGTGCTGGCCCTGGGTCGCGCTGGCGCCGTCGGCGCTGGCCTGGGCCGTCATGCGGCGCCGGCCGAGGTCGACTGCCCCGGCCGAGACGTCGAGCGGGCCGGGCACCCCCGTGATGACCGCCGAGGCGCGGGCCCAGGGGATCTTCTGGCTGGGCGCCATCTGGTTCGTGGCGGCCTACGCGATCGTCTCGATGTCGATGACCAAGTTCCACCACTACGTGCTGCCGGCGGTCCCCGGGCTGGCGATCTGCATCGCCTGCTTCCTCGACGATCTGCTGCGCGCGCCCTCGCGCCGGCGGATCGGGCTGGTGGCGTTGCTCGGGGTGCCGCTGCTGGCGCTGGTGACGGTCGACCTCGTCGACGCGAAGAACGCCGCCCAGCGGTTCCTGTGGCTGTTCTCGTACGATTACATCCACAGCCCGCACGGACGGCCGTGGCCCGACGTGCTCGACTTCCGGACGCCGCTGGTGGTCCTGGCCATCCTGTTCGCCGTGACGGCCGCCGGCCTGGTGCTGCTGCCCGCGCGCCGCCGGTGGTGGGGGGCGGCGAGCATGGCGCTGGTCTCGGTGGCGGCGACCTACTTCCTGCTCGACGACTTCATGCGCGGGGTGGCGCCGTTCTGGTCGCAGAAGGACGTGATCGCCGCCTACTACAAGGCGCGCCGATCCCCGGCCGAGCGCTTGATCGCGTACCAGCTGTACTGGCGCGGCGAGACCTTTTATACGAAGAACGAGATCTACGAGGGCCCCATGGACGAGCGAACCGTGTTCGACGCGGAGAACGCGGAAGAGAAGTTCGCCGCGTACCTGCGGACGCACCGGGGGCGCCGGATCTTCTTCATCTGCGACAAGGGTCAAAAACCCCGTATCGAGGCGCGGCTACCCCCCGAGGCGCGCCCATCGCTGCGCGTGATCCATGACAGCAACACCAAGTTCTTGCTCTTGCAGGCGGACATCTGAGCGATGACGGCGGCGGCGGCGAGGGAGGGGGCGTGGCAGAGGTGACGACCAGCGCCCGGTTCGCCCGCTTCCTGGAGCGGGGCGGGGTCGAGGCGGTCGATGATCGCGGCCGGCGCTTGCAGGCGGCGCTGTTCGCCAGCGGATCGTTGCTTCCCGATCTGCTGATCGCGGACGTGTCGCTGTGGCCGGCGTTGCTCGCCGATCCGTGGCTCGAGCGCCCGAAGCCTGCCGCGGTCGTGCTCGACGAGGCCGAGCGCGCCACCCGCGGGGCGGTCGACTTCGACGACTTCAAGCGCCGACTCCGTCTCTACCGCCGGCGCGAGGTCCTGCGCCTGGGCGCGCGGGAGCTCGGCTGGGGGACGACCGAGGAGGTCGCCGGCGAGCTCTCGGGGTTCGCCGACGCCTGCGTGGAGCTGGCGTACCGCTTTTGTGACGGGCAGCTCCGCCAGGAGCTGGGTCAGCCCGAGCTCGAGCCGAGCGCGGTCGAGTCCGGGCTGGCGCCGGCGGAGGATGCGCCCAGCTTCGTCGTCATGGCGATGGGGAAGCTGGGGGGCCTCGAGCTGAACTTCTCGTCCGACATCGACGTCATCTATTTCTATTCCACCGACGCCGGTCAGGTGGTGCGCCGGGACGCCGCCGGCCAGGCGCTGGGCGAGCCGCGCACGCTGCACGGGTACTTCTCGGAGCTGTCCCGCCGGATCACCGAGGCCATCGAGGAGGCGACGCCCGAGGGATCCATCTTCCGCGTCGACCTGCGCCTGCGCCCCGAAGGGCGCAACGGGCCGCTCGCCAACTCGCTGGCGGCCGCCGAGCGCTACTACGAGACCTTCGGCCGCACCTGGGAGCGGCAGGCGATGCTGCGCGCGCGGCCTTGCGCGGGCGATCTCCGCCTCGGGCAGGAGCTGCTCGAGATCCTCGACGCGTTCATCTACCCGCGGCACATCGATCCGCAGATGATCGAGGACATCCGCGCCCTGCGCGGGCAATTCCGCCCGAAGGACGAGCGCCCCGAAGCCGGCTTCAACGTGAAGCTGGGCACGGGCGGCATCCGCGACGTCGAGCTGGTGGTGCAGACGCTGCAGCTCGTCCACGGGGGCAAGCGGCCCGAGCTGCGCGGGCAGTCGACACCGCGCGGGCTCTATCGCTTGCAGATCGCGGGCCTGCTCAGCGATCGCGAGACGCGCGCGCTGACCGCCGCCTACCGGTTCTTGCGTCAGGTCGAGCACCGCCTGCAGGTGCGCGAGGGCGCCCAGACGCACCTGCTGACCGCCGATCCCGCCGAGCGCGAGCCGATCGCGCGCGGGCTGGGGTTCCTGTCGCTGGCCGCGTTCGACGAGCACCTGGGCGAGCACCGGCGCTCCGTCCAGCGGATCGCGGAGACCTTCGACGATCGGCCGCTCGATCTGCCGGCGCGCCTGCAGCGGGCGCTCGATCCGTCCCTCGGGCGCGACGAGCTGGAGGCGCTGGCCGGCGAGCTGGGCTTCGTCGATCGCGAGGCGGCCGCCGACACCATCGAGCTGGTCGGCGCTCGCATGCCGCCCACGATGGTGGCCGACGCGCTGGCCTCGCCCGATCCCGATCGGGCGCTGGTGGGGTTCCGGGACCTGGCCCTCCGGGGATCGATCGGCCTCATGGCGCTGCTGCGCGACCACCCGCAGCTCCAGCGCATGCTGGCGACGCTGTTCGGGGTCAGCGAGCGCCTCTCGCGCCTGCTCGTGACCCGGCCCGACATGTGGGAGCCGTTCGTCGAGGGTCTGGGTGAGCCCGTGCGGACGCGCGCGGCGCTCGGCGCCGGGCTGGACGAGCGCCTGCGCGCCGTCGACGCCGAGCTTGGCTCTGCCGACGATCCCGACGCCGCCGAGGAGGCCGACGCCTTCGCGCTGCGCCGGTTCCAGACCGAGGAGACCCTGCGCATCGGTCTCCACGACGTCTCGGGGAACCTGACCGCGCCGCAGGTGGCGGAGCAGCTGTCGACCCTGGCGGAGGTCTGCCTCGATCGCGGCCTGCGGCGCATCCTCGATCGGATGATCGCGCGGCACGGGTCCCCCGCCACCTGGATGACGGTGCTGGGGATGGGGAGCCTGGGCGGCGTCGAGATGCGCTATGGCTCCGACCTGGATCTGGTGTTCCTGTTCGGCGCCGAAGGGCAGACCAGCGCCGGGATGGACCACCGCGTCCTCTTCGCGCGCCTCGCGCGGCGGCTCATGAGCTCGTTCGGAGCGATGCTCGAGAACGGGCGTCTCTACTCGGTCGACACGGCGCTGCGCCCGTCGGGCGAGCAGGGCATGCTGGTGACCAGCGAGGGTGCGTTCGAGCGCTACCACCAGAACGACGCCGCCTCGTGGGAGCGGGTGGCCCTGCTGCGCGCGCGCGTGGTGTTCACGACGGCGCCGCCGGAGGCGCGCGCGGCGTTCGAGCGCACGCTGCAGGCCATCGCCTACGAGCGGCCGTTCGATGCGGCGCGCTTCGGGGCCGAGCTCGGGCAGGTGCGGGCGCGCGTCGAGGCCGAGCGCGGCCGCGTGCTGCCGGGCTCTCGGCACCTGCGCTTCGATCGAGGGGGCCTCATGGACCTCGAGTTCGTCGGCGCGTTCGGCCAGCTGGCCCACGGCGCCGAGGATCCGGCGCTGCGGACCACCGAGACGGCCCGGGTGCTGGCGCGCCTGGCGGAGCGCGGCTGGCCCGCGACGCTGGTGGCCGACTACGCCTTCCTGCGCTCGCTGGCGATGCGCATGCGGCTCCTGCGCGATCGCCCCGAGGACGTGGTCAGCCCGCCGGACGTGGCGCCGCTGGCCCGTACGCTGGACCTCGATCCCGCGCGCCTGGTCGATCGGCTCGATCAGACGATGACCCGCGTGCGGGCCAGCTTCGTCGAGCGCTTCCCGGCCTGACGGCGGCGAGGCCGCCCTGGTCGTTCCGGCTCACCGGAGGGCGGCGCAGCCCGACGAGCGCAGCTGCTGCTCGTCGAGCGCGCGCAGGTCCTTCACCAGCTTGTCGATGGGCGCCGGGATGGGGACGCAGTTGCTGGCGGCGGCGCTGGTTCCGCAGGCCTGGCCGACCAGGAAGCCATGCCCGTCGCCGCGCAGGAACGAGAAGGCCGCGTCGTCGATGGGGCGGGTGTCGAACCCCAGAAACGGCGTCTTCGCCACGTCCTCGAGCAGGTACTTCTGGACCACCGGATCCAGGATGTCGGCCATGATGTCCGAGACGTCGATGGTCGTCGCGTCGCTGCACGCAGGGAAGGCCGGCGCGCACGAGAGGCCCGGTGAGCCGTCGACGTAGCTGCGCGTGCGCGTGTAGGTCGCGAAGGTTCGAGGCGAGGCGGGCGAGGGCGCCAGGGTCACCTGATCCTGATACGCCAGCAGGCCGCCGACCAATCCGTAGAGGTAGACGGCGTCGAGGCCGCACGAAGCGCCGCCGCCTGCGTCCGCGCAGCCGCTGGTGTCGGTGATGACGATCTTGCTGGGAGCGGCACACATGCAGGTGCTGCACGAGTCGCCGCACGTGAAGGTCGCGCCCACCGGGAACGTCTTCCCCAGCTCGCAGCCGCTGCCACCGGCGTTATCGACGGCCAGGCACCTGCCCGTGTAGGGGCTGACGAGCCCCGTGGCGCATCTGCATGAGCCGTCGGGCTGGCAACTCCCGCGGACCGAGTTGACGGTGGGGTCCTCGTTGCAGGTCCAGTCGTTCCCCGGCGTACAGACGCCGGTCCTGACGCCCGCGTCGCTGCAGCTCGTCTTGTCGCAAGTGACGCCGCCGCTCGAGTGGCAGGTGCAGGTGCTGCACCCGTCCGTGTCCAGGAAGGTCGCGCCGGCGGCGTAGCGCCTGCCCGCGTAGGCGCAGATGGCGCCGGGACCGCCGTCGGCGCAGGCGCGCGTCGTGCAAGGGGCGATTCCGCCACCTTCGCAGTGACAGATGTTGCACCCGTCCGTATCGAGGAAGCGCGCCCCGAGAGGGTAGACGTAACCGCCGTGCTTGCAGACGTCTCCCCCTCCGTCGGTGGGGCAGGGGGTGGCCGCGCCGCTGATGTCGACGCAAGGGCCGAAGGCGTCCGGCTTCCCACCGTCGTCGGCGCAGGGAATCACGTTCCCCTTGTTGGGATCGATGCAGACGGGCGACAGGCCGGCGTCGCTGGCGTCGCCGCTGTCGCTGCCGCCGTCCTGGCAGGTTCTGTGGGTGCAGGCCAGCAGCCCGTCGCTGGAGCAGGTGCAGGTGTTGCAACCGTCGCTCGTCGCAAAGCTCGAGGGGGCGAGGTGAACCTTTCCCTCGTAAGTACACGAGGTACCACCGTCGACGCTGCCGAGTTGCTGCTTGCCGCAGGGGCCGGCGGCCATCGTGATCGCCAGCAGGGGCACGAACGGCAGGAAGCGGAGGAGGCGCGCGGGGGCCGAGCGCGGCCGGGCGGCGCACATCGCCTTCACGAGGCGGGGCAGGCGGTTCTTGCTGTCGTCGTTCATGGCGCGTCTCCTCCGCAGGTGTCGAATCTCGGCGTATTGGAGCCGCGGCGCTGGAAGATGTTCATCGCGGTCGGTCAGGGCCCTCCTGTTTCAGCGGAGCGCGGCGCAGGTCGACGAGCGCACCTGCTGCTCGTCGAGCGCGCGCAGGTCCTTTACCAGCTTGTCGATGGCCACCGGGATGGGGACGCAGTTGCTGCCGCTGCTGCTCATGCCGCAGGCCTGGCCGACCAGGAACCCGTGACCGTCTCCGCGCAGGAACGAGAACGCCGTGCCGTCCACGGGGCGGAGGTCGAAGCCCAGAAACGGCGGCTGCGCAGGATCGGAGGTCAGGTACTTCTGAACGACCGGATCCAGGATGTCGGCCATGATGTCCGACACGTCGAGGGCGGCGGCGTCGCCGCACGCCGGGAACGGCGGGTTGCACGAGATCCCCGGCGCTCCGTCGACGTTGTTTCGCGTGCGGAGGTACGTGGCCTGGCTTCGAGGGGATGCGGCGGCCGGCGCGATGGTCACCTGATCCTGCGACACCCTCAGGCCGCCGACGTCGCCGTAGACATAGACGGCGTCCAACCCGCACACGGGCGCGCCGGCGTCCTTGCAAACGGTGTCGAGGACCGCGAGCTGGCCGGGGCTCACGCACAGACAGGTGGTGCACGAGGAGTCGCCGCACGGGAAGGTCGCGCCGACCGGATAGGTCTTGTACATCTCGCACGCCTCGCCGGTCAGGTTGTCGGGGCCGAGGCACTTGCCGGTGTACGGGCTGACCACGCCGCTGGTGCCGGCGCCGTTGCACAGGCACGACCCGTCGGGCTGGCACTTTCCGCGCAACGTGGACGCGAAGGGATCCTCGTTGCACAGGGCATCCTGGCCGGGCTTGCAGACGCCCGTGACGGCGCCCGGACCGTCGACGGCGGCGTCTGCGCAGTCCCGCGCGGCACACTCGATGCGAGCCGCGGCCGAACAGGTGCAGAACTGGCATTTGTCGACCGAGCTGAACGAGTCGCCCGGGCGGTAGATCTTGCCGAGGTATGTGCAGGTCCCCACACCGCCGTCGCCACCGCAAGGGATGACGTTACCTGCGCTGTCCAGGCAGATCGGTGCGCCGTCCCAGGTCGCCTCGCTCGGCGGCCCGTCGGTGATGCCGCCGTCCGGGCATGCGATCGCCTTGCCGCCGACGTCGAAGCACATCTCGCCTGCGTC
>Ga0068853_100000431_pt1 | contig 28645 bp, 32 predicted proteins | sample KBSCornC32_FD_65655 | JGI IMG/M metagenome (GOLD analysis project Ga0068853, IMG submission 65655) | Corn rhizosphere microbial communities from Kellogg Biological Station, Michigan, USA - KBS Corn C3-2 | ecosystem: Host-associated > Plants > Roots > Rhizosphere > Soil ... | reverse complement strand
GGAATACTTCCACGCTCGCGATGCCGCCGGTGCCGCCGGTGCTCCACACCTCGGTGCTCTGCACCGGGAACACCATCAGTTCCGGCGCCCAGTTCGCGTAGCTGTGGTTGCCGACGACGAAGGTGACCGGGACCACGCCGGCGACGCCGATGCGCGCGCGTGGTTCCGCGGTCATGCGATGGTCGTCGCCGACCTGGGTGTCGCCGATCTGTTCGAAGCGCGCGGGCAATCCAAGTCGCGGCAGTTCGCTGTGCAGCGGGAAGTGGTGGATCGCGGCAGGGGGCGTGTAGGCGGGCGCGCTGCCGGGCGGGTAGGCGACTTCGACGTGCACATCGAGGATGCCGGTGTTCTCCGCGAAGAACTGGAATGCGTTGTCGCCGACCACGAGCGGCGACGCGCCGTTGTGCGCGATCGTTCCGAGCGGGATGCGCACCGTGTACGGGATGCCCCAGACGAGCAGGTCGGGGTCGTTCGGCGCGCTGTTGTTGACGCGTGCTGGCAGGGTGAAATTCGCGTTGCCGTTGAGCGTGACATGGTCGCCCGGAACGAGCGTGAAGTTCGAGTAGTCACCCATCTGGTAGGTGAGCACGAGCGATGCCTGCGCGCTCGCCGCGGCGCTCGTCGGGTGCAGGTCGTCGGGGACCTTCACGATGAACGTCGGGAATTCGCCGTTGCCGCGACTCGCCTTCTGGTAGTCGGTGCCCTCGATGCGGGTGACGTAGTTGTGCACTTCGAGCGGCGCGACATCGGGACCATCGAAGCCGAAGTTGTCCCAGTGCACGAGATAGTAGGGGACGGCGTCCTTCGGCGTGTTGTAGCCGAACGCGATCCACAAGGGCTCGTAGTCGCCTGCCTGCAGCGCATAGGGCGCATAGTTCGCATTGATGACGCTGCGCCCGTCGATCAGCACTTCGATGCCGTCGGTGCCGACGCGCGCCTCGAAGTTGCGTCGCACGTTCGACACGGCCTGGCGACCGGAGGCCTCCATGTCGACGGACGCGATCTGATGCGACGCGCCATCCATGCCCACGATGTTCACGCTGAAGGTCTGGAATTGCGCGCGCAGGCGCAGGGTGCCGGCGGGCAGGCCGGTCGTGCCGTCCATGTCGAAAAAGTCGGTGTGCGCGGTGAGGTCGGTCGATACCGGGTTGAGATCGAGGTACCAGACCGAGCGCGGGCTGAGCGGGCTGTCCATGTCGAACACGACGCGCCGGCGCGTGCCGGGTGCGATGCGCACGAGCTTGCGGAAGCGCTGCGAGGTCTGCGAACGGTCGCCGGTGTTGTCGACGCGCGTGCCATTCAAGGTGTGCGCGTGGTACTGGTCGTTGATGAAGAACAGGTTGAAGCGTGCGTCGGTCGAGGTCACCGTCGCGTTGTTCCACAACTTCTCGTCGGCCGGCCCGAGCGGCAGGTTGAAGTCGTCGAAGTGCGTCATCGATGCGCGCAGCGCGTCCACCCGCGTACCGTCGCCGCCATTGAACGAGAGCTCGTTCGCCTGGCTCGTGATCTCGCCGAGCGCATCGATGCGCTGGACGCGAACGCGGTAAGGCGCGGCGTTGAGCAGCGGTTGCAACTGCACGCGACGGTTGCCGGTGACGAGCCAGCGCACGGTCGTCGCGGCGTCGGACGCCTTCTCCATCGACAGGCAGCCGAGACTGCCGTCGTGCCATGGGTTCGGTCGGGCACGTTCGAGCTTCGCGGCCGTGGTGCCTTCGGGCCACCAGGTGACGAGGAAGCCGGCATCGTCGTGGCCGCTGCCATCCATCGTCCACCACTGTCCCCATGCGTCCTCGCCGCGGTAGTCCATTTCGAGGGTCGCGACGCGGTCGTCGCGCAGGATCTGCACGACCGGGGCAGGGGCGAGCGGCTCGAAGCCGTAGCGGAAGATCGATTCCGCGTGCGCGGCGCCAACCAGCGCGAAACACGCGAACACCAGCAGGGCGTGCCAGGCGTGGCTAGGCATCCGCGCGAACAACGGGCGAGCACGATGCAGGGTCATCGGCATGGTCCGGCAGTACGGTGCGCGGATTCTCGACCCGCCTCGAGCGGGGAACTGGCTATTGCGTCACAGGGCAGGGTCGTGCCCTGCGTGCTTCGATCCGTGGCGATGCGCCTGTCTATACTGTCGTCCCGCCCGCGCGCGTCGGAGAAAGTCGCATGCCGCAAGCCGATGTCGTCATCGTCGGAGCAGGGGCGGCGGGCCTTGCCGCCGGCGCGACCTTGCAGCGCGAAGGCATCCAGGCGGTGCTGCTCGAACGCGACTCCGCGGTGGGCGGAACCTGGGCGCGACGCTACGATCGCCTGCACCTGCACACGATGCGCACGCATTCCGGTCTTCCGGGTCGACCGATCCCGCCCGCCGGCGGCATGTATCCCGCGCGCGACGACTATGTCGCGTATCTGCAGGACTATGCGCGCCACTTCGACCTGCGAGTCGTCACCGACGTGCAGGTCGAAAAGATCCGTGTTGCGGAGCAGGCACCGATGCGTTGGGAGGTCGCCAGTGCAACCGGGTCATGGCAAGCGCGCGCAGTCGTGGTCGCGACCGGTCAGTACCGGTTGCCGTGCATGCCTTCGGTCGCCGGCCTGGACGAATATCGCGGCGAGTTTCGCCACTCGGTCGACTACCGCAACGCCTCGCCGTACGTCGGCAAGCGCGTGCTCGTCGTCGGTGCGGGCAACAGCGGTGCCGAAATCGCCACCGATCTTGCCAGACAGGGCGCTTCGTTCGTGGCGCTGAGCATCCGCACGCCTCCACCGGTCGTGCCGCGCGACCCGTTCGGGCAACCGGTGCAGAAAACCGGACTGCTGTTGAGCCGGTTGCCGCCACGTATCGCGGACGCCCTGGCGAAGTTCACGGCACGCCTCGTGCTCGGCGACCTCACACGTCACGGCTACCCGGCAGCAGCGTGGTGGCCGTATTCGAGCCGTCGCGTGCCGGTCATCGATGTCGGCTTCGTGCGCGCGCTGAGGGACGGAATCGTGCAGGTGCGGTCGGCCCTGCAGCGTCTGACGCCGACGAATGCGGTATTCGCGGACGGCGGATCCGAACCGTTCGACGCGATCATCGCGGCGACCGGATTCGCCAGCGGCCTCGACTCCCTGATCGAAGCGCCCGCGGTACTCGGAGCAGGCGGCGAACCCGCGAATCCCTCGGGCGAGCCGACGGCGAGCCCCGGCCTCTATTTCATCGGCTTCACGCACAGCCTGCGCGGACACCTGTTCGAGGCGAGTCTCGCGGCAGAACGCCTGGCGACGAATGTCGCTCGCTATCTCGCGCAAACCTCCTGATGCCCGGGAGCAGAGGGTGTCTGGCCTCTCCCGACGCATTGTTGCGTGGATGACCGGGAGGCCGCCGGAATCCGGCGGCCGCGGATGTTCCATCGATGCGGAGGTCACCGAAATGCGTAGCTCGATCCTGCTCGTGCTGCTTGCCCTGGCGGTACCGGTCCATGCGGACCCGGTACATGGCTATTGCGAGCGCGGCGGCAAGCGCCTCGACTTCACCGACGGCATCGCGTTCGAGGACGCGCGCGACGCCTCGGGTGTGGTGACGACGACGATCTACCTCACGGCGAAACCGCTCGATCGCGCCGCGCTCGCGAAATGCGCGGAGTGCGCCGGCAAGCTTGGCGAGAACACGTTTTCGAGTCCGCGTGGCGATCTGGTCGAGGCGCAGCGCAGCGCGACTGCCGCTGGATGGATGGAAATCCAGCACGTCGGTGGCGAGCTCGACATGACGACGATCGTCAACCTCATGTACCTCGCTGCCGACGGCACGCTGACCGGCCTCGACGGCGGCAACGGCCGTGTCGAGTTGCAGGCGCACGATGCGAAGCATGTGGTGGGCAAGGTAGTGACCACCGCGCGCGAAGCACCGATGAACGAAACCGACATGCGCTGCGAGGTTGCCTTCGAGCTCGCGCTCGGTTGGCCGAAGCACTGACTTCGCACGGCGCACGGCGCACGCTGACGCTCATGGCCGCGCGGGCGGTTCGCCCGGTTCGGCGCGGCGCAGGTACGGGCCGATGTGGTAGCTGCGGTACTTGCACACGTCGAAACTGCGCTGGATCAGCACGCGACCATCGGCAAAGGTCGCGCGCAGATCGTGCCGGCAGCCTGCGGCATCCACGATGCCGATCGTGGTCGAGTCGCCGCCACCATGCAGCGCCATGGTGCCGAGGGGGACGTCGCGCCAGTTTTCGCTGCCGGCGTCCGCGATCGCGAATGCGCTGACACTCGCCGGCGCGGTGTTCACGAGTTCGAGGTAGTGCAGGTTGCCTGCCATCGCGCCGGCGCCGGCGGACATGAGCAGGATCGTGATGAATACCGGCATGGCCTGTCCTCTGCGGTGGTCCGGGGCACGACCCCGGCACCTGCAGTAGATGCGATCGGTCCTCGCGGAGCTGCCTGCGCGGGACGAATCGTCGTGGCGCGATGACGAATCGCAGTCGGCGCCCGTGAGGCTTTCCTCGCTGCCGCGGGGCACCTAGGATGGTGCGATGAAGATCCGCCTGCTCGATACCGAACTGGGTTTGTGGCGCTACCTCGCCCTGTGGACCGGGGTCGTGCTGCTGTTCACCGCGCAGAGCTATGTGCACGATGCGTTGCAGGGCGAGACATGGTCCCTGTTCGACTACCTGCGCTGGTCGATGATCGTGTGGTACTCGTGGGCCGCGCTCGCGCCGCTGGTGTTCCGCCTTGCCGAACGCTACCCGATCGAATCACCGCTGAAATGGGCGAACCTGCGTGCACAGGCGCTGGCTGCCTGCGCGGTGACGTTCGCGACGGTCGTGATCGGCGCGGTCGTCTCACACCTGTTCGAACCCGGGACGCTCGACGAGCAGATCCGCCAGTTCGCGGCGCAGCACGTCGCGACGGGTTTGCTGACCTATGGCGCGTTGGTCGCACTGCGCCAGGCCATGCATTTCTACCGCGAGAAGACGCGCCGGGAAGTCGAGGCGAGCAAGCTCGTCGCCGAACTCGCGCAGTCGCGCCTGCAGGTGCTCAAGACGCAATTGCAACCGCATTTCCTGTTCAACACCCTGCATGCGATCGTGACCCTGCTCGAGGAGGAGCCGGCGTCGGCCGAGGACATGCTGCTGCGCCTGAGCGAGTTGTTGCGTGCGTTCCTCGAAGATCAGGAAGGGCAGGAGATCGCGCTGCATCGCGAACTCGAACTGCTCGATCTCTATCTCGGAATCCAGCGCATGCGCTTCAAGGATCGCCTCACCACGCGCGTCTACGTCGATCCGGAAACGCTCGATTGCGCCGTGCCGAGCCTGATCCTGCAACCGCTGGTCGAGAACGCGATCCGTCACGGCATCGGCAAGCACGTCGGCAGCGACTGCGTCGAAATCGACGTGCGTCGCGACGCGGATCATCTGTGCCTCGAGGTCCGCAACAGCAACAGCCTGCTCGAGAGCGCGCCGAAAGCACTGAGCGGCCACGGCATCGGCTTGTCGAACACGCGTCTGCGCCTGCGCGAGTTGTACGGCGATGGCGCCGAGATCCGTCTCGGCGCGTTGTGGCCGAAAGGCGTCGCCTGCCGCGTGCGTCTGCCGTTGCGTCGACTCGAGGTTCCGCAGGTGGACGCTGCATGAGCATCGGCGTGCTGGTCGTCGACGACGAGCCGATCGCGCGCCACGCGATCGTGCGCCTGCTGCGCGACGACCCGCAGATCGAGATCCTCGGCGAGTGCGGCGACGGAGCGTCCGCGGTCGCGCGGATCCGTCACCTCTCACCCGACCTCGTCTTTCTCGACATCCAGATGCCGGCCATGGGCGGCCTGGACGTGGTGGCCGAGATCGGTGCCGAGCGCATGCCGGCGACGGTGTTCGTGACCGCGTACGAGCAGTATGCGGTGCGAGCGTTCGACGCGAATGCGGTGGACTACCTGGTCAAGCCTTTCAGCCGCGAACGATTCCTCGCGACGCTGCGTCGAGCCAAGGCGCGCGTGTCGGCGACCGGCGTCGATTCCACGCAGACGGCCTCGCTGCAATTGCTGCAGGCGATCGAGGAGTTGCGCCAACGCAAGGACTACCTCGAACGCATCCCGGTGCGCGTCGACGAGCAGGTGGTGCTCATCGCGGTGGACGACATCGTCTGGATCAAGGCGAACCGCAACGCCGCGCAATTGCATGTCGGAACGGATACCTACGAGGTCCGCGAGACGATGGCGAATCTCGCCGCACGCCTCGACCCCCGCCACTTCGCGCGCGTGCACCGATCGGCGATCGTCAACGTGCGCCGCGTCCGGTCGATCCAGCCATGGTTCAACGGCTACCATGTCGTGCTGCTGGACACCGGGCAGAAGCTGCGCATGAGCCGTTACCAGCACGAGAGCTTCATGCGCCTCGCCACGACGCGCAGCGAGACGACCTAGGATCCTGACGAATCGTCCGCGCGATCGCGCGCCGCCGCGCGGCAATGCCCGCGGCGTCGCACGCTTGCGCTTGCGTCGTCAGTGCGACGGTCGCAGCTTGTTCCACTCGGCGAGGGTGTCGCGCTGGGTCTGCGCGCGCGGCTCCACCGCCTGCCATTCCGAAATCCTGTGCGCGTCGAGCGGCAGTCCGTAGACGTCGACGAACTGGCCGCGCCGGTAAGTCGCCGCCTGCCAGCCGCTGCCGATCTTCACCTGGATGTCCTGGCCTTCCTGCGGAGTTTCGTTGCTCATCTCGATCTCCTTCGCTGGCGCGCAGCGCTCCGCGGCCTCGCTCGTTCTGTCGGGACGATGGCCGCGCCGCGCGCGCGTCGATGCGGAAGTCGCACAGGGAAGCCCCTGCGCGATTCCAACCTTCGGGGCAAGGCGTATCGTGATCCATTCTACGACAAATATCGTAGATTAGTCAGCGACTGGCGTTGCAACAAATGCGATTCGACTGCCGTCGACATCGGTGCCGCGGCCGGTGATGACGCCGGAATCGTTGATGTCATCGGCGAGGTTGAGCGTGCCACCGAAGCCGTTGCTGCGATCGATCAGGTCGTTCAGGTTCGACGTGCGCCCGTTCTGCCAGATCCAGGCATGGAATGCCGGCGCCGCGTCGTTCGAGTAGCCGACGACCTGGCCGCGTTCGTTGATGCCGGTGCCGATCGCGGCGATGTCGCCTGGCAGGAGGTCGATCCAGACCCACCCGCGCGAGCGCGACCACGCGAACGCATGGGTGAAGTTGCCGTCGAAGTCACCGGGCGTCCCGGCGAAACCGGCGACATCGCCGCGCTCGTTGAGTGCCATCGCGGTGTTCCAGTACGGCGCCTGGTTCGGATTGTCGATGCGCACGAGGTGGCCGTGGTCCCACATCACCGCATGGCGCGCGCTGGAGCGTCCCACGGCCTGGTCGCAGATCCCGGAGATACCGACTGCCTGGCCGCGATCGTTGAGCGCGGTGACCGATCCGGACGTGTCGCCCTCGACCAGCGGCAGTTCGCGCACCTGGTTGCCGCCGGGGCCCCAGATCACCGGCCTGAACTGCTGCACCTGCGGTGCGACGCAGTCGCCGTCCGGCACGCCGTTCTCGGCCCAGCCGCCGGTCTGGCCCCAGTTGTTGGTGCCGGTGGCAAAGCTGTTGTTGCCGCCGGGAAGGGGGGCGAGATCGCGCATGTGTCCCCAGGCCCAGACGAAGCCGTGGCAGGTGTGCCCGTCCGGATTGGCGAGGAACCCGCCCGCTGTGCAGCTCCAGCCCTGGCCACCGTTCGGATCGATGTCGTCGGTCAGCGAGATGCCGGAAATCAGGCCAACACTGTTCTTGACTGGCCACGGGACCGTGCTCGCGAGCGCGAGGTCGGTGCCGAGCGTGCCCAGGTCGAGTTTCCTGCCGAACGCCCATGCGGCGGCGTGGCGCTTTCCGTTCGGGGCGTTGGAATAGCCGGCGACCACGCCGAAATCGTTGATGCTCTTGCCGCGGCTGTTCGCGACGGCGCCGCCCAGCGAAGGCAACACGGTGATGCGGTACAGGATGGACTGATGCGGATGGTGGTCGGCGGATGCCGCGGATGCGGATGCGGCCGCGCAGCCGAGCGCGGCGAGGATCGCGAGACAGGTCTTGCGCATGGTGCTCTCCGAGTGCGTCACTGGTGCGTGACGAGCGGAGATTGGCGGCGCGAGCGGCGCGGCGGGAGATCCGCTTTCGCGACGAGTGCTGGTCCGGTTCGCGAGCCGCGCTACTGCCCTTTCGCGAGACAGCTGCGGTAGCGCTGGTCGACCCGTTCGGCGAACCATTCGGTAGTGAGCTTGCGGGTGATCTTCGGGCTTTGCAGCGCGATGTGCGGGACCATCGCGCGCGGCAGCGGTCCCCGTCGACTGCGTTCGGCGAGTGCGAAAACGTCTGCGTACAGCGGCGTTTTCTCGAGTTCGATGCTCTCGCCGAGTTCGAGTGCGCGATGGATGCGCGTATCGCTGGCACCCAGCTGGCGGCCGAGCGTTCGCACGGCGAGCTCGGTGCTGCCGGGCCGATCGCTTTCGTGGTCGACCAGGTCGCCGTCGAGCGCGAGCGGCACGCCCGAGGCGATGCTCACCGCGTTCTGGAACGCCGCGTTGCGGCTGGCGTAGAAACCGGCATTGAAATCCGCGAAGCGATACAACATGCGGTCGTAGGAGACCGGATAGCCGAGCAGGTGGGCGATGCCGAAATACAGGCCGCCGCGCCGGCTGAAGACTTCATGACGGATCGAACCGTCGATCGGGTAGGGGTAGGAACGTTCGCTGGCGTGCTGCTCGGCGAACGCGACGCTGACCTGCATCGGCCCGCCGGTATGCACCGGATTCGAATCGGCGAACAGGCGCTGGCCGAGCGGGACGCGGCTGATCATGTCTTCGTAGACGAGGCTGAGCTCGCGTTCGGTGCGCACGGCGGCGATGCGCTCCGCGTACGACGCGCCGTTCGACGACGACAGTGCGAGTGCCGTGCGCACGACGAACTGCGGGATGTGGTGCTCGGCCGCGCGGCGGTCGATCTCCTCGCGCGCGATCCGGCCGAGGCCGGGTACCGCCGGATCGACGCTGAACGTCGATTCCTGCTCGGCGACTGCAAGCGTCGCGCACAGATTGCGCGTCGCCGGTTCGATGTCGAGCACCGCGAGCGCGGCCTGGATGTCGGTCGCCCAGCCTTCGCGATCGACGGTCTTCGCCGGCATCAGGCGCACGATCTGTGCGCGCACCTCGCCCGGACTGCGCTCGCGCACCTGCCTTGGCGGCGTGCAGCCGCCGACGAGGACGAATGCCGTCAGCAGCAGCAACGCGGCGCCGACACGACCGGGCATGATCCGACCCATGGCGATCCCCGCAACCAGTACAGGCACCAGCGTATCGTGTTCGCGCACTGATGGCCCGCGCCACGGCTCGTCGGCGTTAGGTGTTGCATGCGCCGCGCCGTCGGGGGACAAACATGTCGAGATTCCTGTTGCTTGCAAGCCTGTGCGTGGCCGGATGCGGCCATGCAGCGGCTGCGAGGCCGGACACCGCGATCCGCATCGTCGCGACCGATCGCGGATTCGAGGCGCCGCAACGGATGTCCGCGGGCCTGCGCCGTATCGTGTTCGAAAATCGCGGAGCGAGCGTGCACGAAGCGATGCTGGTGAAGCTCCCTCGAGGCATGGATGCGGATCGATACGCGCGGGCGGTGAAGGCGGGCGAACTGTTTCCCGCAGGAGCGCTCGACTATTCGGGTCCTGGACTCACGGCGCCGGGTGAATCCGTCGAAGTGTGGGTACACGTGGACGCAGGTGACTACGTGCTGACCTGCTGGAACGGCGATCATCCGTCGACCGTGCCGATGCACCGTTTCCAGGTCGTCGACGACGGCATCGTGGACGCCGTGCCGCCGAAGGAGGACGCGCTGTTGAAGATGATCGACTTCCGTTTCGAGTTCGACGGGGTGCTGCATGCGGGCAGCCGCGTGATCCGGGTCGAAACGCCGGGGCCGTCGATGCACGAGGTCGACATCTTCCACCTGCGCGGCAATGCCGCCGTGGCCGACCTCAATCGCTGGCGCAAGCGGGAGGATGCCGGCGATCCTCCGCAGGGGACACCACCTGCCGACGCGATGGGCGGATTGCTCGACAGCCATCGGATCGGCCGCACCTCCTGGTTGCGCCGCACCTTCGCTCCGGGCCGCTACGTCTTCTTCTGCGAGATGCCGATGGAGGGTGCCGAAGGCGTCAGCCATGCCGATGTCGGCATGGCGAAGGAATTCGAGGTGGCCCCCTGAGCGTCAGAGCTGGCGATCTTCGGCGACGAAATGTCCGTCCGTGATCGCCAGCGCCTTGCCTGCCTTGTTCTTCAGATGCAGCTCGAAGCGGCCTTCGATCACCTTGCCGTGCGCTGCGGTAATCTCGAACAGCGTCGCCGGGCTGTCCTTGTCGAGCGAGTAATCGTCCGCGGCTTTGCCCGCTTCGCTTGCACCCTTGCTGAATGTCGCGTCGCACGATGAATTGGCGAACTCCGCGCTGCCCAGCTTGAGCGGCCTGCCCGGTTCGAAGCCGCGGCAGACGATCGACAAGCGATCGATCGGCGTCTTCGGTGGTGGCCAGCTCGCGGCGCCAGCGGTCGCCGCGCCAAGCGAAAACGCGCCGGAAGGCAATGGCACGAAGTTGATCGTGTCATCGTCGCCTGCATACGCGGTGCCGTCGACCTTGGCGCCGAGCGACTGCGGTTCACCTGCAGTGGCGGCGCACCAGACGAACAGGGCCAGCGCAATGAGGGCAGGGCGGTATTGGGCGATGCGCATGTCGTTTTCTCCGGTGGCTTCGTGCCTGAATACGCGAAAGGCGGCTGGATCGGGACATGCGCCGTACCCGTCTATCGCTTCCGTCGCGCGCGGGTGGTCCGGGTCGCGCGCCTGGCCGCCGCGGCGCTGTCGAGCGGGAATCCGCGATCGCGAGCCCATACCATCGCTTCGGCGCGTGTATGCACGTCGAGCTTGGAGTAGATCGATGCAGCGTGGTTGCGGATCGTGCGCGGCGACAGATGCAGGCGCGCGGCGATCGCCTTGTCCGACAAACCCTCGGCGATCAGTGCGAGGACCTCGCGTTCGCGTCCGGTAAGGTCGGCGAGGTCGGGGCTGTCGACCAGCGAGTCGCCGCGGCGCACCTTCGCGATGCGTTCGATGAGCGGGGCGCTGAACCAGGAAGCATCCTTCATGACCGCTTCGATGGCTTCGACGAGCTCCATTTCACTGCGCCGACGATGGGTGATGTCGAGCATCGCGACCAGCAGGCAATCGTTGCCTTCGATGCGCACCGACTCCGCCGAAACAAGGCAATCGAGCATGTGCCCGTCCTTGTGCGACACGCGTGACTCGACATTGCGCAGCGACCCGCTCTTGCGCAACCGGAGCAGTGCCTGCGAACGCGCCGCGCCGGTGTCGAGAAAGCCGAGGCGATCGATCGATTGGCCCTGCAGTTCCTCGAGTGCGTGGCCCGTGGTCGTCGCGAGTGCCTCGTTCGCGTCGATGACTTCGAAGCTCTCGGCGTTGCATACCAGGGTCGGCACCGGCGACATGCGGAACGCCTTGGCGAAGCGTTCCTCGCTGTGACGCAACGCCACTTCGATGCGCCGGCGCGGTTCGAGATCCATGAACGTGAACAGCATGCAGGCATCGCCGCCGACCTCGATCGGCTGGCCTGCGACGATCACGAGCTTCGAGCTGCCGTCGGCGCTGCGCAGCTCGGCCTGGGTCTGCGGGATCGTTTCGCCGTTCACCAGCAGCTCGATCACGCGTTCGCGACCCTCCGCGTGGTCGAGCACGTCGAACTCGTAGATCGACTTGCCGACCACGGCATCGCTGGCGTGGCCGGTCATCTCGAGGAACCCGCGATTGACCTTGATGTAGCGCAAATCCCCGAGGTGGCAGATGACCGCGGGCGCGGGATTGGCTCCGAATGCTTTTTCGAAACGTTGCTCGGCGCTCGCCCAGTCGGTCAGGTCGGCGAGGAACAGCACGTACAGGTCCGATGATCCATTGGCATCGGCAATCGCGAGGCTGCGCACGCGATGCACGCGTTGGACCTCGGGATTGGCGACGGGTGTCACCTCGACGACGACATTCTCGAACGACTCGCCGCCTGCGGCACGCGCGAGCGGATAGCTGGCCGGGGCGATCTTGTGGTGGTTGCGGTAATGCAGCTCGAAGCGCTTGCGGTATTCACCGATCGTCCGGCCGAGCCCGGCCGCGTCGACACCATGCATCGCGCAGGCTGCCGCGTTCGCCCAGATGGACTTGCCGCCGCGTTCGATGAGGATCACGCCTTCGGTCGAGCCCGAGACGATCTGCCGCAATTGGTCGCGATCGGTGGAGGCCGGCAGACGGCGCTGTTTCATCGGGGGCCCCGTATTGCGCGTGGCGCGGAAAGCATCAAGACGACCACATGCGGAGGAATTCCATATGAGTCAAATGCACCAGCGCGTCTGGTGCATTTGCACCGGGACGACGTCGCGCGCGGCATCCAGACTCGCATTCCTGAACAGGCCGGGATCGACGGGTCCGTTCCCCTCCGATGCCCGATCAATATACGCGATCGCGCGCATCTTCCCGCCGCATGACACAAGGAAACGTCGATGGTCCACAAGCAGCAAAGGCAGATGTTGGCTCTTGCCGTCGTCGAGATGACGTCACCGATCGCCGAGGCGCAGCGTCTGCTCGACGCCGAGCCGCAGGCGGCGGAATTCCATCTGGAACCCTGCCGGGATTCCCCGCGGGACTCGCATTGGGTGAACGTCTGCGTGGACATGGTCGACGCGCTCGCTGCGATGCGCACGATCCGCAATGTGTTGTTCTTGCTGCTCCATCTCGCGGACCGTGGGCAGATCGAGCATTTCCGCATCGTGATCGGCAGCGACCTGTTGCGACATCCCGAGCCCGGTGTCGCGGACGGCACGCCTGACGACGATCCATGCGCGGCTTGAGGCGCAGCCGGCGACCACCCCGACCCCAGCGGGCGGGAAGCGTGCATGGCGACCTGGTCGTCGCCGCGAACAAGATCTATCTCGCGCTCGTCGACGGCGACGTCGCGGTCTGGGCGGACGCTGCCGCCGATGTCTGGTTCGGCCCCGCCGATGACGCGCCCGCGATCGCCGACGCATCCACCGTCGGCATCTATCGCATGGGCGCGTCCGCCTCCGATATCGAGGAAGACCTCGTCGAGCTGCGCCGGTCGCGCTCGACCGACGCGATCATCTACTGATCGAATCCATCAGCGAACAGGTAGTCGCGGGCGTACACGTAGACCGCGCCCTGGTTGGTGAAATCGAGATCGCGACCGAGTGCGCCGGCGTACAGGGTGCCGTCCGCGTGGTAGGCCAGCGTGAAACCGAACGCGTCGCCGTCACGTGGATCGGCGAGCACGATCTTCTGCTGCTGGCTCCACAGGCCGGCAACCTTCGCGAAGACGTAGACGGCGCCGGGAGCGCCCGATTCGCCACAACCGAGCGCAAGCGAGGAAGGACCCATCGCGGTGGACCAGCAATAGGTATCGGGCGTGGCGTCTTCCGGGAGCAGGCTTGCCTCGGGCAACCAGCCGTTCACGCCGCGATGGTAGACCTGCACCGGGGTCGCGGTGGTATTGCTGGTTGCCGCGTAGTAGTCGCCGCGCAGGCTGCCGTCGAAGCCGAGGCTCTGCCCGGGAATCGAACCGGCGAGCGCACCCTGCGCCTGCCAGGTGCCGCCGATGCGCTTGTAGATCGCGATTTCGCCGGCATCGCCGTTCGCGCTCCAGTCGGTCAGCATCGCGGTGTCACCCTCGAACTTCACCGGCCAGCCGACGTGGTCGATCGTCTGCACGGGCGTCCACTGGCCAGCCGCCGAACGCTCGTACACGAAGGTGTGGTCGTGCCGGTTGCTGATCATCGCGGTCGTACCGTCGAAAGCGATGCTTTCGCCGAGTTCGTTCTCGTAGACCGGCGCGACCGGCAGGAACTGCTGCTCGAGCGACCATGTCGTGCCCTCGCGATGGAACGCGTAGACGCCGCCGGCGGCATCGACCGCGCCGAGCGTGCGGCCGATCGAGCTGACCAGCGCGACGTCGCCCTTCAGCGCGAGGCGCAAGCCGAAGTAGTCGCCTGCCATGCCGTCCGGCGCGAGGATGCGCGACTCGTACACGTAGTTGCCATTCACGCGTCGGTACACGTACACCGCGCCGCGGTCCTGTTGCACGCCGATATCTTCCTGGTAGGCGCCGACCAGCAGGGTGTCGCCATCGGCCGCGACCGCAGCCGCGCGCGCATCGGTAAGGCCCTGGCCGAGATCGAGTCCACGCGTGAGCGTGAGGGTGCTGGCCTGCCAGGCGCCGAACAACACGACACCCTGCGCGGGGTTGCCGTACATCGGCGCGGCCGCATTGCCGACGATCAGGGTCGGCCCGCTGCGGTCGATGTCGATACGGTAGCCGAGGTACTCGCTCGCGCCGGCCTGCGGATCGGTCGCGGTCGAGCGCGCGTCGACGCTGGTGAAGCCGGTCGAGAAGCGCACCACCTCGACCGCACCGCCGCCGGTTGCAGCGGCACTGCTGTTGCACTGGCCGATCGCACCCCAGTAGTTGTCGAGCGCCAATGCACAACCCCAACCGTCATCCGCCGACGAAGGACTGGCCTGCAATACCGTGCGCGGTGTCCACACTCCGTTCGTGCGCGTATAGCTGCGCACGCGGCCGGAATGCGCGTTGGCGACATTCGACGGCGAACTGACCAGCAGGCGATCCGGCGTGCCGAGATCCGCGCCGCTGATCGCGACCGCGCTGCCGAAGCGGTTACCGGTCAGGCCGCTACCGGGCTCGACCAGGCGCGCGACTTCGTTCCAGGTGTCGATGGTGAGTTCGTAGATGTATGCCGCGCCCGCTTCGGCGAAGCCGCCGACCGTTTCACGCGGTGCACCGACGACGATCGCACCGGACACGATCGATACGGCCTGGCCGAAACGTGCGCCTGCCTGCGGCGTCGTCGGCATGAGCTGCACGGAGTTCCACTGGTTGGTGTTGTCGCGGCGCAGGATGCGGATCCGGCCCTGGTTCTGGCCGCTGGCACCGTCATAGCTCGATTCGCCCGCGACCACGATGTAGCCGCTGGTCGCGACGCTGTCGTAGAAGAAACTCGTCGACGAAACGCCGTACTGCAATTCCCAGCCGGTCTCGGTGTGCGCGTAGACCTGCAGGAAGCAGCGTCCGGTGGTCGAGTCGTAGCTGGTCAGGACCAGCGTGTCGTCGCGCAAGGCGAGCTGCGCACTGGAATCGCCCGAGATCTCGATATCGTGCCCGGCTTCGTGGCTCCAGTTGCCGTTGCTGCGCAGGTAGGTGCGTACATGCCCCGCCCGGGTGGGGATCCCCATGTCCGAAGCAACTGCCATGTCGCCATCGATCGACACCGAAAAACCGAATACGCCGGCGGGCGCTCCATCACCGGACGGGATCGCGCTCAGTGCCTGTCGCAGGGTGTAGCTGTCCGCGGCTTGCGCCGCTGCGAACGGCCCGGCAAGGGCGAGCGCCGACAGCAGGAGAACGGCGAGACCTCGTGCGGGGGACATCGCGAACCTCGTGATCGAGCGGGATACACTCGTCCACGCGAAACGCCAAGGCCGGGGGCCACGCCATGGCCGACCGGAGCCGGAACGTCGCCTCTACACGGGATCGGCACAGGCCGACGGCCTGTCCCGGAAATCGAAGGAATCGGGGGTCACCAGGGTGACCCCGTCGATCCGCGGCAGAACCGAAAAACGACCGTCAGATGTGCCGGTCGATCAGCCCTGCGCCAGCCATTCCAGCACGCCGCCATGCTTGATGCATGCGCTTTCGCGACGTTTGGCGTAACTGAATGTCAAATCCTTGCACTGAGCGCTCGCTTCGAGACCATCGCCGCTGCTTTCCTTCGCAGCCTTCGGAGAGTCCTTCGAGACGCATTTTCCGTCGGCGTTCATGTGTCCGAGCGTGCCGCCCGAAACACCCTGCGGACCCGCCACGCGCAGGACGCAGCTTGCGCCTTCGGCCGCGGAGGCCATCGAGGACACCATCGCGGCAGCCAGGACTGCCGCACCCGCCAGGAGGCGGAAACCACACTTGCCATTCATTGCCTTCACCCTTGCGATAGGACAAGACGCTTGAGGTAGAAGCATATTGCGTGCCACCGATGAGGGTTTTCCCTTCGGACGACGACGATGATCTCGAGCCCTGCCGCAGCTGCGCAAGGACGCGGCTGCGCCGCGGGACTTCACACCCTCGGCCGGACAGGTGCCGATACGCTTCGGCATCCGCAACGCGGGGTCGCGAAGCCTCGATTTCGCGTCGCCGGATTGGAACGCGCGCAGTCACAATTTGCCACAGTCGCGGCGCAGGGAACGATTGTTTTTGTGCGGCGCAAAACGCCGTTCCGCGGAAACATCGCATTGCGCGCATTCGCATTTGCGACCGGGCACTTGGCCTCTTTGTTGCTTGCCATTGTCACCGACGCCTTTCGGGCGACTCGGAACGGATACCGATGAAGGGGACTCGCTGCCAGCGGGTGCGACCGGCTTTTTCCGCGAACGGCACTCGCGCCGCCGCGGACGCGCTTGCGCGCGGAAGGCGGTTGCGATGGGCCTGAAGCGCAACACGATCCAGTGGGACGATGCGCTCGCCCGCGCCGAGCCGGTCGCATTCGTGGAACTGGTCGGGAACTACTTCCTGCGCCAGGGGTACCGCGTCGAGCACGCAGGCGCCGAAGCGCGTCGGCAAGGCCAGGATGTCGGCGTCGATCTGCGCCTGCATCGAGGCGATGAGCATGTCGTCGTGCAGTGCAAGCACTGGCGGGCTTGCCAGGTACCGCATCACGACGTGCACGAGCTGCTCGTCACCATGCTCAACGAGGGTGCGACCAGCGCGATCCTCGTCGCGAGCGGCGAATTCACCGCGGCGGCCTTGCGCGCGGGGCGCCATGACCGGGTACGCCTGATCGACGGACGCACGATCCGCGCCTTGCTCGATCCGATCTCGGTGCTGCAGGCCGCGCACGCGAGCGATGCACGCGCGAGTGCGGCCGCACCGCAGGTGTTTCGCACTCCACGCGAGATTCGCCAGCGCGCTGCGCGACCCTACCTCGTTCCGATGATGGTCTTCGCAGGTTGCCTGATCGTGGCGACCGGTATCGTGCGTTCGTTGTCGGGCACCGCACACCCGTCACGGCAGGCGGCGGTTGCGGAGAATGCGCCGTCGGTACTTTCGCCGACGCCGGCCGGGCGGCAGGCGATCGACCCCGCGAACGCCGGCGCCTCCACGCACGTGCCCGGCATGTTCCACCCGATCGACCATGAGGCCGCACGTGTCGCGGTGCGCCCTATCGCCGGCGTTCGCAGCGCGAGCTGGCTGGACGCGTCCAATTTCGTGGTGATCGTCGACGGCGCGCAGCAACGCAATCCGGCAATGATCGACGCGGTCTGCCGAGCGCTCGAAACGCTGGGCGACACCCTCGGCGTGGTGGTGAATCTGCAGGATGTCGGCAGTGCGCAGGCGAATGCCGCGGCGACGCTGTCGCGCAATTGCCGCTTGCCGCAGGTGCAAAGCAGCTTCATGCAGGCGAACCGCGAAGTCAGCATGGTCGCGCCCGATTGGCGCGACACGTTTGCCGGCAAGCAGGCAGCGCAACCGTAGGAGCCTCGTGTCGCGCGCGGCTGGGTATCCGGCCTTGGCCGTGGCGGACGCGGGCCACGAACGGTTCACCGGTTCCGGTACGTCGTAGCATGCGGGCATGACCGACGAAGCGGAGCAGCAGTCAGGATTCCCGCGGCGGCTGTCGAAGGGCAGGGCTTTCGTCTACGTGATCCCGTGCCGCGGCGACACGCGGTTCAAGGTCGGCTTCGCGCGCGATCCCATCGAGCGCTGGCGCAGTCTGCATGCCCGCTTCTTCGCCTACTTCGACCTGGAGCAGGGCTTGCTGCTGGAGGCGCCGCGTGTGGCGGAAGCGCGCGCGGTCGAACAGCGCCTGCTGGCGGAGTTCCGCGCATTCGAGGCGTTCGCGCCGCTCGACGTCGCACCGGCGGCCGGCGGCACGAGCGAATGGCTGCGCGGCGTACTCGACGATGTCGCGTCCCGTGCCGTCGTGCTGGCGAAGGCGCGTGGCCTGGTGGCACATCGTCCGGCGAGCACGTGGCTGCGTGCGCATCTGCTCGAGCGGCGTGACCTGTTGTTCGACTGGTCGGCGCGCATGCTCGAGCAGGTCGAGTACGAACGGGAGCATGCAGCGGATCCGTCCCATCCGGCGCTCGTGGCCGGCGTGCTGCGCGACACACTGGATGCCTATGCGACCGTCGGCATCGATCTGGCCGATCATCTGCCGGTGGCCGTGGTGCGCTGGCAGATGGAACAGGCGCGCGCCGATCCCTCATAGACGGCGCGCATGGCCTGGGCCCTCGCCCTCTCCCCGCGGGCGAGGGAGGGGATCCCGCGGGGGAGGCGAGGCAAGCAGACCGGCCGCCGGGGGAGAGAGAGGGAGGCCAGCGGGCCTGCTTGTTCGTTGCGCGTTTCGCGCCAGTCGAACTCGTTGCCGAATATACGCTCGGGCAGCAGCTCGGTTCGAACGTTCCGATGTCAGTTGAGTTGCCGAAAACGCGCAGAAGGTTGCGTCGCGCCGATCGGAAGCGAGGCTGGCGCGATCGCTGCCGTGGTCGACGCGTGTTGGTGCAGGTACGATTGCAGCACGGGGGCATGCCGCCATGCATGACGTATTCCTGACGGGATCGGCATTTTCTGCCGCGCGGGCGTGCTTTTCGTTCGCGATGCATGCACCGTCGAACCGTTCGCTCCATCCCGCGGTCATGCTCGGCCAACGTGTTGTTTGGCAGCAGCGCCGGCATCACGGGTCACCGTCTCGGGCCCCTCATGGATGATTCCGCCGAGCGCTGGCCACCTGGCCCCGAGCGCCGTTGCCTGACGTCGCACCATGCAGCATGGCCAGCCGGCAATGTCGAGGGGTTCGGCTCAAGGCTTGCGATCGACGATTTCCGCACGTCATTGCGGAGGGAGGAATCCCGCGTACAGCGCGATCAGGGCGACGCTGTCGATGATGCCGTGCGCAACGATCACGGGCCAGAAGTTGCGCCCGCGCGCGTAGGCGATACCGAACACGAGGCCGATCGAACCCGATGTGAGCATGCCGGTCGGTCCCTGGTAGGCATGCGCGAGCCCGAATGCGAGCGCCTGCCCGATCACCGCAATGACGGTTGCGCGCTGCGTACCACCGAGGGCCCGTTCGAGGCGCGTCAGGAAGAAGCCGCGAAACAGCAATTCCTCGCCGAATGCCGCGCTGGTCCACGCCACGGTGAGCACCATCAACAGGCGCGGCAGATTGCCGTGCAGCTCGCCGAGCCGGCGCAGGTCGGGCGCCGCGAAACCGAAGCCGTGGCGCGCGATCAGCGTGGCCGCACCGGCCGCCAGCCATGCCGCGACGATCCAGCCGATGATCGCCGCCGCACAGCGCGGCAGCGACGCGGGCCGGACGAACCCGAGCGAGCGCCAGCGCTCGCCGGCGCGATGCAGGCGCCAACTTGCGAACGCGAGGGTCGACAACAAGGCGACGCTGCCGGAAAGGGGCGTCTGCAAGGCCGCGAGCACGAGCACGCACAGCACGAGGAACGCCGTCACCAGCGCCAGGTCCTTCCACATGGGGATGTCCGCGGTCGGTATCGATGGACGCGACACGATATCGGAATCGCGTCACGCCTGGCGCATTCGCACGAAATGCGAGCCGGCCCGAAGCCGTAGGATGGACGCCCCGCCCCGGATGCGCGCCGCGATGACTCCCAATCCCGCCTATGTCGAAGCCGTTCAGGACAGCGTGCACGCCTCGCCGTATCCACGCCTGATCGGGATGACCATCGCAACGCTCGAATTCGATGCGTGCCGGATCGAGCTCGAACTGGCCGAGCGCCACCTGCAGCCGTTCGGAATCGTCCACGGCGGCGTGCTCGCGACCCTGATCGACACCGCAACGTTCTGGGCCGGCTTCATGCGCCTGCCGCAGGACGCGGGACTCGTGAACGTCGATCTCAAGCTCAACTACCTGAAGGCGGCGACGCGCGGATTGCTGCGCGCGGACGGGCGCTGCCTGCGTGCGGGGCGGCAGATCAGCTATGCCGAGGCGCATGTGTTCGACGAAACCGGCGAACTCGTCGCGCACGGCACGTCGACCCTGATGGCGCTGCCGGGCAAGGGCCTTGACCTCGGCATCGACAAGTTCCTGCCTTAGGGCACGGTGCAATGGACGCAGGCTGTACCATCGCGCGCTCAATAGCCCAACGAGGAATTCCATGAGCCTGTCGATGTATGAAGCATCCGTGCCGGTGTTCACCCAGCTGCTGACCGCATTGGACGCCAATCTGGCCAAGGCTGCCACGCATGCGGCCGACAGGAAGATCGAGCCGGATGCGCTGTTGCGCGCTCGCCTGTTCCCGGACATGTTCGAACTCGTGCGCCAGGTGCAGATCGCGTGCGACTTCGCCAAGAGCGTGCCGGCGCGCCTCGCCGGCGTCGACGTACCCTCGTACGAGGACAACGAGACGAGTTTCGCCGACCTGCATGCGCGCATCGCGAAGACGCTCGCTTTCGCCGGCGGACTCGATGCGGCGAAGTTCGAGGGCAGCGAGACGCGCGAGATCGTGCTGCGTCCCGGCACGCCCAAGGAGAAGCGCCTCGCCGGCAAGGCCTACCTGCTCGCCTATGGCTTGCCGCAGTTCTTCTTCCACGTGACGACGGCATACGCATTGCTGCGCCACAATGGCGTGGAGATCGGCAAGAAGGATTTCATGGGCGCGTACTGATCTCGCGAACCGCACTCGACGTTGGTCGAGCGTCAGGACCAACGCGTGAGGATGTCCGGCGGGACGCCAACGCGTGCGCATGCGCGCGGTGCGACACCGTCCGGCAGGGCCGCGCGGAACATCGGTGACAACGCATGCAACACGCCTGCGGCGATCTTCGCGCGGGCGCGTTGCAGCGGCGTGCGCCCGAGCATGTCCGTCGCCCACCCCGGCAGCAACGCCGCACCCGCATCGAGGAACAGGTTGCGCGAAAGCCCGGCAGCAGGTACCGGAAGGCGGATGCGCGCGAGCACGGCGAGCACTTCGCGCGAGCGCTGGTCAAACGCGAGCTCGCCGCGCACGGCGCTGAAATAGTCGATGACATCGCGCTCGCTGGCAGGAACGGCGCGCGCACCGAGTCGCTCGGCGATGCGTTTCACTTCGGCGTAGTAGCGGTCGGCGGCATCGCCGGGCATCGTGATGCGCGCGTAGCGGCGATAGCCCTGCAGGAAACCGAACGCTTCGGTGACGTGCACCCAGGTCAGCAGCTGCGGATCGTCGGCGGCATAGGCGCGCCCGTCCGCAGCCTCGCCGCGCACCTGTGTGTGGATGCGTGCGACGCGCGCGATCAGTTGTTCGGCGTCCGCGCGCGCGGCATATGTCGTTCCCGCGACGAAGGTGGTGGTGCGGCGCAGGCGACCGACGAGATCGTCGCGGAAGTTCGAGTGGTCCCACACGCCGGCGAGCGCGAGCGGGTGCAACACCTGCAGCATCAGTGCACACAGTCCGCCGGACAGCATGCCGGGGAAATCCGAATGCACGCGCCAGGTCGCGCTGTGCGGGCCGAACAGGCCGGGGTCGCCGGGCGGATGCTCGTAGTCGATGCCATCGTGCCCGCGCGGAAACGCGCCGAGCACCCAGCGCCGGATCTGCGCAGCAGCGGGAGCGGTGAGGCTGTGCACGACGGTCATCGCTGCGATGCTAGCGAATCGACCGTGGGGTGCGCGAGCCTTCGCGCGCGTTGGGGCGTTACAGGTCGACGCCGCCGACGGCGCGCCATGTCGCGTGGTCGAACACGTAGGAGTCGACGAAACGGACCTCCTTGGTCTCGCCGGTCTTCGTCTGCATCGTCATCGACGAGAACGCGGTCGCATGATCGCCGTTGACGACGACCTGGGTGGCGAGCGCGGGAACCGGCGTCGTCTTGCCCTTGTTCGGCGCGACGCGTGCGAGCAGGTCGGCCTTGCTGCGGATCATGCTGTCATGCGTCGCGATGACCGCATAGCCGGGTGTCAGCAGGCAGTCGAGGAAATCGACATCGCCGTGGTATTCGGCAGTGAGCCATCCCTGCTCGATGCGTCGTATCGTTTCCTCGTTGCGCTCCTGTTGCGGGGTTTGTACTGCCTTGCAATCGAGTGCGAAAGCGGGAACGGCGGCGAGCAGTGCGGCGCCGGCGGCGATCAGCAGGGACGGCTTCATTCGCGTTCTCGTCATGGATGGTCGGATGCGGATAACGCTGTCACAGGCGTTCGCGTTGACACGTGCCCTGGTTGCGCATTCGCGTGACGCCCGGTGGCGTCCGCGTCTCGATCCGTGAGACGTCGGCGAACGAGGATGCGCCTGCCCGTCGCAACCCTTCCGCAACGGGCAAACCACTACCCCGCAGCCGCTCGTCGTGAGACGCCGGGACTGCGGGACCTTCTTGTAGGAAATTTCCTACAAATCCTGGAGCGATTCGCCGATAGCGGTGCAATGCGCCATCGGGCAGGCTGGACCTGCCCGCGAGCCCGTCACCACGCGCCTGGATCGGCGTCCCGCTGTTCGGCACGGAAGTCGAGGGCTCACGGGCCTTGCGACCGATTGGCGCAATCACCCATGCGGCGATTGCCGACCGGGAATTCGCAGCGCGCAAGTCCCGATCGAGCGGTCACTCTTGGCGCGAAGCGCCATCGTCGCCCATCGCTTTCGCGAAACGCCCCTCGAACACCGCCAGGGCGCGACCCCACAGTGGCAGGGTGAGGTTGAGCAGTGCCCAGCCGGTGCGCCATGCGATCAGCCATGCCGCGAAGAATGTCGGCGACATTGCCGGCGTGCCGACCGGCTGCGATTCCGGCTGGTGACCCAGCAGCAGGAACCACAACACGCTCGCGCCGAGCAGCAACGCGATCAGCGCGAACGGATAGGTGTAACCGTAGCGCGCGACTTCGCGTGGACCGAATTCGAGATAGGCATCGATATAGTCGCTGCGCTGCACGACGTCCTGGGCGAGGAAGAATGCGGTCGCCGCAGCGGGCATCCACAGTGCGGAATGATGGAACTGCGCGGCGAGCATGCGCAGCCACGACGCGAACGCCGTGCCGCCGGTATCCGGCGCGAGCAGGGCGAGCGTGCCGAGTCCGAGCGCCGACCACAGCAGCGAGTGCCACAGCAGGTACGCGAGTGCGGTCAATGCGCGCGGGCGCTCGTGCGGACCGCCTGCCGCGGCGGTGAACAGCACGCGCGCGCCGACGGCGACCCCATAGATGAAGCCCTCGAGCAGGTACAGCAGCACCACACCGGTCGCGTCGAGCCGACCGGGCACCCACAAAGCCAGCGGCAGCAGGCTGCTCGCGACGAGCAGGCCGGCCTGCGTCCACAAGGTCGCGCGCGGTGGCGCCGCCGGCAGCAGCGCGGCGACGCTGCGCATCGAGGCCTTCTCGTTCGCGGTGGCGCGCAGGAAAGCCTGATAGTCGCGGCGTTCGACCATCGGCACAGTCTAGCGCGCGCATGCGCAACCCGGGCGAGCGCATGGCCCGGATCGGGTCCGCCGTCCGTTTGCGATATCGAGTGCCGGCTCCTGCGAATGCGAAAATGCAGTCGCTTCGGAGACTCGACGAGGCAGGGGGAAGGATGTCCAAGCTGACCGATGCATTGCGCCAGATCCCGCCGCAGGCTGCGCTGCAGATCGGGTTTTCGCATGCCCTCCTGCTCGCCGGCGCAATCTGGGGCGGGGTGCCATACGTCGTGTTGCAGACCTTGCTCGCGGGCGAGCTTCTGCTGGTCAACATCGCGACGATTCCGCTGTACCCGCAGCGCAGTATCGCCAGGCATCTCGGCGACGTACTCAAGATGGTGGCAGTGCTCGCATTCATCCTGTTCTTCGTGGTGATCTCGTACGGTGTCGTCAGCGCCGGCGCTCGCTCAGGCGAGCCATTGCAGCTCGCGCTGCACGCGTTCCAGGGCCTCGGACTCGGCGACCTCGGCTGGGCACTCGCCTATCTACTGGCGCGCCTGACGGCTTCGATGCGGTACGCGAAACAGTCGAGCGACCCGCGCGGGACCTGGGCCAGGCAAAACCTGCTGTTCGGCGGTTCGACATTCGTTGCGATGTTGCTGATGGTGTTCGGCGCGTTCTTCGTCGCCAATCCCGTTATTTCCGGCCTGGCGCGGTTCGGTGTCGTCGTCGATGCCGACATGCTGCTGTCGAGCATGATGGTGATCGCGCGCTGCTTCACCGCGCTGATCGCTGCGACGATGTCCGCATCGGAGATCGACGCGATCGCGCGCGATCCTTATCCCGATTGATGCGCCGACTTCAGTCGACGAGAGTCGACGGAATCACCCTGCGATCGTGCGCTTCGCGTACGGCGCAGCAGTAGTCGCCGCCCATGACGAAGCGGCGGCAGGCGCTGGGGCGCTGCTCGTAGATGCTGCAACACATGCGCGCGCGGTCGACCGCAGCGCACCAGCCATCCGCATCGCGCCTGAGTACGTCGATGCCGTGCACGTCGCGCTCGACCAGTTCGGCAGGGACGTGATCGTCCGGCACGAGCACCACGGTGAGCCGGCAGCAGACTGCGTCGCAGGCGGAGCACGACACGCTTCGATCGATGTGCGCGGCGGTGGGGCGACGATGGCTCATGACGGAGTGCGCACGTGACGGCCGTGGTCGCCGAGGTGCAGGGGCGGATTGCGAATGTCATGGCCCGGCATGATCGCTCCCGGATGTCGGCCACTCCGCGGATGCGGAGTGATGACGCGTGGAAGGGAGCGAAGCGGGGACCGCATACGGTCGGCGGGACGCGCAGCACGACGTGCCGCAGGGTCATCTTACATCGCGCCCTCGGCGATCGCGCGGCATTCATCCCGTCGAGTTAAGCTGCGTTGCCGAACGCGCGATTGCGGCGGAAACCGCTCCTGCACAAAGATATGGAACGAGGTCGTCATGTCCACTCCACGCCTGCAAGCCAGCGATTTCGATCCCGAGGTGCTGCGACTGTTCGATCAGTACGTGCACGGATTCATCGACCGGCGCGGTTTTCTGGCCGGAGCCGCGCGCTTCGCAGTGGGAGCTGCGGGTGCGGCGGGCCTGCTCGCCGCACTCAGTCCGCAGTTTGCCGCGGCGCAGCAGGTGAAGCCGGATGATGCGCGGCTGGCGACGAAGCATGTGCAATTCGCGTCACCGAAGGGCTATGGCAAGGCCAGCGGCTATCTCGCGCGCCCGGCGCAGTCGAAGGGACCGCTACCGCTCGTGCTGGTCGTGCACGAGAACCGCGGACTCAATCCGCATATCGAGGACATCGCGCGCCGGCTTGCGCTCGACGGATTCATCGCGTTCGCGCCGGATGCACTGTTTCCCCTCGGCGGCTACCCGGGCGACGAGGACGCCGCACGTGCGCTGTTCCAGAAACTCGAGCAGGACAAGACGCGCGAGGATTTCCTCGCCGCTGCGGACTGGCTGGGTCACGCCGAGGGCGGCAACGGACGCATGGGTGCAGTCGGATTCTGCTATGGCGGCGGCATCGTGAACTTCCTCGCGACGAAGTTGCCGCAGCTCGCGGCGGCAGCGCCGTTCTACGGTGTCGCGCCACCGATCGAAGAGGTTGCGAAGATCAAGGCCGAACTGCTGGTCGTTCTCGCTGCGAACGACGATCGCGTCAATGCCGGCTGGCCCGCGTACGAGGCGGCACTGAAAGCGGCAGGTGTGCACTACAACCTGTACCAGCCGCCCGGCACCCAGCACGGCTTCAACAACGACACGACGCCGCGCTATGACAGGGATGGCGCCGCCGAAGCCTGGCGGCGCACGATCGCGCTGTTCGACCATCGCCTGCGTGCGCATCCGCGATGACGGTCGCGCGCTTCCGGGCGATCGCCATTGCGCAACCGATGTCACGTGGCATCATGCACACTGCGCGCCATGAACACGCCAACCTTCGACGGAACAACGCCCATGTCCGCAAGCTTCGCCGACGCGCACCGCCCCATCGACTGGCTGCAGGTGTTTCTCGGCGGTCTGCTGATCGCGGCTGGTGACATCGCGTTCGCGACCACCGTGTGGTTCACATGGGATGCGGCAGGCATCGAGCGGGTCTTCCAGTCGATCGCGGTTGGCGTGCTGGGCAAGGCGAGCCTGGAAGGTGGCGTGCCGGCGGCCCTGCTCGGCGCAGTCCTGCACGTGTTCATGGCCACGATGTTCGTGGTCGCCTGCACGCTCGTCGCGCGGCGCATGCCGGCACTGCTGCGCAAGCCGTTCGTGTACGGGCCACCCTACGGCGTATTGCTCTACATCATCATGAATTTCGTGGTGATGCCGCTGTCGCGCGTTGGTGCCTCACCTTCGTTCAAGCACCTGGACACGATCGCGATGAGCGTGGTCGCGCACATGGTGTTCGGCACGATCTGCATGCTGTTCGCACGGCGCGCATTGCGCCACGCCTGATGAGGTGCCTTGTCGGGTTCGCCGTTGCGGCGAATCCCGGCAAACGGCCGAGCAGGACGGATGCCGACTTCCTCGGGATTGACGGCCCCGCCGCGCGATGACGTCGACGTTGGCCTAGAATGACGGCGATCGGCGGAATTGCGGAGAGGGCGATGGCCACCGGCTGGGCCGGCGACGGGGCGGTACAGGACCAAATCGACGCGACCGTCGAGGATGCGGTCAAGCGCGCGCGCAGCCGCATGCGCAAGGGGCCGAGCCGGAGCCAGTGCGAGGAATGCGATGCGCCGATTCCGCAGGCGCGGCGCGAGGCCGTGCCGGGGGTACGCCTGTGCGTTGCCTGCCAGGACGCGCACGATCGGGAACACGCCGCGTCCGGTGGCCACAACCGGCGCGGCAGCAAGGACAGCCAGTTGCGCTGACGAGCCGGCACGATTCATCAGCACCGTTCGCCACCGCCGACCTCCCTGTCGGCGACGACGTTACAGCGCTTGCGGACTATTCGTCGTGCTCGCGCTTCGGGGCCTTCATATCGGGATCCTTGGCGGCCCTGTTCGGATCGTTCGGATTGCGTTGCGCCTGGCGATGCTTGTCGTCCTGCTGGCCCGGCATCTTCTGGCCCGGGTTCTGCGTTTGCGGATTCTTCTGCGGGTTGTTCTGTTGCTGACCCATGTCGATGTCTCCTCTTCAGGGGCGAATCGCCGCAAGGCGATCGGCAGCGCGAAGCTGCGGCGACGATCGTGGACCTGTGCGACCGACTCTCCGATGAACCCATGCGCGCATGTTCATCTTGATGTGAAGCCCACGTTGAATGCGCGTGAAGAGGATGTCGATTTCCTGCATGCGCGTTCGTCGCTGTCGGTGGATGCAGCAGAATCGCACCATTCGTCCACTACCCGAGGAACCGGCCATGCCGCGAATTTCCATGTTATGCAGCGCGCTCTGCGCGATCGTGACTTCCACCACGGCGTTCGCCGCACCGGCGAACTACACGATCGATCCGAACCACACTTTCCCGAGTTTCGAGGCCGACCACATGGGCATCTCGTACTGGCGCGGCAAGTTCAACGCGAACGAAGGCAAGGTCGTGCTCGACAAGGACGCCGGCAAGGGCAGCGTCGAAGTGACGATCGACCTCGCCAGCATCGACTTCGGACAGGACAAGCTCGACGAATGGGCGCGCGGCAAGGAGTTCTTCGAGACCGCGAAATATCCGAAGGCGACCTACAAGGGACGTCTCGAGCAGTTCGCGAACGGCGCGCCCGCGAAACTGGTCGGCGAGCTGAGCCTGCACGGCGTCACCCGGCCGCTCACGCTGACGATCGATCGCTTCAAGTGCATCCCGCACCCGCTCTACAAGCGCGAACTGTGCGGCGCCGATGCGGTCGGGACATTCGACCGCTCGAAGTTCGGACTCGACGCCGGCAAGGACTATGGTTTCGACATGTCGGTCGCGTTGCGCATCCAGGTCGAGGCCCTTCGCGACGAATGAGGGCGCCGGCTACTTGCCGATCCAGTGCACGTAGCCGCGCAGGAAATCGGTCAGTTGCTTGCGCAGCGCCTCGTCCTTGATCGCGCCCTGCTCGTCGAAGACCTGCGGGGCGCGCGAGACCATCAGGCGACCGCCCGACCAGAAGCGCGTGCCGAGCGTGCGCAAGACCGGCAGCCAGGCGTTCTGCGAGAGGATCGTGCCGAAGCCGCCAGGCGAGGCGCCGACCAGCGCGAAGGGCCGGTCGCGGAATACACGCGGTATGTCGGCAGCGGGGCGCGACAGCCAGTCGATCGCGTTCTTGAACACGCCAGGGATGCCGTTGTTGTACTCGGGTGTGACCAGCAGCACGCCGTCGCTGGCGACGATGCGTTCCTTCAGTTCGGCGGCGGCGACCGGCAGGCCTTCGCGTGCTTCGGCGTCGCCGTCGTATAGCGGGATCCCATGCAGGGTCGCGGCGTCGAGCGTGACCCCGGGCTCGACCAGCGACTGCGCCGCGCGCAACAACGCGGTGTTGAACGAAGCTGCGCGCAGGCTGCCGGAAATGCCGAGGATGCGGGTCATGCAGGAATCTCCGTCGCAGGTCGACGCCGCATTCTCGATTTACGCATTCCCGGAAGCAAGTTCGCGATCGCTTCACGCGGCCATGTGGCCGAAGCGGCCGTCGTTGAAATCGGCGACGGCCTGGCGGATCTCGACTTCGGTGTTCAT
>Ga0068853_100000430_pt1 | contig 28664 bp, 30 predicted proteins | sample KBSCornC32_FD_65655 | JGI IMG/M metagenome (GOLD analysis project Ga0068853, IMG submission 65655) | Corn rhizosphere microbial communities from Kellogg Biological Station, Michigan, USA - KBS Corn C3-2 | ecosystem: Host-associated > Plants > Roots > Rhizosphere > Soil ... | reverse complement strand
GGACAAATTCGCTTCAACGCGAAGAGCGGATTTGATCCCGAATTTCCATTGCGCGCTCTCGGCAAGACATTTCTTTGCTCTGCGCCACGCCAATTCGGAGGGAAAACGCACTTGCTTTTCGAGCGACGTGCAGGTGAGATGACGCCGGACGCCTATCTGGTCACGCTCAAATCCGCAGAGCATGGGGCAATCCAGTTCGCCAAATCGGGTTGGAAGTCAGCAGGAGTCCGGCCAATTTCGATCAGCCTGCACGGCCAACGGTACGAAGCAATGCTGCTGTTCGGAAGGGGAGATTGGGTTCAGAGCGAACTTGGGCGGTGGCAAGTGGACCGGCAACAGTGCCGACTCTGCCTTAATGAGATCGGCGAAGAGGCGGTCACATGAGGTATTACAAAGGGCATATCGCGCTCTCAGACGGCCGCGACGTCCCGGTGTTGCTTCACATACGGAACGCACGGGCCATTTGTTTTGACCAGTTGTCCGCTCTCTTATCGCACGAAATCCTCACTGAAGCTTCGCGATCTCTGCGTTGGCGACTAGCCCGGCTCGAAAAAGCCGGACTCGTCATGAGGCTTGCTGGGCAACAGCATCTCGTCAAACCGGTCTTCGGAATCACGCAGCAAGGCCTCATCTTTCTCGAATCTCGCGGCCAATATCTGCTCTCCTTGCCGAGTACATCGGAGGTGATGCTCCATCCGACTCAGGTTGCTCACGCTCTCGAGATGGTGAATATCCGAGTGGCCTTAGCCAAGGCTGGAGTGCTTCACTCATGGAAATCGGATCTCGAAATTACTTCGAAAAACCTCGTGTTGGAGAGCGGAATGACGAAGAATTTTGATGCTGTTGCCGAAATAGAGATTGACGGAAGCACCCTCACGATCGGCATCGAATACGAGCGGACGGCGAAAGCTGCGGCCAGATACCGCGCCATTCGAGAGGTTTTCGAACGGGACGAGACGACAGATGCCATCTTGTACCTCACGGCGAACGACGACCTCTTGTACCTGCTTGCCATGGAACTGCGCGCAACGCGCAAACGGATCGGCTTTGCATTGAGCGACGCATTCCGCAGTTCGCTGCTTGAAACTCGCACGTTGACGAATTCGAATAAGTCGGAGGTTGTTCCGCTACGCGCGTTTCTCGCCGGCACACAATCGTGACGTCCACTCGTCCTTGTCAGTGTTCTTTTCCAACCCATTGATATCCCATAGCAAACCCATTCAAGACCGATTGACAACCTTTGCCAACCCATTGAGCAGAATTGGCTCTGCGTAAGTTGCGGCCTATCAGAAGCTTGCCTTTTGACTATCCCCTTGTATTCAAGTCTGAAATGTGAGGCTGTTGTGGAGGATGACGGAAAGATTGAATGCGAGTACCTAGAAGCGGTGGCTGAACGCCGGGATTGTCAATGAGGTTTCACGCGGTCCGCTCGATGACTGCCAAATGCCTGGATGGTTCTTGTTCCAGCTAGAACTTCCCCACTATGCGCCACTCCCTGCCGAATGAAGTATTCCTTTCCAGCATTCAGCGGAATCCCATCGCCATTGATGATCAGGGTATAGCAGCCTTGCACGACGACCATGTATTCGTCGAAATTGTGCACATGTTGGGCGGATGCAGCGTTCTCAGAGCACGTCCAGAACGCCATTTGGCTCGTATCACTTCCGTCAAATACGTAGCCCTCGACCCCGGGAGCGGCTTGGTTGGATTGAGCAACCCTGTCGGCAGGATTCTTCATGAATGCGGGGAATCCTTGTAAAGCAGTGGTCATTCTCGTGCCCCCATCTGCGCAACCGATGACGTCAGTCGCGTTGTTGGTGTCAGTTTAATCCTCGCAATCCGGATCAACCTTGCAGCGGGCAGCGAAGTGCGTTGAGTTCGCTTGCCGCTTACATAGATTGGTCTTCTAACCTTCGTTGGCCAATCCCCAATCAATCATCCCGACTACCGCCGTTGCTGCCTCACTCCCGGCTTCCGGGCGTTGAGCCTCCCCATTCAGCGCCAATTAGTTCCACCAAGGAGAAGATCCATGTCTCAGACACAGATGCAAGGTGTCGCTGCAAGCGCCGTAGCCCCGTCCGTTTCGTCGCGGCGATTTGTTGCGCGGTTCGTCGTTAGTTCCATTTCCAGCCTGGCTGGGTTGATCAGTTTCGTTCTGATCTCGCCAACCATGTCACGTATTGCCGCCGTTGATCCAGCACTGGAAGCGTTCTACGGCGCACTTGTTGTCGGCTGGCTCGGGTCTTTGGGAAGGATGTGGTTTTTGACCTTCCGGGATCGCAGCCGCCGGTGATCAACCTCAACCACTGCAAATCCCGAAGAAAGGAGTCAACATGCAACCCAGCTTAGGAAAGATGTCCGTATACAAGATGTTCAACTGGCGGGACCGGGCCGCGAGTTCCGTCGAGCAAACGGTCGCCGCCTTCCTGGAAGTTGGCGAGGCGGTTGCCACGCGCTGGATCCAAACCGCCAAAGGCGTCCTGCTCCTGCAGATGGTTCCGGACAATAGCACATCCGGCGCGATCTACGTTTTCGACCGAATGCGGGACGACTGGTACATGCTTTCGTTCGAGGGCTGCGAGGACCAGTTCACGTCGGAGAAGTTCGACCGCGCGTTCTCCGAGTACGACCTGTTCCGCCTGGTTGAGCAGCCCGGCCTGTTGCTCACTGAATTCCAGCCGGCCAACGCCTAGTCTGCCTCGCTACACCCCGACCAAGCAAAGCCAACCTTATCCACGGAGGAACCGTCATGCGTCTGTCCGCAAGTCGTATCCGCTCGATCAACCGCGCGATTGCCAGGGCTCAGTCGTCCGCCTGGTGCTCGTCATTAAGAACTCACGGCCACTCGGCCACAAACCCGGCGCCAGTTGTCTCCATGAACCCACAAAAGTTCGTCAAGATCGTCGCCGTCCCAAGGAGCAAAGCCGCGTAAGGCCTCGAACCGGAACAGGCGAGGAGACATGCTGGACCAGCGTGTTCTGCTCGCCCATTCCGCAAATTTGACCGAGTTTTGGACCCGGGATACAACCACACAACGGATGAAGGAGGCAGGACGCCATGTATGCCAAGTTCTGTGTAAACCGGGAAACAGCAAGCAGCTTCATGCGGCTGTTCGTAAACCGGCGGGCCTATGCAACACAGGGAGAACGGCCGTTGCCGAACGGTTCCATCCCCTATTACCCCGCGCGGGATTGGAAGACCAAGGAACCGAAACCGCTCGATGATGGCGTGGTGCGGATGCACCTCAATGGCGACGTCACGATCAGTCTCTACGCAATCAACCCCGACACGCAACGCTCAAAGTGGGTCGCAATTGACGCCGATTTCGATGGAGCGTTGGAGTCGCTGTTCAAGCTGCAATGGGAACTCAAGCAGGATGGCGTGGAGGCTGCGCTGGAGCAATCCCGCCGCGGCGGTCATCTTTGGATCTTGGGCGCCGAGCCGCTGCTGGCATCCGAGTGCCGAATCTATGTCTATAACCTCGCGCTCCGGCTCGGCGTTCCGGTCAAAGGCGGCGGTCTGAAGGAAGGCATAGAAGTCTTCCCGCGCCAGGACAAGCTCGATCAGGGAGAGTACGGCAACGCGATCCGTGCTCCGCTCGGCGTACACCGGAAGACGAACCGGCGTTATTGGTTCTATGAAGCCGAGTCCACTCCCGAAGCTCAACTTGAGTACCTCGAGCGATTGACGAAACTGACTGAGGCGGAGCTGAGGACATTTATTGAGGGGATGAGCCTGCCCGAAGCGTACAGACCGCCCGCCGCGATTCCGTATAGTCCGCTGGCATCCTCTCCCCGCTACCCCGAGTTCCGAATTCTCGACTACGTCCGAACGACGCGCAAGGACAGCCGGAACTGGTGGGCAAGATGTCCCTCCTGCGCCGCGGCCGGCCACGACCGCACGGGCGACAACCTCGCCATTCAGGTCAAGGATCCCCGGTTCTACAAATGCTGGGCCGGCTGCACAAAAGAGGAAATTCGCGCCGCGTTGGGTCAACCGATCCAAAAGCGTGCGGTGGGGTAGGGAGCGAAACGATGAGTAATTCCGAAGGGCATAGCCCCGGGACGGCCACTTCTCGCCATGCACTTTACGGATTGGCGTTGCCGTCAAGCGTACTTAAGGCGCTCCAGAAGAGAGGAATTTATTGCACGCCTGGAGTCTCGCTGGAACACCAGCACCTGGCAAGGCGCTACGTGCTGCGCGGGGTGGAGTCCGGAGGCGCTGTCTCCGATATGGGACGGGCCTGCGCTTTCGTCGCGGAGGATGGGTCGCCATTGCCGTGGCTACAACCGATTCGCTCGATCGCCGTGAATGGCCGTCACGCCATCTTGCTGGCCGAAAGCATGGTGCGCATTGAGATGCTTCGCAGCGAACGAACCTGGGAGTTGGCGATCACGCTCCACACGATATCGCGCGCTTCAGATCGGGAGCGCCCACAGATAGTCTCGAAACCGCTCTTTCGTCGCAGGGATGGAGTTCTTTCCGTGGATCTCTGGAAGGAAGAGAATCGTGGGCTCCGGGGAAAGCTGGCTCCCGTTTTCTATAGCCGTGCCGGCGAGGTGCTGCCTCTCCCACCGCTGTTTGAAGAGGCGATCAGAAAAACAACCGCAGCAGCCTGCTGCGTTGGCTGCAAACACACGCACGTCGGAGTGCCGCCCATGATGGTAGTCAATCACGTCACGGAGAAGAAACAACCCGCATGACAAACCCCAGTCAAGTTGCTGTTACCGTCGGCGAGCCGAACTGGGCTCCCCTTGAGCGGTCCGTTCCGGTGACGGACCTCAAGAACTTCATGTACATGGGCTGCGCCGGAGAGATCGAACTCTATAAGCACCGGTTTACGCGGCGCTACCTGAACATTGGGCGGAACTCACAAAAGTTCTACCGGTACCTCAACGGAGAGTACACCGAAATCTCTCAAGCTGCGGCGCTCGAACACGTGCGCGGCTGAACCCTGAGCAAAAGGAGTACGGCTATGTCAAAAGGTGTCAACAAAGCAATCTTGCTAGGACATGTGGGCAAGGACCCCGAAGTCCGTTCTACGAACGGTGGGACGATCGTTGCCTCATTCTCACTCGCCACCTCCGACCGCCAAAAGGACGGACAGGGAAACTGGCAGGACAGGACGGAGTGGCACAACCTTGTCGCTTTCAACCGCACCGCCGAAATCATTCGCGATTATGTGAGGAAGGGATCGCAGCTTTTGATCGAGGGCAAGATCCAGACCCGCACGTGGGATGACCGGGAATCTGGCCAGAAGAAGTATCGGACCGAGATTCTCATTTACGACGTGACCCTGCTGGGCGGTCGTTCGGAAGATGAAGGCCGGGCCTCCAACGGGAGAAGCCATGCCCGAACAGGAAGCGCGGCCTATGGTCATCCGCAATCTGCGAACGGCGAGGAATACTCAGACCAGGACATTACCGATAGCGACATTCCCTTTTGATGGACTTTCACGGTGGCGACTGAGGCGCTCTTCGGGGCGCCATTTTTATTGAGGAGTAACGACGATGGCGACCGAAGAAATGAAGACGGCCATGAACTTCGATGCACTGTTCACACAGTTGGCGGAGCCGTTCGATCCTTCCGAGATCAAGTGGCGCGTCACACACACAAATCGGGATGGCAACCGCGGAGCCGTGATCGCATTCGCAGACCCCAGGGCCTACACTGACCGCCTCAACCAACTTTTCACTCCAACCGGCTGGACCCGGACCTACGATGTTTCCACCGTTTCATCCGTTACGCGGATGAAGAAGGACAAACTCATCCAGACGGGCAAGGTCCTGGTGACCTGCACGCTGACCATTACCGGACTGGGTTGTCACACCGGCAGCGGAGAGGACTGGGCCGATGAAGAGAACGCAATGACCGCGGCGGAAGCACAGGCATTTAAACGGGCATGCAGCTGTTTTGGCTTGGGCCGTTATCTCTACAACTTCACCGAAATGTGGGTCCCGCTCAATGAATATCGCCAGCCGGCCGAGTTCCCTAAGCTCCCGCATTGGGCGCTTCCCAAAGGGAACAACACGGGCAAGTCCCACCCTGCGGCTGGTTCGAGGCCTCCAGCGGTGCAACGAGGTCCAATCGACCAGAAAACAACGGTGAGGATTGAAGGCTTTCGGCGCATTCTGGGTGACCCAATCCATGGCGAGATCCTCTGGCGCGTGGCGCATACCCGCCAAGCGAACGCCATCCCGAATGCACAGTTGCAGGCCAACGTCGCGGAAGCGATGGAGCGAGCCTCGCGTGGATTTAGCAAGGTTCACGCCCTCGCCGAGCGGATCGGCGAGACATCCTTCATCGCGATCCTCGACAGGTTGCGAATCGAGTCCATGACGACGATTCTCAGACTCGAATTGCTCAAGGCTCTGGTCGCGGAGCTTGAACGGGAGGCAGCCCGAACGGCTGCCTAGTCGCGCCCACCGACCACCTTGGACCCACTGGAGGACGTATGCGCAATGTACTGATGATTCGCCGCGAGCCGGGCCTTGTTTCCATTCCCGTGGAGAACGCCGTCTATTGCGAGAACTGTGAAACAGTCTCGACATCATCAGGGCGGCGATGCGGACTCTGCGGATCGGAGAACATAGCTCGATTGGCTCCGCCGGTTCCAGGACCGTGGGATCCGAGCCCCGCTCCTGCCGCGGTCTTGGCCGCGTAACACTTCAGATTGGTTCGCAGCGAGATGGGCGTTTTTCCGGGACCTATCCCCTCCCGGGCCGTTCCGACGAGCGCACATGAATGCTTCGGAGGCGATAGTTGGGATAATGGGCGACAAAGTAAACTTGGTCTGCGGGGACCTGTCTATAGGGCATCGGCCATTATCTCGGCAAAACGAGGCGTGATGACAGATTCGAGTTCGACAAACAACACGAGTCAGCCACCAATCCACAGGCGGGCTAGACTGACAGGTTTTCCAGGAGAAACTGAAGGGGTAATTGCTGCTTTCCACTACATTGAAACTGGCACAAAGGCTCATCTAAATGCACATGGTCCCGCGGGACTGCCCGGAATGTACACCGCGGAGTTCGTGCTGGCAAAGCCAGACGCGAGAAACGCTCCGGAAAACGAGTTCCGCTTCGCTGACCAGCGCCGAGGCGATTCCCATCTCGCAATCGCAAAGCCCGCGGTGATCATTGACATAGATCCAACCGAAGTATTATTTCACTTCCAGAGTCCCTCAAGCCCGGCCATTGTGTTTCATGGATTCCCCAACGATGCCGGTTACCTGGCCAAGCTGAAAAGCGATCCTTTTCACGCATCAAACAGAGGTGAGGCGGAAAAAATCGCGTCGACCGCCATGCGAAGCCTGCTCAGTAATCTGTCAGCGCAGCTCGACATCCCTCTGATAATTGAACTTGTCGAAGTCATCGAACTGACGCCTGGTACCAAAGGCATCACTTTCACGGCACCATTTCCGGTTACCGGTTTGGCCGTTAATGCCAGAGAAAATCCGGATGACCGAGAGCTTCGACACACCATGGCGCTTTATCGTGAAGCGTTAAATAGTAACACTCCCATCTATAGGTTCCTTTGCTTTTACAAAATTATTGAGACGAGCATCAATCGATGGAACAGGCTCGATCCTCAGCAAAAGATGTCGTTCGGGCCGCAGCGCAAAGGTGAACGAATCCCTGCCGGAGCATCGAAAGCGGAGATGGAACAGTGGCTCGCGGCGCTTTTTCATGTAAACCGCAACTGGGACGAGGGGATTTTAGGGGAGATATTTATCCCTGAAGTTCGTGGTAAGAAAATAACCAATATCTTCGAGAACCAGCTACGCGAAATTCGCCACAAAGTAGCGCATGGAAGTCTGGATTCGGGTGATTTCCTACTGCTCGATGAATCGGAGGATCGAGAATTGGTAGTGAGGTGGCTGCCTTTCCTGCGATGTGCAGCACGACGAAGGATGAAGAATGACTTCGATACCTTCCTGCGATATTTAGGAGAGGACGGGGTCATTTCGGATAGCGACGAATAGATCGTAGCGACTTCGACAATAGCCAACGAGCTCACTTGGATCTTGAGAGCAGGCGCTCGAGGCATAGCTGTCTGGATTTGGAGTTCGAGAGGTACGGATGGACGAGCCACAAGATCAAGCTGAGCCTTCGTCAGACGATGTGCAGCAAACGCGTGTCATTAGAATGTCCCCGGAACAGCAGGAAAGAGTTCGCGCGCGTTGGGCAGAGCAGTCCAAACAGCTTTTGCAGCTTCGCAACAGAGATCGTGAGTTCCACGGTCTCGAGCGCGAGTTCTTATACGCGCAAGCTGACATGCTTCAGCAGTACCAGAAATCAAAGGACATCAAACATCCGAGGGACGTCGGCAACACGCGAGAGGCCATCCTAAGCGGATTCCTTGAGACAAGCGGGTATCTGCCTGCACAATACGCCGTATCGAAAACAAGCGTGCGCGTTGCATCCACTGAAGGTTTCCTGAGCCGTGAGATCGACATCTTGCTGTTTGATCGTTCCTCGAGCATCGTCTTGATGAAACGTGAAGAGGAGTATCTGGTTTATCCGGCAGAATCTGCGTATGGCGCCATCCAGGTCAAATCAAAGCTGACCAAGGCAGAGCTTGCCAAGGCGTTTGAGAATATCGCCTCGTACAAGAAGCTATGCAAGGTCGGAACGCTACGGCCAAGAAGTGAACGCGGCTTTGGGATCATCTTCGCCTACGACACCGAGATGGAGCTGCCCAAGCTGCGCGACGAAATCAAGCGCCTCGCAGCTTTGCAGCCAAAGGAACTCCTCCCAAACCTGATTGTCGTGCTGGGAAAGATGCTCTACTACTTCACGGACGGGATCGTCGGTAAGCTTCAGAATGCTGACATCGAAGCCATTCAAGATCTGGCAGTGGCCGGTAATCCCGACGGAGAGCATTCCTTGTACGGCTTCTACTCGACTCTCATGGAGCTCCTAAGAAGCGGAGAGGCCTCGCCTGTACCAATTGGACAGTACTACAAACTTCCCAGCACGGCTGGAAAGTACTCCTACGACTACATGTACGGCATGGTCGCCGAGATTGGGAATTGCCCCACACATGGAAGCTTTCTGAGGAAGCTCAACGAAGAAGGCCTCGAAAAAGTGCTGAAATACTGCCGCTCAGCCAAGCCGATGATGTATTCGGAAGCCTTGGCGGAGGCGTACGGGCCCGCTTGGGCTGGCACTCCTGAAATGTGGACTAGATTGGTGTGGGTTTATAACCCTGAGCACCGCCCCCTAGGCGAAATCCTTGTCTTCGACATATCCCTGGCTTTTGACGAAGTCATTGTCGAAGGAACCTCAATCCTAATCCCGTACTACTACTCGATTAAGGAAGGCATCATCTCTGGATGTGGCTCGTGCCCACCAATAGAACTGCCGTTTGTCGCAGAATGAATCGCGAGGACCATAGCCAGATCTACCCGCGTCGGCAGCCTGCGCTTGGCACCGTTGGTGATTAAATCTATCCGCCTCTGATAGCTGCCGGGCTTGTTCGGCACGCCGACTGGTCTTGCAGAACATTAGTCATCATGAGTCGGCATTGCGCAACGAACCCCATGTAGTAGCAGCGATCCCACAACAACAATCCCACTCCACCAAGCGAGGTGAATTCATGCGGAATGTAGCGCGTCTGAAGATGGGTTATTACCCATTACCAGAAGCGGAGGGGGAGAAACTTCACTCGCTGCTCTCCTTCGCTGGACTGGCCTCAGTACTCGACCCCTGTGTTGGACAAGGGGCTGCGCTGAATCTCGTCACCCACGATGCACCAGTTCGACGGTATGGTATTGAACTTGATGCGGAGCGCGCTCGCATTGCCAGTTCCAAAGGCATCGCGACCATCCAGGGGAACACATTCGACGCGATTTCGGGGCCCGAATCGTTCTCCCTTTTGTACCTCAATCCACCGTACGACTCGGAGATCGGCACCATCGGGAATCGGCGCATGGAGGCAGTGTTTCTGGAGCACACGTACCGCTGGCTCCGAATGGAAGGCGTTGTGGTTCTTGTGATCCCGTTTGAGCGCTTGCACGACTGCACTGGAATCCTGAGTTCGCATTTTGCTTCGCTGAGGGTATTTCGCATGACCGATCCCGATTCGGTCCAGTACACGCAGATTGCTGTCTTCGGCGTTCGTCGTGAGGTCAGAGGCTCGGCGATTGAGAAAAACAAGCGTCAACTCAACAGCATCGGCCTCTATGGAAGCTTCCTGGAGCTGGAGGAGTTGCAGCCGGACGCCTGTCCACCCTATTCGATTCCTCCATCCGCAGAAGCGGAGCTGAGTTATCGTGGCCTGCCATACGATTTGTTGGAAGACCTGTTGCCCCAATCGGGCGCGTGGAAGCAGGTGGCGCCGATGTTGATGCCGCACGACGATATTGCCACTGGCAGACCCATCACGCCGTTGCATGGTGGCCATGTTGGGCTTCTGTGTACGGCGGGGCTGCTCAACGGAGTCTTCGGAGAGGAAGAGAACCGGCACATCGCTCGCTGGCGGTCGGTCAAGCATGTGACAACCTTTGTTGAAGAGGATGGAGACGACCAGATCATTCATCATCGGGAACGCTGGACCAATGAGCTTCGCTTGGTCTATGCCGATGGCCGAACGCTCAAACTCACTGAGACGCCGGCGAAGAAGGAGGGCGAGGGCGATGAAGAATGCACACCTTCGACTCGGGCTGCTTGAGTATCTGCGCATTACGGAGAAGACCTCGACTCGCATTCGTCTGCGGGTCGACCGCTATATAGGGGAAGATCGGCAAGCGCATCTTTTCAGTGTCTTTGGTAACGACTCGGATGTCGGCGCGATCACGGCGGCCGTCCATGAAAAGGCCTCCTTCAGTCTGACCTTTCCCGATGGAGAGATCAGGGAGGTCTCGCTCGGCGAACACGCTTCCTGCTACAAAGGCGCGGTTGCACTGCCAGGCCGGAAACACCCAGTGCGTCATCTTCTCGCGGTTTCTCAGGAACTGCATACCAATGGCACCGCCGGAAGAACTCTGCTGTTGCGCTACCGGCGTGAGGAGGCATGGGCGACCCTCGCGAGCTTCCTTGGTCTGCCTGCCGATCCCGCATGGGCGGACCATGTTCTGGCCGTTGTCGAACGGAAGAAGCGGATCGAAGAGATCGACGGGATCGGCTGCGAGCCGGTGTTGGTTTCAGCTACCACGGAAGAGATGCTTGAGTGGATCGGCGACGGTCTGCGATCCGGTTCAGTGAAGTTCCCAGAGAAAATTGGGCCGATCATGTGGCCGCCGTACTCGTTGGTGGAGTCGTTGCGTCCAACCAGCCTCGCACTCGGGGGAGCACAGAAAATCGATTCCACCGAGAACTGACTGGCCGATCTCAATGGGAAAAATCGAAGAATATTGGAAACATCGCTCCTCTCTGAACTGAAAGAACCACGCCATTGGGTGGTGAGATAAGTCCCACTACGCCCTTGTACGCCTGATTCCGATCCTCTAGTCATTTCTCGCCATATTCCGCGCCGCGACATCTGGCTTAGCCCCCAGAACTCAGCTTTGAGGAGGTATCTCCGTGGAGACCACCTTCGACTACCTGCGGCAGTTTGGCCCCATCCTGGCCGAACGCATTCTTGAAACCTACCCACCGCTCCAGAGCACAAAAGATCCGGTCGCACCCGGTCTCGCCGGGCTGCTGCGCAAACCGCTACCCGCTCAGGCTGTGGCCATCACCGGCACAGCAAAGTACCTTCGCAGGGCCAAGTCCGCACGTATCGTCGCCGAATGTGGTGCTGGGAAGACTCTTATGTCCTTGGGGACGATCCATGTGCTATCCGAAGGGCAGCCAACAACGACGCTGGTGATGTGCCCCTCGCACATCACGCACAAGTGGGCGCGCGAGGTCCTGTTGACCACGCCCCGTGCCCGGACTTTCCTCATCGAGGACATGCGCAACGGTGGCGATCCCGCGAAGCCCCACGGGGTCCGCGAGGTCAGGCTCAGCAAGGGTAAGACTGTCTACGAAGGCAAGCATCTCAGCCTGGCGGAGATGCGTAGGCTGGGCCGAAAGGAGTGGCGGAAGCGATTCACGGGGCCGACCTTCTTTATTACCGGCAAGGACAAAGGCAAGCTCAGCTACTTCTGGGACCACGTCTACCTCAAGGCGAAGTCCGGCCCGAACCTGGGCGGGATCGTGAATCCCGATTCGGGTGAAGCCATTCTCGACTCGGAGATGGAGAAGCTCACGGCCCTCGACTTTCGCGACAAGCAGAAGGTCGCGGAGACGCTAGTTTCACCCCGCAATGGGACGACGCGATTCTCGGCTCTGTGGCAGGCGGACCGCAACCGGATTCAGCGTATGGCACCGATCGAATACATCGGCCGCTACATGGCTGGCTGGTTCGACTTCGCGATTGCCGACGAACTGCACCAGTTGGCGGGCGACACGGCCCAGGGCAACGGCCTCGGCGTCCTCGGACGCGCGGCGCAGCGCCTGATCGCGCTTACGGGCACGCTGATGGGCGGCTATGCCGACGACCTCTTCAACATCTTCTACCGCATGGAGCCGCGCGCGATGGTGCGCGAGGGCTTTGCTTACGGCGGACAAGGCAGGCGTGATTTTCAGGAGCAGTACGGCGTCCTTGAGACCGTCGAGAAGATCGAAGGCGCAGACAACGCCTGCTCGCGGGCCACGAAGAAGACGGTGCGCGTCCTGCGCAAGCCAGGGGCTTCGCCGCTCCTGTTCGGCAAGTTCCTGATGAACACGACCGCCTTTCTGGCGCTTGAGGACATCTCCGACAATCTGCCCCGTTACGACGAGAGTGTCATCTCGGTGGACATGGACGAAGCTCTCCAGCAGGCCTACGAACGGCTGGAAGAGAACATTCGCTCCGCGATGAAGGAACATCGCGGCAACAAGAGCCTGATGAGCATCCTGCTCAACACTCTTCTACTCTATCCCGACCATCCGTACGACTTCGACGAGATCTGGGCGCGGGCCTTCGATCCGCAGACCAAGGAGTATGTGAAGTTCCTCGTGACGGTGCCGAAGAACCTCACACGGGAGGCGCTCTACGCGAAGGAGCGCGCGCTGATCGCCGACGTGAAGGAGGAACTGCGCCAAGGCAGGCGCTGCCAGGTCTATGCGACCTACACCGGGGAGAAGGATGTCACGGAGCGGTTGGAGACGGTGCTGCGGCAGGAAGGCATTCGCGTCGCGGTGCTGCGCTCCTCGGTGCCGACCGACAAGCGGGAGGACTGGTACGAAAGGCAGCTGAAGGCCGGGATCGAGGTCGTCATCTGCCATCCCAAGCTGGTCGAAACGGGTTTAGACCTGCTGGCCTTTCCGACCCTCTACTTCTTCGAGACTGGCTACTCCTTGCACACGCTGCGCCAGGCAAGCAGAAGATCATGGCGCATCGGGCAGAGATTTCCGGTGAGGGTGAAATTTGTCACGTACTCGGGCACTATGCAGGAGACGTGCCTCCGTTTGATGGGCAAGAAGATGCTGGTGGCCCTGATGATGGAGGGCAAATTCTCAGGCGAAGGTTTGCAGGCGCTCGACACCGATGAAGACCTGATGAGCGCGATGGCCCGCGAACTGGTGGAGAAGGCCGGTGTGGGAGAATCGGCCGACGCCGTATGGCGGGAGCTTGACCACGAACGCGAAAAGGTACTGCCACGCGGTGCGGCTGCGGAGCCGGTACCCGAAGAAGAACCGACCCCTGTGCTCGATCTGCCGATACCGGCTGCCGCACCTTCGGCGCCAGTGACATTCGGAATTCAACTGTTGGAGCCGAGCCCATCGACAAAGAAGCGGAAGAAGGCCGCCATGTGGCCCACGGCCAACGAGAGCAACTTGCAGCTCAGTCTCTTCGAATGAGCCAATGCGCTTCCAACTTGAGAGGTGACATTATGTGCGAGGAACGGGAAAAGGTTCGTTGCCGCAATTGCGAGCTCGTCCAATGGAGTGATCGAGCCAATTGTCGGCGTTGTGGCGGCGTTCTGCCTGAGCCGCTCGTGAAGATCGTTGAGCGAGTTGTGGAGAAGGTTGTGATTCGGCTCGACCCTGAATGCATTCAGAGCTTGGCCCAGGCCCGCGAGCTGATCTCAATTGCAGCGGACCGGCTGACGCAACGCGCTGCGGAAGCGGCAACTCCAGTCGTACTGGCCCAGGTTCAAGAGACCGGAGCCTTTCCAACGATGGCGGAGGTGGAGCGGGCGATGATCCTGGCGGCCTACCAGAAGTCGAATCGTAAGCCGCTAGAAGCGGCCCGGTTGCTCGGTATCGGCAAGACGACCTTCTACCGGAAGCTCCGGGAAATGGACCAGGCACTTTCGGCCGCAGCATGACGTGTTTTGGGTAACCCCCCGCGTTCGGTAATCCGCACCCTTTTGGTGCGTGTCTGAGTCATCCGCGAGACGCCGATGGCAGGTGGGTGTCTAAGTAGGAGACGGCCTGGGCGTAGACCATCTCCGCGTCGTCCCATGCTTCTTGCGGGAGCGCCCACAGATGGTATCGATTCTTAGGCACAGTCGTGCCTCCGGGCGGAATGCTGGAAGGCTTCAACCAGTGCGGACTGTCCAACTGGCAGCCGTAACTCAGTGGCGCAGGCGCCATGTCCCAAATCCCGATCCAAAGCAGATAATAATCCTCGCGCTTGATGTAGAAGCCATACGTCGTGACGTCCGTCTCGAGTTCCGTCTTGTGCTGTCTCGCATCAAACAGCTTCTTTGCCTGATCCACCGTTTTTTCCAATTTGCGAATGGCCCGGTATTTTTCGCCGGACCATGTCTCCATGAATTCGCGTTCTTCTGGCGTCATATGGCTGATCTCAAACCTCCATTTCCAGAAACTCACAACCTCTTTCAGCAGGTCGTCTTCGGTGTTCGCAACACTCTCGGCGAGCTTCGAGATCAAATCCTTCCAATGGCAAAGGTGTACTCGCACATTCTGAGTCTGAAGAGCACTGTCAATCTGCGCCACGTCCCGCGAGTGCTTCCAGTCATTCGGCACGAGAAAACAGAGGTGTTTCCGTTCTCTCTGCATCGAGAAGCAACTGGCGTAGCCGTCCAACTGCTTCGGAGTAAGACCGAGCTCCGGATCGATCTTGACCTCGATCAAGCACTGAAGGTCCTCACCAACGACAACGATATCCGGGATCTGGCGGCCATCCGGTCCTGTGAACGATTGCTGCGTTCGATAGATGAATTTCGCCGCGTCAACTTCCGAAACCTTTTGCTGCGTAAGACACGACAGGAGAACAGCTGCCAACTTGGGGCTGCGGTCCATCAGGTTGCGAACGAGATGCGTGTGATCGTTTTCCTTGGTGACGACGCTGTCGAAGATTGTAAGCATTGGACGATACCAGTGTATGACTGCCACTAACGCATTGAACAACGATTGAGCGGGCTCTTTCAGTATGTTTTCACTCTCACCCCGGAAAAAAGGAGAATGACAATGAGCACTCTCAAAGCCGAAGCACTAGTGCGCGAGTTTCATTACAACGGGGTTCGCGTTCCCGATCCCGGCCCAGAACTAACCGTCGAACAGGTCCGCGACCTGTTGACCCCCAACTACCCGGAGATCGCCACGGCGTCGGTGTCCGGCCCCGAAGCGACCGGTTCAGTGCTGAGGTATACCTTCAGCCGGGCGATTGGCTCGAAGGGCTGAACGATGCAATCGAAAGTGGCGACGGCGACAAACCTGCTCGCACTGTTTGCTGCGAAGTCGACAGCTCCGCCTCCGGAAACGAGTCAGGTGCTCGTGAGGCACTTCCAATGCAAAGAATCTCTCGCAGCCGCACAGTACTTGACCGAAGCGATGGACCGCCATTCCGCAAGCGACGGTCATCCGCTCCATGTTCCAACAGAACTCTTGCCCCCGTTGGGATAGCCACATTGGCGCCCGCCTTTGGGCAGGGGTTGCCAACGCTCGACATCGTGCCTACAGCCTACAGCCACGAGTTCCGCGCTGAACTGCTCTACGACCTCTGCGCGGCGTTGGTGCAAGAAGGGCTGGGAGGTTTGGAGACTTGGCGGAAGTGCGACGAGAGCGCTCAAGTCTTCACTCAGCGCGCCATCATGGAAAGTATTGGTGAGGAGCGCTGGAACCTGCTTCAGCGCAATGTCGAGTATCACCTTACAGTAAGCGATGTTTCCGAGCGATATGGCGATGAAGCTCTTCTGGGCGACGGTCGGCTTGCAGTGACGATCGAGTGCAGCGGCTGCGGATTTCTGAAGATCGGCCCAGCGGTTGCGGCTCTTGAAGAGGAGGCCGAAGGACTAGGCGCGGCGTTTTACTGGACTTTGACTTACGCGCTCTACCGCGTGATGCGGATCTACAACCACGATGATGCGCTGCAGTATGACGAGCGGATGCACGAGTACGCCGCGGACGATGAAGAAAACCGCGAGCAGTATGAGTTTCCCGAAGTTGAGAAGGCGTTGCCAGAGTGCATCCGGAAGACGCTCACCCACGACAACCATTGCGAATTCACGCGAAACGCACGCCGAGTCCTTAACCGGCATAGGGACGGACGGTATCGTTCCTGGATCGAAAGGCTGCGCAGGATTCAGCATCTCTCTCGGGTCCGGCTACCTACGGACGTTCACTTTCGCGAAGATGGCGGCTATGACTCGATTCCTCTGCCGTCCCTGATGGTGGCCTTCAAGGAGCACGACGCCATCGTCGCGTGTTTCGACGAAGAGAGCAACTACATGCTGGAAGGCAGCGCGGAGCCGACCGTGGGTGTGGTCTTTTCTCCAAGGAAGCCTGAAGAGGTGCAGCGCGCGATGCGCGTGGTCGCGCGGTTCATTGCCCTCAATTGCGCACTGTTTCAGCTTGTCGAGGAATTGCAGGAATGGGAGAAACGTCATGCAGGTACAGATCTCGATCGGGGAGAATCATCGCTTCGAGCTGCGTGAGGCGCTGCTGGTCTACGGAGACCGTCAGCGGAGTTTCGTGACCCGGCATAAGGTGGCGCTTCACAAAGGTGCCCCACCCACACTCGAACCAGCCCAACCCCTTACTCTCGGATTTCTTGAGTCACTGGTGCGCTCACTTGTGGGCGGTTCCACGGCCGAGATACTTCCGGAAAACGTGCTTGCTAAGGATGATCGCATGATTGCCTGGTGGACCGCGGCGTGCCCTCGTCAGATGTTCTATGAGAACTCTGAGCAGAAGGCCGTGGGATTGAATGGCCGCACGTTTCCGCAGCCTCCTCTAGTCTGGCGAGTCGATAACGGCGATTTGAAGATTCGTGCGCTCGCTGAGAACAAACGTCCGTCCGCGGGGACGACGCTGGCGGTCGCTCCGTTCTGGAACCTCTCTGACGACGGCCACGTCTGCACCGGCACGATGCGCCGCCCAGACAGCGCAACAGTATCCTCGATCCCCAACTGGGAGCGGGGCTTCTATGAGAGCGCCTTTACTCACGCCAATGTCGCCCGCCTGACCCGCCACGAAGGCGGCTTCGATGGGCTTTGGAACGGCCTGGCCGACAAACGCAAGCCGTTTCCACTCGAAACGCTGATCCGGTTGCCACAGACGCTCGCGCAGTTCGTGCGTGGAGACAGGGGGTAGCATGCGAATGGAGCACGCTCTGCCGTCCGATCTGCTGCGCCATCGCGCAGTCCGTGTCCTGATCATTGGCGCAGGCGGAACGGGCAGCGCGATCGTCATGGGGTTGCCGTATCTGGACCAGGCGATGCGCGTCTGGGGCCATCGCGATGGCCTTGAGGTCGTCATGATGGATGCCGACTCGGTCACCGAGACGAACTGCGTCCGACAACCCTTTTCCGCCTCCGACGTCGGCCAGAACAAGGCCACTGTCCTGATCAACCGCATCAACATGTTCTGGGGCACGAACTGGTCGGCAATCCCCAGTCAATTCCATGTATGGTCATTCGACCGGAACCAGGATAGGTGCCCCGACATCGTGATTGGGTGCGTGGACACGCGGGCCGCACGCAAAGCCATCGAGGATTCCTTCTCCCGCGCGCTGAGCCGGACGTGCTATTGGCTCGACCTGGGCAACAATGCGGCAAGCGGCCAATTTGTTCTCGGCCAACCGCTGAACGCGCGTAACCGCCGCAAGGCAGAACGCCTCCGCACGGTAAGTGAGCTCTTTCCAGAAATCATCGATGCAGAAGCGGGCGAGGACCCGTTGCCGAGTTGTTCAGCGGTTGAAGCCCTGGACCGGCAGGAACCGTTCATCAACCAGACGCTTGCTGCCAGTGCCCTGGCCATGCTGGCGCAGCTCTTCAGGTATGGGAAACTGAGCCATCATGGCGCTTTCTTCAATGCGAAGTCAGGAATGATGAGCGCACTGCCTGTCGATCCGGCTCTTTGGTCGAAGACGCGGAAACGCTCCAAGAGAGCCTGTTCACGCACAATATGAGCTCTTGTTATGACACCGGCGTATGGTGAAACCGTGGAGGCTGTCAATGAAAATGACGCTCGATCCCGACTTGGCTGCGGAAGCAAAAGCAATGGTCGCCTTGGCCTTTCGCAATGGCCCGATCGAAGACCTGCATGCCGGCAGACCGTGCACGGTTTGCAGCGGCAATCGGGAAATATCCCACATCTCCGATGAAGAGATGAAAGCCATCATGAAGTCGGCGGTCAATACTCTCTATCGCCTGTTGTGGCAGCGAGGCTGCGATCCCGTGGCCTACAACGAAAATCTGGCGCTGGGCCGGCGCTACACCATGCACTGGGATGATCCGGAACTCAAGAAGACAACCAGCAAAGGGTCACGCCCGAGATGACCCCTCTCATCAGGAGACACCGATGTTCAAAGAACTCGCGCCTTACCTGCGGCAGCGCGCTGTCCTGCTGACCGTCACCCACATCGAAGATGATCAAATTCGCGTGAACGTCATCCCTCAGAAACTGAAGGATGGCGAGAACGCTGCGCTCACGACGCCCCTGACGATAACCGGGACGGCAGACGAGCTCGATCGGGATCTGCCGAAGACCCTCGTCAACTTCGTCTCTGCGCACCTCGAACTAAGGAACACACTGGATCGAGCGAAGGCAGAGATGGATGCTGCGGCGAAGACCGCTCAAGCAGAAGCCCGCTCGAAGACCAAGACAACGCCAAAGAAGGAACCGCCGAAGCCGGAGACAACTACGCCCACCGAAACCCCAAAGGCGGCGCAACCGGTGAAGGAGGAACCTTCGAGAACGGCGAGTCTCTTCGATACGCCTGCGTCGCCGGCGACTACGGCGACTGAATCGGATGAGGAAGAGGAGATTCTGGCTGAAGCTTTCGAGGAGGGGCACACCGATGAAGACGAGGGGTTCGATGAGGCCGCCTAGAAGGCCGCATCCTGTCCCAATACCTTGCCCGTTCCGATAGAATGATTGAGACTCATCCCGATAGTGCATCCAGATCGTAAGTCACGTGGTTTCTGACATCTGGACAGCGGTCAACGGCCGCAGTTTAAGGCAGCTGGCCTATGGCACACGGATTGGTGAACCTTTAACTAAGATGGCGACGACACTCAATCCCGAGAAGGCTCTGATTTTCCGAATCGTCCACCGGGACAACCTTCCGTGGATTCTCGATCATGGAGTTCACGCCAGCAACGGGCAGATATCCGATCCGAACTACCGGGACATTGGCAATGTCGATCTCATTGGAAGGCGAAATCATCGGACGGTCAGAGTTGGCCCCGGAGGTACATTGAGCGACTATGTGCCTTTCTATTTCACGCCATTCTCGATCATGATGTTCAATATCCACACGGGATACAACGTGCGGCAGGTACCGAATGATGAGATTCTGATCATCGTTTCGTCGCTTCCCAGAATAGCGAAGCTTGGTATTCCGTTCGTGTTTACTGATCAACACGCGTATCCCGCGATGGCGAACTATTACACCGATCTGGACAACCTGGGTGAAATCGATTGGGGATTATTGAATCGCAGGGATTTCCAGCATGACCCGGACGATCCGGGCAAGAAGGAGCGATACCAGGCAGAAGCTTTGATCTGGAAGCATGTTCCACTCGAAGCCCTTCTTGGAATCTGTAGTTGCAATGCAACTGTTGACGCGTACGTGAAGGCCGAACTTGCGAAACGTACGCTGGACGTACAATCGAGTGTGCAGAGGAATTGGTACTTCTGATGATGAAATTCACCCAAGGTAATCTTCTCGACGCCTCTGCTGACGCGCTGGTGAATACAGTGAATACGGTCGGCGTGATGGGCAAAGGGATCGCTCTGATGTTTAAAGAGGCGTTTCCTCAAAACTTCCGCGCCTATGAGGATGCCTGCAAACACAAGGAAGTCAAGATCGGCAAGATGTTCGTGACGGAAAATCGGACCTTCTCCGGACCGCGCTGGATTATCAACTTTCCCACGAAGAAACATTGGCGGCAGCCCTCCAAGCTCGAATGGATTATTGAAGGGCTTGGGGACCTTCGCAAGGTTGTCCAGGAGCATCAGATTCGTTCTATCGCCCTACCGCCTCTTGGCGCCGGGAATGGCGGGCTCGAGTGGAGCGAGGTGAGACCAGAGGTGGAACGTATCCTGGGCAGTCTCGAAGGGGTAGACATACTTGTTTTCGAACCAACTGCGAAATACCAGAATGTGGCCAAGCGAACGGGCGTGGAACAGTTGACTCCGGCGAGAGCACTTATCGCGGAGATGATTCGGCGCTATTGGGTCCTCGGAATTGAGTGCACCTACCTCGAGGTGCAAAAACTGGGATGGTTTCTTGAGCGGACGATTCATTCGCTTGGTATCCACGACCCGCTCAATTTCCAATTCAAGGCCGACAAGTACGGCCCCTTCTCGGATCGTCTCCGTCACCTACTCGATGCTCTTGATGGGACCTACCTTCACTGCGACAAACGGCTCAGTGACGCAGGACCTTCGGACACGATTTGGTTCGCCGAAGAGCATCGTCGGCACGTCGATCTGTTTCTCCAGCAGGAGGCGTCGCATCCTCTCAGGAAAGTTCTGGACCTGACCGCGAAGCGTATCGATGGCTTCGAATCGCCATTGGGTATGGAGCTTCTTGCAACGGTTGATTGGTTGATTGAGAAGGAGCACCGGGAGCCTACCGTAGCCGGGATTCGCGCAGGTTTGGGAGAATGGCCAGCGGGACAAGCTGCTGCCGAGCGAAAGCTCCGATTGTTCAATGACCGGCTCATTGGATTGGCAATTGATCAATTGACAATGCCTCTGGACGGCTAAGATCGACGCGCACAGACACCCTCAGTGGATTGAGTCCAGACTCAGCATTGGTAGGCAATGTTCAGTTCGCCATCACTACCCAAAAATGGCGGAGCTGGATCTTAGGAGAAACGGCGGATTTGTCGCGAGCGTGCTCCGATGAGGAATTAGCAATGCGCTGACGGGAGTCTTCATTGAAGCCGAGGAGTTGTTCTGCCAATGACCAATCCTCTCCCGAGATGTCTTTGCTCTCTGCCTCATCGCTGATCCATTGATTGATCTTCAACAGCCAGTCGCGCGGGCTTCCCGATTGAACATACCCAACGATTGCCGCACGCGTCTGCGAAGCACCATGCAGAGCAAGCTTAAAACGCTGGATTCCGCCTGACTTTTTGGTACGTCCAGTCACATATTCTCGCTCGCGGTCTGTGCTTGGCGCTGGCAACCGCTTTCCTTCGAGGACCAGAAACGGGTCGTAGATTGAGTGATATGTCAGTCCAAGGAGAATCGCGCTCTTGGAAAGGGCCGAAATATCGACACGACGACTGCCAGTCTGCTTTTCCTCGTGATGAAAGAACACCATAGGAAATCGGCTCGATGCAGCCACGTTGAGGAATTTGCAGAGTTGAGCATTAAGGCGCTCTTCAGCATCTTCCGGGGGCCGGTCCGGATCATCCCGCCAAGTGGCGAGTTCCGAGAAGACAAACTCCAGTGTCCGCTCGACAAGCGATGTTGCAGGCCCTTCAGTAATTCGGCCCCAACTTGGATCTTTCAAAGGAAATGGGTCCGCCATCAGTAGCCCTGCCCCTGAAGATCCACTAAAGTCTCATCGGCGTCGCGAATCGCAGTCGAAGGAATCCAGTAGCGCAAGCGATCCGGTTTCACCATAATGATTGTGTTGCCTTCATAGAAACGAAGTATGCGAACTGTCCGCAAGGCGTCGCCATGCTTGGCGAACACGAGTCCTTGCAATGTTTCGGCCCAGTCCCCAGGCCAATCAAGGGTCGCAGTATCACCGAAGCAAAATGCTTGGTAAGCGAGCCCCCCGAAGATGCCAGACCTGTTTGGTCTAATGTTTTCATAGACACTGCCTAACAGGCTGCAAAAAGTCTCCGCGTAACGGAGAAATTCAGGGGGCCGGACTTGTGTTTTAAGGAGCACGGAATTCTGGCCCAGTCGGACATAATCCGCCATATACTCGACTAACTCGGCGCACAGTGTCTTCTCCCAGATACTCAAATCCCAGGAGACGCCATCATGCGGCCATGGAAGGACATCAAGATCTCGCTTAAGTATTGCTGTGGACTTCCCAGTCAGGGCCTGCGTCCCAAACAACAGGCAAAATGCCCGGAGTATATCGCGATTCGCAATGAAGGAATGATAGAACTGCTCAAGCTTCTCTTCGTCAGATTTGTCAGCATGTACGCCCACGATCTTGTCTTTGTAAGCCAAGAAACCACGCCGACGAAATGCGCACGGTAATGATTCATTCTCTCGAATCATTACAATCGGCGCGGTGTACCGCTTCGGCGTATAGCACGATCTGAAGCGCTTAGCCTTTACAACCTCTATGCGAGAGTGATCAATTCCCGTATCAGTTAACGCTTCGGTCGGCAACGATGGCTGGCCCGTAAGCCAGGGTGCGAGTTCGCGTTTGCCAGTCAACGCCGCGATGTAGCCTTCGCCGTAATCCCATTTGTTCCCGTCAACGAATTTCCTTAATGTCGTCATACCGGCCATGCGAGCCGCGAGATTGAAGAGACGCCCCCCTCCAAGCAAGTTCGCCCGCCAGGTCCATGGATATTTCTGCGCTGTTGCTTGAGGCACAAAATGTCGATCATAGTGATCAAGCTCGAACGCTATCCTTTCTTTCACGCTGAAGGTGCGACGAAACGTCAGGTGAAGGATGCGATGATTGCCCTCGGGCTTTCGGGCCGTACTCAACACGGCCACTGTTTTTGGATCGGCTCCGTCATAAAGCTGGCGAATGGATGTGAAATCCAGAATTGCCTCTGTAGAGGAAGCACCGAGAAACGACTGTTGAAATGAACGGGCTTTCTCGTTGTACAAAAAGCCGTGCGGCTGAATGAGGCAAAGCCGCCCATTCTCTGCCAAGAGCGCTATCGATTGTTCCAGGATGAAATATGCCATCTGCTTGTCTGGAATGGCAGCTGAGCGCTTCTGTTGTCGACGTAACAACGATGCCGCCTCATTTAGCTTGGACATAAAGGGGGGATTTCCCACCACGATATTAAAGCGGTCATGCTTTGTGGTCCCTTTGCGAGATTCGAGCCATTCGGACAAATCACCAATCCGGAGATTGGCTCCGACCAGCTTGTCGAAGCGCAACTCCCGCCAGATCACATTGGGTTGAAGCGCGTCACAAACGGCGAGTGCGAGACTGAACGCTGTCAGGTGGACGGCTTCGTCCTGCACTTCCACTCCGAATATGCTCTGTTTGAGTATCCGTTTCAGCGTAGCCACTTCCGGTTGTTGCCAGTTGTTCTGGCTCTGCCAGAAATGCACGAGTCGCCGGAACGCGCCAACAAGAAAAATCCCCGAGCCGCACGTCGGGTCCAAGACACGCTCTTGACCTGTGAGATTCTTGTATGGCATCACGTAGTCGAGCATGAGGGTGGCGACCATTGGCGGAGTAAACACCGCACCATTTCCCTCTTGTGCGAAATGTTGATAGAGATGGCTCAGAACCTCGACGGGTATATGCCGAAAGGAGAACTGCTCCCATAAATACCGTTGCGCGCCGAGTGTTTTGCCCTCTACAAGATCGGCGAAGCGCCGCAGAGCCTTCACGGTAAGGCGCTGCCCGGTTTCCGGAAGCTCGAAGACGTCGCCGTTAAACTTTCTTTCCAGCTTGCCTAGCAGTTCGCGGATTGTGTCTGGCGATCCTCGGCGCAACAAATCGAAGAAGGAAGTTGCCCCTGGCTGGAATTGTTGGAACCAATCTTTCGGGAAGACGCCCCGATCTTCGAGATACTTAATCAGAATTGTGAGGAGCAGAAGCCGCCGAAGAACAGGCTGATTGTGACCGTCGATCTCCTCATCGGTCTCCACAACAGCACGGATGAGTTGTTGGTGGGCGGCTTTTTCCGATTGCGCGAGTCCCGAATTTGCCGGGTTGTCCCAGAATGTACCGTCACTGAGACGAAATGCCGAGAACCGGCTCACTTTGTCATCGTCGTCGCCTAGAGCGAATGAGATCTGCTTCGCAATCTCAATTCTTTCCGCCGGGCCGTATTCAATTCGCGAACCCTTCCAAAAATCGGGGCCGCGCGCACAACTCAAGATATCAACACGCGTCTGCCATCCGACGTAAAGAAGAGGAGAGAAGCCATTGAGCCACAGTCTGCCGTGGAGTTGTGCCAGTTGCGATTCATTCAAATGATCATCGCTGTTGTCGACCACGCAGGCGGCTGGCTGCGAAGATCTGCCATCCGCGAATCTGCGGAAGAAGACGTAATCAATTTCGCCGATATCTCTCGCCTGCCATATTGCATACTGTTCCTCGATCCTCGCCGGCAACTCGCCACCGACAGCGACGAGTCCAGGTAATAAGCCAGTCGGCGTAAAGTGAAGAGTTTCAAGGACGGTACTCATAGGCTAAGTTTCCTGATCACAACTCGTGCAACACCTTGGATCGAAAGACCAATCGTCGGGACGAGATCCGGATATAGCGGGTTCTCTGCCCGCAGCCAAGTCTCCCCATTGCGCCGTACCAGAGTTTTGAGCGTCGATTCATTATCGATGATGGCGGCGACGATCTCGCCGTTTCGGGGCGATTGTTCCTGCTCGATGAGCACAATGTCCCCATCGAGAATTTGGCGCCCGTTCATCGAGTCTCCTCGAACTCGGAGCGAGAATGCTTTCGAGCGGTCGCGGATACCGAATGCCGTTGGATCGATGGGTAAGCGGGCCTCGAACTCTGACTGTGAATCGGTTGGAAACCCGGCGGATATCCGTCCCAATAGCGGAATGCCAGACGATTTCCCCGTCAACTTGATTCCCCGTGCTTTGCCGCGTTCCCGGGTCACGAAACCCTTTCGTTCAAGTGCTGCAATATGGTCCGTCGCACCTTTCGGGCTTCGATAGCCAAGACTCTTGCATATCTCGCGATACGTCGGCACGTTCTCACCGCCGGCAATGCGCTTTTCCAAGAAGTCGAGGACTCGCTGCTGTGCCGGGGTCAAATCCTGAGGCATACTATACAAATGTATAGTATGCCTCAGGATTTGTCAAGTTGTTTCTAATCAACTTCTTGCCAACGCTCACAATCCGGAAACGAAGCGGCCATCAACGAACTGTCGAATCGGCGCCTGAAACTCGCTGAAGATTCTTGGGGCACGGAGAAATCGCGGGCCACTCTCTGGCGTCCTCAAGTATCCATCGAGGACTTCCCCGATTTTCCGGAAGATGTTCTGCGCCAACGAACATCCGGATGCCACTACGAGCGCGGCTGAGTTCGCAGGGCCACTGCTTTTCTTTCTCTTCCAATCCTCGAAGGAGCCCTTATGAAACCATCCAAGCTCTATGAGGCGCTTCATGCGCTCATTGGCGAACGTGTTCCCCTGCACATCTGGGGCGCCTGCGGCGTTGGGAAGTCACAGATCGTCTCCCAGGTAGCCGGCGATCTCGACTATGACTTTCTCGACGTGCGAGCCGTGCAACTCGATCCGGTCGACCTGCGCGGCCTGCCTCGAATCGCAGCGGATCAGACAGAATGGGTGCCCCCGAAGTTTCTCCCGACGACCGGCAAGGGCATCCTCTTCCTCGATGAGTTGACGTCCGCGCCGCAGATGACCCAGGCGGGTTGCTACCAGTTGGTGCTCGACCGGAAGCTCGGCGAATATAGGCTGCCCGACGACTGGGGTGTCATCGCCGCCGGCAATCCGGCGTCGGAGCGCGGAGTTCACTTCGCGATGCCTCGCCCATTGCGCAACCGTTTCGTGCATCTGGACCTTGAACCGGACCTCGACGACTGGTGCAGGTGGGCGGCCAAGGCTCAGGTTCGTCCAGAGATCATCGCCTTCCTGCGCTTCAAGCCCGAACTGCTGCATACGGCGGACGCGACGTCTGACGCCAACGCCTGGCCAACACCACGTTCCTGGGAGATGGCCTCGCAAGTACTCTGCGGCATCGCCCGCCGCCAGAAGACGAAGCTTCTGTCGGGAACCAGCGAGTTTGAAGCGCAGCTCCTGGATGGAACGGTGGGACCGGCAGCGGCCTCGGAGCTTGTCGCTTTCCTCCGATTGTTCCGCCAGCTTCCTTCGATCGACGAAATTCTGCTGAATCCTGCGACGGCAGCAGTCCCCGAGGAGCCGTCCGCGCAAATCGCGATCGCTACTGCCCTAGGCAGAGTGTTGAGCGACAGCTCAGTAGGCAGAGGACTCACTTATCTCGACCGGATGCCGACCGAGATGCGCGTGATGGCCGTGCGCGATGCGGCTGCGCGGGACACCGCGATCACCCATACCCCAGAGTTCGTTCGCTTCGGGGTGGAATACCGGGAGGTCATCCAATGATTACGGAAAAGGCAATGCTTGCCGCCGTCCATATCAGCATCTGGACTGCCGTCAAACACGACCGAAAGGTCAGCCGCGATGTGGCGGATCAACATGGGGCGCATCAGGGCGCGGGCCGCTACAACAAACAGCTGTTGCGCGGCGCGGACAAGCTGGACGAACTTCGAATGCTCGCCGGGAAGATCCGGCAGTATTTCTACAAGATCACCCTGCCCTGGTCGGACGAAGGGTTTCGTCTCTTGCCGGCGAACTTCTATTTCGATCTCATGACACGGATGCGTGAGTTCGAAGCGAGCTTCGAACAAGGAGTCGAGAGTTTCCTTCGGGTTTATCCGCAGTATATCGAGCAAGTGAGGCCAGAGTTGAACGGCCTCTTTCGGGAGGAAGACTATCCGGTCGCGGAAAAGCTGCGGACGAAGTTTGGCTTGAAGGTGGAAATCCTGCCTATCCCGACCGGCGCGGACTTCCGCGTTCAGATGTCGGCGGAAGAACAGGCGCGAGTCTCGCGCGAGATTGATGCGAATGTCCGCGAGTCGCTGACACGCGGGACCGAGGACTTGTGGAAGCGAGTTCGGGAAGCAGTCGCGCACATGGTCGACCGGCTGAACGAACCGGAGTCGCGTTTCCACGGCTCGCTTGTCACGAATGTGCTCGACATCGTCGAGATATTGCCCCGACTCAACGTCAATGGCGACGCTGACCTGAATCGCTTCGCGGACCAGATCAAAGAGCGGCTTTGCAACTACTCAGCGCAGGACCTCAAGAAACATGACCTCCTGCGCGTCACGACGGCGGCCGATGCCGCCAATATCGTCGCCCAGATGGACGACGTGTTGCGCGGCCGAGAAGCGGCGGAAAGCGTCGTTGGCCAGACCGCCGACGACGTCTTCACCCGCATGTCAGCGTTCATGGAGGCGCCCACGGCCGCATGAGAATTGAGACGCCGACCTCGCGCCGTATTCAGAAGGCCCGCACTGCGTTGGTGCTGGACCACCCCTTCTTTGGCTCGCTCCTCTTTCGATTGAAAGATTGCGAGTGCCGGTCGATTCAAACGATGGCCACCGATGGCGTTTCGCTCTACTACAACCCTGACTTCGTTGAAACGCTCAATGCGGCGACGCTGGCCGGAACACTGGCTCACGAGGTCATGCATCCGGCGCTGCACCATCATGTGCGGCGCTCGGGGCGTGATCCGAAGCGATGGAATATGGCATGCGATTACGCCATCAATCCTTTGCTTATTGATGCCGGTCTCAGCCTGCCCGAGGGAGTCCTTCTCGACAACCGATTTCGCGGAATGAGTGCGGAACAGATCTATAACCTGCTTGAATCGGAGGCCTCGCAAGATTCCGGCAGTGAGGACGAAGAGGGTGAGTTAGGAGCGAATAAATCGAACACTGAGCAGTCGTCCACTGGCGATGCGAATGAACCGTCCGCTCCTACGACCGAAGGCGGAATCGGCCAGGTCCTCGATGCGCCTCTGCCCGACGAGGAAACTCCCACCATTGAGGAACAGGTCCGGGAGTGGAATATAGCGGTCAACCAGGCGAAGACAGTTGCACGCCAAGCGGGCAAGCTTCCCGCCGGTCTCCTCCGCACTCTGGAAGGAGCGGCAGATGCAGATGTGGACTGGCGCGAACTGCTGCGGCGGTTCTGGTCGGAGACCATTCCCGCGGACTATAGCTGGATGCGCCCCAACCGTCGCCACCTCTGGACGGGGCTCTATCTGCCGGGAGTGGTCCGCGAGGGTGTGGGCGAGGTCGCTATCGCCGTCGACTGCTCCGGCTCGGTGAGCGCGCGCCAACTGCGGCTATTTGAAGCCGAAGTGCGGTCGATTCTTGAAGGCCAACGTCCGGAGCGCGTTTACGTTCTCTACTTCGACGCAGTGGTTCAAAAGGTGGAAACCTTCGAAGCCGGACAACGCATTGATCTTAACCCGGTCGGCGGAGGAGGAACGGAGTTCGGGCCGTGCTTCGAATGGCTCGACGAT